>Ga0163147_10005331_pt1 | contig 15710 bp, 9 predicted proteins | sample OliLakLV19MP6G1_FD_148597 | JGI IMG/M metagenome (GOLD analysis project Ga0163147, IMG submission 148597) | Freshwater microbial mat bacterial communities from Lake Vanda, McMurdo Dry Valleys, Antarctica- Oligotrophic Lake LV.19.MP6.G1 | ecosystem: Environmental > Aquatic > Freshwater > Lake >...
TAGTTACCCCTTTCATAGTTAATTTACCTTTTGCTAAGTAAGGATAATTAATGTTTCCTTCATTCTTAACTATTTCAGTGGCCTCAAAAATCGCGGTCTTAAATTTAGGAACGTTAAAGAAACCTTCTTTGTTCTTTAAATGATCATCACGCATTGTGTTTTGAGTGGTCATTGAACTCATATCTAATTGAGCAAATATTTTTGGTCCATTAGCATTATCCATATGCACATATCCACTATCAATCATAATAGAACCTTTTGTGTAGCTGATAATATGTTTAACGCTAAAGTCAACCGAACTATGAGCACCATCTACCAAGTAAAGACCTTTTAACTCATCAATATTCTTTGTCATTGCGGCCAATGCGCTATCGGCTTGTGCTTTTGACGTAAATGTCATTTCTTCACCATTGATATTGAATCTGATCTCTTCTTTTATGATCTCTTGTGTATGGCCTGCACCACTTCCAACAACTGCAATATAAGGCGCGATAACTAGCGATACGATGCTCATTAATTTAATTAAGATGTTCATTGAAGGACCTGATGTATCTTTAAACGGATCACCCACTGTATCACCTGTTACTGATGCTTTGTGCGGCTCTGATTTTTTATAGAACATTTCGCCATTGATCATCACTCCTTTTTCAAATGATTTTTTTGCATTATCCCATGCACCACCGGCATTGCTTTGAAAAATTCCCATCAACACACCTGAAACTGTAACACCTGCTAGCAAACCACCTAATACTTCTGGCCCAAAAATAAATCCAACTAATACAGGTGTAATTAATGCAATTGCCCCAGGCATCATCATTTCGCGAATAGATGCTTTTGTAGAAATAGCCACACATTTTTCGTATTCAGGTTTTGCTTTGTATTCCATAATTCCCGGAATTTCGCGGAACTGACGACGAACTTCTTGCACCATATCCATTGCTGCTTTACCCACCGCTTGAATACATAATGCAGAGAAAATAAACGGGATCATTCCACCAACAAATAAACCTGCTAATACAGGGGCTTTGTAAATGTCTATCGAAGAAATTCCTGCAATCCCTACAAAAGCTGCGAATAACGCTAATGATGTTAATGCTGCAGAAGCAATAGCAAAACCTTTTCCGGTTGCTGCTGTTGTATTTCCTACCGCATCTAAATTATCTGTACGCTCACGAACTTCAGGAGGTAATTGACTCATCTCTGCAATACCGCCGGCGTTATCGGCAATTGGCCCAAATGCGTCAATTGCTAATTGCATTGCTGTAGTTGCCATCATACCTGCTGCTGCAATTGCTACACCGTATAAACCTGCACAATAAAAAGAACCCATGATGCCTGCAGCCAAAGTTAAAATTGGAATCACTGTAGATTTCATACCAACCGATAAGCCACCAATAATATTTGTTGCATGGCCTGTAGATGATTGTTGAATAATAGATAAAACTGGAGGTTTACCCATTGCTGTGTAATACTCAGTTACAATACTCATAATAGCTCCTACAACTGTACCAACTACAATGGCTAAGAATACATTTAGGTTTGTAAACGCGTAGCCGCGCAAACTTAAAGTTTCCGGCAACATCCACATTACTATAAAATAAGAAGCAACAACAGTAATTAACATCGAGGCCCAGTTACCTAAATTCAAAGCTGTTTGCACATTTGATTTATCATCTTTAATACGAACAAACCAAGTTCCAACAATTGAAAAAAGAATTCCTAAACCACAAATAACCATGGGTAATAATATTGGCGACATCCCATTAAATTTATCGGCAGAGGCATCAATTTCTTGACCTAAAACCATGGTAGCTAAAATAGTTGCTACATAAGAACCAAATAAATCGGCACCCATACCTGCAACGTCACCTACGTTATCACCTACATTATCGGCAATAGTTGCAGGATTACGAACATCATCTTCAGGAATTCCTGCTTCAACTTTACCAACTAAGTCGGCACCAACGTCGGCAGCTTTTGTATAAATACCACCACCAACACGCGCAAATAACGCAATAGATTCGGCCCCTAACGAAAAACCGGTTAATACTTCAATAGCAGTTTTTACTTGATCGGCTCCTAGGTTTTTAAATATTGCTAATAATGCAATGAATAAACCACCTAAACCAAATATTGCTAAACCCGCAACGCCTAATCCCATTACGGTTCCACCGGTGAACGAAACTTTTAATGCTTGTTTTAAACTTGTACGTGCAGCCTGCGTGGTACGAACGTTAGCTTTTGTTGCTACTTTCATTCCAATATATCCTGCTGTTGCAGAAAAAACCGCGCCTATGATGAATGCAATAGAAATGATCCAACTTGAATGGATATGTACTCCTTTTACTTCGTGAATTGTTCCAGAATACGCTAATAAAGCGGCGGCAAACACAACAAAAATGCTCAACACTTTCCATTCAGCTTTTAAAAACGCCATGGCTCCGTCGGCTATATAACCGGCCAATTCCTGCATGTTTTTATCACCTGCATCTTGTTTGCTAACCCAGGCCGATTTTATGGCCATTACTATTAATCCAATGATCCCAAGTACGGGAACTAAATAAATGATACTATCGTTCATAATTTTACTATTTATAGGGGTGCAAAAATAACAATTTAGTCGGAAATAAAAAAATCATAACTTATTGATAATCAATAAAAAGGGAAAATTCAAATGAAAATCGACGAATTTATTTATTTCTTCATTTTAAGGCGCATTTTTAATAGGATTTATTTGTTTAGATTAGACGTAAAAAAAGTATGAAAAAATTTATTATCGCTTGCCTTTATATTTTAAACGTTATTTGCCTTGGTGCACAAACGCCTCAACTAGAGTGGGGGCCTGAATTGGTTAGACCGCGAAGAACTGAAATTGCCGGATTTTTAGGTTGTGATAAGAATTCTTTTTATTGTGTTAGGAGTATGCGTTCATTTTTTAGTGTAGGAATAGGCGCTATTGAAAAGTATTCAAAAAAGACAATGACACTTGAATACGTAAAGGAATTTAAGATGCCGGAAGTGAATGGAAAGGAATTGCAATACGAACACATGTTTATTTTAAATGGACAGATCCTAGTTTTTTCATCCGCATACTTTAGCGATCAAAATAAAAAAATAGCATACGTACAAAAAATAAACACCAACGATGGTAGTTTAGCTGGGCAGCCAAAAGAGATCGATCAAATAGTGGCCGACAAAAAACGTAACAGTGGATCATTTAGTTTTATCGTATCAAATGATAGTACAAAGATTCTCATAGCGCGCAACGACCCTTATGAAAAATATGCGAACGAAAAATTCTCGTACAAATTATTGGATGCAAATACAAATATTATTTGGTCAGCTTCGTTGGAATTACCGTATAAGGATAAGTATTTTTCGATCAGCAATTACCGTGTAGATAATTCAGGTAAAGTGTATATGTTGGCAAGCGTTATGAAAGAAAAGGAAGATAGAGAAAAAAAGAAACCAAGTTATAGCTACAATCTTATTTCATACAACAATGCATCAAAGTCTTTAAAAGAAATGCCAATTAGTTTAGGCGATAAATACATTAGTGATATACGTTTTGCTATTACCCCAAAGGGAAATATTGCTGTTGGTGGTTTTTATTCGAATAAGAACGCGGCAGGATTGGCTGGAACATTTTTTATGTCGGTTGATAAAGAGAAGAACCAAGTGTTATCGCAAGGAACAAAGGATTTCTCTTCAGAATTTTTAACGGAGTTCATGTCGGCTCGTCACGCTGATAAACATAAAGAGCTTTATAATTACAGCGTTGATTATTTAGTAAGCCAGTCTAATGGTGGTTTGATAATGGTAGCAGAACAGTTTTATGTAAATGCAGTTACTACGTGTCAACCAAAAGGAGGATGTACAACTACTTACTATTACAACTATAATGATATTATTGTGGTGAGCTTTAATCCTGATGCTTCAGTTAAATGGATGAAACATATTCCTAAAACACAAGTGTCGGCAAATGATGGAGGTTATCACTCATCATACTCATTTGTGGTTACAAACGATAAATTGAATTTTATTTACAACGATAATCCTAAGAATTTGAAACCGGATGCCGATCCAAAGCGAACAAAAAATGGAATTAGCAAAAAAATGGTAACAGTTATTGTTGGTATGAATATATCTGACGGTAATTTTAATAAAACCTCTATGTTCTCTGCTAAGGAAGAAAGGATCTATACCATACCTAAGATAGCCATGCAGCTTTCTAAGAATCAGTCGTTGTTCTATGCTATCAAACGCAAAAAATTCAAGTTTGCGATCATAACCTATTGATCGTAAAAACTTAAACACAAATTATCATTCCCTTCTAAAAAAGGGAATGATAATTCTTGTATCTTCATATATTGAATATGGAGCAATTTGATTTGATAGTTATTGGAGGAGGCCCAAGCGGTTACGCCGGGGCCATGCGCGCTATCGATTTCGGTAAAAAAGTTCTCATTATCGAAAAATTTAAGCTGGGTGGTGCAGGTGTGTATGATGGTGTTCTTGCATCAAAAACTTTATGGGAACATGCTTTAAAAGTACAGATCACAAAAGAATTAGTTCCAAATTTTACTCCCGATTTTAATGATGTTTCAAGAATTGTGAATGAAGCTGTGTTTGAACGCAAAACACAAATGACAGTTCATATGCAGTTCTTGCAAAAGCAAAGAAGTAATTTGATGTTCTACGAAAGAGGAGCAGGTTATCTTGTGGATAAACACACTGTTCGAATTACAAAGGAGGATGGTAGTTCAAAAGAAGTAAAGGCTGATAATATTTTAATTTGTACAGGAAGCAGTCCGCGCAAACCGGCCAACATAACTGTTGACGAACATACTATTATGACCAGCAATGGAATTCGCAATTTAACCAGTTTTCCAAAGAGCATGGTGGTATTAGGAGCCGGTGTTATTGGTTGTGAATTCGCCACTATCTTCTCGCTATTAGGAAACACAAAAGTTTCGTTAATAGATAAAGCAGATCGCATTTTGCCTTTTGAGGATAAAGACATCACCGATATTATTAGTAGAAATTTAGAATCTCACGGTTGTCTTTTGCACCACGGCGCAAGTTTAGTTCGTATGGAAATAAAAAATGGTGGGGTAGAGTATGAGTTGAAATATAAAGATGGAGCAACGGAAGTTTTTCAAGTAGAAAAAGCCTTAGTGAGCATCGGAAGGGAAGCGAACGTAAATGGATTAGGTTTAGAAAATGCAGGTGTAAAACTAAATGAGCGCGGTTGCATTTGGGATGAGGATACACAAACCAACATCAGTAATATTTATGTTGCAGGAGATGTAACTACCGAAGTTGCTTTAGTAAATGTGGGTGAACGTGAAGCGCGCCATGCGGTTGTAAGAATGTTTGGGCCAATTGTGAAGCCATTGAGTTATAAAAATATTTCAACCATCATGTTTTTAAATCCTGAGGTGGCGGCTGTTGGAATGAATGAGCAGGAATTAGTAGCAAAAGGAATTCCTCATAAAGTTGTAAAATTAGATTATGCCACGAATGCTCGAGCTATTGCCATGCGCAAAACGGTTGGTTTTTTTAAGATCATAGTTACTAACGACAATGCCATGCGTATTTTAGGAATGCGTGCGGTTGGCGAACATGCTAGTTCTGCTATCCAAGCTGTAGCCTATTTAATTTATACGAATCAAGGAATTCGAGAATTAGCAGATATGATGCATCCACATCCTAGCATCATTGAAGGTGTGCAAGAATGTTTACGAATGCTGTTAAATAAATCTATTTACAAACCTTATGTGTTCAAAGACCGTCTAAAATGTTACGTTTGCGAGAACGGTGTTTGCACACCAATAGAACAATTAGTGTAAAATGAATTTAACAATCCTCATAGCTTTAATTGCATTAAATGCTTGCCACTGGGCAGCTGATTTTACACATTTAAGTACCGATTGGATGTTGAATGCCAAGAGATATGGAAAGCCATTGTATCCAATTTTTATTCATGCATTAGTGCACGCGCTTTTATTTTTTGCAGTAGTTTGGATGTTATACGACATCGACAAAGCTATTTTGGCAGGAGGATTTCAGTTGATCACGCATTTTTTAATTGATCTTATAAAGGGAAAACTAAGTTTCTGGTTCAGAAAATTAGAGGACCCAAGCAATAAGTATCATTGGTGGGTATTTGGTGCCGATCAATTTATGCATCATTTAGTGATCGTTTTAACTGTTTATTTTATTTCTTAAGGGAGTTTTAAAAATTGTTTTTTTTGTTGTTAAACTCGTTCGCCTTAAAAAATCTAAATTTTAAAACTCCCTTACGAAAACTGGATAATAAATTCGGTTCCTTTTTTATGATTTACTTTTAAAGTACCATCAAGTTGTTCAGCGAGTGTTTGAACCAATTGCAATCCAAGAGTGTCTGGAGAATCGATATTAACTTTACCTGGCAAACCAATGCCATCATCTTTTACACTTAATTGAAATTTATGAGATTGTTTTTTGAGAAGTTTAAAATCAACGTGTATCGACCCGTTTTTTTTATTTTTAAAAGCGTATTTAAAAGCGTTAGATAATAATTCGTTGATCAACAGTCCGCATGGAACAGCGCGGTTCATGTCAATTCGCTTTAGGTCGGGATCAATGCTTAGTTTAACTTTTATTTTTTTTCCAACGTTATAAGTGCTTCCAATATAATTCACGAGTTCGTTCAGATATTCGTCGGCTTTTATATTAGAAAGATTCTTTGTTTGGTAAAGCATTTCATGAATAAGCGCCATGGATTTAACGCGTCCAACACTTTCACGATATTTTTCCCTTGCTTCTTTATCTTTAATAGCCCCGGCTTGTAAATTCAATAGGCTCGAAATGATCTGTAAATTATTTTTAACACGATGATGGATCTCTTTGATCAAAAATTCCTTTTCGCTTAATGAAGATTGTAGTTTTTCTTCAATGGTTTTACGCTCCAAAAATGTTGGAACCGTTATGGTTTGCTTTGAGTATTTTTTTGTAGGGATGTATTTATCGATCTGACTCGGAGGAGCCATGATAAAAGTGCAGTGTTTGTCTCCACGCGCTCTGCAAGTGATCTCAACAGCCGTTAAAGGAATACCAAAGCTGGCCTCGCACCAACCGCTGGAATAACCGGCATTCATAATACAAACAGTAGCATCGCTTTTTTTATTGGTTTTTAACCACGAATCGGCTTCAAATGAAAATGGATGATTGTATTTGATGAAAAAATTATTATCCGGACTAGGATTACTTTCAGCAGAAATGTCAACAGAGGCCCAGCCGGTATACGCAAAGTGCACAGGGCCGGCAGAAAGTTTACTAATAGGATCCTTCAATTTTAATTTCTTATGAAAATTGAGTGCATCTTCATTTCCTAGAACGTGAGCTACATCGAATAAAATATTTTTTCCAATATTCATGGCTTCTTCTTCGCCACGATCTTTATAAAGATTTTTGATTGAATGTAAAAACTCGTACGACAAAGCGGAGGCCCTTAATAGTACGTAACGTTCTTTGTTAATCTCGATGGTGCCTTGAGAAGGATTGAATTTTAAGTCTTTAAAATAATTAGCAACCAGCTTTTCAGCCTTATTGAATATAGGTGCAAATGCTTCAGGAACTTTTACAGTGTGTTTTACCTCTTCAACAAAAAGCTTTTCCTTTAAGGAGTAGTTCTCCTTTTTTAAAGCTTTGATCTCGTCTTGTAATTTTTTGATGGTAGTGTCCAATGGCGTACTTTGCTTTTCCAATGACTAAAGTACAATATTTCCTTAATTATTCAAGAAATACGTATCAGAAAACGTGAGGAACTAAATAATTTTAAATTTAAATCTAAACTATTTAATTTCCTGCTTTTCAAAAAACTTAAGCATGTCTATCACTTGCTCTGAGCCCAAGCGTTTTGCTTTGATCTTTTTATCCTTATCTAAAATATATATTACGGGTGTTGAATAAATATCATACTTGTTCTTAAGGTCGTTAATGTGAACCGGATCAAATACATTTATAAAATCCAGTTTTTTATCAATGATGAATTTTCTCCACGCTTCAAAATCCTCCTTGGTGTAAACCGACAGTACTTTAACATCGATCTTGCCTTTAAGTTCTTTTAGTTCCTCGTTTAGTTTTGGGATCTCAGTTTGGCAATGCCCACAATCTACCGACCAAAAAACAAGCACGGTATATTTTGCACTTATTCCATACACAGTTTTAAACCATGGTGTAAGCTTGTCTATGTGCTTATAATAGAGTTTTGTGATCGATTCGCTTGTTTTAGCAGTGTCAAATCCTAATTTCATTACCTCTCGTCCGTGAATGGTATCTATCATATAGATCTCAGGCGCTTTTGCATCTAATAAAATATTTCTCAAAATATCAGCACGCTCTTTTATTTTCTTTGCCGTTTCTTCTTCATACACCTTAGTGGCTTTACCGCTAATGATGTATTTATCGCAAAGATGAACAAACACTTTATCAAAACCCATGCGTTTGTCTTGTTCGTATTTATACGTAAAATGCCCTATTAGTAAATTATACACCAAACCATCGCGTTTACTTTTTGCTAAGATCTTATCAATTTCTTGGATCACTGTATCCGGCGCTTGCAATATCACACTTTCAAAATAACGTTTTACGCGATCATCAAAAAACGGCGTGCGAATAATACGATCATCGGTAAAGTCTATACCATCAAAAAAGTGACTTTTATACCAATAGTATTGATAAACGCTATCCGGCCTGCCGTTGGATGCTTTGGGAATATCTGTAGGATTTTTTTCTGTTTTTAAATTCATTACATCGTTCACAAAGGTGCCCTTGGTTCTTTCCATGAAGTCCTTTTCAAACTTCATCACATCATCATTCATTAAATTTATTTTATCAAGCATAAATTTTGTGCTATCGGCTTTATTCATTCCTTTTGTTTGTGCTTGAAATTTACCGAATTCCTGATTTTTGTTAGTGATGTATTTTATATAACTAAAAAAAGTTTCGTTCTCTTTGTTTCCAACAACCTTGAGTGAATTCACAATGTCGTTGTTGTCGCAACTGATAGTGAATTTTTGATTCTCGTTAACAAACACATCAAAGTAAATGGATTTTCCTTGGCTTACTAATACGTAAACACCTTTATCCAGATCTTCTTTTCCTTTAAAAACAACTTGTCCATTTTTTAGGTTTTTGCATGTATCGGCGATATATTGTTGATCCCAAACATACTTTACAAGATACATGATGGTATCTTTATTGCCTTTCATGTTGAAACGAATATCGTATCCGCCTTGTGAAAATGACAATGCACATAAAATGCTAAAATAGATAGATAGTTTAAGTTTTGCGGAGCGGATCATAGATTAAGTTTTTTATTTTTTACCTTGGGTTTTTTCTAAACTGTTCAAATACTCTAAAAGACCAACAACCTGATCGGCAGATATCTTTTTACCTTTGATCAGTTTGTCTTTATCAAGTACATAGATCACCGGCGTTGAAATAATGTCGTATTTATCTTTTATATTATTCAAATGAATAGGATCATACAAGTGATAAAAACCAGTTAGTTTTTTCTCAATAATATATTTACGCCATTTTTCAAATTCTTCTTTGGTATAAACAGACACTACTTTGTAATCGATCTTGTCTTTTATTTTTTTAAGCTCTTCGTGCAATTTTGGGATCTCCGTTTGGCAATGGCTACAATCTACGTCCCAAAAAACTAATACCGTAAATTTTGCATTCACCATATATAGTGTCTTGAACATTGGCGTTAATTTGTCGATGTTCTTGTAATATAACTCAGTTGCACTTTTGCTAGAGATCACTGTATCAAAGCCCATCTTTATAACTTTGCGTGCGTCAACGGTATCTATCATATAAAGCTCACTTGCTTTTGAATCTATCAATAAATTACGAAGAACATCAACGCGTTTTTTTATGGCCTTAACTGTTTCTTCCGAATACACTTCATTTGCCTTGCCATTTAAAATATAGTTATCGGCTAAATGCACAAACACTTTATCAAAACTCATACGTTTGTCTTGCTCGTATTTATAGGTAAAATGCCCTAGCAATAAATTATACACCAATTCATTAGTTACGCATTGGCCCAACATCCAATCCAATTCTTTTATTAAACTATCAGGTGAATACTGAAAGATCACACCGTCTAAATAACGTTTCACGCGATCGTCGAAGAATGGGATAGTAACAATCCGTTTATCTTTAAAATCAACACCATCAAAAAAATGATTCTTATAATAGTAGTATCTCCATAAACTATCCGGTCTTCCATTAGAGGCTTTTGGAACTTCCTTAGCTTCCTTTTCAGATTTCATATTTAAGAAGTCGTATGTAAAAGTGCCTTTTACTTTTTTCATAAAGGCCTCCTCAAATTTTACTACATCTTTTGTCATAGCCTCAAATTTTTCCATCACAAATTTGGTGCTGTCGGCTTTATTCATTTTTTTCGATTGATCCTTAGCCTTTATGAACTCACCATTCTTATTGGTCATAAATTTTAGGTAAGCAAACATATCTTCGTTCTCTTTGCTCCCATACGACTTTAATGAATTTACAATATCATTGCGATCAAAGCTTACCGTGAAATTATACGAATCGTTAATTAAGAAATCAAAGTAAACCGATTTCTCTTGGCTTACTAAAGTATATACGCCTTTATCTAAGATTTTTTTACCTTTAAACTGCACCAAACCATTTTTTACTTTTTTACACGTATCAGAAATGTATTGTTTGTCAAAAATTGTACGAACAAGATACATGGTGCTATCGGTATTATTCTTGATCTGGAATTTAACATCATAACCCGTTTGAGCAACGGATGCGATCGAAAAGAGGAGTGCAAAAGGTAGAAGAAAGGTTTTCATGTTTTTTATGTCTTGATTTCAAATATAACTATAAGACCCTTATGGAGCCAAAGACCGTACCATGTTTTTTATCGACCCCTTGTAAAATTTGTTAAAAGCATTTTCGAGGCTATCTTGCTGGCTGCTGTACTGCATATAATCAATGAAATACGCGTTCTGCTCAATGAGAATTTCTTCCTCGGTGATAAAAATGAGTTTTTGTTTATTAATACCTTCGTTTTTAAGTTTTTTTATTAAAAAAATGAGCTGTTTTTGTTTTAAAATGAGCTTGTTTTTATGGGTAGAAATAGAATTCAGGAACAATTCATGCGTTTTTGTATTAGAGTGCAAGAATTTATTCAGTTTTTCTCGCTCAAAATAATCATACATATATTCATTAAGAGCAAGCGTATCGTTTTTTAGGAATTGTTGAGTGGCTTTATGCGCTATAAAATTGGCAAGATTTTCGTTATCATTTATTCTGTTGGCTTCATAAAATGTGGCATGAAAAAGCTCGTGAAACAATAAATTACAAAAATTACCTTTGCTTTTATTTAAGTGTGAGCTCAATAAAGGGTCGTTAAACCAACCTAGAGTACTCCATGCCGAAACGCTTCGTATGCCAACATCAAACCCGTTAGCTCGCAGGTTGTTTTTTTCTTTTAAGGCGAGCTCTTTATTAAAAAACCCCTTATAACTTACGCTTCCTATTAAGGGGAACTTCCATTCAACCGCTTTTAGTTGGTATTTTTCGGAGGCAGTTATAACCCATAAAATTGGTTTGTTTTGTTGATCGTAAATAGAGGTGAAATTATTTGTTGGTTTATACGCCAAGCTATCCACAGAAAACTTTTTTATTTGATCAATAAGCCCAAGATTAATAGATTCCTTTTCAGTTAAAGTGTTATTTGCTTTAAACGCTTCAAAGCTTTGTGTACCACTTAAAACATATAATTGCCCTTTGGCCTGCCTTAGCAAATACATGCTTAATTCATAGTTATAAACGGCTACGCACAGCACTATAAATGCCAGGTAACTTATAAATAAACGTACAAAACGTAGGTATAACATATAAAGGTTTATAATATTTTGTATCGCATGCTCAATACTGTAACAAATTACTGATATTTGCGTTATACCAAATATAATTATAAAATTGGCCAAATATGCGAAGTTGTTTTTTGGTAAGACAATGAAAAAAATTGTTGCATAGCCTAAGCTACTGAACTGTTTTTTGAAGAAGTATTGTCAAAAAAGAACAAGCAGATTGGATTATTTTATAGTTATATTTGGTATTAATGGTCAAATGAAAAAACAACTCATTTATCTTTTTTTAGTGATCTCGCCGTTTTCCTTTGCGCAAAAGGGAGATTCTATTAAAAACATACATGCCGCAAAGTTATTTCAGTTAAGAAGCCTGCAAACCGAGGTTTTTTATAGTAAAAAGGAAGCCGATAGAATGGCGGCCAATAAGGATTTTATAAAAGCTATAGAATCCATTGCGGTTAACCAAAATTCGCTCAATTTTCCATTCGATAGTTTAAAGGAGATCTCAACATTAACTCCCAAAAACAAAAAATTCAAACTTATCACATGGAATATCCCTAAAGAAGATGAAACACATTTATTCTTTGGTTTTTTATTGGTGAATAATTCCAAACGTGTGAGAACTGGATTTATGAAACACGAGACCATTAATAATTACGAATTTTTTAAGTTAGTTGATAAATCGGGGAGCGTGAAAAATCCGGAAACATATATTGGTACGCCTGATAAATGGTTTGGAATGTTGTATTTGGATATTATCGAATGCGAAGATTATTATACGCTTTTGGCTTGGGATGGAAATGATAAATTGATCCAGCGAAAATTCATTGATGTGTTATATTTTAAACCGGATGGCACACCTATTTTTGGCAAGGACGTGTTCAAATTTCCGCGCAAAAATCCAAAACGTTTGATGTTTGAGTATAGCAGTGATGTTACCATGAGCTTAAAATACAATCAAAAAAATGGCAATATTGTTTATAGCCATTTAGCTCCTCGCGAGGAAGGAACGGTAATGGATGGCTTGCCGCAATATTATGGTCCTGATGGTAGTTTTGATTCAATGATCCAAAGAAAAGGAAAATGGGTTGTTGAGGAAGATGTTGACGCTCGAAATACCAAGAATAAGAACGATAACAAAGATAAGCCCGACAAGGAAAAGCTTATGCCAAAGGAAAAATAGATCTTTTGGGATTATTTTAAATCCACTTTATCTAAAACATCTTAAATTTCTTTCGCTTCTATTTCATTTCTTCAAGATTATAAGTAAATTACAAACTGTAATTTGAACTATGCAGATCGATCTTGAAGCAGAACGTAAGGAGATCCTTAACCGATACAAGCTATTAATTAAAGCTTGCAAGCGTCGACTTGAAAAAGGTGATAAGGAAATGATCCGAAAAGCCTTTGAAGTTGCCGTGGAAGCCCATAAGGAGATGCGCCGAAAAAGCGGTGAGCCTTATATTTATCATCCAATTGCTGTAGCTATAATTTGTGCCGAAGAAATGGGACTGGGTGCCACCGGAATTGTGTGCGCTTTGTTGCACGATACAGTTGAAGATACCGATCTTACCTTAGAAGATATTCGAGGTTTATTTGGCGAGAAGATCGCTCAGATCATTGATGGATTAACCAAGATCTCAGGTGTTATTGACAATACGTCTTCTATTCAAGCAGAGAATTTTAGAAAAGTATTACTCACCATGAGTGAGGATATTCGCGTGATCTTGATCAAACTTGCCGATCGCTTGCACAATATGCGTACGCTTAATCACATGAAACGTGATAAGCAAATGAAGATAGCAAGTGAAACTTTATTTTTATATGCACCGCTTGCTCATCGTTTGGGATTAAACACAATTAAAACTGAACTCGAGGACCTTGGTTTAAAATATACAAATAGCGAAGCTTACTATGAGATTGCCGTAAAGTTAACGGAAACGGAACCGGAACGTAAACGCTTCATTCAAAAATTTATTGAGCCTTTAAAAGAAATTTTACAAGAACAAGGATTCAGTTTTAAAATATTCGGACGACCAAAATCTATTTTTAGCATCTACAATAAAGTAAAAGAAAAGGGCGTAACGTTTGAGGAGATCTATGATCTTTTTGCCATTCGTATTGTGATCGATTCTCCTGTTGAAAACGAAAAATCAGATTGTTGGAAAGTATACTCTATTATTACCGATTTTTATCATCCAAGTCCCGAGCGTTTGCGCGATTGGATAAGCACACCAAAAAGTAACGGGTACGAAAGTTTGCATACAACAGTAATGGGCCCCGAAGGAAAATGGGTGGAAGTGCAAATACGTTCGGTGCGTATGGATGAATTGGCCGAGAGTGGATATGCGGCGCACTGGAAGTACAAAGATGCGGCTGCAGAAAAAGAAAGTAAATTAGAAGCATGGTTATTGCGTGTGAGAGAAATGTTGGATAGTCCTGATCCAAATGCCTTGGAGTTCATAGATGATTTCAAGCTCAATTTATTTAGCGACGAGATATTTCTGTTTACGCCAAAGGGCGATATGAAAACTTTACCTCTGGGTTCAACGGCGTTGGATTTTGCGTTTGATATTCATACAAAAATAGGTGAGCAATGTATAGGCGCTAAAGTAAATCATAAATTGGTGCCTTTGAGTTACGAATTAAAAAGTGGCGATCAAATTGAGATATTAACCAGCAATAAGCAAACGCCTAAAGATGATTGGTTGAAATTGGTTGTAACAGCTCGTGCTAAATCAAAAATAAAGAACTCATTAAAAGAACAGCGACGCAAAACAGCCGAGGGTGGAAGAGAAACCCTTGAACGTAAATTCTACAAGAACAAACTTGAGTTTACTTTGCAAAACATCAATGATTTCATTTCATTTTTAAAATTACCTTCAGCGCAAGAATTATTTTATCGTGTGGCTGTTGGTAATGTTGATACTAAAGAAGTAAAAGCCTTTTATAAACACAAAGAAAATCCGGTTAAAGAGAGGAAAGCGAAAGCCACGCCAAAGATCGAGCAATTAGTAACAAGCACTCGCGGAGGCAGCGATATGTTAGTGATAGGCGACGATCTTCAAAAACTTGATTATAAATTATCGCCATGTTGTAACCCAATTCCGGGCGACGACGTTTTTGGGTTTGTTACCGTTGGAGAAGGAATAAAGATCCATCGTGTATCTTGTCCAAATGCCGTAAAATTACTTTCTAATTATGCTTACCGGGTTGTAAAAGCAAAATGGACCAACGATCAACTTATTTCTTTCCTTGCAGGATTGAAATTAATTGGCACTGATGAATTAGGGTTAGTAAATAATATAACTAAGGTTATTTCAAGTGAAAATCATGTGAATATGCGCTCCATTAGTTTTGATACCGAGGACGGAATTTTTGCCGGAACAATAATGGTGTATGTTCACGATACAAAACACCTGAACCATTTAATAGATAATCTTAAAAAAGTAAAAGGTGTAAATAAAGTAGAGCGCTTCGATCAAAATTAAAGGTGGTTTCGCCGCTGGTTAGTTTTAGCCACTAATTTCACGAATCATCACTAATCTGTGTGAAGAGAATAGGCGTTTGGATCAGTGTAATTCGTGGCTAAATAGTCAAACCTCAAAAAGTATTTTTATTATTTGGGCGCCTTATCGGGCTATCACTTCAAGCTTGTTTGTCCTTTGATATGTTTGTCGCACTGCGGGGTCTGCGCAGAAAAAGCGAAGCCTCCTCGTTGCGCAAACATTAAGCAAAGCCCTAAACAAGGCTTTTCGTTCCTATCCCGGGCGCAGCATTACGCTTTAGTTTACACTTAAAAAC
>Ga0163147_10005339_pt1 | contig 15683 bp, 16 predicted proteins | sample OliLakLV19MP6G1_FD_148597 | JGI IMG/M metagenome (GOLD analysis project Ga0163147, IMG submission 148597) | Freshwater microbial mat bacterial communities from Lake Vanda, McMurdo Dry Valleys, Antarctica- Oligotrophic Lake LV.19.MP6.G1 | ecosystem: Environmental > Aquatic > Freshwater > Lake >...
GCAATTCCCCGTCCGCAATTCCCCGTCCGCAATTCCCCGTCCGCAATTCCCCGCCCGCAATTCGTTGACTCTGCCCGGGCAGTCGCTAGCGTCGGTGAGTCGTGTCGCGCTCAGAGGCGACCGCCGAGAACGCTCCCATGTCTCGCTCCTGGAAAGCCATCATCGCCCTCGCTGTCCTGCTCTCGTATGGGAGCGGCGGTCTGCGTGCGCTGCACGAGCTGAGTCACTCGCTCGGGCACGGGCACGGCGAGACGGTTTGCAGCGGAGCTGTTGACGGGCCCAATGAGGGTGAGGGGCAGGATGGGAGTCAGGGTGGGGGCCGCACTGAGCGGCAGTCCTGCGGCCATCACTGTTCGAGCGGCGACGGTTCAAGTTCAGCCGACCGTTCCGTCGGCCACGCGCACGACGGGTCAGTCGCGGGCCAGCCTCGCGGCGAGGGTTCGCACGACTCCGGAACCGACTCCGCCCCACACGACCACGATGGGCCTGACTGCTGCGGCCTGTGCGATTTCCTCGCGGCCTCGGTGGCCGGTCCAGCCCACTGGAGCGCCCCGGCGTCGACTCTGCTGGTCGTCGCGGGGGCCTTCGCGGTCTGCGCGGATCAGTGCGCCGTCCTGAAGGGCGCACTCCGCCTCGCCGGGGCTCGAGCTCCGCCGCTGGTGTGACCATGACGGTTGCCTGACCGCAGCGCGGCGCAGAAGCTCCGACGCCACCGAGTTCTCGGGGCGCAGGCGCATGCAACCCGTGCTGTGGCCCGTGCTGCACCCCGTGCAGCGTCGGGCCCCGTCCCTGCACCTCACGTCACTCGTCCGACCCGCCGCCGTCGATGCATCGTCATCGCCGCAGCTGAGGGCGATTCGCATCCTGATCGACCCGCGCTCGTCGCGAGAGGTTGTCCATGTTCATCTCACTGGGTTCCGCTTCAGATGGTCGACGTGCGCCCCCGGCCAGTCGTCGCCGCCGAGCGCCGGCGGGCTTCACGCTCGTCGAATTGCTGGTGGTGATTGGCATCATCACCGTGCTGCTGGCCATTGCGTATCCGTCCTTCAGCGCGGTCCGCAACTCGGCGAGGGTGACCGCGTGCCTCTCGAACCTTCGCGGCATCCAGCAGGCGGCGGTGGTCTATGCCACCGATTCGCGCGGCGCTCTCGTCGACGTCGGACTCCCGCATGGCGGGCTCGGCGTCATCGAGCAGTCGTTCCTGACGACCCTCGTCCCCTACTGCGACGACGCACTGGTGTTCCGTTCACCTCTCGATGGAAGTCGCCACTGGCCACTCTCTGCGGGCGGTGATGGCACGCCCGTCCCCGGTGGGGGGAACACTTTCCGTCAGACCAGTTACGGGATGAACAACTTCCTCTCGCGGAACTACTCGCCCGCGGCGGCGATCGATCCGGCGCTCGCCACCGATCGCCTCTCCCGCGTTCCCTCGCCGGCCTCGACGGTGATGTTCCTGATGATGGCCGAGAGCGGCGAGTTCGCCGGAAGCGACCATCCCCACGTCGAGGAGTGGTTCGGGGGCGACGGGGACTTCGCCGTCATTCAGGCCGCGTCGCAGCTCTCGATTGCTGCGGCGGGGGGACCTCTCAAGTCCTTCGACTCGCGGGCGAACTGGGGCTTCGTCGACGGTCACGTCGGCACCAGTCCGTTCAGCAATCTCTTTCTCGATTCCGAACGCAACCGATTCGATCCGGCGGTGGCCGGGCTCTTCCGAGCCCGCACCGGCGGGTGAAGCCGTGCGTTCTCCACACACTTTGTTCAAGGAGTGATCTCCATCATGCGATCCATCACCCGCAGTGCAATCGTCGCCGCTGCCTTCGTCTCCACTGCCTTCGTTTCTGCGCACGCCGCCGCGCAGCACAGTGGCGACGTCTTTCTCTCGATTCAGAACAGCCAGATCAACACCGGAGCCGTGCTGGACGCCGGCGAGTACGAGACGTCCGTGTTCGTCTTCACCGGTCAGTTCGGCGATTCCGGATCGCCGCTGTTCACATCCAATCCCGGATTCGACTGCCTGGTGCCGACCTTCCAGCCGGGCACCAAGATCGGCTTCGACATCCTCGACGCCCTGCGAGTCTGGGATGGCCAGGGCTTCGTCGAGACCGGTGGCGAGCGTCTCAAGCTCCAGTTCCTGACCGCATCGGTGACCACCGGAAACGGACCGACGCCAGGCTTCGAGCTTTCGGTCCAGCCCAACGGCGGCTTCCATCGCCACTACAGCATGTTCCTGCTGCCCCCCAACGGCGGCGTCGCCGATCCCGGCGTCTACCTGCTGGCGCGGACGCTCTACAGCACCGCTGCCTCGGTGGCCCCCAGCGATCCCTTCTATCTGCTGGTCTCGTACAACGCGACCGCGCTGGAGCGGATCGCAGCCCAGGAGTTCCTGATCGAGTACCTCTCGGGCGGACGTGAGAAGGAGCCGCACTTCGACGTGTGGCTCCGGCCGGTCGACGGGGCGCTCTTCACCGGGGCGATCTCCGAGGGCGCTCCGGGCGAGCCCATCGCCGAAGACTGGCGGGTCTTCGGCGCCGAACTCGGCGAGGATCCCGACTTCCCCTTCTCGGCGGTCGAGCCCGGCATCCAGTTGCTCGAGAGCGAGGCGACCCAGAATCAGGTCCTTGCATTCGAGGCGGTCGATGGCATGCGGCGCTGGGATGGCGAGGCGTTCGTCCCCACTCCCGAGTCGATGCTGCTTGGATTCGGGCCGGAATCCGTGATCGTCGGAGCGGACCCGACCCCTGGGTTCAACTTCTCGGCCAATGCCGAGGGCTTCATCCATGACCACTTCGACCACACCCTGCTGGGAGTCGACGGCGCTGATCCTGGGCCGGGCATCTATCTCCTCTCGCTCTCGATTGAGGGAGTGGCTCCAGTACTCAGCGCCACCGCGCCGTTCTACTACGTCTTCAATCTTGGTCAGTCGGAGGAGGACCACGAGGCGGCCATCGCCTACGCGGATCTCTTCGTCGCCTGCGCAATCGATCTCGATGGCGATGGTCAGGTCGATGGTGCCGATCTGGGCGTACTGCTCTCGGAGTGGGAGCTCGACGGGGCGTCGGACCTGAACCGCGACGGGATCGTCGACGGCGCGGATCTTGGAATCCTGCTGGCGAACTGGGGATTCGAGTGCGCCAAGTGAAGTGAGCGCAGGGAGCAGGGAGCCGCAGTGGGTTGCACGATTGCGAGCGTGCCCGGGGATGCGGTTCCGTGCACGAGTCATCAGGCCGGTGAAGCCGGCGACTCTGCTCTTCTGACGGTGACCAGGGCGATCTCGGGCGGGCAGTTCACGCGAAGCGGGAACCACGCCCCGACTCCGGTGGTCACGAAGAGGTGGCTGCCGCAGCGCTGGTAGTGCCCGCGGTTGAGACCGTGCACCAGCGCCAGGTTGTGCCCGGGGCGCGCCCTCCGGGCGATCTGTCCGCCGTGCGTGTGGCCCGAGAGCGTCAGGGCCACACGCGCGGCGGAGGCCGCGAGGAACGACTTCGGGTTGTGCGAGAGGAGCAGATTGATCGGCCCGCTGCGGGTCACGCGAGCCACTCGGGCGGCACACTCCCGCGCGGTGCGGGCCCAGTCGGCGCCGCCGAGGGCCAGCCGTCCGCCGTTTCGCACGATCTCGATGGCCTCGTCGCGCAGCACGTTCAACCCGGCATCGCGGGCCATGCGGGCGAGTTCGTCGCCGCTGTCGAGGTAGTCGTGGTTCCCCAGGACGAGCATCTCGCCCATCGGGGCGTTGATCGACTTGATCGCGTCAAGGATCGGCGGCGCCAGATGATTGTCGAGGTCGACGACGTCGCCGGTGCAGGCCACGAGATCGGGTTCGAGCAATCGCACCTGCTCGATGATCTCGAGCGCCCGGTCCACCGGGAGCAGATCGCCGACGTGCAGATCGCTGATGTGGGCGATGCGCAGGCCCTCGAACTCGAGCGGCCAGCTCGGGTGGAAGAGATCGAGATGACGCTCGAGGACCGGTTGGGCGAGGTGGCGGCGCAGCAGCCGTCCGCCCGTCAGTCGATCCGGGCCGGTGGTGAAGATGAGATGCCGAAGCGCCGCCCGCTTGTATTGGCGGCTGCGGACGCTGGAGGAGTCGGCGTTGGGCTTCGAAGGGGTCATTGCCTGCGAGGGTCGCTCTCGGATCTTTCAGAACCAGATGGTCACGCCAGCCCACATGCCCGCGACGCCGGCGTCGATGTCGTAGCCGTCCTCGTCGGCATCGATCTGGAGCATCTGGTAGCCACCGGAGATCGCGACATTCTCGAGGAGGAACAGATCGAGGCCCGCACGACCCTGGAAGACCGTTCCGCTGCCACCGCCGAAGACCGCGCCCGCGCCGCCGCTGGCGCTCACCACCAGCCGCTTCGCCAGCGGGAACTCCTTCGGAAAGCGAATTGCCAGTTCGGCGCGTGCCCCTGCGTAGACCGCCGCCCAGTCCGACTCGAAGGATGCCTCGCCTCCCGCGGTCTCGTTCACCAGCGAGTGCTCGAATCCGATCCAGCGAGCGCCGAGGAAGGGGATGATGCGCAGGTCGCCGCGGTAGTCGCCCCCGTACTCGCCCCCGTTGGCGGCGACGTTCGACTCGTTGCGCCTGGTTTCCCCCCACGGCCACACCTGATCGGCGAGCGGACGATAGAGCGAGAGGCCCAATTCGAGGGCGGCGCTGCTCATGTCGAACTCGGAACGGATGCGCTCGCCCGCGCCGACCCCGAGACCGCCGAAGGCCAGGGGTGCCGAGGCATTGGTGCTCCCCTCGGTTGAGAAGGTGAATCCGCTGAGCGTCACGTGCCAGATGTCGAGGCGACCCTCGATGGTTCCATCGATCGTCGCCTCGGTGCTGCCCAGGGCGTAGTCGTCGCCGAAGTCGAGCGTGGGACCGTTGAAGGAGACGTCTCCATCGAGCCGCGGAAACCACACATTCGGCGTGAAGGTGAAGCGCAGGCTCTCGCTCGGTCGCCCGAGCGCCACGGCGGGATCCGCAGGCGCAGCACTCGGCGACGATTCCTGGGCGAGCGCACAGGAACTGGCGGCGAGCGCGGTGAGGACGGCAATGGCGTGGTGGGGCATCGGACCTGCTCGGGAGAAGGCGTGGCGAACCAGTCGACGAGGCCGACTTTAGTTCCACCCGAGTGCGCCGGTATCGGGTCGGTGCTTGAATTTGCGTCGCTCGCGCCACGGAGGCGCGGTTGCGTGCGCCCGCCGCGGGTCGAGACGATCTATCCTCCGCTCGACCCGCGTCGGCGGGCGAAGGGAGCCGTGCCGGTGCCGCGCGATGATTCGGAGCAGCGATCCACGCCAGAATCGGCCATCGACCTCGGTGGAGGTGTCTGGCTGGCTGCCGGCGATGCCCGCTGGAGCTTCTCGCGCTCCAGCGGCCCAGGTGGTCAGAACGTCAACAAGGTCAACAGTCGCGCCGAACTGCGGGTTGCAATCGTTTCGATCCGAGGCATGAACGACGCGGCCCGAGCTCGTCTGCGCGGGCTCGCCGGTTCTCGACTGGTCCGCGACAGCGAACTCGCCTTCGTCGGTGACGAATCGCGGAGCCAGCTCGACAATCGCGAGGCCTGCGTCGCCCGACTCCGTGAGCTCGTCACGCGAGCCCTCGTGGTCCCCAAGCAGCGGCGCAAGACCAAGCCCACCCGAGGCTCCAAGGAGCGAAGACTTGAGGGCAAGCGGCGCGACTCGGTTCAGAAGTCGAACCGGCGCAAGAGTGAGGACTGAGGTTGCCGGCGGGTCAGCCGGCCTTGCGCCGTCGTGATCGACCATCGACGCCGCGGGAGTTCTCTTCGGTGAGTCGCGCCTGCAGTCGACGCAGGGTCTCGACCTCGATCTGCCGGACGCGTTCCCGCGTCAGACCGATTTCGTTCCCGATCTCCTTCAGCGTCCGCGGGACCTGTCCCTCGAGGCCGAATCGCAGTCTGAGGATCCGCGCGTCCCGCTCGTCGAGGGTCTCGAGGATCTCGAGCACCAGTTCGAACTGCTCGGTCTGGCTGAGGCGCTGGTCCGGAGGGGAGTTCCGGGTGTCGGCGAGCACTTCGCCGAAGTCGAGGGCGTCGCCGTTCTCGCCGGTGGGGGCGTGACCTGCGCACTGGAACGCCTTCATCGCGTGCTGAATGGCGCTGATCTTCCGCACCGGCAGCTTCATGGTGCGAGAGAGTTCGGTAATCGACGGCGGGCGGCGCAACTGCTCCTCGAGGCGCCTGGAGCAGTCCCGCAGCCGATGGATCAGATCGACCATGTACGCCGGGACGTGGATGGGCTGGGCGGCGCTGGAGAGCATGCGACGGATCGCCTGCTTGATCCACCACGCTGCATAGGTCGAGAAGCGCGTGCCCTGCGCGGGGTCGTAGCCATCGACGGCCCGAATGAGTCCGAGATTGCCTTCTTCGATGAGGTCCGCGAGGGCGACGCCGCGGCCGGCGTACTGCTTGCCGATGGCGATCACCAGACGAAGGTTGGCCTTGATCATCCGCTCCTTGGCCTGGCAGCACTGATCGTTGATGATCAACCAGCCGAGATTCTTCTCGTCCTCGGCACCGAGCAACGGCACACCGTTGATCTGCTCGAGGTAGGTCTGAAGTTCGGAATGGAGTGAGGCACGGGCCATGGGCGTGTACCGGATGCGCTTCGCGAGTCGGCGTCCCTTGGCCGCGCGGGATGAGTCCGCGACAGGCTTGGATGCACCGAGCGTCGTCGAAGTGTCGATCCGCACTCGCCCTGCACGCTGTTCCACCGCACTTCCCACTCTTGGTGTTGTGGGCGGTGTGGAGGGGCCCGTGGAGGAGAGCGGAACTGCCTTGGCTGCGCCTCTGATTGAACGTCCCATAGGGGACAACTCCTCGACTCCGCATGGCGCCCGCGGCAGTTCAATTGCGGGACGGTTCGTCGTCACCAACACCTGAACGGCTCGCGCGGGGCGCACTCCGGAGCGTTGGACAATCTACGGATGAAAATCGCCCCCCCCGAAAGGCGGTCCCAAAGTTCGGAGATATCCGCGTAAACTCGTCGCGACCGCATACCAGAGGCGTTCCAGGACGGTCCGTGCCGCCGAGAGCACCCTGCTCGGTCGATATTCTGGGCCTCGCCGCCACGACATTGACGGCGCTTTTCGGACGAACCGCCCGTGGACTCCCCCGACCTCACCCCCTTCCTGACCTCCTGGCCCTACGAAGTGGGTCGCATCAACTGCCGCTTCGTCGACGTCCCCGACGGCCGTCGCGTGCTTCAGATCCGTCTGGATCTCGGCATTCTTCAGCTCGAGACCGTCGGTCGTCCGGACGGCCAGCGGCCCGAGGGACACGAATCGCTCCTGCGGCTGCACAGGTCCAGCCGCGAGCGATGGTCGCTGGTGCATGACGACGATCGCGGCTTCATCCTCACCACCGAGGAGTGCGCGGCCCTTCGCGAGGAAGCCGTGCAGTACTACCACCGTTACGTCGCCCTTCTGGTTCTGGAGGACTTCGACGGAGTGATCCGCGACACCTCGCGGAACATCGAGGTCTTCGATCTCTGCCGCGACCATGGTGCCGACGAGCAGGATCGCGACATCCTCGAGCAGTTCCGGCCCTACGTCATCATGATGCGGTCACGGGCCGAGGCGGCCAAGGCAGTCGCCGCAGGGGAGCCGAAGTCGGCAATCGCCGCAGTCGATCGTGGGCTCGAGGAGATCCGAGTGGCGATGGACGACGCCGGCGCCGCCGAGCGGTTCGAGGGCAGCAACGAGGTGCAGCTCCTGCGCGGGATGCGGGACATGCTTGTTCCGCGCCTCCCGGTGAGCCAGCGCAGCGAGCTCGAAGAACGGTTGCGGTCGGCGATTGCCGCCGAGAACTACGAGCTGGCGGCGATCCTGCGCGACGAGCTTCGAATGCTGAGGGAGTAGTTTGAGCGCTCCGTAGCGGCCTCCGGCCGCACACTCGCTTTCGTGTGGACACGGCGTGTGGAGACGGCGTGTGGACACGGCGTGTGGAGATGGCCTGTGGACACGGCCTGTGGACACGGCCTGTGGAGACGGCGTGTGGACACGGCGTGTGGAGACGGCGTGTGGAGACGTGAGGACGCGCCGCACGCGGGATCGCTACCGCGTCCGCGCGGTGGCGGCGATGGCGGCGGCCTCGAGACGTCGACGCCACCGTTCCCCACCGAGCTGCGGATCGAGCAGTCGCAGTTGAGCCACCCGCGGAGCGATGTCGCCGGTGTTGCGACGGACCCGCAGCAGGATCTCGAGCATCATCGTCTCCGACTGCCAGAACCAGCGGTCGAGGGCCTTGCGGCGGCCTGAACTGATTCGCTTGAGGATCCCCATCGCCTCAGCGAGTTGGGCGTCGCTGCCGAGACAGACCAGCGCCTGAGCCTTCGCCGAGAGGTATTCGAGGGTGTCAGGCGATGCGGCGAGGACCGGTCCCACGGTCGCCAGGGCCTCGGCGCACCGCCCGCTCTCAAGCAGGGCGCTGGCGGTCAGCCATTCGATTGAGAGGCGAGTCTCAGTGTCGATCTGTGGGGCGGGCGGCGAGGCTGGCCCGCGGACCAGCGGAAGAATGCCTTCGGCCAGCGGGAGCATGCGATCGACGGCCAATCGCCTGGCGTCGTCGTCTCGAGAGGCATCTCGAAGGGCGCGGATCTCGGCCTCGCTCGAGCGAAGCATCGAGGCCACGGTCTGCGCCGCAGCAGCCGGGGCGCGGTCGATGAAGGAGCGGAGCGAGGTCGCGGCTTCGTTGGCTCGCCCTGCGGCATAGAGCGTCTCGAGCCGGGTTCGCTCGACGAGTTCGGCGGTCGCCGTCGGGGGAATGGCGGCGCGGAGCACTTCAAGAGCGCGCAGCGCCGCGTCGACTTCACCCATCCCCGCGAGCGCCTCGGCAGCCCAGGCGCCGAGTTGCAGCTCGGCATCGCGGACGGCCGCGAAGCGAGGGTCGTTGGTGGCGATTGTGTCGAGCGCGTTCCGAGCGGCGTCGGTCGCGACAGTGACGCGCCGCCAGGCGTCGACGACGGTCGCCTGCGGAGCAGTCCCGGCGGCGTCGTCTGCGTCGTCTGCGTCGTGCGCGGCGGCTGCGGCGCGGCGGGCCTGCTCGCGGGCGGCGGCCGCTTCGAGAATGCGGGCCGAGGGCCAGTAGAGCGACGTCTGCGGGACCTCCCTGGCAAGTCGCTGGCACTCCTGCACCCGTCCCTCGACCGCGGCGAGTCGGCCCGCTTCGATCCGCCATCGATTGAGATCAGCATGATTAGCATGAGCAGTTGGATCAGCATGATCAGCCTGATCAGCATGATCAGTTGGATCAGCATGATCAGCATGATCAGCATGATCAGTTGGATCAGCATGATCAGTTGGATCAGCATGATCAGCCTGATCAGCATGATCAGTTGGATCAGCATGATCAGTTGGATCAGCATGATCAGTTGGATCAGCCTGATCAGCTTGATCAGCTTGATCAGTTCGATCATGAAATCGTGAGAGCGCGACGGCGTAGATCTCTCGCGCCAGGGCGCGATACTGCGAATCGGCGGGTGTCTCGCTCCAGAGCCGCGTGGCCAGCGTCGCGGCCCGTTCGATCATGACCGGGGCATCGGCCTCGCCGGGGGCCGCCGCGGCGGTGGCCGCCAGCAGCCGCGCTGCGGCGTCATGCCTCCCGACGGCGATGAGCGCCTCCGCCATGGCCCAACTTGCTTCGGTGCGCTCGAGCGGCAGGAGGGCGGGCTCAGCCAGCACCAGGTCGAGTCTCGACATGGCCTCGTCGCGGGTCGCGGGGCGCTCTGCATCTCGGGCCAGGGCCGCAATTGCCGGCAGACTGGTCGAGGGCGTTCCTGCGCCGGCGAACTCCGCCAGCCTCTCGAGGAGCGCCGGTCGCAGCGCGGCCCGCTGAAGCGAGCTGCCCCGGGCCAGCCCACGCTGATAGCTCCGCCATGGCGCCGGATCGCCGGCGTCGATCTGCAACCGCACTCGCAGATCGGCCGCGAGCAGTCGGGCGAAGTGATCGTCGGCAGCCGGCGTCAAGGTCTCGAGTCGCGCCAGACCAGCGGCCGGCCCATCGCGGCGGGCCAGTGCCACGATCTCTCCAAAGGTCGCCTTGACGCGCTCCGCGGGGCTCGATTCCGGGTCCTCTGCGGCCCGGCGAAAAAGGGCCACGGCTTCATCGCGACTCTCGCGGTCACGATCGCTTCCGGCAAGCGCCAGGGCAAGATGCAGACGGGCGAGGCGCTGGGCCCCTGGCTCGAGGTCGATCGAGGCGTCGCGAATCAATCGGATCGCCTCGTCTCCGCGAGCGGCCCTGAGAGTGACGTCGGCAGACAGCTCCGCGGAGAGCGCCGCGGCGATGCCTCGGAGGACCTGCGCTCTTCGTCGCTGGCCTTCGAGCGCGGCCGCATCGGCGGCCCCAGCTCCAGCCCCGGCTCCAGCCTCGGGCGCGGCGGCGGCGGTGGACGCGTACGCCTCCTCGACGGCGCTGCGGGTCCGCTCGAGTTCGTCACCGCGGGGCCGACCGAAGAGGGCGACGAGGTCGGCACCGCCGAAGGGGAGTCGAATGAAGAGGAGATCTTCAGCAAGGTCGAGAGCGGCGCGGGCCCGGGCCTTCTCGCTGTCCGCGGCGCGAAGGGCCCGACGTCGATCCTCGATCCGAGCGTCGACGGTCGCGGCATCGTGCCCGGCGTGCCTCGGTGGTGCCGCGGCGAGCGGCCTTCCCGCGGCTGCGGGCGCGACGGCACCCGCCGTCGCCTCGGCAGCGCACGGAGTCGAACTGTTGACGAGGACCACGAGGAGCACCGCCGCGGCGAAGCGGCGGGCGGCGATGGTGCGGCGATTGTCGTCGGGAGCGCCGAGGGCTTCGATCACGGCAGGGCCTGGAAGATCACGTTGGTGTAGCCCGCTCGCACCGCCGCGTTGAACGCTTCGACGGAATGCTCCCACGTGGTCGCTGGAGACGGTTCGAGCATCACCGGATGGTTCGACTGATAGATGCCCGCGCCGGTCTGTGGATCGACCAGCCGGTCACGCAGCACTCGGCGAAGCGCCTCGAACGACTCTGGCTGGGGAAGCGGGCCCACGATCTCGAGACGATAGTCGTTCGATTCCGCTCCCGTGCTCGTCACCAGCACGCGGATCGGCTCGCGATCGAGGGCGAAGGGATCGGCGTCGGGCGGCGAGGCCAGGTCAGCGCTGGGTTCGTTCTCCGCAGTGGCCGACTCCACCCGCGGAAGATCGAGCCGGAAGAACTCCTCGTGACTGGCGAAGTTGGTGGTGACGAGGAAGTAGACGAGGAGCTGAAAGACCACATCGATCATGGGGGTCATGGCCAGCGCCATGATGGGGCGAGAGAGTCGGGCCTCGCGGCGCCGGGCGCGGCGCGGCGAGTGCGCCTTGAGCAGACGCTTCTCGGCCTGATCGTCCGAGGGCAGATCGTCGATGATGAATGAGTCCGGTCCGTCGGTCATGGTGGAAGTGACGCGGTCGAGGCGGCCACGAGTCATTCGCGCACGATGGCGAGGTTGACACGCGGGGTGGTTCCGGCGCGGGCGGCGCCGTCGGCGACGGCGCGGAGAATCGGTTCGACGAAGCGGTACTGCAGCCGTCGGTCGGCGCGCACGTTGAGCCGGAGTTCGGGCGTGCTTCGATAGAGCGATGCAAGATGCAGGCTCAGCTCCTCGCGCCCGGCGCGGTCAGGGGCGAAGTCTCGGCCGGCGGTCTGGATCGAGGCGATCACCGAGGAGTCGTCGGCCTGCGGGACGAGGCTGATCACGGTCCGGCCCGATTGGTCGGGCGGGGTGCTTGCCGGGTCGACCGGAGTCGGCAACCGCAGCGGGACCGCATCGCGATCCCCGAACTGCGACACCAGCACGAAGAAGACGATCAGCAGGAACGAGATGTCGATCATCGGAGTCAGGTTCGCCACCACTCGGGCGGGCCCGCGGTGATAGACGCGACTGCGACGTCGTCGTGGATGAGCAGCCGACATGGCTCAGCGCTCCGCCTCGGTGCGGGGTCCGGTGCTCGAGGGTTTGCGACGGGGCGTGAGCAGCTTCTCGACGCGCACCTGGGCTTCGGTGGTGAGCTCGTCGATGCGATTGCGGATCAAGGCGTACGCGGAGAGGGCCGGGATGGCGATGATCAGTCCCCAGAACGTGGTGATCAGGGCGGTGCCGATGCCTGCGGCAAGCAGCACCGGGTCGGCGCTGCCGCCGGCCCCGACGATCGAATAGAAGGCGAGGATCATCCCGTAGACGGTCCCGAAAAGACCGATCATGGGACTCACCTGCCCCAGCACGTTCAGGTACTCGGCGCGGCGAAGGAGCTGCACGGTCAGCTCTTCCGCAACTTCCTCCGTGCGCCGCAGGGCCATGGTGGCACTCACCGAGGCTTCCTTGAGGCCGGCGTGGAGAAGCCTTCCGAAGAAGCTCTTGTCGCGGGCGCTGAGTTCCAGCACCTCGCGATAGCGCTGCTGGTCGCAGAGCCGCTTCATCTCGGTCACGACGCCGGTGGGCACAATCGCCCGGCGTCCGTTACTCATCAAGAGATATCCGATGAGACCGATGTTCATCACCGACAGCAGCAGCAGCACCCAGATGATCAGACTTCCCACCAGCTCGATCTGGCGGGTGCCGTCGGGCGCGTAGCTGTAGGAGATGAAGAAGGCCGAGCCGAAGGAGTCGACGACCGAACTGGGCGCCGAGGCAAGGAGCGGACTCGGCATCACGGCGTGAAGGAGGGGCGCGATGGACACGGGGTCATTGTGGCGACAATCGGGCGGAGCGGGTGGGATCGGCCTGCGCCCGGCAGGTCTTCAGCGACGTTCCTTGGGCGCGACATTCAGTTCCGCGCGACTCAGGAAGCGGTATCCGTCGGGTCCCCCGTGGGCTTCAGCGATGCGCCGCAGGATGTCGAGGGGGTCGGGATCGAGGAACTGGACGCACTGGATCCGCGCTCGTCGGCGGCCGCTGGCGTCGGCGGGGTTCAATCCGTCGAGCCGGGCAAGCAGTTCGTCGGACGCGATCTCGAACTCGCCGCTTCCGGTGATCGAGGTGCCGAGCAGGAAGATCACGTCGGGGCGCATGCGCAGCGCCGTCTCCAACGCCTTGATCGGATTGCTCCGACCCGCGGGGATGATCCGTTGGCTGGCCCACCGCAACGAGCGCTCGATGGTCGCCGGCACCGCCGGAATCAGCCGGTCGGCCGGCGGGGCCCCAATCGACTCGTTCCGCTGGAAGAAGAGCAGCGAGAAGCTCTGATCCGGGGCCAGGGCCTTCAGCGAGCGGGTCACCTCTTCGAGCACGATTGGGAGCGTCCCGATCATCGAGCCGGAAGCATCGACCACGTAGACGATTCGACGGGCGTTGCTGGCTCGTACGCCTGCGAAGACGACGGCCCGACCGGTCGCCGGACCCCAGTCGACGCCTGGGGTCTTCGCAGCGGGCGCAGTCAGCGAGGGTGCGGCAGGGTCGGGCGTCATCGGCACTGGCAGCGTCGCGGGCGCCGAGGCCGAAGGGGCGCTCGCGAGCGCATTCGATCCTCCCGGCGTCACCGGCCGATAGGTCGGGGCCCGAAAGTCGGAGACGATCAGCACCGATTCAGGGGTCTCCTGGAGTTCGACGACGACCCAGGTGATGGCCAGGGCAACCGCCAGAATCGCCAGGTGCCCGATGATCGAGACGATCCACGGCAGCATCGTGTTGAGGCGCCGCCGGGAGTCGGTCTCGACGCCGAGCCGAAGCAGTCGCTCGTCGACCTGCTGGGGCGCGAGGCCGGCGAGCGAACCCTCGCTCACCGTCATCGGCAGCGGCTGACTTCGCAGGGGGTCGTCTTCGTCCTCATCGTCGAAGGAGAGGTCGGCGAAGAGGTCGGCGAAGGGGTCGAACACTTCCGCCGAAGGCCTGGGTGGACCGCTTGAGCGCGAGAGGCGCTCGGCGAGGGCTTCGTTGCTGAGCTCGGTCAACTCCCGCAGATCGACGCGCGGATCAGCCACGGCGGAGCGTATGCCCGGCGTCGCTCGCCTTCAGTTCAGTTGGTCGGAGCGTTCAACGACGTGCATCACGCCCCGGGTCAGGCCGGCACGTCGCCCTCGGGCGCCGAAGGCCGGAAGATCATTCGATCGAGGCTCAGCGCACCTGCACCGGTCAGCATCACGCCGAAGGCGAGTACGAAGAGCCCAGTCTGGCAGTAGAGCTTGTTGAAGTCGGCCACCGAGAGAGCGAAGAGCGAGGTGTTCTGAAGGGTCGGCCAACTGGTGAGGAGGAAGGCCACGGCCATGGTCACCGCGAGGCCCAGGCCCCACAGTCTCGAGAAGAGCCCGAGCAGGAGGAGGGCGCCGCCGACCAGCTCGACGAAGACCGCTGCGTACGCCTGGTAGACCGGCTCCGACCATCCCTGGGCGTGAACCATCAGGGTGATTCGATGAAGCGAGCGAGCCATGAGCGGCGTGGGGTCACCAAGCGCCGTCCCGGAAGCCGTCCCTGAAGAGAATGCGTCGGGCTCGTACACCGGCGTCGGTCGCGCCGGGACGGCGGAATCGGTTGCGGCGTTGCTCGGCTTGGTCTCGCCGGTGGGCGGCCCATTCGGCGGGAGACCAGTCGGCGGGAGCGAACGCGGGGCGCTGGGCGGAGCGGACGGTCCGGTTGCCGCCGGCGTGGATGGCGGCGCCTTGGCAGGCACGTCGGTTTTCGGTGGTGCCGAGGGCGGGGGCGTTGCCGAGGGTGGTGCCGTGGGCGGCGGAGCGGTTGGCGGTGTCGCCGCTTCGAAGGTGAAGCTCGCGAGCTGAATGCCGGTGTGGCTCGCGGCGCTCACGGTCACCGGGCGCCCGGTGACACCGAGCGATCGCAGGGTCGCGGCCTCGTCGCCGCTGAAGGTGGTCTCGGTCGAGATCTTGTTCCAGCCCGCAGTGACGAACGCCGCGGCGAGGACGATCCGAGCGAGGAAGGGGACGACATTGCAGGCGGCTGATTGACTGATGCTCATGGCGCGGCGTGCTCCGGGAGATGCGAGGGCAACCTTACTTCAATTCGTCGGGTCGGTTGGAGGGAGAAGAAGTCGGTGTTCGTGAAACGTCGCAATGGGCGACCGGTAGAATCGCTCGCGACGTCGGCGCTCCCGACACGACCTGCCGCAGGTGGCTCGGTCAGGCGAGGGCACCAGTATGAAGGCAGCAGGCGCGGGCAGGGGCAGCAAGCGCGGGCGTGGCGGAACTGGCAGACGCGCGGGATTTAGGTTCCCGTGGGGAAACCCGTGCAGGTTCGATTCCTGTCGCCCGCATTGTCGGCCGAACTCCGCGGCCTGGGTGAATGCAGCGGGTGCGGTGATGGAGATGGGAACCCGGGTCGGCAGACGACTGGCCTGACGACTGGCCTGACGGCTGGCATGACGAGACTGGCATGACGACTGGCCTGACGACTGGCCTGACGACTGGCCTGACGACTGGCAGACGACTGGCATGACGACTGGCATGACGAGACTGGCTCCGCAGGCCGATTGCAGTGAAAAGTCTGGGCAAAAGTCCATTTCGCCGGAACCGTCCGCTCCGGGCTCCCGAACGGCACTCCGGCACCGTGTGAATTCCGGGGCAACTTCCGTCTGAACAACTGAACGTCCCCGTCGCGGTGACAGAGTCGGCTGGGCGTGCCGGACTCTGGCGACGGGGTTTTTCATTGGCACACGTATTGGGCAGGTATTGGGACAGGGGACGGTTGAGTTCCGCCCCGATCGACCCGACCGTTCCAAC
>Ga0163147_10005358_pt1 | contig 15630 bp, 22 predicted proteins | sample OliLakLV19MP6G1_FD_148597 | JGI IMG/M metagenome (GOLD analysis project Ga0163147, IMG submission 148597) | Freshwater microbial mat bacterial communities from Lake Vanda, McMurdo Dry Valleys, Antarctica- Oligotrophic Lake LV.19.MP6.G1 | ecosystem: Environmental > Aquatic > Freshwater > Lake >...
AAAAGTGACTTATTTAAACAGCATTACACGCATCTTTTTTATTCCACAAAAGATAGCTGCCTAAAAAACATCCTTGCTATAAATCGTTTTATGGGGTGCTGTTGCTATTTATCAAAGTGTTTTTTTAAGCAAATTTGAAAAATGGACGTTTTTTCACAACCTGACGGTTTGCAGCTACAAGAAGTTGGCAATTTTTACCACAAATGTTCATGCGGAGAACCAATGTTTGATTAACCTCGAATGTGTCTGCGGAGCACTAAACCGCCAATTTCTTGTAGGTGCTGTTAGTGGCTGCCCTTTTTTAAATGTCAAGTTCATTTCTAATCCTTTTCCGAATAAGTATAACAAGTGTTTCTAAAGTTTTTACTACTTTGTCTATGCCAATATTTTTAGTTGTTAAGAATTCAATAACCTCTTCAAAAAGTATAATTTCATCTTTTTGTCCATAAAGCTGAAAATCTTCTCGAACTTCCATAATAAGTTTTTTATTTTCTGGAAGGAAAAAAGGGTTTTCTTTTGTGTTACCCATTTCTTGAATAAGATGCCAAATTTTGAGGAACGATTTTAAAGTTGGCAACCTGTATTCAAGTCGTTTTTTGGCAATTTCATTTTTTCTATTCAGATATCCATTTACGAACCAGCCCGATATTATCGCGATAACTGAAAGTATAGTAATCCAGTCCTTTGTTTCAAATGAAACTGTCGTTGAATCACAGCATAAAATAATCATTGTTGTCATTTATTAGTTTGATTTTGAATATGGGTTTTATACAACCGTAAATATTTTTGATATAAATTGTTCTTTTCCTTTTTTGATAGAATGCCTTTTTGCGATTCTCGTTTTGCCCCTTCCCATTCCAGTTTCAGCAAGTATTGAGTAATTGTAATAAGTTCATCTATTTTGTCTTTAGGGTTTTTGTCTATGGAATCACGGATATCGTCAATGAGTGTGATGATTTTCATGTCCCAATCAGTGTCCTCAGGATTGAGGTAAAGTCTAACGAGGTATTTTAGTTTGTCGGACGATTCTAAAATTCTGAGTTTCTCTGTTGATAGGTTCGGGTCGTTTATTACGAGCAAATTATATCTGTAAAACTGGGTACAAAATTCAGCAATATTATTCCGAAAATCTTGAATGTATTTAATTCGAGCAGTCGTTACGGAATTTATAAAAATGGTCTTTCGAGAATTTTTAATTCCAATTAAAAGTCCAGCTGTCCCAACAAGAAATGAGAGTATGACACCTATTAAAGTTACTATTTGTGTTGTTGCTTCTGTCATTTTATTGTTAGTTTTATTACTCTTTGCTATGTTGTCATAGGGTTGCCACTAACTTGTTAATACACGAAGTTAAAAACCTTTTCTACTTCGTGTATCCGCCCCATTTCGGGAGTTAACACGAAACTCAGCCTGCTTTCCGGTTTCGTATTAACTTCCCCAAGATACCTCTTTTTATTTCCCATCCAAACCCCGCCTCATCCATCTCTTTGTAAGCGTTGACTACGGGCGCTCAACGCTTGATTACGGGAAATGCAGCGTTGACTACGGGCGATCAACGCTTGATTACGGGCTATGCAGCGTTGACTACGGGCGCTCAACGCTTGATTACGGGAAATGCAGCGTTGACTACGGGCGATCAACGCTTGATTACGGGAAATGCAGCGTTGACTAAGGGCGCTCAACGCTTGATTACGGGAAATGCAGCGTTGACTAAGGGCGATCAACGCTTGATTACGGGCTATGCAGCGTTGACTACGGGCGATCAACGCTTGATTACGGCTCTTGCAAAAATAATTTCACTCACCCCCGTTCCGGCAAGCGTGTCGCTTGTCTGGTTCACAACTGCGAGCCTGTGGCTCGCAAAGCCGGAGGCTTTATGATGTTGCAAGGCGAATCAAGGCAAGAAGCAACAACCACAAATCCCCGGGGTTATAGGATAGCCGTAATTCTTTGTAACAATTCATCCCTGCAAAGATTTCTTTTGCACCAAAGCAAAAGAAAGAACAACCATCTTCAAAAGAACCCCTACCGCACCTTCCCCAAGCCCCACAACCCTCAAAACAACCCCTGCTATCCCTTCCCCAAGCAGCCCCATCCCATTCCCCACCACTACCGCCCTCTCCTAAACGTGTACCATCTTCATCCCAACCACTATTGCACCCCCCGGAATGGCATCCACACCCCTCAGAACGTCATCCATTCCCGTCAGAACCCCATGCGATATCGAATTTCTCCCTATCGTTTTCAAATTTCAGCCTGTCATTTGAAAATTTCAGGCAATCGTTTTCAAATTTCAGGCAATCGTTTTTAAAATTCCGCGTATCGTTTTCAAATTTTCGAGTACTGTTTCCGCCCAATCTCCCCAAATCCCGCTAACTTTCTGTATCAATCTCTTCCTTATGAAACAGGCAATCGCCATTTGCATGATGCTTTGCATCTCCGCATTCATCACCCGCGCCCAACAGATACAAGAAACTCCCCCTGCGAAGCAAGACTACTACCAAATCTTCCTCGAAGCCCCCATTCAAAAAGTAAATAAAGTAACTTATAGCAACGACAGCGGCAGCATCCAATTCAAACTATCCCCTGATGGCAAGACCATTCGTCTCTTGGATTACAACAGCGAAGGGGGAGGCATAAAAGCCGAAGTAGTAAATGCAGAAGGCGCAGTAACGGATGTAATCAAAAGTAAATGCAACGTGCATAGCCTGCAAGAGCTTTGAAGCTATACAAATCCCCGCTCCCGCTTAATAGATTCATACGCCACCACCACCTTTTGGTATTTCTCCTTAGCCGCCCGTTGCACATCTTCACCATGATGCACCACCTTATCGGGATGATATTGCAGCGTGAGCTTGCGATAAGCCGTTTTCACCTCATCATTCGAGGCTATTTTAGTAATACCGAGAATAGTATAAGTATTTTCGACAGACGGCATCTTAAACATCGTCCTGATGGAATCAAATTCTGTTTGGTGCAAACCCAGCACCGAAGCAATGCGTCCCAACACATACAACTCTTCCCGCGAAACGCCCCTGTCCGCATTCGCCACGCCAAACAAGAAGTGCATTAGTTGCAAGCGCGAAGGATAATCAAGCAGCTTGCGCACCTGCGCGCCCACATCATCAATACTAAAACTGCTTTTATCCAACTGGTTAAAGATGCGCATACTTGAATTGGCTTTCTCTGCGCCAAACCTGCGCACAAAAAAATTGCGCACATATTCCAGTTCAGCTTTTGATGCAATGCCATCGGCTTTGATTACAAACGCGGAGAGCAATAAAAGGCTGAGGCGAAAATCCGTTTCGGGCGTAGTTTCCGAGCCTGTGTTGATTTCCTTGCGAAGCACTTCGATTGTGGCGCTGTCAAGCAGCGAGCCGAACGCGAAGCCCAGTAAACCGCCAATAGGTCCTCCGCCAATCACCCAGCCTATTCCTGCACCCAGCCATTTTTTGTAACTGCCCATTACTTACTTTTTCTGTGAGCATAAAATTAGGATATTTCACTTCTGTTTCTGAACACTAATGACTAACCACTAACGACTGTACCATGCGAATTGACAAATGGCTGTGGCATGTGCGCGCATTCAAATCACGTACGCTCGCAACAGATGCGTGTAATGCGGGTAAAGTAAAAATCAATGAGAAAAGCGTGAAGCCTGCGCATGAAGTTACTGTGGGCGACACGGTGCAATTCAAAAATCAGGCAGGAATAAAAATTTACAAAGTAGTGATGTTGATGCAACGCAGGGTTTCTCCCGAACTTGCAAAAACATGCTTTGAAGATTTCTCACCGCCACCCGAACAAAACGAAAAACCGCCTTCGTCCTTCCATTATTATCCGCAACGCGAGCGGGGCGCAGGCAGACCTACCAAAAAAGAGCGCAGGGATATGGGCAAATGGAATGAGTAGCATCTCTGCTTTTTCATTCGCACAATAATTTTTCCTTCCCATTGTTTTATGGACATCTTCTTTCATTTAAACAACCGGATATGCGCATCCTCATTTTCCTTCTCGCACTGTTGCAGTTTTCACTTGCAGAAGCACAGAACACGTTTGAAAAACAAGGCGGCAACTTCAGCCTCGGGATGCGCAGCACTGTCAGCGCATTCAGTCATGGTGAAAAAAATGTCGGATATGGCGCGGGTGGTCAGTTTCGCATTCAACTCACTGACCGAATAAATACAGAATGGTTTCTCGATGTACTCTCCACCAATATTGAAAACAAAGCGCAGCGCATGGATTATCATGTGGGTTGGTCAGTAATGTATTACTTGATTGACCCGCGCGCCTTCACCCGAAAGGTAACGCCTTATGTTGTTGCCGGACACTGTTTCGATTTCACAAAGATTAGCATCAATGGAAATAATGGCGATGCTCAATCGCGCTTTAGTTCTGCTGTGCAGGCAGGCGTTGGATTTCATTACAACATCACTCCGAAACTTGACCTCTCTCCGCAAGTGCAATACATGCTGCATCTCGGCAAAGACCTTCATGCGCATGTGACTGATGAAGGCGTGGAACTTGAAGAACATGCTCGCGCAGGATGGGAAGGACATTTGCTTTTCAATCTCAGTATGAATTACAAATTCGCACAACTATGGAAACCCGGAAAAAAATCCTGACATCTTTTTTATTGTTAGCAGTCCTTTCTGTTTCAGCGCAGCCGATTGTCGAAAACAGGAAAGGAAATTTACGCACACAGGGGAATCTTGCAGGCGGCTACCTGTTTTCGCAGAAAGCAGCGGGCGCGTATCTCACAGGAGATTTCGATTTGTTTCTTGATGAGCAGGTTTCTTTTACCGGTTCCGGATGGTATGGATTTAAAGTGAGCGACAATGCAACCGGATTAATCCGCAACCACTCCATCTTGAGCGGGTTCAATTATCATCCGGTGAAAAAAGGAAGGTGGGATCCGTTCATTGGGCTTAGTCCAGGATTGGGAATCGCTGAGTTGAAGTATGCTGACAGTGAAGGCATTTCCCAATCAACAATCGGATTGGCGCCTTTGATTTCAGGGGAAATCGGTTGCAATTATTATGTCGGCTCGGTGTTCAACCTGTTTGTGAAAGCGCGGGGAGTTACCGGACAAGCACGTGGCGATGCGCCAACACCAACTCGCTTGGACGAAATAAAAATCACTGCGGGGCTGGGGTGGAATCTGCGCTTGTGGAAATAAATATTTTCCTCACAATTGCCTCAGCACTTTTTTCGGAAGTTTCGCTTTAATTATTTCATACGACTGCCGGACGTAATGCTCCCATTCCTTCTTTGAAAATCGCAGAGGGCTTTGAACATACACCCATTTGTATCTTGCTAAGTAGGGAGCGGGGAGAATGTGATTGGTTGCAGTGAGTTCTTCAAAATCTTCATCACCCGCTTTGAACGAAACAGTGAGCGGTTCAGTCATGGAGCTTATACAAAACATCTTTCCACCAATGGAAAAGCAGAGGTCGTTTTCCCATTTAATGTCTTCCGTTGCATGAGGAAGTGAAAGACAGAAGTTGCGGAGTTGTTCGATGTTCATGCCTGATGTTTATAGAAGCTCGAATTTACAACGAACGCAATAGGAGAAAAGCATTTGCGCTGTATCGTCTGTATTTTTCTTAAAAAAAAAGCCCGCCTCTTGCGGGGCGGACTTTTTAATTGGAGAATACTCCGCAATTATTGCGCAGGAGCAACTGTTGAATCAACCTTTGCAGTGGTGTCTGCGGGAGTTGTTTCAACTGGAGTTGTCGTTTCTGTAGCCGCAGGGGTGGCGGTTTCAGACGTTGCAGTTGTTTCAGTGGTTGTCTGCGAATTGCAGGCAGTCAGCAAACTGAAAAGGATTGCTGAATAGAACATGTTTTTCATAATCGGTTGTTTGGACTGTTTTTTAAATCCGCTGCGAAATTATCTGTGATATGAATACGATAATGAATTTTGGTAAGAAATATTTTTCTATTGAGGGTTGGGGGTGGAGGGTGGTGTGTTGAGCAAGCGAAAGATAATTCCTAACGTGTTATATGCGATAATTCTTAATTCTCAATTCCTCATTGCATATACTCCCATCATCCCCCACCCTGCCAGAAAAGACAGCCCGCCAAGGGGCGTAATCATTCCAAGTGTTTTCATGCCCGTTACAGCCATCACATACAGCGAGCCGCTGAACAGCGCGATGCCGAGCAGAAAGGCAATGCCCGCATAGCTCAACAGTTTTGAATCGTTTCTTATCAGCGCCACTGCAAGCAGCGCAAACGTGTGATAGAAATGATAGCGGTTGCCGGTTTCAAACCATTGCAGGGCTTCCGCGCTCAAGTGTGGCTTCAAGCCATGCGCACCAAAGGCACCGAGGGCAACGGCAATGAAACCCGAAAGAGCAGCGATACCAAGAAAAGTTTTATTCACAAAAACAGGTTAGCATTCATTGGCAGCGCAAGATAGACTTCCGTTGCGTAACCTTTACTTTTGCTCTCGCATGAAAAAAATATGGGTTATCGGTGCGCTGGTTGCCGTGCTGATTGTCATTACCATTGCCTATATCCGGCTCGTGCTGGCGCTATCGGAAAACCGCCCCGCGTATGATGCGCTGCCTGCATCCACCTCCATCGTATTCGAGTTGAAAAACCCTGCCGATGCGCTGGATAAATTCAACAGTTCCGCGTTTCATCTTTCGCTAACGCGGGCGGGATTTTTCAAAAAGTTGCTCGCGCAAATCAATACCATTGACTCGTTCGTGCTGCTCGGCAACACCGACACCACGTTCAGCACGTGGGCAGATGCCACGTTGCTGGCAAGCATGAACATCAACGGGCGCGATGAGTTTGATTATCTCTATGTGCTGAAGAAAGAGCATTTTAATAAATCGCAGTTTGAGCAATTTATCGGCACGATTGAAGACAGCCTGAAGCTGAACAAGCGCGTGTTCAAAGAGGCAACTATCTATGAATGGACAAACAATGCGGGAAATAATTTTTCCTGCGCATTTGTAAATGGCTTGCTCCTCGGCAGTTTCACGCCCGTGCTGCTGGATGAAGCGGTGGCGCATCTGCGCGAAGGGGAATCTCTTTTGAAAAACAAAGGCTTCCGCGAGGTGAATGATGTGGCGGGCGAAGATGCGGATATTGTGGCCTATATCAACTTCGCAAATCTCGGCAGGTATGAATCCATGCTGGTGAATGAAACGCAAAGCGCATTGTTTCAATCGCTAAAACATTTCAGCGACTGGATGGAACTGGATTTCAAGGTGAAAGACAATTCTTTCCTCATCAATGGCTACACTGCTTCGGGCGATTCCACGTTTCTGGCTGACTTCAACCGCGAGCCTACTTCACAGGTGGAAATAACGCATCTCCTTCCTTTTAATACCGCGCTGTTCTTCTATCACGCTGTGGATGATTTTCGTTCTTATATTGATAAGCGGGGAGTGACATTCACGGGCGAGTTAGAGAATTTTCAAAACTGGATAGGCAACGAGTGGTGCTTCGGATTGCTGGAACCGCTCGATGAAAATTATGAAGACGATGCTTTTCTTGTGGTGAAAGCCCTGGACTCGCAGATTGCCGCGCAGAGCCTTGCCGAGCGCGCACGTTTGTTCGGTGATGATTTGAAAGCGATGGAAGAATTCAAAACCTATCCTATCGGGCAGTTGTCGTTGAATGATGAGTTGAACAATCTCTTTGACCACCAGTTTCTTAAAATCAATTTCCCCTACTATGCCGTGCTGGATGAATACGTGGTGTTCGCCAGCGACTTGTCCGTAATAAAAATCGTGCTTGATAATTATGAAGAGCGCCTCACGCTTGCCTCCGACCCCGACTACATGGTGTTTGAGCGTAACCTTACGACTACTTCCAACATCTTTTTTTATTTCAATACTGCGCGCTCACTCGAATTGCTGAACAGGTTGTTGAGTAATTCATTGGTTGCCGACATCCGCAAGGGCGATAAGGATTTTGTGAAATTCAGTCCGGTGGCGTTGCAGTTCAGCCAATACCAGGACATCTTTTTCACCAATGGCTACGTGCAGTTTTCCGCGAATATGGAACAACATTCAAACAGGCTGTGGCAAGTGAAGTTGGAAGGACAGCCCTCAGGAACGCCTGTTTTCGTCACCAATCATTATACGGGCGAAAAAGAAATCCTCATGCAGGATTCGCTCCACATTCTTTATCTCATCACCAAAGCAGGACGCATTCTCTGGAAACATCAACTCGACAGCCCAGTGATGAGTGAGATTTATTTGATTGATTTTTATGAGAACACCAAGTTGCAATATGCCTTTAATACGAAAGGAAAAATTTATCTCATTGACCGCAAGGGCGAAAACGTCTCAAACTATCCAATTAAGCTCCCCGCTGCCGCAACCAACGGCATGTTGCTGGTTGATTATGAAAAGAAGAAAGACTACCGCATGTTCGTGGCGTGTGCAAACGGTAAGATCTATGGCTATTACAAAAGCGGTAAACCCTTGCCGGGCTGGAGTCCGCAGGAGAAAGTGGGCATTGTGAAATTCCCCATGCGTTATGTGTTCTCACAAGGCAAAGATTATCTCATTGCGACCAATGAAGCGGGCGACATCCACTTCTTTAACCGCAAGGGCGACCGCAGAAACAAACCTGTGAAACTCGAAAAGAATTTCACCAACGACTTCCGGATGCGCCTCACCGAAAGCGGCTTCCAGTTGTTCAATGTTGACAAGGAAGGAACCGTTTACAAAGTGCATCACAATGGCGCGTCCAGCAGCCAGAAGCAACCTGCGCTGCCGCAAAGCTTCTTCGACTTCCAATACACTGACCTGAATGGCGATGGCAGTTACGAGATGATTTTCATTGATTCGTTTGCGGCAAAAGTGTTCAATGAGAAATTAGAAGAAATTGCCACGCCCACCTTTAATCAAAAAATTGATAAAGCTTTCCTGCTCAACACATCAGGACAAAAAGGCATCGGGTATCTCTCTTCCGCCAGCGGAAATATTTATTACACCGATGAGAACTACCAGCCCAATGCTGCCTTCCCGCTCAATGGCTGCACACCCTTTATCGCTGCCGATCTTTTTGAAACGGGCAGAAAAGTGATCATAGCAGGCGACTGCGAAGGCTGGGTAAATGCCTATCAGGTGAAGTAAGCCGGCTGATAATGGCATCCTCTTTTCCGTATTTTCCCATCATTTTCTGAGTCCACTTTTCCATTTGGCAGCACGGATTTTGCATTGGAAGCAGTGGATTTCCCACTTGCCGCCTCGGATTTTGCATTGGAAGCAGTGGATTTCCCACTTGCCGCCTCGGATTTCCGGTTGGAAGCAGTGGATTTCCGAAAAGTGAGCGCCACTTTTGGAAAAGTAGCAGTCACTTTTCCATTTGCCGCGCTCTCAAATGCATTTGCCAAGCTCGCAAATGGCAGGAAAATTGGGATTTTAACCTGTTAAAGGGTTTTATTGAGTGTTTCGCGGGCATTCGTTTTCGTCAATAGATACTGTTATCCTTTTGACGAGGGCGCTACGAGTGCGACCGGTAAATAAATGAGATAAGTACGCGCCACCTTCCCCTTCCTGAAAATGTGTGTTGCGCATGAACGCCAAGAAGCTATTTCCTTACATTTGCGCTCTGTGAAAATTCTCCTTAAAAACATCAAACAACTCGTGCAGGTGGAAGATAAGCCGCGCGGCTTCGTGAAGGGTGCGCAGATGCAACACTTGCCCGTGCTGGATAATGCGTGGCTGCTTATTAAAGACAGCCTGATTGAAGATTTTGGCACGATGGACACCTTTCCGGAAAATGCCGACATTGTGATTGGCGCAGAAGGCAAGCTGGTGTTGCCCTGTTGGTGCGACTCGCACACGCACCTCGTGTATGCAGGCAGCCGCGAGCAGGAGTTTGTTGACCGCATTCATGGTTTAAGTTATGAGGAGATTGCGAAAAAAGGGGGCGGCATTTTAAATTCTGCAAATAAACTCAACGACACTTCCGAGCAAGAACTGATTGAGCAAGCGTTGCCGCGCCTGCGGGAAATTATGTTGCACGGCACGGGCGCGGTGGAAATAAAAAGTGGTTACGGATTGTCGGTGGAGGGCGAACTGAAGATGCTGCGGGTGATTAAGAAATTGAAAATGCTTTCTCCGCTCACTATCAAGGCGACTTTCTTAGGCGCACATGCAGTGCCGGAGAAATTTAAAAAAGATAGGAAGGGCTACATCACTCTTATCACCAAAGAAATGCTACCAGCAATCAAAGAAGAACGGCTTGCCGATTTCATTGATGTGTTTTGCGACAAGGGATTTTTCACACCCGATGAAACGGATGCGATTCTGAAAGCGGGAATGGCAGCAGGTCTGAAGCCGAAAGTACACGCTAATGAACTGGGATTAACAGGTGGTGTGCAGGTGGGCGTAAAGCACAAAGCAATCTCTGTTGACCATCTTGAACATGTCAGCACTGATGAAATTGATGCGCTTGCAAATTCAAACACGATTCCTACATTGCTTCCTTCCACTGCTTTCTTTCTTGGGTTGAATTATGCACCTGCGCGAAAATTGATAAAGGCGAATTTGCCCGTTGCGCTCGCTTCGGATTTTAACCCCGGCACATCTCCATCAGGCAATATGCAGTTTGTGCTTTCACTCGCCTGTATAAACATGAAGATGACTCCCGAAGAAGCTGTGAACGCAGCAACCATCAATGGCGCACACGCGATGCTGGTGCAAAATGAACTCGGCACGATTGCAAAAGGAAAAAAGGCGAACGTAATCATCACAAAGAAGATTCCATCGGTTGCGTATTTGCCTTATTCATTTGGCAGCAACCTTGCGGACACGGTGATTATCAACGGCAAGGTGCAGACGGATGAGAGCTAAGAAACAATTTCTTTTTCAAGTATCTTTGAAGGAACACAAAATGAAATGAAATCAGGAAAAAAGCCATCGAAAACAATTCATCTTCCCGTTATGGTAGAAACGGACGAGGATGGTTTTTTTATTGTTTCTTGTCCTATGTTTAAGGGTTGTCATTCTTATGGAAAAACAATTGACGAAGCACTGAAAAACATCCGCGAGGTGATTGAAATGTGCATGGAAGAAGAAAAGCCGGAAAAGCTCAATCGCTTCATAGGGTTTCGTGAAATTGAAGTGCGGGCATAAATCCCTCCTGCATGGCTACGCTCCCCGTTCTCTCCGGAAAAGAATTAATAAAGTGCCTTGAGAGAAATGGTTTTGTTGTAATCCGCGTCAACGGCTCGCACCACCGCATGAAACACGCTGACGGCAGGGTGACTACGGTACCCTTCCACAAAAACGAAGATTTACCCAAAGGACTGTTGCACAAAATCATTCGTGAAGACTTAAAATTGGAAGTGGATGATTTTGTGAAAATCTGTATGAAAATACGGAAGTAGTTGAAGATTGTGATTTGAATTTTGAAAATTAAACCAGATGAATTTCCAGCAAAGCGACCAGTCGCAACACTACACACAGCGCGTAAAACAATTTATAGCAGAACGCATTCGTCCGATAGAGAAGAAGTATTACCATGAAATCCTTTCGCAGAAATCTGATGATTGGAAAAACTGGCAAGTCGCGCCCGTGATTGAAGAGTTGAAAGCGCAAGCGCAGAAAGAAGGTTTGTGGAATTTGTTTCTCAGCGACAAGCAACACGGTCCGGGCTTGAGCACGCTGGAATACGCGCCTGTGGCCGAAGAAATGGGCAAGAGTTTTATCGCGCCTGAAATCTTCAATTGCAATGCGCCCGACACGGGCAACATGGAAGTGCTGCACCTATCCGGCTCGACACAGCAAAAAGCGCAATGGCTCGCACCGCTGCTCGAAGGAAAAATACGCTCTGCCTTTTGCATGACGGAGCCTGATGTTGCCTCATCAGATGCAACAAATATGCGGGCAACAGCAGCGCTTGAAAAAAATGAAGTGGTCATCAACGGGCGCAAATGGTGGACTACGGGCATCGGGCATCCCAATTGCAAGTTTGTGATTTTTATGGGACTGACTGATGCAGGCGCACATCGTCATTCACAACACACGATGGTGCTTGTGCCGCTTGATACGCCCGGTGTGCAGATTGAAAGAATGCTGCCGGTTTTTGGTGAATATGATGCGCCTTACGGACATGGTGAAGTGAGTTTCACGAATGTGCGAGTGCCCTTGGAAAATATCATTCTGGGCGCTGGTCGCGGATTTGAAATTGCGCAGGGAAGACTTGGTCCCGGGCGTATTCACCACTGTATGCGCTGCATTGGCGCATCAGAATATGTGTTGCAACTGATGATTGAAAGAGGACTTTCGCGTGTGGCGTTTGGAAAACCGATTCTAAATCTTGGCGGCAACCGCGAGCGCATCGCTGATTTCAGAATCGCGATTGACCAGGCGCGTTTGCTCATTTTATTTGCCGCATGGAAACTTGATACGGTGGGCGCATTAGCTGCGATGACGGAGATTTCATCTATTAAAGTTGTTGCTCCGAATGTGCTGCAAATGATAACGGATGAAGCGATCCAGATGCACGGTGGCGCGGGCTTGTCGTATGATTTTCCGCTCACTGCATTCTTTGCGATGGCGCGCGTAATCCGTATTGCCGATGGTCCTGATGCTGTGCATCGCGGGTTGATTGCACGATTTGAGTTGGGAAAATATTCAAGCTAAAAAACGACTCCCGCGAGCATGAAGATTAAATCTTGCAAAAATATTTCCACGAGATACAATCTCGCGGGACACAGAGTACAGCATATCGCGCTTGCTACTGATGATAGTCTTCGCACCGTTGCTGAACTGCGGAAGAGGCGTAGAGTTTCTCTATGTACCTGATACTTATTATGAAACTGTTACAGCGCGATGCGGGAAAATTGACGAGAATATTGAAGCACTGAAAAAACTCAACATCCTTGTTGACCGTGATGACGAAGGTTATTTACTGCAAATTTTCACAAAGCCTGTGGAAGACCGCCCGACAGTTTTCTATGAAATCATCCAGCGCAAAGGAGCAAACTCATTTGGCAAGGGAAATTTCAAAGCATTGGTTGAAGCGATTGAACAGGAATTGAGAGGAACGCTATAATTCAGCTTAAAGTTTGAGGTTTGAAGTTAGTTTCAATCTGAGCGAAAACTTCCAATTATAAACTTCAAACTATCATGAGCGAACCCACCATTATCAACGAAGATGCAGCGCACAAGAAATTCGCTGTGGATTGCTTCAACAAAATTTGGACCTTATTGCAAAAGGAAAACAGGACTACCGAAGAAAACGAGATGATGATTCATCTTGCGCACACTTCGCTTTTTCATTGGCTGCATGTTGGAACCGCACTTCACGAGCAGCGTGGTGCATGGATGCTGGCATGGGTTTACACCATTTTGGAAGACAAGACAAAGGCGCTGCATCATGCAAAACGCTGCCTCGCATTGACAGAAAAAAATGATTTCAAAGATTTCGATCTTGCTTATGCTTATGAAAGTATGGCGAGGGCTTGCGCACTGAATGCGATGAATTCCGAAAGCAACCATTCTCTTTCTCGTGCGAAAGAGGCAGGAGAAAAAATCGCTGAAAATGACGACCGTGATTTATTTATGAATGACCTCGAATCGGAACCGTGGTTTGGCGTGAAGTGACTTATGTCATTCTTCATCGTTGTGCAATTTATAATTTTGTTTTCTAAAATTTAAAAACATGAAAAATTCAGTAGTGTTGTTTGCGATTTTTCTGACGTGTTCAATAGCTGCTTCAGCACAGGATGTTATCATTTTCCGCAACGGCAATGAAATGCAGGCAAAGGTTTCGGAAGTGGGAACCAGCGAAATAAAATATCAGCGGTTCGATAATCTCAGCGGACCTGTTTACACGATTAACAAGAAAGACGTTTTTATGATTAAGTATGAAAACGGCACCAAAGATATTATCACCGATTTATCCAGCACAAATACTTCAGGAGACAAGAAAGTAATGGGCACAGACTACAGGTCGCCCGGACTTGCATTTCTCTTTTCCTTCTTGCTGCCGGGAGGAGGTCAATACTATAATCATCAACATGCAAAAGGTGGCGCTATGACTGGTCTATGGGTTGGAGGGTTGATCACTACTGCCGTGGCGGCATCCGCCAATGTGGACTGTTATGAAACTTACAACGGCAATTTCGCTTGCGATTACAGGGAAAATGATGGCGCGCAAGCTGCTGGTGCAGTCGGAGGAATGGTGATGTTTGGAAGCTGGCTCTGGTCGGTGATTGATGCTCCCGTGAATGCTGCAAGAATCAACCGAAACAATAAAGCAACAGGCTTGCTTGAGTTTCAGAAGGAAGATAAATTCTCGCTGCGCATTGAGCCATTCCGCAGTCAGGGTTTAGGCGGAAGCCTCTCCATGCGGTTTTAATCGTTCACTCTTTTGTGATTGAATCAAATGAATCACGCATCCATCATCCTGCAATTAGAAGCCAATCAAAAAACTTTTGAGGGACTGCTCCACGCATCTTCACCTGAAGAAATCATCTGGCGGCCTGCGGAAAATAAATGGTGCCTGCTCGAAATCGCGAATCATTTATATGATGAAGAGCGCGAAGATTTTCGAGCGCGGTTGAAACATGTTTTAGAAAATCCGAAAGACAAACTACCCTCGATTGACCCTGTCGGCTGGGTGACCGCAAGAAATTACATGGGGAAGAGTTATGAAACGGTAGTGCGTGAATTTTTACAAGAAAGAGAGCTATCCATTCAGTGGCTGCGCTCGCTGCAATCACCCGATTGGAAAAGCACACATCATCATCACAAGTTCGGAGCGATGTCGGCTGAAATGTTTCTTGCCAACTGGGTTGCGCATGATTATCTGCATATCAGGCAAATCCTCCGTTTAAAATATGAGTATCTGAAACAGAATTCTTCGGAAGTAACTCTGGCGTATGCCGGAGATTGGTGAGCGGAAAAATTATTCCTTCGTCCAGATTTTTTCCTCCGTAAGACATTCTTCCATCTTCAAAGAAGTTTCGACCTGCGCCCGATAAGTTTCTGTTGACGAAACTGAATCCATCCCACCATCAAGCAAACTCACGTCAAAACTCTTCATCGTTTTCTTATCAACTTCTTCATAGCAATAGAGGTAGTATTGTTCATCGCTGCTGCCTACCGGTTGTGCATAGAGAAATGTTTTTCCGTCCACTTTCGTTACCCATGCGGTGAACTTGGTGACATCCAATGAGTAAATACTGCCTGTTTCAAACACTTCTACATCATAGCTGAAGTTATCTTTCTTCGAGATAGTTACCGTACGATAATCCGGATCTTCCGCTACGGTAGTCCAGGTGCCAATGAGCGCTTTATCTATTTCCTCTTTTCCGGGATAGCCAAGCGTATAATCAATTCCAACTGGGCAGCCGGTGAAGAGCAATAAGAATGGCAGCGCCATTACTGAATTCAGGATAATCTTTTTCAAAAACAAATGATTTTGTGAAAGGAGGATGAAAAATAAAAGCAAATTCCAAACTTCAATTCAGCGCAATGCGCAAATAGGATGTGAAGGAATAAGAAAAATAGACAAACGGTTACTCCGCCTTCATTGACTTCTTCAGCAACTCTTCACCGCTCTGCACATCAGCGGGAAGTTGGAATTGCGCATCGGGAACGGACTGCGCGGTGATGCTTTTTACCGTAAATGAATATTGCAC
>Ga0163147_10005359_pt1 | contig 15629 bp, 15 predicted proteins | sample OliLakLV19MP6G1_FD_148597 | JGI IMG/M metagenome (GOLD analysis project Ga0163147, IMG submission 148597) | Freshwater microbial mat bacterial communities from Lake Vanda, McMurdo Dry Valleys, Antarctica- Oligotrophic Lake LV.19.MP6.G1 | ecosystem: Environmental > Aquatic > Freshwater > Lake >...
AACCGGCGCGAATCGCAATCTGGCCACTCGGCAGGGTTGAATCGATATGCAACGCCAGCACATTATCAACCCCATCAAGGGCACCATCATCGATCATCATTGGCGCACCGCTCTGGTGCTGGCCGCCGGTGGCCTCTTCGGCTGGCTGGAACAAGAAGCGCACCTTCCCGCGCAGATTGCCATTGGCAAACTCCTGCTTGAGTAGATGAGCAGCGCCAAGCAGCATCGCGGTATGTGTATCGTGTCCACACGCATGCATATTACCGATTGTTTGTGAAGCAAAATCGCGGTTGGTCGCCTCGATAATCGGCAGTGCATCCATATCGGCACGAATGCCAAGCGTTGGGCCATCGCCATTGCCGATCTCGCCAACAACACCGGTGATCCCAACGCCAGTACGGATGCTGATACCGCCAATCTCGCGCAGGGTATCCGCAACCAATGCGGCGGTTCGGAGTTCCTGGAAGGCCAATTCCGGGTGGCGGTGGATCTCCCGGCGCAGGCGCACGATTTCGTCGGCAATTGATTTGGCTTTGTCGAGCATGATCGGATTCCTTTATTCTTTGTTGATCACATATTTAGCGCGCTGGTACGATAATCATCTCGTACTGCTGCACCTGATTTTCGCCATCCTCCGGCCTCAATTCCAGCTTCAGGGTGTAGGTTCCGACCATGGTTGGCGTCAGGCGTAAGCGCTCCAACTCAACCGTCATACAATCAGCTGGCAGATCCAGGCTGCGCTCAATCCGCGCCAACTCACGCCCATCGGGAGCCGTCAGGATCGCCAGCACGGTCACTGATACCGATTGGTGGGCATCATTCACAACATAGATCGGGATCTCACGTGGAACCGCAACCGGGAAGCGCTCACCATCGATCACCGTAAAGAGATACTGCGGGCTAAATGCCAATTGCATAGCTGTATAGGAACGTTTGGGCACCCGCCAGTAATCGAGAATCGACCATTGCACCGCCGGATTCGAATCATGGAACATAAACGGCACAATCCCGCCAGTTGGCCGATACTTCGCCAGCCGCAATCGATCAATATAGAAACGGTTGACATGTATCTGGTAATCCTGGGTTATCTGAACCAGTTCTTCAAGCGAACCAGCCGCCTGCCAATCGATCCAATGGGCCAGCACATCCGGCTGAAAATGGTGGCGTTCCGTCAGATGCTGCCAATCAATCTTGGCAATATCGGCATCCATAAATTTAACGCTACTCTCAATATTTGGGAAACTCTGCGCGCCGAATTCAGTCACAAAGCGAATATTATCCGGAAACTGCCGCGCAATGATCGGCCAACTATGCAAACGGCCATAGACGATATACCAGCCATAGTAGTAATGGCCATCGGTGCCAGGCCGCAGGAATGGCACAGCATACTCACCAGATGAGCGCACCACCGGGCGGGTCTGGTCTTCTGCTTCAACCAACTGCTTCAGTTGCGTGTCCATCACATCGCGGTTCCAGCTATAAATAAATACTGAAGCATAGGTGCGAATACGCGTGAGCATGCGCTCATCCTTGGTATCGGCGGTATAGAGTGGCTCATTATGCATACACCACAGCGCCACCGATGGATGATTGAACAGCAAGCGCACCATCTGTGTCGCCTGGCGGCGGGCCTCTGGCAGAATCTCACGCCGATACAACCAGTGTAATGGGAAATCCTGCCACAACAGGATTCCAGCCTCGTCGGCTGCCGCATAGAAGGCTGGATGCTCAACATGGGCGTGAACCCGCAGCATATTCATGTGGCACTGTTGGGCCAGCCGCATGTCGCGATCAAACGCCTCGCGTGTCATCGTCGCAATCCGGGTATCGCCAGGGCCATAGTTATTACCCTTGATGAACACGCGCACATCATTAAGGTACGCAATCCAATTCTGCATGCGGAAGGTTCGAATACCATAATTGAATGAGTGTGAATCGGAAACTTGGCCATCACACAGTACTTCTAGCGTCACCCGATAGAGATTGGGATGACCCATATCGTGCGTCCACCATAACTGTGGATCACGGATCTCGATTGAACCACCAATTACTTGTGAGCCAGATGCCAGTGATCGGCGCTGCCAGCGAAATTGTGTGGTGCAACAATCCAGCGCAGCACGACATCCCTGGAATCAGCTGAATCAAGAGTTGCTCGAAATCGCAATTCTGCAGCAGCATCGGAAACATGCTCACTCTGTAATTGGATCTCCTGAGCACGAACAGAGCCGGTGCGGATCAGTTCTACTGGCAACCAGATCCCGCCTGGGTTGGTCTCGGGATCAAGGCAATCCCAGTGCGAGAAGACTCCAGTGATCAGCCGTTTGCCAAACTTATCATGTTCGTCAGGGCAATCAAGCTCAACAATAATCGTATTCTCGGCAGCAACCCAATCACTTACTTCATATTCCTGGGCGAAGAAGTAGCCCTCGTGTCGCCCAAGATCGACGCCATTAAAATAGGTATGCGACCAATAGAATGCACCATTGAGGCGCAACCAATACCGCATAGGAGCTACAGGGTTGTAGGCAACCGGCAACTCACGCTGATCAACCAGTGATGGGCGATCATCGAGAACATCGAGTGTAAAGCGTTTGCGATAGACAACTTTACCGCTATAGCGTTCAAGAAGTGGATGCTGCTGCCAATGGGCTGGCAGATCCTGCACAATCCAGGCATCATCATCGAGTGGATAGTAGCCCTGGGCGAAGGTCTCAACTGGAAGCAGACGCCAGGAGCCGTTGAGGGTCGTCATCTCAGGCAGTGTCATTGGCACACATATGCTTATTGGTCGGAACGGTCGTATTCTAGCGCGAAAAACAGCGTATGGCAAGGTGTACCAAACGTAGGGGCGAATCTTGTATTCGCCCACCAGAATCTTGTATTCGCCCACAACGACGGCTAGCACAGACATAGGCATGAACATTCGTCTGCCAGTATAATACAGCAACAGATACAAACACAGGAGGCGATATGTCGGGTGGATTGAAGGCTGGACTCATCTTTGCAGCAATCGCAATCCCATTGACCATACTTATCTCGTGGGTGCCATACCTGGGCGTGTTATGTTGCGGGCCGCTGATGGCATTGGGTCTGGGGGCTGGAGCCGGGTATCTGGGGGTACGCTGGGCTGGCGAAGAGGCCAGGATCGGCCAGGGAATTCTTGCTGGTGGGCTAACGGGAGCTGGTGCGCTGATCGGATCGGTTGTGTTCTTCGTGCTGGCAATCGCGTTTATCAGCAACCTACCGGAATTCGAGCAGGCCCTGCGCGAAGCATTGCAGCAGCAGGATACTGGCACACAACTCACGACAGATGATATGCGCTCAATTATGGGTATCGCCGGCCCAGCGATTGGGTTCTGTATCGGTCTGTTCGGATTACTCTTCGGCCTCGGCGGCGGTGCGCTTGGTGGGTGGCTGCGCATTCGGCAGCGTAACCAGGCCACACCACCTATGCCGCCTGTGCCACCGGTATCGGTCGGGTAGTGTGGGCTGTGGGCGCGTATAGATAGATCTTTACATTGCAATGGGTATGGTCGTTGGCCTGCCGCAGGCTACAGCCACGCGGCTATCGTGTATTGTCCCCTGGCCGCATGCTTCAGCCTGCGGATGCTCAGGGCACCCATCGCGATCACGATCATTCTCTCAATCTTCATCTATACAGATACAAACCCACAGCAGACAAAAACCCTACAAACACGCCTGCAGCGCCTGCTCGAAGATCGTCAGGCCCGCATTGACTTCGGCTTCGGTGATCGTCAATGGCGGGCAAAAACGCATCGTCGAGGTACCACATGTCAACACCAGCAGGCCACGCCGGAAGCATTCCTGCATCAGTTGATCGGCGAGTTGCTTGTGTGGTACTTTGCTGACACGGTTTTTGACGAATTCAACACCAATCATCAAACCACGCCCACGCACCTCACCAATCACATCATAGCGCCCCTGAAGTTCTTCTAGGCCCTGCTTGAGGTATGAGCCAACCGAGGCTGCATTCGCTGCCAGCTCTTCTTCCACCAGAGAAAGCACCTGATAGGCGGCTGCACATGCCAATGCATTGCCACCATAGGTATTGCCATGCGAGCCAGTTGGCCAGGCATCGGTCAGTTCTTTGCGCGCAATCATGGCACCAATCGGCATACCACCACCAAGCCCCTTGGCCGAAGCAACAATATCCGGGATCACACCCTTGGGGTTCTTGCCACACTGCAGGCAACTTCCATCGGCCTTACAGCCACTATCGGCACACTCCTGTTCAAAGGCCCACATCGTCCCTGTGCGCCCAATGCCACTCTGCACCTCATCAAAGATCAGCAGAATGCCATGCTCATCACAGATTCGGCGCAACCCACACAAAAACCCTGGTGCAGGGACAATATAACCGCCCTCGCCCTGGATCGGCTCAATAATGATTGCTGCAATATCGGAAGGCGGCGCAACTGTGTAGAATAATGTTTTTTCGATATACTCCAGGCACATCTCCGCCGTCTGCTCGGTTGGCGTATGAAATGGTGGGCGATAGGGGTTAGCATAGAAGGCATGGAACGTGCCTGGCACCAATGCATGGTAGCCCTTGCGCTGAACCGGCTTCGAGGCAGTTAGTGAGAGCGAACCATACGAACGGCCATGAAACGCGCCATAGAAGCCGATGATGCCCTGACGCCCACTCACATAGCGGGCAAGTTTAATCGATGCCTCAACTGCCTCGGTGCCTGAGTTGCAGGGGAACACACCCCATTGATATTCTTTTGGCATTGTTGAAACTAGCTTCTCGCCAAACACAACCATTGGCTCGCTATAGAAATCCGTGCCAGCCATATGAATGAACTTGGTGGCCTGTTCCTGAATAGCCTTGACGATCCGAGGGTGCGAATGGCCAGCCGACACAACCGCAATACCGGCGTTCATATCCAGATAGCGATTACCATCAACATCCCAAACATTGCAGCCCTCACCGCGCTCAATCACAAATGGGTATACCCGGCCCATCGCCGGTGTGTAGACTTCCCGATCACGCTCAACCAATGCCTGCGCCTGTGGGCCAGGAATCATCGTACCAATCGCAGCGTCGCTTGTCATCACACATTCCTCCTTGTCTGTCTGAATTACGTGTCCTCACCCTGTGCAGGCGTATGGAACCGCACAAGACCCTGATCCTTGACCTGTGCCAACGAGATGGCCGTTCGCGTCTGGGTAACGGGTGGCAGCGTGCGAATACGCGCAAGCAGATCGCGTAGTTCATCGAGCGATGCCATGTGAGCCTTCAATATATAGTTATCGTCGCCCGTTACATCGTGGCACTCAATAATGCTTGGCTCATCCACCACAAAACGCTCAAACAGGGTGTATTCCTCCGCATTCGGTCGCGTCGTTACATGAATGAATGCGACGATCTGACCGCCCAATTTCTCTGCATCGAGCAATGCCGTGTAGCCCTTGATAACGCCAGCCTGCTCAAGCTGCTGCACACGCGCATACACCGATGCCGAGGAAAGGCCAACGGCCTTGCCAAGTGCAGTGTGGGGCGTGCGGCCATTCTGCTGCAAGAGTTCCAGCAACTTCAGATCGATCTCGTCAAGTCGCATACAAACCTATTGAGTGCGTGCTTCCAATGATATTTAGATTTTATCGCAATAATACAAAGAAGTCAAAGGATATTATTGCCATATTCCTAAATATTATTGGGGTTCAGGTTTGGAAGAAATGCAGATACAGAATATATCTAAAGCCGAACAGGTTCCGTTCAGATTATTGTCACCTTGACCAACTATACTGTTGATGCCATGTACAGTACAAGCACCATAACGCTACAAGGAGCACTTGTGACGATCACATACGAACTCAACAACCTGCCGATTGAGGCAACCGAAGCAACGAAGGCAACTGAGGTAGCGAAGGCAATAGACGAAACCGAAGTCATTGTAAATCGCCGCCTGCAAGAGGAACTTGCCCATCGTGGCCCATCGCGATCCCGTAAACCAGCAACACCAATGGATCCATTGCGGATCGAGTTTAGTCCAGCATGGCTGGCAGCTGGAGCCATTGGCGGAATCGGGTCACTGGTTGCCCTTCGTCGCTATGGATGGCCAGCATTCATTGGCGGGGGCATGCTCGGCATTGCAACCCTTGGTCATATGATCTTTGGAGAGCCAGCCCGACCAGTACTTGAGCGAATCGAACTACGCTTGCCCAACCTTCCAGCCGCACTCGATGGCATGCGCATTGGGCAGATCAGCGATACCCATCTTGGCTTACTCCATACGAGCAACAATCTGCGTTGGGCGGTTGAACAGATGGAGCGGGAAAGCCCGGAACTGATCGTCCTGACTGGCGATCAAGTCATGCTTCGCCAGGCTATACCCCAACTCACCCAACTACTCCGCAGGCTACGAGCGCCATTAGGCGTGTATGCAATCGCTGGCAACCATGATCACTGGGAAGGGTTACGTGATGTTCAAGCGGCCCTGCAACTGGCCGGAATCCCGATGCTGATCAACCAGAACCGCCGCCTGACCTGGAATGGAGCCGATCTATGGCTGATCGGCGTCGATGATGTGTGGGATGGCGAACTTGATTATGCTGCAGCACTGGCTGGCGTGCCAGATGATAGCTTCAAACTGCTACTTGGCCACGCCCCCGATATCGCCGATGATGCTGCTGGCTATGGTTTTGATCTGCAACTGGCCGGGCATGTACACGGCGGCCATATACGCCTGCCATTGCTTGGCGCATTCGCCCGCCCACGCTATGGCAGGCGCTACCTCGATGGTATCTATCAGGTTGGCAATATGGCCATGTATGTCTCGCGTGGTTTGGGTGGCGCTCCACTGCGGTTGTTCTGCCCACCAGAAGCAGCCATCCTGACACTCAGGCGCGCATAATGCATTTCTATGTGAATTAAACGCGCGTAGCGCAAAGCAGGAGTTTGGGGGTGCAGCCCCCAGAGAAAATCCCCTCCTTTCTTCTTTTCAAATCCGGTAGGATTGCTATTAATGCACTCAGGTGCTTGGCGGCACGCAGCACAGGGGCTAGGATAGCTCAGGGTTCATTTGAAAGGAACATGCATGCCGCCGCACATTTCCCGCCGCACATTTCTCCGCAATGCCTTGCGCACCAGCGCCGTTTTAGGATCCATAGCCATATCAGGCGCTGGGTATAGCCTATATGCCGAACCAAATTGGCTGAGTATTGATCATGTGGATGTGCCGATTCTTGGCCTGCCAGCAGCACTCCATGGCCTACGGATCGCCCAACTCAGCGATATCCATGCTAGTGTTGAGATCAGCCCTCAACAGATCGCGCAGGCTGTTGCTGCCACCCTCCACGAACAGCCCGATCTGATCGTCCTGACGGGCGATTACGTCTCGCATGGCCTCAGCCATGTGCCGGATCTTGCATCATTTGCCAATCTTCAGGCTCCATTGGGCGTCTATGCTGTTCTTGGCAACCACGATCACTGGACAGGAGCGCCAGAACGGATCGCACAGACCCTGACCAGTTATGGCATTCAGATGCTTAAAAACACCCATGTACGGATTCAGTCAGGCGGTGCTGCGGATCTGTGGCTCGCTGGCGTCGATGACGTCTGGGAACAAGGTGCCGATCTTGCAGCAGCGCTGCGTGGCATTCCAGCAGGTGCAACAACCGTTTTGCTGGCCCACGAACCGGATTTTGCCGATATCGCAGCCCAACGCGGCATTCAGTTGCAACTTTCTGGTCATTCGCATGGTGGCCAGGTTCGGCTGCCGTGGCTTGGCGCACCGATCCTGCCATGGCTTGGCGAGCGTTATCCAATCGGGCTCCAGCGCGTGGCTGGAACACAAACCCAGGTCTATACCAACCGAGGGATCGGCATGGTCAAACCAGCGGTGCGCTTCAACTGCCGCCCAGAGGTGACAATTCTGCGCTTGGTGCATACATAAGCAGGTCACGTCAGTAGCCGCAACCAACAATTGCGGTGTTAACACTTGCCGCAGATCGGACATTGGAGTAATATAGCAGCGGAATAGACGCATTCTGGAGATTTCTGATGCTAGAGGCGATTTTCGCCCCACGCTCAGTCGCTGTTGTCGGTGCCTCGCCAGATCCAACTCGCCTGGGACACCAGGTCCTCAAGAATATCATCAACAATGGCTTTACTGGCCGTGTGGTTCCGGTTCACCCTCGCGCCGAACTGATCCTTGATCTACCAACCTACCCAAGCGTGAGTGCCATACCGGAATCTGTTGAACTAGCTGTGATTGTTGTCCCACCCGAGGCGGTGCTTGATGTTGCCGAAGATTGCGGGCGCGCAGGGGTTCAGGGTCTGATCGTTATCACGGCTGGCTTCAAAGAGATTGGTGGCGCAGGCCGTGAGCTTGAACAGAAGTTGATCGAAATTGTTCACCGCTATGCCATGCGAATGGTTGGCCCGAACTGCCTTGGGGTGATCGATACTGTCACCAAGCTAAATGCCTCATTTGCAGCACTCATGCCGCTTGATGGCGATATTGCCTTCATGTCACAATCGGGAGCCATGTGTACCGCGATCCTGGATTGGAGCATCCCCCAGGGAATCGGCTTCTCACGGTTTGTCAGCTTGGGGAATAAAGGCGATATTGATGAAGTCGCGTTGCTGCAGGCCTGGAATGCCGATCCACATAGCAAGGTGATCCTGGCCTACCTTGAGGCCATTAGTGATGGGCCAGGCTTTATCGCTGCTGGTCGTGAGGTCACACGTAACACGCCAGTGATCGCAATCAAGAGCGGCACGACAGCCGCAGGCACACGGGCCGCTTCATCGCACACGGGATCGCTGGCTGGTAGTGAAGCTGCCTATGAATCAGCCTTCATGCAAAGTGGTATCATTCGTGCTCGTACTATGGGCGAACTCTTTGATCTGGCCAAATTATTTGCCTACCAACCACTCATTACTGGTCGGCGTGTCGCTATCGTCACCAATGCTGGCGGGCCAGGAATTGTTGCAACCGATGCGATTGAACACAGTGGCCTGCAAATGGCCGAATTGAGTGCAGCAACAATCGAGCAACTGAAAAACAAGCTGCCGCCAACCGCCAATATCTATAATCCAATTGATGTGGTTGGCGATGCACGCAGTGATCGCTATCGGGTGGCGCTCACCGCTGCACTCAGCGATCCCGGTGTTGATGCAGTATTGGTTCTGTTGACGCCACAGGCCCAGACGGATTTAATCGAAACCAGCCAACTGATTATCGATCTCGCACACGGGCAGACAAAACCGGTTGTTACAAGCTTTATGGGCGGCCAGAGCCTTGGCGAATGCCTTGCCCTGCTCAATCGCAATCATATTCCGAACTATCCATTTCCAGAGCAAGCGGTTGGTGGTCTTGCCGCAATGGCCCGCTATCGCGATTGGCGCAACCGGCCAGATGCCGAATATAGCCATTTCGATGTTGATACAGAGCGCGTTCGGGCATTGTTCAAAAAGGTTCGCGAATCAGGGCGGGTCGAACTTGGCGAAATTGAGGCTCGTGAGGTGATTGAAGCATATGGGATGCGCCTGCCAAAATCGGAATTGGCCCAATCGCCGGATGAAGCTGCCGAAATCGCGGCCCGCATTGGATTTCCGGTCGTCATGAAGATCTCATCGCCCGATATTCTGCACAAAAGCGATATTGGAGGCGTCAAAGTTGGCGTGGCCGATCCAACCATGGCTCGTGATAGCTATGAGCTTATTGAGTATCGCGCCCGCAAATATAGCCGCGATGCAAAGATCTGGGGCGTATTGGTGCAGGAACAGGTTCGTAAAGGGCGCGAGATCCTGGTTGGTGTCAGTCGTGACCCACAATTTGGGCCGCTGGTTGGTTTCGGAATGGGCGGTATCTATGTCGAAGTTCTGAAGGATATCGCCTTCCGCTTGGCACCACTCAGCCGCCAGGAAGTGGCCGAGCAGGTACGTGCAATTCGGACGTTCCCGCTGCTTCAGGGGGTTCGTGGCGATGCGCCAGCCGATATTGCCGCAGCAGAAGAAACCGTCCTCAGAGTTTCGCAATTGGTCACCGATTTCCCCGAGATTGTCGAGATGGATATTAATCCATTGGTGGTGTACAACCAGGGCGAAGGCGCAATTGTATTGGATGCCCGGATTATTCTACAAGGCTAAGGAGAGGTCGCATGGCTACTCTGTACGTCGCCTCCACCGAGACGTTCGTTGGTAAGAGCGCTGCCTGTGTGGGCCTCTTGGACCATGCCCGCCGCGATGGCTTCACCATCGGCTATATGAAGCCGGTGAGTGTTTCGGTTACGCCGACCGATGCCGGAGTGCTTGATGAAGATACCAACTTCATCCGCGAACACTTCGGCTTTTCTGATCCACTGGATCGGCTGGCACCAGTGCTCGTCACCCAGAGCATTGTTGAACAGATCATGCGTGGCCAGGCATCGGATTTCTCGAAGCGATTGCGTGATGCCTACACAGCGATGGCACGCGACAAAGACCTGATTGTGCTGGAAGGGGCCAATACCTGGGCCGAGGGTTCGATTGTCAATCTCTCCGCCGATCAGGTTTCGGATATCCTTCAGGCTCCGGTGCTGATGATCGCACGCTATCGAACGGTACTCACGCTTGATGCCATTCTGGCCGTTCAACGCTACCTTGGCGAGCGGCTGATCGGGGTTCTTATTAATCAAGTGGAAGAACCTAAAGTCGATTTTGTGCGCACACGTGTGGCACCATTCCTCGAACAGCGCGGCGTACCCGTCTTTGGTGTTCTGCCCGACGATGCACAACTCGCGGGCGTGACCGTCACAGACATGCATGAATTCCTTGGCGGTCAGTTCATTGGACGGGCCGAATGGGGCACCAAGCTGGTTGAAAACCTGATGATCGGTGCGATGGGGCCAGAGTCAGCGCTTTCACACTTTCGCCGCCGAACGAATAAAGCTGTGATTACCGGCGGTGATCGAACCGACATCCAGATGGCGGCATTGCAAACCTCGACATCAACATTGGTACTGACTGGTAATCTGCGCCCAGCCGCCACAGTGATCGACCAGGCGGAAATACGCCAGGTACCGATTATTCTTGTCGCCGATGACACAATGACAACCGTTGATCGAGCGGAACAGATCTTTGGGCATGTTCGCTTCAAGCAGCAAGCCAAGATTCAACGCTTTACAGAACTACTCGACGAAAGTTTCGATTTTCAGCGCCTGTATGAGAAACTTGGCCTACGGGTTGGGTAGTAGTGACGCGATGCATCGCGTTGGTACGAAATCAGGAATCAGATAAGAAACATATCATGGAGGCACAATACCCTATGTCTACTACAATTGTAGAGATTATCGCTCGCGAAATGCTCGACTCACGCGGCAACCCGACGGTGGAAGTCGATGTTCGGCTTGAGAATGGCGATGTCGGGCGGGCACTCGTTCCATCGGGAGCTTCGACTGGCGCGCACGAAGCGCTTGAATTACGCGATGGCGATAAACAGCGCTATGGCGGCAAGGGTGTGCTAAAAGCAGTCGAGAATGTCAATAATGCGATTGCAGAGGCATTGGTTGGCCTCGATGCTGCCGATCAGATTGGCATTGATGAGGCGCTCCTGCAACTTGATGGCACCGAGCACAAGAGTAGCCTTGGCGCAAATGCCATTCTGGGCGTCTCGCTGGCCTGTGCTAAAGCCTCAGCATCTGCCTTTGGCCTGCCACTCTATCGCTATATCGGTGGTGCATTCGCGCATGTGTTGCCCGTGCCGATGATGAACATCCTCAATGGCGGCAAGCACGCCCAGAATAGCACCGACTTCCAGGAATTCATGGTGATGCCAGTTGGTGCAACCAGCTTCCGAGAAGGGCTACGCTGGGGCAGCGAGATCTACCAGAGCCTCAAAAAAGTACTGCATGATCGCGGTGAAGGCACTAATGTTGGCGATGAGGGTGGCTTTGCACCCAGCCTCGAAACCAACGAAGCCGCACTTGAGGTCATTATGGAAGCAATTGCGAAGGCCGGTTACTCTGCTGGCGAACAGATCATGCTGGCAATGGATCCAGCCTGCACCGAGTTGTATCAGGATGGCAAGTACCACCTCGCAAAGGAGCATCGCTCACTCACAAGTGCCGAGATGGTCGATTACTGGGCCGATATCGCAGCACGCTACCCACTCATATCTCTTGAGGATGGCCTCTCCGAGGATGATTGGGAAGGCTGGAAACTCCTCCAAGCGCGAATCGGCGATAGAGTTCAGCTCGTTGGCGATGATCTGCTGGTAACAAATGTCAAGCGGCTTGAGCGGGCCATTGCGGAACGAGCCGCAAACTCAATTCTGGTCAAGCTCAATCAGATCGGCTCACTGACCGAGACTCTTAGTGCCATTCAAATGGCACAGCGAGCTGGCTTCACAGCAATTATCTCACATCGTTCTGGTGAGACAGAGGACGTGACGATTGCCGATTTGGCTGTGGCAACCAATGCTGGCCAGATCAAGACAGGCGCACCAGCCCGCACCGATAGAGTTGCCAAGTATAATCAGTTGCTGCGGATCGAACAAGAACTTGGCGATACCGCTAAATATGCAGGTCGTTCGGCCTTCAATGTAAAGCGCTAGAACATATCGATGGGCTGTGGCACAAATGCCACAGCCCATCGATATAACATCATTCGATCACGATATATCGCTTCTACATCATCTGGCGCTGCTGAACAAGCGTTGGAACATTCCAGCGATCCAGGGCAGCCCACACAATCGCCACCAACAACAACCAGATCAACTGATCGCGAACACGTGTGAACAGATCAATCGCATAGCGCGATTCTGGCAGAGCTTGCGTGATCTGTTGCAGCGCACGGCCAGGCAATGCCAAAACCTGGGTCATTGTGTCAACCACCCCAAGCTGCATGATGATCGCACCCAGCAATTGCCACGCTACCGCAAGTGACACCGCCACCACGGCAACAGTCAGCGCATAGATCAGGTTCACATACCAGCGGCTCGGACGCGATGACATTGGTAGTGCTGGAGCTGCCGCAGCCAACGCCAACAACTGAGTCGTCAGGCTGCTTGGTGCCTCCCAACGAAGTTCGGTACGCAACAAGACATCAAGCGTCTGGCTGCGACGACCATAGGCTGCACACGTTGGGCAGTCGACTAGGTGATTAAGCAGTTCTGAATTAGTGTTTGTTGGTTCGAGTGCCAACATATCACGAGCAGCATCACATGTGAACATTATCCTACCTCCCACCAATCGGCAGTAGTCGTATAAACGGGCTACTCACCGGCTGGGGTCGTGTTCGCTCCTGTTTGGGCTGGGGAATTGGCAGCGCCGCAGGAGGTTGCTCCTGAGCCTCCAGAATTGCCGCTAGCCGTTCTTTACCACGCCGAATATGGCTCTTGACTGTGTTGAGCGGCATATCGAGCGCTTCAGAAATATCGGTATACTTCATATCATCAAAGTAGTAGAGCGTCAGCACCATGCGATAGTGTTCCTCAAGTTGAGCTAACGCACGCCGCACATCACCGCGCAACTCACGCGAGTCAAGGGCAAGATCCGGGTCAACCCAGCGATCATCATCGGCAACGCTTGCAAGCTGATCATGCTCGCCATCGTCGGCAGATGCTGTCGCGATTGGAACCTGGCGTCCACGTCGGCGCAACTCATCGCGGCCAAGGTTGACGACCAATCGATACAACCAGGTTGTAAAACGGCTTTCCCCGTTGTACTGCGGCAGCGCACGAAAGAGACGAATAAACGCATCCTGCGTTAGATCAGCCGCATCGTCAGGGTCTTTCAACACGCTCATAGCAATGCTGTAGACATAGTGCTGCTGGCTCAACACCAACTGCGAAAGTGCCTCAGGATCGCCCATCTGACCGCGTTGGATGATATCCGCAGATGGCTCCGCCACCGTTGCAACTCCTCAGCGCGGCATATCGCGCTCTATATGGGTCTCTGCCCAACTATCACTGTGACGTTGAACCTCACCAAACTGTTGCAAGAATAGCGTAGCATAATCGCATGGCAGAGTCCATCCGCCATGCGGACGGTTCTTTGTTTGACCCACACGACACATGCCGATATAATTATAAAGAACTATCCAAGGGAATTTCCACTATGCACATTCTCGTCGTCGACGATAATCGCGATATCCTGGATCTTATCTATCGGCTCTTAGTCGCCGACGGCTATGAGGTCACGACTGCAAGCAATGGGCGCGATGCACTTCAGCAAGAGGCCGCAACCCATCCGGATTTGATCATCCTTGATGTCAATCTGCCATTTGTTAATGGCTGGGATATCTGTCGGCGGATCAAGGCCAAGCGGGCTGTGCCAATTTTATTACTGACGGTACGGGCTGAACAGATCGATATCGAGCGCAGCCGTGATGCCGGTGCCGATGGCCATATCGCCAAACCCTTCGATATCGCTGATTTTCTGGCACAGATCGAGCGCGTGTCCATCGATTATTATGGGCATACCCGCCGACTTGGGCGCATCGCAACCAACCACCGCTAACATCCCAATAAAAAGCTCACCCCTCGTTCGGAGTGAGCCAATCGCAGACCTATTGCGGAGTTCGCGTATCAGGGTTTCCATTTGCGGCAGGTTATAGTCGTACCAACTCCTTCGTGGGATTTGATATCAAACTCATCCATCAGGCGCTTGGCACCTGGCAGGCCCATACCCATGCCACGAGAGGTGCTATAGCCATCCTGCATCACCAGGCTGATATCCGATATACCAGGACCTTGATCCTCGCAAACGATCTCAATCCCTTTGCGACCAGGCCGCTCAATATCGCGTACCGTGACAGTGCCAGTGCCTGCGTACAGGAAGATATTGCGAGCCAGTTCACTGACTGCCGTCGCAATACGGGCTTGGTCGATCGCACCAAAACCAAGTTGCTTGGCAGTGTCGCGAGCGAGCGTGCGTGCGATCACAATGTCGAGGTCGCTGCGAATGACTGCAACCTTAGGCTGAGCCATCGTCACTCTCCCCGACCTGCCGACGCAGCATCGCCAGACCCTTTTCCAGGTTCAGGGCTGTGAGCACCTGGGGAAGTTCCAACCCCAATTCAACCAGCGTGATAGCAACGGCTGGCTGGAGGCCAGTAATGACAACCCGAGTACCCATCAGGCCGGCCATCGAGGCGATATCGCTAATTAAGCGACCAATAAAACTATCGACAACCTCAACTGCCGTTAGATCAACAATCAGACCACGCGCTTTTGTTTCATAGATCTTATTGAGCAGATCTTCTTTGAATTGAACAGCCGAACTATCGTGCAACGCCACCTGAATCGAGGCGATTAGGACATCGCCGATCTTGAGAATAGGAATACGGAGGCTTTCCAACGAGCCCTCCCTTACACCTCAGGACGATTGATGCCAAGCGAGCAACTTGCCTGGGTGAGGTGCTTCTAATGCTACAGTACCTATCAAAGCCATATCATCAACTGAACGTCAGTATACCATGCCTCTGCTAATTGAATAGATCGACACAGTTGCATTCCCGTACGAAAGCGTATACAAACGATGACATATCATACAACCCGCGACTTCACGGCGACAACGTTTGTTGTTGATCAGGGGCGCACATTGCTCCTGCTCCATCGTAAACTGGGCAAGTGGTTCCCACCTGGTGGCCATATTGAGCCACACGAGCTACCAGATAG
>Ga0163147_10005369_pt1 | contig 15613 bp, 13 predicted proteins | sample OliLakLV19MP6G1_FD_148597 | JGI IMG/M metagenome (GOLD analysis project Ga0163147, IMG submission 148597) | Freshwater microbial mat bacterial communities from Lake Vanda, McMurdo Dry Valleys, Antarctica- Oligotrophic Lake LV.19.MP6.G1 | ecosystem: Environmental > Aquatic > Freshwater > Lake >...
GCCAGTGATAAGAAGCCGTTTGAATAGTCATTTTTCTGTGGTGTTTTAGGACGGGCGAGCAAGCTTCGCCCCTACAAAATTCCCAGTGTTGTGTGTTTTATCCACAGCAATCGGACGTTCTGTAGGGGCGGCTTGCCGACCCGCTTAGGAAATAACTCAGAAATACGTCAAATCGTGAATTTTCAAACGGCCTTTTACTCAGTATTCTAAAATCCCATAAACACACCAAAATCCGTATCCCTACTCACTTGGAGATTTCACTCATGAAACGCTTTCTATTACTGATTCTCTGTCTCGGCCTATTCAGCATCGGCGCAGTCGCGTCTGACCACCCCGCTTATCTCGAACGCTCAGAACTACGCTTCTTGGAAGGTATGAGCGACCATCATCAGATGGCGCTGGATATGGCGAACGATTGTCTGGTTAACGCCAGTGCGCCGGAAGTCCTCGCGGTCTGCGAGGCGGTCATTGCCGCCCAGACGCCCGAAATCGAACTAATGAAAACATGGCTACTAGAGTGGTACAACGTTGATTACCAGACCGTGGCGATGGAGTCGGGTGAGATGGGCGCACACGCCGGTCATAGCATGGCCGGAATGGAAGAGAAATTCACCGACCCGGCAATGATGATGGGCATGTTCGCCGGGTTCAATCGTCTGGAAGGGGTAGACTATGACCTCGCGTGGCTGGAATCCATGATTGACCATCACGACGACGCGATTCACATGGCCGAGCGCCTATTGGGGCGTGGGGTGGTACACGAGGAATTGGGGACGCTGGCGCAAGCCATCATCGACGCGCAAACGGTTGAAATTAGCGCGATGGAAACCTTGATTGAGGGGTTGGCATAATATAAGCCCTCACCCCCTAAATCCCCCTCTCCCTCAAGGGGAGAGGGGGACTTTTGTTACATTTTCATTGAACGAATGGCAAGGGGAATTGTGTTTTTTATACATCGCTTTTGAGAGCTACTAATGGGGAAATCGAAACAAATCTAAACGATCTTTGATCGGGGTTTTAGCATAAAAAACACCCAAATAATCGTTTGGATTTTAAATCATCCCTCCATAAGTGAGTTTTCTCACCACGGACATGGACTATGTGTTTTGTAACTACTCAGCTATCATTTCTTCCCTCAATCTGATGACGTAGAGCGTCAAATTGGCTGAAACGCGGGGAAATTCTTCCCTCAGATGATTGGGCTGAGTACCGGTCAAAACCTCGTTTTCCCCTCAAATAGGGGCTGAGTAGTTACTATGTTTTTACCCCTCGCCCCTTGTGGGAGAGGGGCAGGGGTGAGGGGTTCTATCGTAACCCGACCTTCCAACCGCTGACGTTAACGACCACGCCGCCGTCATGCACGAATAGCACCGGCACGACTCCGACATCACCGCGCACGAACGGCACAGCGGGGCCGACCTGTTCATCATTCCAGAATACCGAGGCCGTCCCAGCATTGATGTCGCGCACGATGCGGATACGCCCCAAAACCGCGTTGACCGCCTTTTGGCTCACCACCGTGTCCGCCCCATCGCGCCGCTGATACAGCGCAATTTGGTTCAGGCTCTGCGCTTCGATTCGCAAGCCAACCGGGGCGCTACCATCCAACGGAATCAGCATCACACCAAAGTAAATCTGTTCCGGCGGCAGTGTCGGGTCAAAGGTGGCGAGGCTGACCTGTGCCTCAATCCGACGGATACGCGAGGGCGCGTTATTACCATACGCGGCGTCCAAGGCGGCTGCATCCAACGGGATTTGGATTTCCGTCCCGCCGGTCTGCCCGCCCACGCCCAACCGCCAGAATCCACCCTCCGATGACACGCTGAATTGTTCCGCCGTCCACGGCAGGGTTGACGGGTCAAGCCGCCCAATCAGGGTGAGCAGTTCTTGGTCGCCTTGAATCCCATCCGGCGGCAAGGTGGCTGTTGGGGTCAGGCTGGGGATGAAGGTGGCCTCTGGCGTCGGCGTTTCGCTCGGCACATCCGGCGACGAGGTGAGCGTGGGCGTTTCGGTAGCGGGTGTGATGTCTACAGTCGCGGCCTGTGTCGTGACAGGCGTCAAGCCGGGCAACACCGCACTGCTGTCCGTCGTCGCAGACGGCAAGACCGCTGCCCGGTCTAAGGTCGGGATAGAAGTTGCGCTCGCTTCAGGGGTCAGGCTTGGCGCTAAGGTGGCGGTGATGGTTAACCCCACGCCAGAGATGCTTGGCATGTTATTTCGTGTGAGCAAGACGACCACCACAATCAGCACCAGTAGGACGCCGATTGCGATTCCACCCATCGCCAACCGATTCGACCCTCTATCAGCGGCGCGGCCATCTTGCGGCGAACGCCTGCCGGGGGGACGCGATGGGCGGCCAGACTCATCATCCGATGGCGGCGCGATGGTCGGCGTCAGAATTACATCCGACTCTTCATTGAGAGATGGAACGGGTTCGCTGGTTGGCGGCGCGGGGAATTCTGGCGCGTTCTCGGTCACGGTATACCAGTGACGATATAACGGATAAGCCGGCTGCCGGTCAATGAACATCGCACGGAACAACTCACCGAATTTCTCTAGGCGGGCGCTACGGCGGATGGATCTATCGCTGTAGACGGCCAGAAATTTCTCGTGCGTATCGCGCCAGTCAATCAACTTGGCGGCGATAAGTTCCCCGACCAGTTTTGTGCTGACGGCGGCCATCTGGTGATGCGCCTCGCGCACCTCCTCAGACGGCATATCCGGCATCCGATCTACACCTTGCTTGAGCGTTCGCATCTGGACGGCCAACGCCCCCGTCCCTTGTAAGAGGCCGTCCAACCACGCCCGATACTGTGGCGCGGCCAGTCCACTGGTGGATTCTGCCTCTCCCAGCAACCGGAGGGCGGATTCGAGATGAGTCCCAGCAGTGCGAAATTCCCCCTCGCCCCAATCCCGCAAGCCGGAATCGACCTCGCGCAAGCTGTTGGACAACATCGGCAGCGACTTACCCAGTACGCTGTCCTCAATCTGTTTGCGGACGCGCTCAAGCTGTGCCACGGATTCGGCGCTATTGAGCGTGTCTATCACCGTGCCGAGGCGGATGATTTCGCCGCGCCGTTCGATAAAATCGTCTAGGGCGCGGGTCATCGGGTGGCGTGCGCCGTTCTCGCCGAGAGCGCGTAGGGCGGCTTCGCGGTAAAAATCCCCGATGTCAAATTGTCCGGCGTGCGCCTCTAAGGTCGCCCGCAGCAAAAAGTCAAACGCCAATAGACGCGGCCCCGCCGTACTGCTCCGCCCGAACATCTCGACCAAGCCACGCCCCATCGCCTTAAGGTAGGTATCTTGACTCGGCATCTGCGAATCGAAATCGCGGCGGATTTTCTGCTCATCGGGCGTATATTCCCGCGTAATGACCTCCAGCGCGGCGCGGGTGCGTTCTGGGATGCCCGCCCCACCACGCTCAACCCATTCACGGGCGGCGCGGGCGAGATTCCGCAGACGGACTCCGGCAGCGCGTTCGGCGTCACCGCGTGCGATTTGCAAGGCATCCTCACCCAATCGCTCGGCGTCACCGAGTCGGCCTTTATCGAACGCCTCCCACCCGTCAGACAGCGTGCGGCCTAATCCGCCGTATAGCGCGTGGCGCTCGACATAGCGCGTGTTATCGACCACCGCCCGCAGACGCCCAAACCACGCGGACAGTGACGGGCTGACGATGGACACGGTATCCACCGCTTGCGCCAACGCCTCTAGCGCCCCAGCGCGATTGCCCAAAACCGAGGTCGCCGCGAACTCGCGCCATGCGCGTTGCGCGACGCCCAACCCCGCGACGATATTGTCCAAAACATCATCGAAAAATGAGGCGGCATACGGTTGTAATTCGGCCTGAGCGCCTTGCAACCACCCGTCGATGTCGCTGCCGTCCGGCTGGGGGGTGAAGGTCTGATAGACCTGTAACCGCTGATATAGCCCAGTCATCAGCGAATCCGCCGCCGCCCACGCAGGGTTAATCGGGTCAATCGCCCGTGCGATTTGCAGCGCGTCGCGGGCTTCGCTGGGACTGGTGACGACTTGCCGCCCGACGACGTGCATCGAATCGGCTAAGGCCATCGCCGCGTTGGTCGTCCGGTCAAGCGCCCCAATCGGAAGATTCGACTCATCCAACCCAGCCTTGACCATGACCGTCGTCAGCGGCGCTTGCAACCCACTCAGACGGTCTACCACCTCGCGGAATTGGTCGCGCATCGGGGCAATCGTCTCGAACGTGTGCATGGTATCGAGCAGCGCCCGTACCTCAGACAAGACGCGGCGTGCTTCACCCACCGGATGACGATTGGCCGCCAGCGCAGCCAGCGCGATTTCTAGCCGGTACATATTCGGGCGCAGCAGTTGAATCTCTGGCACATGCGCTGAAATTCGTTCGGCCATCAGCCATTGGGCTTTACGCGCCGTCGCGTCATCGGAGTCGATGGTCAACAGCGCGTAGGCAGCTTGAAGATACGCGCCTTCGAACGTCAGTGCAAGGCTGTCGCGCTCCCCATCGGAGGGCGGCTGTTGGGGATGGAATTCGTTCATCGTGCGTGCCGAATCTAACAAAATCGCCACGCGCAGCGCCCTGTCTGCGTCAGCATGTTGAGATAACTCGGTCAGCATGTCGATGGCGCGAGTATAATTGCCGCCGTCAAGGTAAATCCGCACCGCGTCGAGGTTGGCGGCCAATTCCAACGATGTCAGCCGTGATTCGACCTCTGCACGGAGTTGATTGGCGGCGGGGAATCCGGGGTCGAATAGCGCGGCGGCTTCTAGCGTGGCTTGCAGGCCGACCAACTCGCTCCGGCTGAGGTTCATGCGTAGGCGTTCGCGCACGCGACCTAACATCCCGTCGCGCTCACGCTCCAATGGGTCACGATATTCAGCCAACAAGCGCTTGAGTTCGATGATATGAGTCAGGCGGCGGCGCGGGTTGGGGTGTAGTGCGCGGCTAATCATCGCCTTCATGCGGGCGCTGATGGAGTCGGCGTCTTGCTCAAAATTGACTTCCCAATCATCGGCGGCATCACGCGGGACATCTGGGCGGCGTCCACCAGTTAGCACGAAAAACAGCAGTTCCCCGGCCTGAGCGACATCGCTCTGCTTACTGACGCCTTGCGGATTGACCTCATCCCCGGCCAAAAAGACCGCGTTGCCCCAGTCAATCAGCTTGAGGCGGTAGGTCTGGCGATTCCAAAACAGATGCTTGGCATCTACGTCGTTGTAAACGATGTCTTTGGTATGCGCGACGGCCAAAATATCCAACAGGCGGTCAATGATGATGCACATTTCAAGTTCAGGCAGCCGAGCGCCTTGCTGCGCCAACGCGAGAACGTCATCAGCCAAGACCACGCCCTCGGCGCGTTCTATGACGATGTATTGATGCGCCTGTCCACCGACCACGAACTGGCCTTCGCCGACCAATTCTGATAGCGAGGGATGCCCAGCCAAGCGTTGGAGCGCCCGCCGTTCATTGGCGATACTGACCTCTTGCGCGGCGCGAATCGGGGGGGCGTCACCGGGGGCGGGTCGTTTAATCACCACCGGGCGCTCATTGTTTTGGGTGTCTACCGCCCGGAGCGTCTCACCGGAGCGCCCACGGGGATAGATATAATCGTAACGGTATCGACCATCAAAGAGGCTGTCCGCCATGGGATTAAAAACCTAACTGGTGCGTTATATTGCCGGTTCCGGCAATTTTGAATTGTAACTCACCCCGCGCTAAATCGGATATGCTTTAATGGAAGTGATGAGTCCTGAGTGATAAGTCCTGAGTAAAAAACTGAAGGATGAGCGTTAAGTCATACCGGAAAGCATTTTAGAAACAGGATTCTGAGTGGGTTGCAAATCTGATTGAGGGGGCATTATGCAGAACACACCGCGTTGGCATATCAAGGATTGGGGCATTTGGGGTTGGATTGAGACCGCCTTCAAATTAGTGGCTGTCGCTATCGGCGTGAGCATGTTCTTTGCGACCCAAAACGCAACCACGCTCACGATTGGCGGGCATCCGCACCTATTCTCACTCATCATCCTAGCCCTTATGACTGTGGTGACAGTACCGCAAATCCTCTCACGATTCGCCATGCGCGAGGTTATCTCGTTGCTGTTCGCCTTTGCGTATCTGGTTGGGCATCTGTCCTTGTTGATTGGGATGCTGCATGCGCCAACGGTGATTAGTTATCCGCTGGGATTCGGTCTGTTGGTGATTTTGGGCGACCTCGTGAAAACACGGTTTATGGCGACAAGCAACTATTCTGAGGCGGGCTTTGAAGCGCCAACCCTGACCAAGATTGTCTATGTCGTGTTGGGTATCTACGCGGCGTTTGTGATTGGGTTGCTGGTGGGGTAGTAGGGATGCGGCCTGCCGCGTCCGCTGAGGGGACATCGTGACATCGCCTAATAACCGGCGTCGGTTTGTCCCCTATCCGGCTCAACAAATTTCGTAGTCGTCTTGCATGGGACATCGCGAATGGTGATAGTTTGCATCATTTTAATCCCTCCCTTTATCAAAACGTTCAACACGGCGGCGGATGTCAGACATGATGGATTGCATCTTAGAGAAATCGACGGCTGATAGATGCTTGGCTAATTCAATGAATATCGGCTCAAGATTGGGGCGGTACGCCTGATACAATGTGGCGATGTCGGTTTCATACAACGTCCCGCGTGCAAAATTCCCAGAACTATAGACCGATGGCAACGCATAGAGTTTAAGCAGGATAAGACCTTCTACTGTTGCACAACGGATAAGCTCCCCGGCAAATTCCCGCTCGGTTGCATAATCGCGCTGCACGATGGCGAACAATGGATTATCGGTGAGCAAGACATCTATCTGCAAATCACCAAGTTTCCCATAGGCAAAATTAGTGTTTCGGTCTTTGATCTCGATTTCCGGCAACTTATCCAGTGAGGAAGCGGCGAGGATGAGGTCAATATCTTCAGTATTGCGCCCTTCGACATTTCGACATATTGTAAGACAGTGACACCGCCCACCAGCAAATGTTCAATCTGACGGGTTCGCAATAATGCCCTCAATTGCGCGACGGCTTGCGCGAGTTGATCGTGATTCATGCTCAATACATCCGGGTTCTTGGGGTTAAACAGGCGGGCGTGGTAAATCACGCGGCTAATATTGATGGATGGACGGGGGATTTTGAGGCTCATCACGAAAACTCCTCTACATCACAGAATTATACCTTTGATTTCGTCTGAAAATGCACCTCGCAACCCGTTTAGGACTCCCCGCGCATAGCCCGATAAGGCGGGGTGTGCTATGATTCACAAAAATCAACATGAGGCGTTTCCCCGTGGCACAGCCATCCAACGGGCCAAAGAAAGTCCCCCCCAAAGCCCCCATCCAGCCACAGACTCCTCCGCCGCCTAACCGTGAAGACCGGCTGGATCGGATGCGCGTCTCACCAGAATTTTGGGACGGTATTTTTGACAGTATCCCGCCGTGGACGAATGAAATCGCGGCGCTGGCGCTGCTGGTGTTCGGCGTCGTCTCGCTCATGTCATTGTTGGATGTCTCATCCAGCGCCACACTCGCCCGTGCATGGGCTGGCGCGTTAACTTCGTTATTCGGCTACGGCGCAATTTTGATTTGCGGGGGGATTTTTGCCCTCGGCGTCATCATCCTGCTGCCTCGGCTGGGGGTTAACTTCCACTTCGGGACGCCGCGCATCCTCGCCCTAGAAATCGCCTTCCTCGCTGCGCTTGGGCTACTCCATCTCGCGGCGGGCGATGCCGAGTTCCGAGCGGTGGCGCGGGCGGGTCAAGGTGGCGGCCTGATTGGGGGGGCGTTGACGGCCTTCGTGGTCGGGATTTTTGGCAGCACCACGGCGGCGATTTTTTTCATCGTGACGCTGGCCGCCGCCGTCGCTATCGCCATCGGACTGCGGCGTAACCAATTCACAAACCTAATCGCCAGAGGCGGCAAAGCCCTGAGCAAATTCAGCCAACGCGCCGACCTAACCTACCGCTACGCCTTGAATGAGCGCAAAATCCGCGCCGTGGTCGGGGTCGGGCGCTCCCCCACCGGGTCGCTGATGCGGATTCGCCCCGACGCCGCGCACATCCGCCCCAGTTTGCGGGAAGCTCAACTGCCGCCGTTGGGATTGGAAGAGCCGAAAGTTGCCATCCCGTTGACCGATGCGGAACAGGCGTTGTTCGCCCGACAAGAACGCGGTCAAGACCTGACCGGAATCGGGGCGCTGCTCAAAGATAAACACACCGACGGCTCGACTCTGGTGCGCCGCCCAGACGGGCGCGTGCGCCGCTATTTCAGCGTCGATGCCATCCGCGAACAGAAAAAAGTCAACAAGCGTGAAGGACTATTGCCCGCCCTGAGCCTGCTCCAAGATGCCGAACTGACTCTGCCCGACCAAGACGAAATCAACAAAAACGTCGTCCTGATTGAAAACACGCTGATGGAATTCGACATCGAGGTCGAAATCGTCAATGTGCGCGTCGGCCCGACGGTGACGCAGTACGCGGTTAAGCCGTATATCGAGTCAAAAGAGGAGGCCAACGCCGCCTCGATTCATCGCACGCGCCTGAGTCGTATCGCGGCGCTGGCGAATGACCTGTCGCTCACCCTTGCCGCCAAACGCCTACGCTTAGAGACGCCCGTCCCCGGTCAGAGCTATTTGGGCATCGAAGTCCCCAACCGGACGCCCAGCATGGTCTCACTCCGCTCGGTGTATGAGAGCAAGGGCTATTCCGAGATGTTGGCGAAGCGCAAGACGCCGCTGCTCATCCCCGTCGGGCGCGACGTGACCGGCCTGCCGGTGGGCATTGACATCTCCAGCTGCCCGCACCTATTGGTGGCCGGGACGACAGGCTCTGGCAAATCGGTCTTTATGGCGGCCACCGTCACCGCCCTATTGATGGACAACGGCCCAGATGTATTGCGAATGGTATTGCTCGACCCTAAGATGGTCGAACTCAGCCGATTCAACGCCTTGCCACACCTAATTGGCCCCGTCGAAACCGACTTAGACCGCATCATTGAGGCGCTCAAGTGGTGCGTGCGCGAGATGGAACGCCGCTATAAGCTGTTAGAGGCGGCGGGGACGCGCAATATCGAAGCCTATAACACCAAATTGGGCGCACGCCGCAAAAAAGACCAACTCCCGTATATCGCCATCTGCATCGACGAGGTGGGCGATTTGATGATGAACAAGCCAGAAGAAACCGAACGCGCCATCACCCGTTTGGCACAGATGGCGCGTGCGGTGGGGATGCACATGATTATCGCCACACAGCGCCCTAGCGTGGATGTCATCACAGGCTTGATTAAGGCCAATTTCCCGTCGCGTATGGCGTTCGCGGTAGCGTCCGGCGTGGACAGCCGCGTGATTCTGGACTCTATTGGCGCAGAAACCCTATTGGGCAAAGGTGACTTACTCTATCTGTCGGCGGATTCGGTCAGCGGGCCGCGCCGTATTCAGGGCTGTTTTGTCGGAGATGATGAGGTGCGCGATGTCGTGCGCCATTGGAAAACGTGGAAATTCGAGCAGCAAGAGGACGGTAAGTTACCGCGTGAATTCAGCGCCCCGTGGGAGCGCAGTTTGACTTATCGCGAGTTCCTCACCCAGACCGACGCGCTACTAGAGCAAGCCATCACGCTGGTGGTTGAGGAGCAAGAGGCGTCCGCCTCGCTGATTCAACGCAAGTTGGACTTGGGCTATCCGCGTGCCGCCCGCATCATGGACTTGTTGGAACAATTGGGCATCATCGGCGAGACGATTAACGGTGGGCGCAGCCGCAAAGTCTTGATTGAGCGCGGCAAAGACCCGCTCAAAGACCTGATTGACCAACGTATGAATAAAGGCAATTAGCCTATCTGTTGCTTACGCAAAAACACCCTACCCATGAGCATGAGTAGGGTGTTTTTGCGTATTAAGCCGTCCAGCGCTCGCCCCACGATTTAAGCGCGTCGATAATCGGACGCAACGTCTCGCCATATTCGGTGAGACTGTATTCAACGTGCGGCGGGATTTCGGGGTAGATGGTGCGTTTGATAATCCCTTGCGTTTCCATCAAGCGTAACCGTTCGGTCAATGTCTTGGGGCTGATGCCGTGTAAGGTCTTACGCAGTTCACCGAATCGTTTTGTCCCTGTAAATAACTCTCGCAGCACCAATAACGTCCATTTTCCATCCAATACCGATACAGCACGTTCAATCGGACAACCGATTTCGCCCATTTTGTTCCCTCAATCTTCCTATGGTTCATTAAATGAAACTATAGTACTTTAATGTAATTACTTTACAAAGTGTATTGATTTTGAATAAGATTGTCAAGGAATAGCCGAAACAAATACACTGGAGAACACATCACTATGCAAACGCAAACCTCATCTTCAACCTTGCGCTATACGCTGGGATTTATCGGGGTCTTACAGGTCATACTAGGCTTGGTCTTCATCTTCCTACCCAATCAATTCGCGGCATTACTCGGCCTCGCAGAAACCCCGCCGTGGGTGCTTTGGATGTTTAGTATGTTTGGGGCGCGGGCATTCGGATTTGCCTATGGGATGTTTTTAGCCATGCGTAATCCTACGCAACATGCGGATTGGATTAGAGCGATGATTCTGGTTCAAGCCGTCGATTGGTTGGGAACCGCTTACTTCCTGATGAATGGCAGCGTCACCTTAATGCAGGTTTCAACGGCGGCTTTCCTGCCCATTATATTCATCGTTGTTTTAGTGCGTTGGTATCCTCGCCCAAGCACTCAAACGGCTTAACGCCATCCAAATCGCCATACTTACGGGGATGCACTTGCTTATTTCGATAGGTAAAGGCATCTCTGTAGGTTCTGACGAGATGAAGGACAGAGGATTGGTAAGTTCATCTATTGGCCGCAGGCGGCGAGAACGTCTATCATTAGCGCGTTGACCATCGCCTGACTGAGATTTTTGTGATGACCCTTCCCCGCATCATCAGCCGCCCATTATTTTTCCTCCTCCCGCTGGTCATCGCGCTTGCGCTGACGACCTTGTGCATCCTAGCGCTGGGTGCTGACCCCTTGCAAGTCGCCCAGACGTTATGGGAAGGCGCGTTCAAAGACCCCGCGAAATTGGCTGGAGTGCTGAACTTCTGGATTCCGCTGACCCTAGCGAGCATCGGGCTAATCATCACCTTCACGGCTGGCCTGTGGAACATCGGCGTCGAAGGGCAGATGATGGCCGGCGCAATCGCAGCGAGTTGGAGCGCGTTATATCTACCCATCCCTCAGCCAGAGATTCGAGTCGCGGCCAGCGTGATATGCGGGGCATTGGGCGGCGCGGGCTGGGCGCTGCTGGTCGGGTTGCTCAAAACGCGATTCGGCGTCAATGAGATTTTCGGCGGAGTCGCGCTCAATGCGATTATCAATACCCTAGCGATTTACCTCATCAGCGGGCCGTGGCAACCCCCAGAAGGCGGCAGCGCACAATTTACGCCGCCCTTCCCCGCTGAAGCATGGCTGCCGGTCATGTCGCCAGATTTCCAAGTGCCGCTGTTCATGCTCATTCTGACTGTGATTGCGGCGGTAGGCGTCATTTTCGCCCTGAGAGGGACGCGCTTCGGTCTTGAATTACGCGCCGCCGGAAAAAGCCCGCGTTCCGCCCTGTTATTAGGCGTTCCCGTCACCCGTGCCGCGCTACTGGCGTTGATCTTGTGCGGCGCATTGGCCGGATTAGCCGGGTCGCAGCGCGTGCTACACACATATCACAGTCTGCGCCCATTGGTCAGCGGGGGAATCGGGTTTTACGCCTTGTTGATTGCGCTACTGGCGAATTTCCGCGCCCTACCTGTGCCGCTACTCACATTTGCATTGGCGGCGATTGTGGCCGGTTCGACACGCGTGAGCGTATTGCTGGGGATTGACCAGTCGTTAATCGGGGTGTTTCAGGGGATTCTGGTCTTGGTGATTTTGATGACCGCTGGGCTGCGCCAATCGCGCCCAGACGCGGGAAAGGTTTAACCCTGATGAACGAGTCGCTACTCAATATGCTTAATAGCATCGTCGCCAACGCCACGCCGTTGGTGATTGCTACGATGGGCGAGGTCATCACCGAACGCGCAGGCGTGATTAACCTGTCGCTCAACGGGTCGATTTTGCTGTCCGCGATGGTCGGGGTGGCGGCGGCCAGCCTCAGCGGTTCAGCCATTATCGGCATTGGCGCGGCAGCGCTGATGGGCGGGCTGATTGCGCTGCTGTTGGCGTTCACATCCATCCGGTTGCGCCAAGACCAAGTGGCCGTCGGGTTCGTCTTGACCTTGTTGTGCGGCGACCTCGCCCGCTTTCTCGGCAAGCCGTTTAACAACCTTCCCAATCCGATCATCGTCCCAAATATGCCTATCCCTGTATTGAGCGAGATTCCGGTCATCGGGCGGGTATTTTTCCAGCATGACCCGTTCGTTTATTTCAGCGGGCTATTGGTGTTCGCGGTGTGGTGGTGGCTCTATCGCACCCGCCCCGGCCTGACGCTACGCGCCATTGGTGAGCGCCCAGAAGCGGCCTTCTCACGCGGGGCGCGGGTCAATCGACTGCGCTATATGTATACCGGAATCGGCGGGGCGTTGGTTGGCGTGGCGGGCGCGGCCTATTCATTGGGGATTAAAGCGGGGTGGGCGTCTAGCCCGACGATGGACGGTGACGGGTGGATTGCGCTGGCGATTGTGATTTTCGCTGGGTGGCATCCATTCCGCGTCGTATTTGGGGCATATTTGTTGGCCGCCATGCGCGCCGTCGCGTCTGGGATTCAACAATCGCCGGACATTAATATCCCGCCCGTGTTGCTGAATATGCTGCCGTGGCTGCTCATGTTAGGGACGCTGATTCTGGTCAGCGGCGGCGTGGTCGAGCGAGTCGTCAAACTGATGCCGACGCGATTCCAAGATGGCGCAAGGACTCTGTTGCGCTCAACCCCTCCGGCGGCTATCGGCACGCGCTTCGACGGCGATTAACGAATAAGTCATCGAAATCGTCGCAGGATTGCGGTATTTCAGCACAGGCGGACAAGTCTCGCCCCTACATGACATCCAGTGACGCGATTTTGAACACGAGTCAACAAGCAAAAGCACGCGGCATGACTCCAGAAATTTTGGAGGAGTTGTTTCGTGATGAGGCAGATGAAGTATGAGTGATATTCTGGTTCAGCCTCGGTCCAAATCGACATCTTCCAGCGCGGCGGGGTCGCCAATAGGTTCGAGGTGCGTCAGGACGTTGGTATTCGGGACAACCGCCCTCACCTCATGCTCTAACTGTTCCAACAGGTCATGCCCACGTTTGACCGTCCAGCCCCCCGGCACAAGCACATGCACGCTCAGGAATCGACGCGAACCGGCCTGCCGAGTCCGCATCGCGTGGAATTGAATCCCGCGCAGCCGGTAGCCATCCAAGACCGAAGCGACCACCGCACGCTCGGCCACAGTCATCGGGGAATCCATCAGGCCGTCAAATGACCGACGCATCAGCTTTGCGCCCATTCGCAAAATATTGCCCGCCATCAAGAGCGCAATCACCGGGTCAAGCCATGCCGCGCCCGTGATTGCGACCAGTCCAATCCCAAGCACCACCCCGCCGGATGTCCAGACATCGGTCATCAGATGATGCGCGTCGGCCTCTAAGATGAGTGAGCGATGCACCCGCCCCGCCCGCATCAAGACCAACCCGACCCCCAGATTAATCATCGACGCCACTATCGAGATGAGCAGGCCGAGGCCGATTTGCTCTAATGGTTGCAGGTTGGCAAGGCGGCTTAGTGCGGCGGACGCGATGCTGACGGCGGCCACCGCAATCAACGCGCCTTCGATGCCGCTGGAAAAATATTCAATTTTGTCATGCCCGTACTCATGCGAGTCATCTGGCGGGCGGGCGGCGTAAATCAGCGCCAACAGCGCCATCACCGCCGCCACCAGATTCACCACCGATTCCAGCGCATCGGACAGCAACCCCACCGACCCGGTAAGCTGGTAAGCGACAGCCTTGAGTCCGATGGTCATCACCGCCGCAGCAATACTGAGATAGGCGTAGTTTTTGAGAGATGCGCGTTCTGTCATCTGGTTAAGTCAATTCTGGTGACAGGATAGTGATTTTATCCTGAAAACGTCGCAAATCTTCGACGTTGAGGATCATCAATATGTCAATTTCGTACACAAGCATCGTTGCAACAAGGTTGGCATCATGGATTTGTCTGCCACTAGGATGTTGGCATCCACAAAAATCTTATCGCCCATCGTCCCCATACCAATCCTCACGCCGATCAGAATATCCAGACAAAACCTCACCCGCTGGCATAGTCATTGAATTGAACAATGCTAGTTTTTCTTGGGGGGACAACGGATGAGGTTGTGGCTGGTGAACAAGATGAGAAATCAGCGCTTACTGCTGTTCGGCGGATAACTGCTCAACCAACTGCAACAACGTCTCATAGTCAATACCTTCGCCGATTTTGACCATTACCCATCTATCAGGGCGGACAACGCGGGCATTGTCCCTACAAATACCCTGTTTTCGTAGGGACACGGCACTGACGTGTCCGTTTTGGCGAAGGTATTGATAGTCGATGGTTAATTGGATAGCCATAGCACGAACATCTCTACAGTTTGCTTCTGATTTCTATTCTACAGCCAATTTCTAGGCCGCTTGTTTTTGACCGAACAACATCCGGTCTATTTCGGTAGCGAACAACACAATCACCGCCAACCCCATCGAAATGAGGAACTCGTTCAGGCTAATCGGGTAAGTATCGAGGATGCCTTGCAGAAATGGGGTGTAAATCACCAGCAATTGCAGCACAAAGGTGGATAGAACCGCCCACAACAGCAGTTTGTTCTTCTTGAACCAAACCCGGAAGAACGAGGTGCTATCCCCGGCATGGATACCAGCGACATGCGTCATCTGCCCCAACGCCAACACCGTGAATGCGATGGTGCGCGGGATGCTCTCTAAGACTGCGATCAGGCCGTCGCTACCCCCATGACCGGCAGCCTCGGCAACCTTTATTTCTTCTTCAATGAACGTGATGCGCGCCGCCGGTGTCAGGCCGTCCCAATCAGCAGGCACGAGCGCCTCGTCATGCGCCATCGCGATCAACGCGGCGCGGCTGAGGTTTTCTGCGCCCAATGTCGCGCTAAACGGGTCAAGGCCGCGTGAGGTGTGACCATAGTAGAAGCCGAACAGCGTCACCGCCGCTAGCACCACCGCCAGCACAATCACCTGACGACCCAAGCCACGGGCAAAAATACTCTCCCCTTTCGGGCGTGGCGCACGCTTCATGACGTTTGCCTCAGCGGGTTCAAACCCTAGCGCAATCGCAGGCAGGCCGTCCGTCACCAAATTGACCCACAAAATCTGAATCGCCAACAGCGGAATCGGCATCCCAATCACGATAGCGACCAACATCACCAAGATTTCGCCGACGTTGGAACTGAGCAGATAACGGACGAACTTCCGCACATTGTCATAAATCGCGCGGCCTTCCTCAACGGCTGCGATGATGCTGGCGAAATTGTCATCGGTCAGCACCATATCAGCCGCACCTTTGCTGACTTCTGTGCCGGTGATGCCCATCGCCACGCCGATGTCGGCCTGCTTGAGCGCCGGAGCGTCGTTCACACCGTCGCCGG
>Ga0163147_10005375_pt1 | contig 15606 bp, 13 predicted proteins | sample OliLakLV19MP6G1_FD_148597 | JGI IMG/M metagenome (GOLD analysis project Ga0163147, IMG submission 148597) | Freshwater microbial mat bacterial communities from Lake Vanda, McMurdo Dry Valleys, Antarctica- Oligotrophic Lake LV.19.MP6.G1 | ecosystem: Environmental > Aquatic > Freshwater > Lake >...
TAATCTGGCGGCTCTGAACATTCCACACCCGAATAGTGTTATCGGTGCTGGCACCCGTCGCAAGCAGCTTACTATCGGAGGACCAGGCCAGTGATGTGACGCTCCCGGTATGCCCAGAAAACGTCGTCACTTCATTCAGGGTTGTGGCATCGTGCAAACTTACTTGTTGGCTCACAGCGACTGCCAGCAGCGATCCATCGGGCGAGTAGGCAACTGGCCCAAACTGCGCCGTCGTAATCTCGCGTGTCTGAGTAATTGCCTGGGCGCTATCAATCGTTATCGCATTTGGGCCAAGGGCAATTGGTTCAAGCGTTGCTAATGGTGGTAGCGTGGCCTCAGGCGTCTCAGTCACGCTTATCGGCGCTGGTGTTGCAATAGGTTCTGGCGTTGCCGCATTGGCAACAACACCAGGCAATCCTGCCGATGATAAGCCAAGCGTGCTACGCAGTGGCGTGAACAACAGTGCTGCGGCTAAACAGGCCACACCAAGAACAAGGGTCAGCACGACGGCCAATGCCACAATACACCCAACGCTCATGCCGCGCTGTTGCGGTACGGGCGCTGGCTGGTAACCAGGCGTATACCCAGGTGGCGGAGCTTGTCCGGGCTGGTAGTTTGGTGGATATCCTGGTGCTGGTGGCGGAACATTTGGCATAGGAGGCAGAGTCGGTGTCACAACCGCCGTCGTATCGATCGCAAATGTAGCCGGGCGACTGGCCATAATCCGGACTGTCTCCAGCGCCACCCGCATCTCACGCGCCGTATGGTAGCGGTTCGGTGCTCGTAGTTGCATGGCCCGCAGCAATGCTTGCTCACTCAGTGTTGTTATCGATGGGTTGAGTATGCGCGGAGGGTTGAGCGGTGTACCAGCATTGATCTGATCAGCCGTCGGTGGTGGCCAACCAGTCAGGGCGTGATACCATAATGCACCAATTGCGTACACATCACTTGCCGCAGATGGTTCGGCACCACTTGACGACAACTCGGGTGCGCGATAGGGCGAAGGGGCTGTTCCAATTGGCCGAACCAATGTGAATGGAGCCAATGCCCAGTTACCATTCTCCCGCAACCAAATATCGGCGCTGGTCGGATCGCCAAGATAGATCGGCTGACTCTGCGTATGCAGATACTCAAGGCCTGCAAGCAGGCGATGAATATTCTCAAGAGTATCATTCTCTGGCAGCGGCCCACCGCGGCTCCGCAGCGTCCGCTCAAGATCCTGGCCACCGGGATCATCGCAAACAAGATAATAGCGACCCTCATTCACAAAATGATCGGTCAGTGGCAGCAGCGTTTCATGGCTAATAGTTGCAATCTGGCTGGCAAACCTTCCAAGGACGCGCAGTTCATCCTCAGATGCAGCCAACAATTCAGCAACGAGCACCAGGCGGCCAGTTTGATCATCGCGGCAGCGCAGCACTCGCATGCCAGGGCGTTCATCAATCGCGTAGATGGCGCGATATCGATTATGTAGCGTGATCTCGAATGAAGCCATGCAAACCCCATATATCGGCATAAAGCCCGTCATCGTGGCAGGGAAAAGATCATGACCATGTCAGAACGCACAGCCTGATCACTTGTGTTATCTTGGCAGAGCCATTTCTACATACCCATCCTGGTATGCGGCTCGTTGGGTATCGATCCGTTGTATGGCGCGCTTTGCGCTCCGCACAGCCCCTTCGATCGAGGCCATGAACTCCTGTTGAGTATAATCGCCGGCAAGAAAGAGGTTTGGAACCTCAGTTGCCTGATCAGGCCGATACTGATCAACGCCGGGGCGAGCCTGATACACAGAATTGGGAATACGAACAATCGTATGCTTGATCAACTCAGCATCACGCGCCGCCGGATGCAGCATATAGAAATCGTTCAGCACTGCCTGAATAATTGTCGCATCATCAGATCCAATGAGATCCTCTGCTGGGGCAACAACCAGTTCGATGATCGAACCACGCCCGGTGTGATAATCTGGAGAGACCAACGCCAGATCGGCATACACGCTTAAACGCGTCCCTGCGCTAAACAGCAAGTTATTGACCGTCGTCACAAACCTATCGAAGTACAGTTGCACCGTAATCACTGGCTGTCCCTTAAGGTGGCCAATCCCCTCAAATGTCGGCAGCCGTCGCAACGATTCTGGCAACGCCTTACGCAAGCTATGAACAGGCATGGCTGAAATATACAGATCACCGGTGATCACACTGCCATCATCCAGGGCAAAACCAGTGACGCGGTTTTCGCTTGCATCATAGCGTATCTGCTCAACTCGGCGATTAAACACAACCTGAACGCCCTGCCCTTGAAGTTTTGCGATCAGCGGCACCCACAGCCGTTCGTGCGGAGAACCCTTCACCAGGCCCATTTTCGGCGCATCGGTTTCTTTCGCAAAATGGAGCAAGGCCGTCAGCATAAGTTTAGCCGAGACTTTATCGGCGCGTTGGAAGTTGAGTGCCAATGCCATGGTATGCATCACGGCATCAAGCGAATGCTGGCCCATTCCATGGCGTAGATGCCACGAGGCATAGCTCTCGTTATCCTGGCCATCGACATATGCCTGCGAGCCAAAGATTGGGCGAATAAGCCCAAGCCCCATGCGCAGTTTATCGCGCGTTGGCAGGAGCGGGCTAACAGCCACCCCACCCAATCCATTCAGGGGTGCTGGAAGCCAGGGAATAAAGCGAATTGGTGCAAGGCCGTGTGTTGGCGAAGCAAAGATCATCTCGGCTGGCTTCCAGTCGAAGCTGTCGCTCAAGCCACATTCAGCCAGGAACCCAAGTAAATTGTGGTACGCACCAAAAAAGACATGCAGACCACTCTCGACCCAATCGCCATCAGCGTCTTTCCAGGCCGAAACCTTCCCACCCGGAACAGCGCGCTTTTCCAGCAGAACAACTTCATCGCCACGATCAGCAAGCCACTTTGCACACGCAAATCCAGCAGGCCCGGCACCAGCAATAATTACCCGCATCGTCACTCTCTCGATACCCATACACAGCGCATCACAGATCGAAACAGAGTTTTAAGCATGTTCGCCCAAAACCCTGGATTGAATGCCACTGGGCATGCAACGTTTATTGTCATAACTACGTCGGGCATTATGGTCTGGATGTTGCCATCTCTGTTCCAGCTTAATCGCAGCCTATTATAGCACGGTGGGCCTGATTGCCGGATTATGTTTCAACTCTTTGCTAGTGGCGATGCCAGGACTTTATCGATCCGCAGTCCATCCATATCAACAACCTCAAAGCGCCAACCACTCCAATCGACTTTATCACCTGTATGTGGCATATGCCCAAGCAGGCTAAGAATGAACCCTGCTAAAGTCTCAAATGAATAGCGCTCTTCCTCTGGAAACGCATCTATGGCTAGAGTCTGCTGGACTCGATCAATCGGTGCCAAACCAGCAATCAGGAACGAGCCATCATCGCGCTCAACAAACAACTCCTCCTCTGCTTCGTCATATTCATCGGCAATTTCACCAACGATCTCCTCCAGAACATCTTCAAGTGTGATAACCCCTTCGACTGTGCCAAGTTCGCTCACAACAACCGCCATGTGCTGCTGCTTGCGAAAGATCGCCAAGAGTGCGGCAGCCCGGCTTCGCTCAGGCACGAACAGCGGCGGACGCATGGCATCACGCACCAGCCGCGATGGGTCACTCCGATGGATCCGCAACAGATCACGGATATGTGCTATTCCGATCACATGATCAAGCTGCCGTTCATAGATGGGAAAGCGCGAAAAGCCAATCTCAAGCAGTTCATCGATCACCGAACCAAGTGCCCGATCACCATCAACAGCCTTCAGAGCGTGGCGAGGCGTCATCACCTGGCGCACGCTACGGTCGCCAAGGCGGATCACACGCTCGATCATGGCGTGCTCCTGTGGCTCAAGTGCGCCGCCCTCGGCTCCCTCGCGCACAATCTGACGGATATCCTCCTCGGTGACTCCCGATGCTTCGGTTTGATGGCGGCCCAGCAGAATAAGTAACCCCTCGGTTGACAATGTCAACAGCCAGACGACCGGGCGGCTGATTGCTGCCAGAAATAGCATCGGCTGCGCCATACGAATTGCAATTGCTTCCGCGCTCTGCAACGCCAGGCGCTTCGGCACAAGTTCACCAATCACCAACTGAAGATATGCGATGAAGGCCACAACAACCACGAAAGCGGTCGTCTCAGCGAAATTGCCCAACCATGGTTGCAGAATCATTCCAAACTGAGTGGCAATACTCGTACCACCAAAGGCACCAGCCAGTGTGCCAATCAGCGTAATCCCGATCTGCACCGTCGAAAGCAAACGGTTTGGATCCTCCTGAAGCTGAAGCGCGACAATGGCTCCCTGTTGCCCTGCATCCGCCTGCGGCTGCAAACGACTGCGCCGCGCCGATATCAGTGATAGCTCTGTTGCCGAAAATAGGCCATTTGCAATACAAAGCACGAGAATGAGTGCTAATTCCATACTTAACAAATACCTCACGTTTTCGTGTACACACCTGTATTGTACACTACAAGCCGCATTCGTGCCATACGATCAGCCAACAAAATCCTTGATCAGGTGGTTCATAGTACCGTACCAGACACGCCAATATAGCAGCCCATGAGGGGACTTTCGACGGCCTTGTTTGCATGGACAAGCTCGGGTACATTCACACTAGGAAATGCGTCAGGGAGGAGCAAAATCTATGGACGATACACTCAGAACTGAATGGACTCACAGCGGAAATATGGCAACCGTGGTGGGGGTACTCGAACTACAGACCATCCGTGGCCACGAACTCATTCGCATTATTCGGCGTAATGAATTGCAGGGCAGCGCGGACCAGATTGTTCTTCAGGTTCCTTCGCCATTTGGGCATAGCTATGCACTACCGCTTGAACTTGGGCGCTGTGTTACTGGGATCGATCTCATGACCGGGGTTTCTTCGGGCACACGCCTGGCTGTATCTGGGCGGTTGATCTGGGAGCAACATACCGATATGCGTTTTTCACTTGATGGCGAACCAAGCCGAAAAACAAACGATCTTGTGTTCCATGTCGAAGCTATCCGTTTGGCCAATGATCAGGAGCAACCCGGCTGTGATGTGCAATTGAGCGGTGTAATCCGCTCGGCACCACGCATTATGCGGCATCCATACCGACCTGGAGTGCTGCTTGCCGCAACCACCCTACAAGTATCAATTGAACAGCAGCGTACTGCCACTCGTTCGCGCATGTTCATGATCGAGCAAGTACCAATTGTGGTGCCGCTACAACATCCAGATGCGCCAAATCTCCTGCGGCCTGGCAATCGTGTTGCAGTTGAAGGAATGCTTGAGCGGATCGTTATCGATCTACAGGGGCCTGATGTAGAGCAAGCTATCGCTACGTTAGATGCAGAATGGGAAACACGTAGAATCGCTATCACAGATGCGGATACACTCCGCCAGGCAGAACGCCGCCATCAGCGCGAACGCCGCAAACTGGCTCAGGCAACTCGTAACCGAGTTGTGGTTGGTTATGTCGAGCTGATTGAGGGCACACCAGCCAGCCCGCGTGAAGCGCAGGCAATCCGCCGGGCCAGTGTGCGCGCCAAACGGAATGGCGATCATTCGATCCAACAGATAATCTCTTCCCCATAGGAAGGGTGCATTTCTGGGTGGCGGAACCGACATCTCGGGCCGCCGACACCCAGCCTGCCGGTCTCGCTTGCGTTTCTTGAGTGAGCGCGCACGCCCGGCTCCATGTTTGCGGCCCGAGATGCATTCCCTACTAACCAATCATCACTAACCATGATGAAACATCGGTAGAGGATCGTCCACCCTATCACGCAAGTGATATGTATCCGCTACTTGGCGCGACTCCCGATCACGCCAGTGCCATTGTTTTATCCGTCTTGGGGCAATTGATATGCCCCATCCGGCATAGCGATCAGCCCCACCCTGCCCATATTGGGAACTGAATGGAGCTGCTTGCACCAATTCCGTCGGCTGGCATACTCATGATACTGATGATCCACGGCCGCTAGTCTCTTGAGTAGCCAAATAAACGAATGATCAATGGCGTGTAGCCAAGCTACACGCCACCTACACAACTGAATTTCTACCTCTAACCGAGGACATGCCATGAACTGGCTGTCCCGGTTGGGGACGGGCTGCTCATTGGTATGTCCTTGCACTACAACAAGGAGCTATCCAATGAGCACCACAAACCAATCAACACAAAACAACCTAGACAATGCTACCCATACGACCATGTTTGGCATTCCTGTCACGTATACGCAGAACCGAATCGCTATCGGCCCACTGGATGAACCAATCGAGAATGCATTCAAAGCACCAATGCTGCCAGGGTTCTGTGATCTTATCACGCATGGATTTCATGATGGTGAGTTTGCAGCATATCAACGCGACGGCATAGATGTGCAGCTTACACCAATGCAAGTTGCTGCAATCATTCGGTTCTTCTACCAGGAGCAGATGCCACCGATCCGCCTGGTCTCTTGCTGGCTTGGCAAGTTCTCTACTGGCTTTGCACAAAAGTTAGCATGGGAACTTCGGACGGTAGTCCTGGCAAGTACAGTAGTAGTGTACCCTCATCCAGATGGACAACTACAGACGCCCGATGGCTTTTGGAGGCTGTTTGAAGGCGTTCCGATGCTGCCGGTGCCAGATTACGTGTATTAGGAAATCCCAAGCTGTGAGTGTGCTAAACACACTCACAGCAACAATTATCACAGTTATCGCAGCTATCGCAGCTATCAGAGTAATAATGTATATAGGAAGGAATATGATGTTTTACTATCAGGATCTTTCGCCATGGACTCGCTTCGGGGACAAGGCCGCACAACAGCTCAAAGCCATTGGTTGGATTGATCAATCACATGCATTCACGCAGGCAACTATCGATCCAGCAATCATCGTAAAACTGCAACAACTGCCACGGCCAGCGCCTGTAGCTATTGCGTTCCTGGGTATTGATGAATGCACATTATGCCAAAAAACTGCAAACGACACCAGCTTCGTTATTCCTGGGCATGGTTTTTTGTATGTGTATCCTGAGTTACTGTTGCACTATATCAATAAGCATAACTATGCACCGCCACAGGAATTCTGTGATGCGGTGCAGAATTGCCCACCACTTACCTCACCCGAATATGTAGAGGCTGTCAAGCAGAATTGCTCACCAGGCATCTTCAGGAGCATTCATCGCAACAGGTAACCGAGGATTATATCTTGCTGCTGAATGAACTACCTGCATTGGCTGATACATCGATCATCACGGTTTGTTGAAGATACTCGCGCGCACGGTCGATCTGGCCATGAGCCAGAAGCAATTCTCCATAGCGAAACCGCAAACGGGCCTGCACTGCTGGCGTACAATGCTCAATCAAGCGATCCAGGCCCCCAAGCATTAACGATACCTCAGCAGCACGATCCTCACTGAGCAGCAAGGCCGCCAGAGCACAACGGAGCGCAACAACATCATCAGCACGCTGGGCAACGGTCAGGCCAGATCGTAATGTATCCTCAACTTCAAGCGCGGAGATGCCATCGATTCGTTCGGCCTCCGCCAGATACAGAAACGCCACCGCACAGGATGGATCAAGTTCCAATGCTTGTTGGGCAGCAATCCGAGCAGCCGAGCCACGCCCAAGGCTGAGTAGCGCGCCACTGAGAGCAGCTTGAGTCGCAGCAGCAGCAGGAAATAGTGCCAGTGAGCGCTGGAGGAACCAGATTGACCGCTCCTGCGAGCCGCTCATCAATGCGATGACGCCACGCAGTGCGAGAGTATCTGCCGACCATGGGTGTAGGAAATTCGCAAATCGGGCGATCTGCTCGGCTTCTGCATAGCGCGCCGCAGCTAATGTAGCCTGTGCAAGATAGATAGCACCAACCCGCGCAACCAAGAGGATCGTAAGAAGCACAATCACCGTCCCCGTCATTGTGCTCCCGCCAAGTGCCACGCTTATACCAACAAACCCAACCATCAGGGCCGCCTCAGGAACCAACAATAGCTGCCTTCCAAGCGGCAACAGCCGATACGCCCAACCACTGAACGCAGCAGGGTGTAGTTGATCATTCGCCATGCGTGGGCTCCTTTCTGTGCTGCTCTTTCTATGAGAATAGCACAGCCTTGTGACACCTACTGTCACAATATTGGCACATATGGTCGAATTATGGGCAATTGGCTTATTGGTGTGCGCGTACTGTAGTTCGCTGGCGAATGATGTTCATAGCACGTTCTGCATCAGTTGGATCGATTGGAGGAATAGTGGGAGGTGTGCCACGCCAGGATCGATAGCGTAACAGGCTAAAAACGGCTTTAATGCCATCACTCGATTTAATTTTTTTGCCTTCTTCATAGGTACGGCCCATATAGGAGATTGGCACCTGATAGATTTTGAAGCCAAGGCGCAGCACTTTCGCGGTAATTTCCGGTTCAATCCGAAAGTCGTTACTCTCAAGATTGAGGCTACGGAAGATCGACGTTCGCATAACCTTATAGCAGGTCTCCATGTCATCGATCCAGCAGTTATACAGGAAATTGGTAATAAATGTCAGGCCTTTATTCCCGAGTGCATTCCAGAAATACATCCCTGTGTGGCGGCCCATGAAGCGTGAACCAAACACAATATCGACACGACCAGCGACAATTGGCCGAAGCAGTTCATAATAATCGTTTGGATCGTATTCGAGATCGGAATCCTGAACAATTGCAATTTCGCCATTTGCCAACGCTAAACCAGTACGAATGGCCGTACCCTTGCCCATATTGGTGGGTTGTCGAACCACCCGCAGCTCTGAGTGGATCGCGGCCAACTCGCGCAATATCTCAGGGGTCCGATCACGCGAATGATCATCGACGATAATGAGTTCTTTCTCAAACTCAACCGCCAGAACCTGTTCAATAATTTCGCGAATGGTGGCTTCTTCGTTATAGCATGGCATAATAACTGAGAGCAACAATGATCATTTCTCCTTATTTCTCATATGGCGTACCAATTGCCGCCGGTGGGCGTGCCCGGCCAACAACGCCAGCGAGAACGATAATCGTAATTACATATGGCAGCATTTGCAGGAATTGCGGCGGCAATGCGAAATCAAAGCCCTGGATCTTGATCTGAAGCGCATCGGCCGAACTAAAAATAAGTGCGCCACCCATTGCCCCAAATGGCGTCCATTTGCCGAAGATCATTGCGGCCATCGCAATAAACCCGCGCCCATTGGTCATCAGATCATCGAAATTGAATGTTGCCTCAAGTGAGAACCAGGCACCCGCCAGCCCAGCCAATAACCCCGAGAAAAAGACATTCATATAGCGCATGCGGTTGACATCAATGCCCATTGTGTCGGCAGCACGCGGATGCTCGCCAATTGCACGGGTGCGCAGGCCCCATGGCGTACGAAACAACAGAATATGAAAGACAGGGACGAGGATGAGCATCATGTATGTGATCGGGCGATGGTTGAACAAGATCGGGCCAAGCACGGGAATATCGGCGAGCAATGGAATCGGAAATGCCTGAAGCGACCCACCACTTGTTCCGCGCTGCTCTAATGGAAGAATCAGATTATTGCGTAAAAAGCCAGTCACACCAACAGCCAGAATATTAATAACAGTCCCACTGATGATCTGGTCGGTCTTGAAGCGAATAGCCAGCAGTGCATGCAACATCACCAGGATACCACCCGAAGCAATCGCACACAGTAGCCCAAGCCAGGTATTACCGGTAACAAGCGCAATAATGAAACCCATACAAGCTGCTGTCAACATCAAGCCTTCAACGGCAATATTGACCACACCAGAACGTTCGCACAAAATCCCTGCCAGCGATCCAAGCACAATCGGGGTTGCCAACCGAACCATGCGTGCCAGCATATCCACCAGATCGGTGCGGCTGCCATTGATCGCCCAGATCAATATAATAAAGATCGTTGCGAAGATCAGCAAGCCCATATAGATCGATACGAACTGTTGTGGCTGGCGTACAATCAGGTAGATCGCGCCAGCAATCAGCAGCACCACCAGAATCCCAGTTGTCAGAACCGTCGGCAACGGAATATCAAGCAGTGGCGGATCAGTTGGCTTGGCTCCTGGATAGGTAATTCGCAGGGTCGAGATCTTATCGAGTGCGACGGCACCGCTGACCAGCCAGAAGAGCAGGGCTGAGACAGCAATCCCGATCATTCCAATAATTCGCTGGCGATTAAACTGAAATCCGCTGGTCATATGATCAACCCTGTCTCTATGGGTATCGGCTATCGGTCATCGGTCTATCGGCTATTGTGTGTTAGCCACCCCAGCCACGGGTAAAGACCACCTGATTACCGCCCTTGCGCTTGATCCTGTAGATCCAGCGAACGATCTGATCGGCGGCAACGAACACAATCACGAGTGCCTGAACAATATTGATCAGATTGATCGAGATTCCACTCTCTAGCTGCATCAGGCCAGCACCATTACGCAGCGCGCCCCAGAAGATGGCAGCAGGGATGATTCCAAGCGGATTACTGCGGGCCAATAGCGCAATTGCAATACTATCGAAGCCATACCCAGCCGAGAAGGAGGCCTTCAGATTATGCTCAAGGCCAAGTACTGTTGAAGCGCCTGCCATACCAGCCAGGCCACCACTAAGCGCCATTGCCAGGATAAAATTGCGGGTAATACTCATGCCAGCATACTGGGCTGCATTCGGGTTCGCACCAACCGTACGGATCTCAAAGCCAATTGTTGTCTTGCTCAGCAACCACCAGATCAAAATAGCTGCCAGAATCGCCAAGATAAACCCAGCATTCAGGCGATAATCGGCCCCGAACAAAAACGGCAGTTCCGCCGCTGGGGAAATGAAGCGCGTGCGTGGCGCGCTGGCTGCTGGATCCTTGAGCGGTACTTTGATCAGATAATCGGTGAGGCGGATGGCGATATAGTTGAGCATGATCGTTGTGATCACCTCGTGCGCACCTGTCTTAGCGCGCAGGAAGCCAGCGATACCGCCCCATAGCGCACCACCAAGAATGCCTGCTATAAGCGCAATCGGCAGATGAATAATCGCTGGCAGGCCAGTGAAGGCTGCTCCCGCAACAGCAGCAGATATCGCGCCCATCACCAATTGGCCCTCGGCACCGATATTGAACAGGCCACACTTGAAGCCCAGCGCAACGGCTAATCCAGCAAAAATATAGGGCGTCGCGGCAACGAGTGTATTGGCCAGTGCCTGTGGTGTGCCAAGCGCGCCACGAAACAGCCCACTATAGGCGGCTGTCACACTTGCGCCGGTTGCCACAATGATCAATGCGCCAATCACAAGCGCCGTGAAGATCGCCAGGATCGGCACCAGCAACTCGATCAATAACTGGCGCAGATCAATTCGAACACGGCCAGCCGACCGACCATCTGGTGGAGACGATGCTTGCTCGGTGCTGGACATCAACTTATTCCTTCTATTACCCTGAAGCGTACAGACGCGATATAGCGCGCCCCTGCCCATTTGCTACGCAGGTTGCTCGACAATCCCAGCCATCAACAGGCCAATTCCCTCACGGGTTGCATCTTCTCGCGCAATGGTTGCGATTATCTTGCCCTTGAACATCACGGCGATTCGATCAGCCAATGCCAATATTTCATCTAATTCCGCTGAGACAAGCAGAACTGCAATGCCCTCATCGCGCTGCCGCACGATTCCACGATGAATGAATTCGATTGAACCGACATCAATACCACGGGTTGGTTGCGCGGCGATCAGCAGCTTGATTGGGCGCGAGAATTCGCGAGCCACAACGACCTTCTGTTGATTACCACCAGAGAGTGTCGAGGCAAGCGCGACTGCGCTTGATGTACGCACATCAAATTCTTCAACTAAATCCTTGGCACGATCCATGATTGCGGCTTCGTTGATCACAATCCCGTGTGCATATGGATCGAGATAGTAGGTCGAAAGCACCAGATTATCGGAAATTGGGTAGCTGAGGACTAGCCCATGGCGGTGGCGATCTTCGGGGATGTGTGCAACACCCGCCTCGATGATATCACGCGGCGATGCGCCAGTCAGATCCTGACCAAGCAGCGTAACCCGGCCCGCCATCAGTGGCCGTAATCCTGTGATCGCCTCAACCAATTCTGTTTGACCATTGCCCTGCACGCCAGCAATACCAAGCACTTCTCCAGCCCGAACATGCAGCGATAGGTGATCGACAGCCACCGTGAGCCGATCATCCATAACCGTCAGGCCCTCGACCTGCAATACATCTGCTGCTGGATGCGCTGGCCCCTTCGGAACCGTCAGCACCACCTCACGGCCAACCATCATGGAGGCCAGACTTTCTTCTGTTGCATCCTTGGGTAGGACAGTGCCAACAACCTGGCCACGGCGCAAAACGGTAATGCGATCGGCGATTGCCAGTACTTCCCGAAGTTTATGGCTAATGAAGATGATCGATTTACCCTGCTTGCGCAGCGACTCGATCACCACAAACAGATCATCGGCCTCTTGCGGTGTCAGCACGGCGGTTGGTTCATCCAGAATCAGAAAATCGGCACCCCGATAGAGTGCCTTGATAATTTCGGCGCGCTGTTGAATTCCAACAGGTAGATCCTGGACGAGTGCATCAGGAGGAACATCCAGGCCATACTGATGTGAAAGTTCGCGGACACGGCGATTGGCACGCTCAGAATCGAGCAGGATTCCTTTGGTCATCTCGGTGCCAAGGGTTACATTCTCCGCAACCGTCAGAATCGGCACCAGCATGAAATGCTGATGAACCATACCCAAGCCAAGCTGAATCGCATCATTTGGGCCACGGATGGTTACTTCCTTGCCGTTCACAAGGATCTGGCCCTCATCTGGCGCATACAGCCCATACAGGATATTCATGAGGGTGGATTTCCCCGCGCCATTCTCGCCAAGGAAGGCATGGATCTCGCCGGCTTCAAGAGTGAAGCTAATCTTATCGTTCGCCAGGACACCAGGGAAACGCTTGGTTATGTTCCGAACTTCGAGGACTGGCGTCATCGAACGTCTCCATCAGGCTAGTACGCTAAAGCGTAGATGTTGCGCTATCGCGCATCACTTTGTAACGGGCTAAAGCCCTTCTCAAACCAGATTGTTACGTGGGCCGTACTGCATTAGAGGGTTTGGAAACTTGCGCGCTATTGTACCACGTCTGTACGCAAACAAATAAGGCGCGGGCATTGCTGCCACGCGCCTCACTGCTATCTGATGATTGGTTGAACCTACTTCAGAACAACATTGGTCTTGATCGAGCCATCGGCCAGGCCAGCAATTGTCTTCTTGATCAGATCCTTGACATCTGCTGGAACAACGCTATCGGCCTTGTTGAACGGTGCCAGGCCAACGCCCTCATTCTTGGCATTGAACACGACTGTGCCGCCCTTGAAGGTGCCTGCCTGTGCATCCTTGATCGCGCTGAACACAGCAACATCGACACGCTTGATCGCGCTCGAAACGATCTTATCGGCACCAGGAGCCGAACCAGCCTTGAATGTCGTCACGAACTCGTCCTGATCGACGCCAATGACATACACGCCACTCTCGGCTGCGGCCTGAATGCCACCCGAGCCTGTCTGGCCACCGGCACCGAAGATCACATCGGCACCCTCAGCAATAAAGCTCTTGGCTGCCTCACCACCACGGGCACGGTCGGTGAATGAGTCGATATAGACCTTCTTGACCTGGATGTCGGCCTTGACCGACTTGGCACCATTCTCATAGCCAATCAAGAACTTCTGGACTGGTGGGATCTCGATGCCACCAACTGCGGCAACCGTGCCACTCTTAGTCAGTGATGCGGCCAGAACGCCAGCCAAGTAGCCGGCCTCGTCCTCGGCGAACACAAGCGCCGCAACATTTGGGATCGGTGGATCGTAGGCATTATCGACGATTGCGTACTTGATGTTGGGGTTCTTTGTGGCAGCTTCCTTGAGCGCATCGCCCATCAGGAAGCCAACGCCGATGATCATGTCGAACTTCTGATCAGCAAACTGCTGCATGTTCTTGCCATAGTCAGCCTGATCCTGGGTTTCAATGAAGGCAACTTCAACACCAAGTTCCTTCTCGGCCCGCTTGAGGCCTTCGTAGGCATACTGGTTGAATGTGCCATCGTTGACCTTACCAACATCGGTGACAAGGCCAACCTTGAATTTAGCAGCCGTTGGCGCTGTGGTCGGCTCGGCAGCCTTGGTTGGCTCAGCTGGAGCGGTGGTTGGTTCGGCAGCCTTGGTTGGCTCTGGCATTGCTGTCGGTGCAGCAGCAGGAGCGGCGGTTGGAGCGGCGGCAGGAGCAGCCGTTGGGGCGGCAGCAGGTTGGGCCTGACCACAGGCAGCAAGCAGCGCCAGGGTCAGCAGCATCGCAACGAACGATTTGCGCATGAGAATCTTCCTCCATGTTCAGAGATTACCAGACCACTATGCAAAACGCGCCGATCTCGGCGCGCCACTGCGGTATGGTCGGCGTATGCGAGCGATTATAGCAGCAGGCGCATCTTTTGGCAAAAAATTAAAGTTTGCGATTCGCCCAGGCCAAAAACTCTGTTACGCTATAGACGCCAAGCAAGTTGCCCTCAACCTGAGATCGCAGCCATTGAATCGCGCCAGGCCGTTGGCCACCACCATCGGCAATAACGAGTGCCGGGCAGGGGTAGCACTGTTGGATATTCAGCACCAGATAGGGGAATTTCTCATCGACACTGCCCGTCGATTGTTGCCACTTGACTTCAATAGCCAGGCCTTGGGGGTAGCCTGGTGCGCCGCGCACCCAGAAATCGGCATTGAGTGGCAGCCCATAGATACTATGGCCTATCGGGAATTGGGCAACAAACAGGCGGGTTGGCCGCGAGCGACGCCCAAAATCACGAAACATGGCCGTCTGCTGGGCTTCAGGTTCGGCTTCGAGTGCCTCCTGAACACCGAGTTCAACATAGCCACGGCCCATCAACACACCCCGAATGGTTGACTCAGCAACACTTCCGGTTGACTCGGCTCGTAGTAATCGATTTCGCTCGTTTGACATCGTAATTGGCCGATTCCATGATCGCGTAACCGCAATTGGCCGATGTTATAGCAATCTACCGGATTTGTAAAAGAGGAGGAATTTTCTTGGGGGCTGCGCCCCAAACCCCCGCTTTGCGTGTACAAACTACGAAGGGTTGCTGTTATGATTGAGACATTGTTAAATACAATATTTCAATCATCTATTATTAGTGTACCACGTTTTGCCAGATTGGGCGAATATCGCTAGTAATCACGTATTCCCATAAACACATCATTTATGCATGAGCCGCAGCAAGTGCAGCAACAATCTTTTGTTCTGTGAGATCATACGCACCTTCGCCAATATGATCATAGATCATCCTGCCACGATGATCGATAAGATAAAAATGTGGCCAGTAGTGATTTCCATAGGCTTGCCAGATTTTATAATCGTTATCCTGCACAACTGGCCAGCTAATCTGTTCGCGAACTAATGCAGCGCGCACATTCTCTGTTTCGTGTTCGGAAGCAAATTCTGGCGTATGCACGCCAACAATTACCAATCCCTTATCCTGATAGCGCTGCCACCATCCGCGTGCAGCCGGGAGTGTATTGATGCAATTGATACAGCCATAGGTCC
>Ga0163147_10005380_pt1 | contig 15598 bp, 15 predicted proteins | sample OliLakLV19MP6G1_FD_148597 | JGI IMG/M metagenome (GOLD analysis project Ga0163147, IMG submission 148597) | Freshwater microbial mat bacterial communities from Lake Vanda, McMurdo Dry Valleys, Antarctica- Oligotrophic Lake LV.19.MP6.G1 | ecosystem: Environmental > Aquatic > Freshwater > Lake >...
ATGCCGATCTCGCCGCCGCCGTCGCGATACCGCCATCGGCTTGCGACTTCACCACGGTAGTTCGGATCGATCGGCTCGATGGGCATCTCGGCATTGATCGTCGAGAAGATCTCCGCGGCCGAGACGACATCATCCAGACGCCAGCCGTTCGAGTGCCCCACGTCCATGTACTCGATGAAGCGCAGGATGTGCCCGGTGCCGCGGAAGTAGCGGGCCATCGGCAGGACGCTGTGTTCGTTCACTCCGCGCTTGACCACCACGTTGATTTTGATGGGCGCTCCAGCATGCGCCTCGTTCACGGCCTTGAGTTCAACGAGCTTCTCGCGCAGCTCCCGCGTAAGCGCCGCATAGACACCCTGGCCCATCGGGACGAAGCGGCTCTTGCCGGAAGCCGCGGCGAGCAGCGCCTCGAGTTCGAACACCAGCCCTTCATCGAGGCGAGCCTCACCCTCCACCTTGAACCAGTCCCGCTCGGTGGCCACTCGAAGCGCCATCCGGGCGGCATCCACGGTGATGACCCGTACGGACCGTCCGCGCGGCCAGTCGATGGCCTGCACCGCGGTCAATTTGGGAAGAGCCTCGATGGTGGCAAGCGCTTGTTCGGGCTCGTCAATCACACCCTCGGCGACAAGAGACGTCAGGAGGGAGTTCCGGCGTCGGTCTCGCAAGTTCGCGCTGGTTTTGGCCTAACTACTTTAACTACACTTGGTCAGATCCGCGGTTCGCACCGAAGCCAATCGAATCACCGAACATGTGTTGCCGAAGCCAAGTCGCTTTAAGTCGTGCTCATGAGCGGTGAGAATCACGAATCGGCCGCGAGCCGCTGCCTCGGCGAGCGCATCACGGATCGGTACGACAAGCACGTCATCAATGCCGGCCACCGGTTCATCCAGCAGAAGAACCGGTGCACCTGAACCAATTGCACGAAGCACAGAGATCGCACGCCTCTGACCGCCGCTGACTCCTTTTTCGTCGATCGCGACCTCGACTTTCGCTCCGATACCTCGACTGGCCATCACTTGCGACACCGCTTGAACGAGAGTCGGTGTGCTCGTCCAGCCAGGAAACGCTGACAGATTGTCAGCGAGGTCACCAGGCACGAGCTCCGGTTCTTGCGGAACAAAAGCGCACGTCTCGCGCCAGCGTGGATCGAGAGGCGACGTTTCTTCTTGATCCAGCAAGATAGTTCCTTCTCCTTCTCTCTGTCCCACCAGAGAAGCGAGGAGAGACGACTTGCCACTTCCGCTAGGGCCGACAATCGAGAGGATGTTACCGACTCGAACAGTCACGTCTGGGTAGTTGATTCGACTGCCATCCGGCAGGAGGGCCGCCCAGCTGCGAAGCCGGATCTCCGTCGGAGCGTACGGCTCAGGCTTGGTGCTCACCCGGTCCCGATTCGTCTCCACAAGCTGGAAGACGCGCTGGACGGAAATGAGGTTTTGTTGAACAAAGGGCAGTGTGGCGGTGAGACTCTCGAGGGGGCCCGCCATCCGCGTCAGGTAGAGCAGCACGGCCAGCGCCGTAGCCGGTGTTCCTGTCGCAAGCGAAGCGAGCACGGCGATGACTGGCATGCTGAACGTGATCAGCCCGAGGACGCCAAACAATGCTGCGTTCCACGCTCCCTGGAACTTGATCGCGGTTTGAAGTTCATCGAGTGGCTGGCGGTGCCGGCGCAACCAATATGGGCGCAGGGACGGGCGGCCAAGTTCCGCGCGCAACGCGACGCCGTCACGGATGATTCGGCCGACGCTCTCGTGCGCTTGAGCCGATCGCCTGGTCGCGCGCAACGCGTAGTTGATGAGCGGCACTGCAGCAACGGCCCACAAGACCAGGCCGACAAGCGCGACCAGGCCGGCCCTCGCATTCGCCATAAGGGTAGCGATCAGGATGATCAGCACGGTGCCGACGTTGCCGATTGTCGCTGCAACACTCTCGTAGATGAAGTAACTGATGTCGATCTTGAGAAGCCAGCGCTGAACGGCGGTTGGTGGGTCCAAGCGCCGCTTCGAGGCGGGCTCCAATGAGACTTCCATGATCTCGGGCGTCAGCTTGCGATTCACCGCAAGGTGGGTCCATGTCAAGCACCATTGGACTAGGGATTGCACAAGACGCCCTAGCAACGTGATCCCCAGCGCCACGAACAGCCCGGTTGTTAGCGGTGATTGTGACGCGAGAATCCAGCTGACCATCGCACCGGGAATGGGCAGCCCGTTCTCGTCGTTCCCTCCCATCTGCACGACCGAGAACGCCAGCAACGACGACGAGAGTACGTCGAGAGCAGAGGCCGACCATCGTCCGCCAACCGCAACGAGGAACGGCATCCAGGCAACGCGGCCGAAGCGCCCGATCCAACGCAGCGCCGCTGCATCCGGCAGTTCGACCGATAGCCGACGCGAGCCACTTTCCATCATTTCGTTACGTGCCCTCCCTCACTGCGCCAAGGTCAGTCGTGACCGAAAGTCTCTCATGCTCGTCACGCCATCAACAGCGAACATGCCAGAATGTTCGAGCGCACAGGCGGACCCTGCTGATGAACGATCTGCACCTGTTTCTCTCACCCCACTTCGACGATGCAATCGGTTCGTGCGGCGGAACCATCACGCGCCTCTTGGCCCAGGGGGCACGCGTGTGCATCGTGACGGTCTTCGGGGGACCTGAGCGCCTGCCCTTCTCGTTTCCGGCGGAGGTCCTTCATGAAGAATGGGGGCTGGAGTCTCCCGTAGCCCATCGGCGCAGTGAAGACGAGGCGGCATGCCGGATCCTTGGTTGCGAAAGGACCGTGCTCGACTTCTCCGACGCTATCTATCGGCAGGCGGCGGACGGACGTCACCTGTACCCCACGTTCGAATCGCTCCGCGACACTATCGCGGCAGGGGATCAGCAGTTGCCGACACAGATCGCTTCGAGAGTGGAGGCTTCGGTGGAAAGCGGCGCAACCGTCATCTATCACCCGCTCGGCATTGGCGCGCACGTCGATCACATCATCACGCGCGACAGCGGTCGTCTGCTGGCGAGGCGTCATCCTGTCGTCTCCTTTCGGGACTTCGTCTACGACCGCACGTGGGATGGCCATGTCGATGAGGCCGCGGGGAGACGGATCGAAGTGGCGCTCACGGATTGCGAGCTCGACGCGAAGCGCACGGCCTTTGCTGCATATGGCTCGCAGATCGCAGATTTGTTCGCAGGCAAGAAAGGCATGGACGACTACTTCCAGACGATGGGCCGGAGGGAATCGCTGTTCGTCGCTGACGCGACGTCAGCCAGCATCCAGGCGGTGCTTGCGGCGCTGCTTGTCTAGTTCTTCGGTTGACGCGCAAGCGGCGCTGCGATTACCCTTCACCTCATGTGCCCGCTCGCAGGTACCCCTCGAATCGTCGTAGCCGGAGACGTCTGGATTGATCTCCTCGGCTTGCCGTCGCCCGACGAAAAGAGCCCGCACTGGCGGGCCGCGAATCGTACGCACGGTCATCTCCGTGGCGGCGGAACCATGTTGTTGGAGAAGATGGTTAGAACGGTGGCGAATGACGCCACCGTGGAGGGACCGCGGTTCGAATGGCCAACACGGCTGAACCGCCTGCCTTGCGATGGTAATGGCACGCTGCGATCTGCCGACCTCGAAAGGCTTGCGGAGCGACTGACTAGAAACGACATGCCGCTCTCCCTAATGGGTCTGAAGCCGTATCAGAAGGACTCGACATCTGAAGAGAAGGTAATCAGGGTCGGAGAGACTCATGGGTTTTCCGGCCCCGAAGGCCTAGGTGGGGGAGACATGGACGAGCAACCACTCCCTGTCCTGAGGCCTCAGCTTGAGGGTTCGGTGGATTTCGTCGTGCTGAACGACACGAGACACCAGTTCATCGAAGACCACAGCTTTCGGTACCTTGAAGACCAATGGCCATCCCAAGTCAACACTCTGTGTGAACCTCGACCGTGGTTTCTGCACAAACTTCATCGTCCGTTTCCTGCAGAAGGCAAAAATCCGTTATGGGCGAGGCTGCAGACGCCCTATCGCGATTCGCACATCGTGATTACGTCGATCGCAGATCTGCGTGCGATCGATGTGCCGATCAGTCGCGGCCTGTCGTGGGAACGCACGGCTCTCGATCTGGTCTGGCAGCTGAAGACTGCAAAAGACTTAGAGCAACTTCGCACCTGCAAGCACTTGGTTGTTCGGCTGGGGTTGGACGGCGCGTTGTATTGGACGCACAGCGAACACGAAGACGAGGCGTGGATCATCTATGACCCAAAGGGGATTGAAGGTTCCGGGGAAGAACATGTCGAAGGCAGTATGGTCGGCTACGGGAGCGCCTTCACCGTCGGCATTCTGAACAGCCTTCTCGCCAACCCGGTGCGAGGCGCCAAAGCCATTTGCGGCGCCATCAAGGAGGGACTCAAAGCGGCACGGCGGCTGTTGTATCTGGGATTCGGCCCGCTAGATCCACCTCCTAGTCAACAGATCCTCTCCTCGGTCCCGGAGGGTCTTTTCAGCAGCGACGACAAGGCTCATTTCGCAGACCAACGCATTCGTTTTTCACGTGAAGGCGCCGAGCCCGATCCACACTATTGGAGACTACTCGACCAGGTCTTCTCCAACGACGCGACCTTTTCGGGGGCACTGAAATCAGTTGCCAAGACGAGCGGCGAATCCGAGGTCCCAGAGTGGAAGGACCCGCCCGTCGCTAGTTTTGGTCACTTTCGCACCTACGACCGGCGGGAGATTGAGCACTACCGGGCGCTGTGCAGCGTCATGAGGGACTACATCGAGCAGCCAGATGCTCGCCGCCCGCTCAACGTCGCAGTATTCGGTCCGCCTGGTTCCGGAAAGTCATTCGGCGTGGAGCAAGTCGCCGAGTATCTTCAGAAGTCGTCGGGCATCTCGGTTGCAGCAAAGGCCTCGGGAGCGAGCAAACCAAGAGAGATTCGAACGCTCAAGGTCAATCTCTCTCAGTACGAAGATCCGGACAAACTTGCCCCGGCATTTCACCAAGTTCGTGACTATGCACTGGAAGGCAACATCCCACTCGTTTTCTTTGACGAGTTCGACTGCTCACTGAAAGGTGAGAGGCTGGGTTGGCTGCGGCATTTTTTGAGTCCGATGCAAGACGGCCGGTTTATTGATCGCGGCCTGTCTCATGCGATTGGACAGGCGATTTTCGTCTTCGCGGGAGGGACCTCCAATAGCTATCAGGACTTCGCGCGGCGCGGCCAACCTGGCTCCGAACGGTATGCCGAGTTCAAGGCTGCGAAAGGTCCCGATTTCATCTCGAGACTTCGTGCCCACCTGGACATCACGGGGATCAACCTCGACGCGGAGTTCGACGCATACGGCCCGTTGGAGTTTTTTCCGTCAGACAGGGCGGTGAAACTTCGCCGAGCAGGGATTCTTGCATACAAACTGAGGGAACGTGCCAAGCATCTTTGCGACTCCCACAAACGGATTCACATCAGCGATTCAGTACTGCAGGTGTTTCTAGAGGCACCGAGACTCAAGCATGGCAGCCGCTCCCTCGAAGTGCTCCTGGAAATAAGTTCCTTGCAGGACGCTACTGAGTTTGTTTCGTCTCATTTGCCTCCGCAGCATCTGTCACACCCCCACTCTGATGCGCTACAGCTGATCATTCCTCAGCAGACGAGTGATGCACTGCTGGCCGAGTTCGCGAAAGGCATCGGCACAGCGATTGAAGGACGTAAGATCTTCCCCCGCACACGCGGTTGTTACCGCCTGACCCCCACCGATATTCCACGGCTGCTGCGCGCGGGTGGTTGTTGCGTCACGAGAAAGAGCCGGTCTGTCAAGAAGGCGTCGATCGATCTAGCGCTCCGCAACTGTCCGCAAGAAGAGCACGATCGTTGGGTCGCGAACAAACGCCGCGAGGGCTTTGTCCACGGTGAACTGGTCGACCTTACACTGCGGACTCATCCATGGCTCGTGCCCTGGCCCGAGCTCCGTCCGGCACAGCAGAAGCTGTACATAAGTCAAATCTACGGAATTGGAAAGTTGATGGACAACGTCGGCCTCGTCGTCACGCGCGTTGACTGGCAACCATAGGCGTGGGCGTTTCGCGTAGATACGCAGCCAGCTCCGGTAGCGTCCTTGCGAGGCTGGTGCCACGCGTCGCGTCCAGCAACCGCACATACTCGGCAAGATCCGGCAACCTGGCGGAGCCATCGGTCTCGTCCATGACAGCGACTAGCGACCGCACCTTCTCGGTCCGCTGACCAGCGAGCTCGTTCGCCATGCAGGTTTCCAGCCGTTCCCGCACGATCCGCTTGTAGGATGCCGGCAGGACACCAACGTGCTGATACGAAGGGTTGTGAACCAGTCCAACCGAGACATAGTCCTGAAGGTTTTCAAACCACTTGCGAGTCCGGAAGCTGCTCCGGTCCGCCCACGCAAAGACGTCCGGCAGGTGCCAGACGTTGAGAGCGTGCGCGGTGAAGAGAAACGACGTGAAAGTGTTCGCGCCGACCTCATCAAAGTGATGAATGTGCTTGTCGATCTCCGGCCAGTTCGACGGATACCGGACGTAGTTCGCGACGTCACCGATGCCGTCCACGCTCACGAGGAAGTGAACGCGTTCGAATTGCTTCCAGTAGGGGACCATCGCCGATGGGAACACCGTGGCGTTGGTGTGATAGCGAAGCCGGATGTGGTGCGCTTCGTTCAGCCCGCAGCACGCCTTCACGAACTCGAATTGCTCCTTGACGAGAAACGGTTCGCCGCCCGCGAGGATGATCTCCTTCACGCCAGGAAGGAAGCTCCGCAGGTGTTCCCAGAACGCGCCGGTTTTTGACCATTCGAAGCTCGACTGTTCGATCGTGGCAGCCGACGCCAGCTGGTCCTTCAGCGCTCCGTCGCGGCACAACGGGATCAGCTTCTGAGCCGCCGGCAACCACCGGCTGGATTCCCGGGGCTGGCACATGACGCACTGCAGGTTGCAGGTGTTCCCAAGCCGCAGGTCGATGTATTGGAGCGGAGCGTCAAGCGCGCCGTCGGAGCCGGTCTGCCCGAGCAACTCATCGACCGCGGTGGCGCCAAGCCGCTCGCTCCACACACGGTTCTCCACGAGTCGGTGCGATCGGCACCCGTTCGCTTCCTCCGCGTAGCAGTTCCGACACGCCGCAACCTTCTGCCCGTCCAGCATGCGCCGTCGCACATCCTTGACGTAGTCGGAGTGCCAGTAGTCCGCCAATGTCTGGGTGTTGACGTTGATACCGCTGCCCTCGCTCGAGACACAGCACAGCTGCACCGTACCGTCTGGCAATGTCGCGGCATGCAGCCAAGGCAGGACGCAGAGTGTTTTCGACGTCATAGTGCGACCCACGCTGCAGTGCGCCGACGCTCGACGTACACTTGGCAATTTGTACAGGGAATGTCGGCCCGCGGCGCGGCGCGGCCGCGCAGCATCTCTCGCGCGTGCGCCATCCTTTCGCTGTTGATGCTTTCCAGCAAGCCGTCCGTCAACACGTTGCTCCCGAAGTCGCCCCAGAAGTTGCGGCAGCAGCCGAGCATCGTGCCGTCCCAGTTGATCTGTGGCGCATCCCAAAGCTGATGGCAAATCTCATCGAGATAACCGACGCCATGGCTAGCCTTGAATTCCGGCCGGTTCGCCGCGTCAAGGCCGCTCTCGCGACGGACCCGCGCATGGTCCACAACTGGTGACCAGTCCGGATCCCATGAGAGTTTTGGCGAGAAGGCCATATCCAGCTCAGCGGCGAGATCCCTCGCCTTGGGCAGCTCATGCTCGTTGTGCCCAAACACAACGAACTGCCAGGTGAGGCGCGGGAAAGGGGAACCGTACTGCCTCTTGACCTCATTCAAACGGCGAATATTTGACAGCACGCCGTCGAAGTCACCGCGCACGCGGTATGTGCTGTAAGTCGCTTGAGACGCGCCGTCGATCGAACAGGTGAGGCTACGGAGACGAAACCGCACCGCTGCTTCAATCACCTGCTGAGAAGCGAAGTTGAAGTTGGCGCCGTTGTCGCAGGTCAGCGCGACACCGCGACCGAACGCATAAGCCATCATCTGAGGCAAATTGGGATTGAGAAACGGCTCACCGTAGTTTGAGAGTTCAATTTCCTCGATCCAGGCGTTCCGGTCGATCAGCGCCTGGAAGTCCTTCAGCGGAAGCGAACCACTCCCAATCACAGGGAGAGTCGCCTTCGTGGTCGTCGGACACCGGGGGCAACGCAACTGACACGCGGAGGAAGCCTCCAGCCGTATGCGACGCGGTTGAACGAACTCTGGACACACGGGTTGTGTCATCGGACGGTCACAGACCGACGGCATGCGGCCCGGGGTCGTCGGCTGCAAGAATTCGGGCGGCGAAACTCATCATGTGCTCGTCGATCGATTGCGCGACAAAAGCCTTAAACAACGCACGACTTTCGGGCTTCAAGACGCCGCCGACCACAACTGGCCGGATGTATTCCGGGTCAATGATGGTGCAAAACGAGGACTCCGCAATCCTGGCCAGTGCGCCGTCGACCGGTGCTCCCAATCCATACACGATGCGCCCGATGCAACATGATGTCGCGGCCCCGAAGCACATCAGGCACGGTTCGAGGTTTGTATAGAGCGTCATGCGGCGCCGCTCGGGCAGGTCATGGTGGCGGCGATCGCCTTCGAGGAGCACCAGTAATTCTGGATGGTGGAGTTTTCGCTCTCCCTTGTCGGCGCAATACGCTCGGGCGAGGATCCGCCCATCAAGGACGAGCACTGTGCCGATCGGCAGCTCACCCGCATGCAGCCCTTTCCTAGCCAGCTCCAGCGCCTGGCGCATGAAGCGCTCGTCCTCTCGATCGGGAGAGGAGACCGGCCCATGCCCATGCTTCACTGGACGCTCCACCAGAGGAATACGATCACCGTCAACGTCGTGAGCCACGCGGCCCACGAGGTCGGGACGAGGTCGCCCCACTCCCGGGTTACCTGGTCCTCCATAAACCGCAGTCGTCTGGCGGCGGTCGCGGGCCGCGCTATGAGGATGCTCTCCATGATACGCCCGCTATCCAGCACGAAGAACACCCAGTGTCCGAGGGCTCCTCCGACAGGATCGGCGGGGCACTTCCGTGCGCCGACATGCGCCATGATCGCACCGTACGTAACGAAACCCAGAGGAAACGCCAGCAGAGCGGCCTGCGAGAACACCGAGACGATCGCGCAGGCCACGGACAGGGCGAGTGCCACAAGCGCCGGAGCCGGCATGTCGATGTAGCTGCAACTCGCATGCCGTTCGATGAGATGGGCCTCCGCTCGACCCCACGCGATAAACCGGCGCAGATTGGCGCCGAACGAATTCCAGGTGAGAGTGTCGTGGTACACGACGGCTCCCGGCGTGCCGACGAATCGATAGCCTTTATTCACCAGGCGCAACCCAAAGTCGACGTCCTCGCCTCCAAGACCCGGAGGACCCAGACGAGGGTCAAAGCCAACTTCGAGGAATGAAGCGCGCCGCACCATCAGATTCCCCGCCGCCGCCGCGCGCACCGGGGCACCGCCCTCCGGGAGAAATGCGTTCAGAAGTCCGCTGCAACGGATTGCCCGGAATGCCAATCGCTCGGGACCTTGAAAGAGGACCTTGCCCTGTGAGGCATGGACCGTTTCGTCTGTGAGAGTCGCGAGATGCGCGGTCACGCATCCTGAGGTCACCACGCAATCCGAATCCAGGAACATCACATACTCCGTGGACGCCTGTGCCGCTCCGAGATTCCTTTTTTCGGAAACGCTGGTGGGGCCCGGCAGGAACCGAACACCAAGCTGTTCACAGATGTCCTGCAACCGTTCACGTTCGCTCGGCGACGACGAGTCGACGATGCAGATGTCCACCGGCACCGCGTCCGCGACGCTGAGCCGACAAACGCTCTCGAGGCATGAGCGCGTCAATTCGACGCGGCCTGCCGTCGGAACGACGACCGTCACTGCGGCCTGCGGCGTCATTGCGCCACCATGGCCACGCCGAAAAGCGCCACCACGATCGCGGCCAACACGTTCGACCAGCCTTGCAGCGGCTCTGCCGGAAAGAGCGCGTCGAGACGCTCCTCGAGAATCAATCCCTCCCACAGGAAACGCGGCGAGCCGGCGCGGATATGCTCCCACGCGCATCCAAGGTGATACAGACGGTCCAGCCAGCCTGCGAGGTAACGGTCGAGAAAGGACCCGCGCTCGTGTTCACCCGCGAGCAGCGTCGCGAGCAGCGTGGTCACGACAGCCCACAACAGGGGCAGCGTCAACAGCACGAGGCGACCTGTCACGGCTGCGCCCATCGCCGAGGCAATGCCGAAGGTCACGAACGCACCGGTGAAGAACGGCGGCATCGGCAATACCCGATCACGATGGCGCCGGCCCAGGTGGTATTCAACACGGCCCCAACGCCACGCACGCGGGATGATCCCGGTCAAGCGACTCCATGGCGCCTTCGGATGGACGACCAGTGCCTTCGGGAGCACGCGCAGGGCGTGCCCGCTGCGCTGCAATCGAAGACCCAGATCCACATCGTCACCGCCGAGCCTGAAAGGAAGAGTCTCGTCGAATCCGCCGAGACTGTTGAAAAGACAGCGTTCGACGATCAGATTGGCAGTCGCACACCAGGCGACCTCGCCGTCGCCGGCCGTCTGGGTTTCCGGGCTGGCGAGCTGCGAGGCTGCGATCGCGCGCCACACGAGGTTGTCGGTTCCGCGGAACTCCACCCGGCCAGCAAAGGCCCTGGCGCCTTCGCTACCAATGGCGCTGAGCACGGCGCCGAGATAACCGGGGCTGACGATGCAGTCGGAATCGACGAACGCCACCCAAGATGCCCGGGCGAGTGCCGCACCAAGGTTTCGTTTGTTCCGGACGTTTCTCGTGCCGCGCCAGACGTGCATCCAGGATGCATCCCAGCCGGGCGAGGAAGTCATGTCCAGAAGCGGCTCGGTCGAATCGACAAGCAGGAGCTCGACTGCGCCAACTGGAAGGTGTTTCCCTTCCGGGCCTGATTCGAGCAAGCGGCGCGACTCCCGTAGCGAGTGGACCAGGGCAGCGATCTCACGCGATCTCCCCTCCGTCGGAACCACGATGGAGAGCATCGGAGCGCTCATGTTCGTGACGCCGTTTCCAGAACCTCGCGCCATTCGCCTCTCATCGACGAGACGTAGCACCGGCCCAGCGCGACGAACACGGCGGCGACGACCAGAAAGGCCGGCGATGCGGACGCGCGGGCTAATGCGAGCGTCAGTGGCAGCAGGAGGAAGTAGTACTCGGCCAGCGGTGCCTCATCATAGCTCTGGAGCTTCTCCCTGAAGGGAAGGCCGCGAGGCCGCATCCAGCGTTGCTGGCCAATCCAGAAAGCGAGCGCCATCGCTGGCAGGAGCGATTGCGGCCACATCAGCCACCCGGTCATCGAAAGGAGCAGCAGTTCCAGGACGAGGGCGGTGACGAGGACCGGCCAGGCACGTCCTCCGCGCGTTACGTACGTTTGCACCCCGGCCACGCGGTCGTGTGATTCGTCTTGCAGCTGGTGGATGGCCATCCACCTCGTTCCGATTGCGACACCCAGCAGCCCAATGCACCACGTGATCGGCGCGCGCCATCCGTCCACCGCTACTCCCGACAGCGCAAGCACCGGCAGCAACCATTGCGAGATCGCACCCGCAAGCAGTCCCAATCCGCCACGTTCCTTGAGTCGCACCGGCGGCAGCGAATAAGCCGCACTGATGATCAGCCCGACCGCGACGAGGGCCGGAGCAACCCAGTCGGATGCCCAGGCCATGCTGACCGACACAGCAAGAGAGGACGTAAGCCCGAGAAACCACATCCGGCTTGCCGACGTTAGCGAGGATGCGTGGTTTCTCTTCCCGGCCAGGCCATCCGAACGCTGATCGGCAACGTCATTGATGCCGTAGCCGAACGCCGCCCAGCACAGCACCGTACCGAGCATGGCGAATACTGGGAAGATGCCGATTCCCGGCGGCGCAAGGAGAAGGGCGGCGGCTCCGAGAAACGGTAGCTTCGATGTGGACCAGTCGGTCCATCGGGCGAGCGCCAGCCAGCCGATCATCGGATACCCGGGCTCGTGTGCGCTTGCGGGCTCATCCTCCGGCGACGGTTGGCCTTGAGGTTGCAACCGTTAACGCGCCAGAAGACGGCGGGGCGGCCCGCCTGGACGCTCTCGTCCCGCAACGAGTAGAAGGTTTCCTTGATCGCAATACGCATCGTTCACGTCCGTCCGGGCATGTTCGCTTGGCGGGACAGCGTCTCAAGGTTGGCCGTTTCGCGCGATGGAACCGGGGCACCGGCGCGACGTATCGCCAAGTGAGGAAGGGCCTTGGCGAGGGTCTCCTCCGAGACCACTCCTTTCAGCAGCTCGAACTGCAGCAGGTCGCTGTGGATCTCCCACTGCCACCGAGGCACGTCGAGCGACATGTGGTAGCCGGCGGCGCTTGCGGCACCGAAGCACGGTTCACGATCCGCGATCATGAGCGAAATGGCCACGTCCTCTCCAGCAACACCCTCAGCGGCGAACTGCGTCACGAGGTCCCATCGGACGTGCTGCAGTGCTTTCCGATTCACGAGCAGAAACGCGGCGTCGCCAAACCAGAGCCGCCTCAGCGGAGCGTCCGCCTCGACCGCCGTGAGCGCGTTTATGTCGTTCTGATAGCTCCGCTGCCCGTTCAGCTCGATCTTGGCGCCTTGAACAAACCCGAACTCGCCAACCGACGCCGCCGCATCTAAGAGCGCGTCAACCCCACCAGGTACCACGATCAGGTCGTCGTCAAGGAGAAGGACACGTTCGTGCTTGAGCGGAACCGCCTCCAATAACTCGCGACGAGCATTGGCCACACCGCGAGACGGCCCTCGGCGCAGATATGTCGGGCGATGACCGCGACGGACGAGCAGGTCCAGCGCCAGCTGCACCCACTTGCTGGCGAACATTGGGACGAGGCCCTCGTCCCAAATGAACACCTCGAATGCGTCGAAGTGCTTCGACGCCGGCTGCAGGGCCAGGGCCTGTAGCACGTATCCGATCCGGATATCCTGGACGCGTTGCGAGCAGGTCGGAATGACCACAGCGAGGTTTCTACTCACCCGACCATCGCTCCTTCCAGCGCATCTGCGTAAGCGATGGTATCCGGCATGTCGAGCATGGCATGGGCCTGACGGCGCATGTAACAAGGGCCGCACCGCCCGCAATGCAGGGGCCCTGATCGGTAGCAGCTCCAGGCTAGGTGAATCGGCGCGCCAAGTAGGGCCGCGTGGCGGACGATCTGCCACTTCATCATTCGCGCGAGAGGCATGTTGATCGCGGGGCGCCGCAACGTTGAGAGCTGCAGTACGACGGCGAGGCGCTCGTAAAACTCGACGGTGTTATCCGGATACACGGCGCTCTCTTCGAGGTTGAGCCCCATGTAAATGTGCCCGATGTCCCTGGCGTCGCAGATCGCCGCCGCGAGCGACAGCATGACCAAGTTGCGCGCGGGGACCCACTCGTTCGGAGACTCCGCGCCGGCAATCGGACCCGAAATCGGCGCGCGCGCATCTGTGAGGGTCGAGCCGCCGATTTGCTTGATGGCGGCGAGATCAATCACAAGATGCTCCAGCCCGAGGGCCGAGGCGACCCGCTCGACGGCTTCGATCTCTCGCGCCTCGGCGCGACAGCCGTATCGGAAGTGCAGCAGGATTGGCTTACGCCGGTCGACGGTCAAAGCATGCATCGCCGCGGTCACGCTGTCCATTCCACCCGAACAAACGACGAGGCAACGTTCGCTCATCGGTCGCTCCAGCTCAAGGGTGGATAGGGTCGCCACGGTGCGTTCGAGGGCTCCGAGACGTCGCCCCAAGCGAATGGACTTGAGAAACCTTCGGCCGACAGTTCAATGCCAGTAAAAGGGGGCAACTCCCATAGCTGAAATGAGCGAAGAGGCTCCCCGATCCCAGGGAAGAAGCCGGCTTCGCTCGCGAACGAGACCACCCCGGGCTGCCAGGCCAGCACCAGTGGCATGAAATTGCGACACAACGCCAAGCGGGCAGTCGTGGAATCCAGGATCGCGAGGGCGGCACCGCCCTTGAGACTCGCCAACGCGCGACGAACCCCGAGCCGCGCCACGAGCGACGGGATCACTGCGGTGTCAATCGCCGAGACGGGCCTGATGCCGTAGGCGGCCGCGACCTCGTGATCGTTGGCAATGATGCCGTTGTGAGCGACCGCGATGCCGGACTCAACGAACGGCGGAATGTCGGCGTCCGTCTTTTGACGCTGCCATTCGGTGGTGGGCTCGGCGCGGCTGGTGTGCAGGAACACCGTTGGCTCGCCCGCCTCGGGCACCCCCACCCTTTCGAGCCAATCTTGTCGACCAGAGACCAGCCAGCGGTGCTGGCGGAACCCGCGTGAGGGTGACCAGCGAACCACGCCGAAGGAATCGGTGCCGCGCGACGCGGACGATTCGACGGCAGCCATTAGGCAGTCCAACCGCGCGACTGCAGGATCGTAGACGAGCGCCCCGGCTAGGCCGCACATGGCATCAGACGCAGTCGTGAGATGGAGGTGCTAGACGGCGAGAATGGAACTCCACTCCGCCAGAACCCTCGACACCGGATCGCGAGGTGATCCTTAAGGCGGGGGCGGACGACCGACCGGAATGCGAGTCGCATGGCCGTACAATTCTGCGCTCTACTTTGCTCAGCCGAAGTAGAAGCGCGGCTTCGAGAACGCCGGTCCAGTTACATACGGCACCACGCCGCAAGTGGGGACCCGACACCTAGCAACGAGCGGTTCATCATCAGGGATATCGCTCTGCAGTAGCCACCCGGCGGGTAGGCGGAAAGGCGAAGTTGAGTCGGAACCTTTGTCGTTACAAATTGGACGGTAGCATGAGCTCAGGTGTTGCAGCAAGCCCGCGCTTGTTTCACTCGCGCTCCTCAATACCGCATCAATGCGATGAGTTCCTCCGGTGTCGGGACAGTCTTGCCTTCCGCATTGTCGGCGAGCACACCCTCGGCGAGCGCGCGCTTGTCATGGTGGAGCTTGACGATCTGCTCCTCCAGCGTGCCCTTGCTCAGCGCAAAGCCTAGCCTTGGGCCACGAGCCGATAAACGGTCACGGGCCGCGCCTGGCCCATGCGATGAGCCCGACCCATCGCCTGATCCTCCGCGGCCGGATTCCACCAGGGGTCGGTGATGACCACGTAGTCGGCGGCGGTCAGATTTAGCCCGTACCCCCCGGCCTTGAGGCTGATGAGGAACAAATCGCCCTCGCCCCTAGTCCTAGTCGAACCCACATTTATGACGCACACCCGGATGCAGCGTTCGTCCCCCGGGAGGCTTCGCGCTGCCCCGTGGGCAGGCTTCGCGCTCGAATGCCGGCTGACTTTCGCCACGGGCTGCTAAGCCGCCAACTACCCTTTCGGGACCTGCTCGTCCGCGTGGTAGCTCGACCGGACCAACGGGCCGGACTCCACATGGCCAAAGCCGATGGAAAGACCGAACTCCTTGACCTTCGCGAACTCGTCGGGCGTGTAGTACTTCAGGATGGGAAGGTGGTCGAGGGACGGACGCAGATACTGGCCGACGGTAAGGATGTCTACCTTCGCGTCACGGATGGCGCGGATCGTCTCGAGAATCTCG
>Ga0163147_10005389_pt1 | contig 15586 bp, 9 predicted proteins | sample OliLakLV19MP6G1_FD_148597 | JGI IMG/M metagenome (GOLD analysis project Ga0163147, IMG submission 148597) | Freshwater microbial mat bacterial communities from Lake Vanda, McMurdo Dry Valleys, Antarctica- Oligotrophic Lake LV.19.MP6.G1 | ecosystem: Environmental > Aquatic > Freshwater > Lake >...
ATCTCCTTCCCCTTCTTCTGCCCCTGCCCCCGCCACGCACACGCTCAGCCTCACGTTTCGCCGAGCCGCTTACGAAAATCCATCAGCCCTACTCGAACAGCTTCACCTTCTCCAGCACCGGCGACAGTGCCGAGCCTTATGTGCTGTTCCTCTTGAGCTTCTCCATCACGCTGGTGAACCTCGAGTTCGCCGAATCGAACTTCGGTCCGAACGCGCTCACAGGTTCGCACGCTCTTCCCGTGTGGTCGCCGACAGAGCCTGATAGGACGATGAAAGCTGCTTGATCGTCGGCTCGACCTTTTTCACAAGCTCCAGCACGCCAGAAAAATCCTTGACGTCGCCCAGCGAGCTGGTGAGTCACGAGAGGTTGCTCACGCACGAGTTTGCGGCGTCCTTGACCAGCGGCGACAGCAACTTCATCGCGCTCGTGGACCCGAGCAGCCCACCCAGCCCGCCGCCCTCGCAACCACTCAGCGACGCGAGCGTCGCCACGCCGCCAACCACGAGCTTGGCCCCAACCACCACACGCCCAAGCAGGTTCTGGTTCATCTCAAGGCCCCCTCTGTCTTGTCAGGAACGATCCGCAAGCAGATCTGGCCCGAGCGCCGCCCAGCCGGAACACCATAGCCCACGCTTCCCACACCTCAACAATCATGCCCCGCATCGGCGTACCCTGTTCTCCTAAGAAGCTGGTTCTTCCCGGCTCTGACGAAAGATCTCGGGCCGCGCACTAAGGGGTGCGCGGTCACCCCTTTTCTCTGAACATTCCCTCAAACATCGAGCCCAGCCCGGATGCCCAAACCAACCAATACCCTGCTCCGCATCGTCATTCCCATCGCCCTCGGCCTCGCTGGCCTAGGGGTCGTCTGGTCGGTCACGCGCAACGCCACACCCGCCTCAGCACCCAAAACTACCGCGGCGGGCAGTTCTGCGGCCGCCCAACCCGGCGCCGCACCAACCACGACCAACCTCGCGACCAACCTCGTGGCACCAGCCATCGTCGCTCAACCTCTCGTTCCCACCTCTGCCGTGGCCGTGACCGCCCTGCGCGCCCGGGTCTGGTCGAGCGACCCCCTCGTCTCCAACTTCGCGCCCATCGGCTCGATCGACCTGGCAGGCACCGATCTCATGAAGGTCGAGTTTTCCCCGGCCGGGGCGGGCGTCCGGTCCATCGTCCTCACGCGCCACTTCACCGACCTTCTGAACCAGACCGCCGTTGAAGTCCAACGCAGCGTCGAGCCAGCCGACAGCGCTTCTCTCGTCCCCATGGCCGCCCTTGGCCTCTACGTCAACGACACCTTTGTCAACCTCGTCAGCGGCACCGAAGGCCCGGTCTGGCGTCAGGTTTCGCCCAAGCGCCCCGGTGATTTCGAGGCTTTCATCGTCAACGACAAGGGCGAGGATGTCGTCCGCCTCAACCGCCACTACACCCTCACGGCCAACTCGTATTCTCTCGACCTCGCCCAATCCGCGATCAACCTTACCACCACACCTCTCAAGCTCCGCTGGTTGCAGCTCGGGCCGATCGATCTGCCACCGGAATCCTCTAACTACGGCGGCGACAAGCGCCGCGTCCGCTTCGGCTACCTCCACAACGCGGTCGCTGACCCCGTACGACGGATTATTCTTTCCAACGAGTTTTTGCAGGACCACACGGACGTGCTGGGCACGAACAAGACCGGCAACTACGAGCCATCGATCAAACTCTGGCCCAACGAAAAATCGATCTCCGCTCAGTACGAGCTAGTCTGGACCGCCTTCACCAGCCGCTATTTCTCGATCGCCATGCACCGCGCTGGCGACCCCACCACGCAAGCACTCCCGCTCTACAACTACGCCAGCGTCGATCGTGTCGTCCTCATCCAGCCTCCCGCGCCGGGTCATACCGACGCCATACCGACTCTCGCGCTCCGCCTCGCCACCGCCGACATGCTCATCTCTCCCGGGCAGGCCGCAGACCTGAGCCTAGGGCTGTACGCTGGCCCGCTGTCGCGCCCCGAACTTCGCGCCGACCCGGGAACCCGAGCGCTCGGGCTGGACGGGCTGGTCGTCTACAACTTCGGTGGGCCCTGCGGCTTTGTTACCTTCGACTGGCTCACTGGAATGCTCTTCTGGCTCCTCCACACGCTGCATGATTACATCACCCGCGACTGGGCGATCTCCATCATGCTCTTGGTCGTGGTCGTGCGCACCATCCTCCACCCGCTCACCAAGTGGTCGCAGATCCGCATGCAACGCTTCGCCAAGCAGATGCAAGCGATGGGCCCCAAGCAGAAACAAGTCCAGGAACGCTACAAGGACGACCGCAAGAAACTCCAGGAAGAAATGGCCAAGGTCTGGCGCGAGGAGGGCGTCAGCCCGCTGGGCGCGCTGGGCTGCCTCCCCATGTTCCTGATGACGCCCATCTGGATCGCTCTCTATGCCACCCTCTACTTCACCTTCGAGCTCCGCCACCAGCCCGCGTTCTACGGCCTATTCCAGAAGCTCACCAACAACTCATGGACTTTTCTGGGCGACCTCAGCGAGCCCGACCGTCTTTACTTCTTCAACAAAACCCTCGTCACCATCCCCTTGCTCGGGGCCGTCACGTCGGTCAACATCTTGCCGCTGATCCTCGGCGTGGTCTTCTATATCCACCAGAAATACCTCACCCCACCCCCCACGACCGCGCTCACCCCCGAGCAGGAAACTCAGCAGAAAATCATCAAGGTCATGACGGTCGTCATGTTCCCCGTCTTCATGTACAACGCCCCCAGCGGCCTGTCGCTCTACTTCATCACCAACTCACTGCTAGGCATCATCGAGAATAAGTACATTCGCGCCCACATCGACGAGCACGACCTGCTCAACGTCGACAAGCTCAAAGCAAAGAAGGCCGCAGGCGGCGGCGGGTTTATGGGCCGGCTGCAGAAGATGGCTCAGGAACGAGCCAAGCTGATGGAGCAGGGTAAGGCGGGGCAAGGTAAGGGTGGGTCCGGGAAGAAGAAGTAATTGGTCTTCCCGAGAAAGCATTCGCTTTGAGTACCTCCACCCTCCGAGCGAGGCTCTTGTCTTTCACACGATGAACTACGCTTTGAAAAAGTACAACCTCGCGCGTAGGAACAAACCAGAACCCGTATGAGTTCGTTGAAGTCGACGAACGCGCCCGAAAAATCTATAGCGAGGCTCGTCTTGAGCGGACGTTTCTTCGCCACACGGACGGCACCACTCTTCATGTATTATACTTACGAACAATCAATGTATCATTCTGCCCCCCAAACCCAAACGAGTTCGACAAGCACGTCTGCACGCCGCCCATCGGGTTGAGGTCTCGGGCTTGGTTGGGGACGTAATCCAGGTCGCAGTCCGGGTCGGCGTTCACGAGGTTCATCGTTGGCGGGACCCAGCCGGTTTTGATAGCCATGACGCACGTAATAAGTTCCACGGCCCCGGCGGCCTGGATCAGGTGGCCGAACATGGACTTCACGGAGCTGAACGGGATCTTCCCGGCCAGCGGACCGAAGACGCCTTTGACCGCCAGCGTTTCGATCTTGTCGTTCTCTTTGGTGCCCGTGCCGTGGGCCGAGATGTAATGTACGGCGGGGCGGCCGTCGTCGCCGATCTCGCGCGGGCTCAGCCCGGCCTGGCGCAGGGCTTGGTGCATCGTGGCCTGGGCGCCCTTGCCTTGCGGTTGGATGTCGGTGATGCGGAAAGCGTCGGCGGTTGACCCGAAGCCGACGACCTCGGCCAAGGGTGTCGCGCCGCGAGCCTTGGCGTGATCGAGTTCTTCAAGCACCAGCATGCCCGCGCCCTCGCCCATGACGAAGCCGTCGCGGGTCTGGTCGAAGGGTCGGGCGGCGGAGTTGATAGAGTCGGTGCGCTGAGACATCGCGGTGAGCCGGATAAAGCCCGTGAGCCCGAGCGGGTGGATCATGGTGTGGGCCCCGCCAGCGAGCATGACCTCGGCGTCGCCGCGGCGGATGATCTCGTACGCCTCACCGATGGCTTGGGTGCTGGCGGCGCAGGCGGTCATGCAGTTGATGGCCGGGCCTCGGCAGCCAAACTCGGTGGCGAGGTGAGCGAGTGTGAGGTTGGGCTCTTGCTCGATCTCGGGCGTGAGGTGCAAGCGTTGGGTGGCGGCCTTGAGCCATCCGGCGGAGTCGAGTTTTTTCGTCTCGGCGTTCCAGCCAGCGAGGTTAACCGCGAAGAAGGACTCGTGATCGACCGATCCATCACCCGCGCCGAGGTAGAGCCCCACGCGGTTGCGGCGGAGCTTGGAATCGGCGCCCAAGCCCGACTGCGTCCAAGCCTGCTGGGCGGCGGCGAGAGCGAACTGGGTGCTGGGGCCGGATTGGACGTGAGGCGTGGGATCGCGGAGGAAGTTTTCGAGCTTAAAGCCGCGGACCTCGGCGGCGAAGTTGGTGGCGAAAGTGGAGGCGTCGAACTGCTCGATCGAGGCAACGCCAGAATCACCATTCAGGAGGCGTGACCAGACGGTGTCGATGGAGTGGCCAAGAGGCGTGATCCAGCCGGTGCCGGAGATGACGACGCGACGGGGAGTGGGCATGTGGAAAGGATAGGAACTGTCTTGGATGTCGAGCGAGAATGAAGATTTGCAAAGGAGTAGGCGCAGGCGATGAACGACCGCGGCCAGTCCTATTTGGGATGATTGCCCCCGGGCTGCATCTCGGCCGGTCTCTCCACTGGCTTCTCTGCCGTGGTCACGCGCGTCGGCCGCAGTTTGGCGTCCTTGATCGCGGCCTTGCCAGACATGGCTCTGGCTCGGCGAAGGGCGTCTTCCACCAGCATTTCGGTGGGCTCAGTGGCAAGAGGGTTGGAGGACCACTCGGCGGAGGGCATTTCGTCGGCGCGGCGGACAACAACGCCGCGGAACTTTTTGAGGATGGCCTTGAGAGTTTCGGGCGCGTCGGCCGCGGCCTTGGTGTTGGTCGCGTTCGCGGTTGGAGCGCCAGCGTTGGCGAGAGTCGTCCTCGCGTTGGTCGTGCTTGGTGTTGCGGTGGCGGACGGGTTGGTGTTGAGCTGTGGCTTGGCGGCGAACTCAGGGGCACCCTGCTGCAGATCGGTCGGGATTGTTGATTCCCACGTCGCGCTGGCCGTCATGGTCGCGTCAACATTGCGATCAACAAAGAAGCACGGGACATAGCCGTAGCTGGCGTAGGCCTGCATATCGCTGATGATGCGCGCGTCGTCGGGCTCGGTGTTGAAGAACTGCTTCATCCCGCGGTAGTGGAATGTTGCCCAGGTCTCGTGGCCGGGGACGAGGAAATCGGCCATGTAGTTGGGGTGGGTGATGGTGTACAGGTCCGCCTCGCGCGCGGGTCGGCCCTGATCGGCGACGCCTTGCACGACGCTGGGGGCGATCGTGTGCATCACGTCGCACGCGGCTGGCTCGATGACGAACTTGATGTTGGGGTAGCGACTACCAAGGTCCTGGACCCACTGGTATTGCTTCCAGATCGGTGTGCGGTCGTGGGTGAAGTTGCCGAGCGTGATCGTTGTCGCGTTCGTCTGCACCGCGGCATCGAGTTCGGCCAGGGCGGCCTTGACGTGGTCGGTCTTGGCCGGGTCGAAATCGACCGCGCCAGCAGGGTCCCAGTCGGTCATCACGCGAGCGGAGTTGCCCCACCAGAGGCCGATCTTTTTGCCGGTCTGCGGCACCGAGGGCAGGCCGTTACGCACTTCCGTGGCGGAAGCTAATAGAGGGGTCGAGGCCCACATGGAGGCGAACTGAAAGGGCGGGTTGAGGTCGCGATGAGATTTGAACAGGCCGCCGGTGTTGGTGAGGGTGATCGAGGGCCAGCCGCTGTAATTCATGCGGAGGGCGCGCGAGAGCTTCGAGAAGCCCCAGAGGTCGGGACGCCACTGCGTCCAGCCTTGCGGGTTGTCGGCGGTGATCTGCGAATCATCAGCGAGCGAGAGAGCGAGCGTCGGGGTCACCGAGCGTTCGTAGCGAGCCTGCCCGTAGGTTTTCTGGAAGAACTCGCGATACGGGAGGAGCGTGCGCGCCCACTGGTCGCGAGCGCGAACGACGCGGATGGAGACAACATACGTTCGCGTTTCCTTGGGCCGGAGTTTGGCCTCGTTCTTCATGGCCTGGGTCTTCGAGGCGGCGAACTGGAGCTTCACAGCCCAGCCTCGTCCACCCTCTCCCGCGGCCAAGGGGCCCGAGGGCGACATGAGCCCGATGCGAAGATCGTGGGCGTACTCGAGGACCGGGTACTGCACGCTGATACCGACGGTGGCGTTGTTGCCGCTCAGGACCATGGTCGGGGAGTAGAACTCGCCGGGGTAGGAGAACGATTTGCCGACGAAGGTGTTGGCGTCAACGGGCGGAGTTTCGGAGGTTTTTCTGAGGTCGGTGTACGTGATGCCGTTCCCGAGCGTGAGCACGCCGAGGTTGATGGAGCCGAGCGGTTTGAGCGCTGCGGCGGTGTTGGTGAACTCGAAGGTGAGATCGGCGCCGTTGACGACCTCGCGCATCGTCAGGTTGAGTTTCACGGCCGGGTCGAGCGACTCGATGAGCGGCATGCCGCGCTTCGAAAGGATCGGCGCTCCGGTGATAACCTCGTTGATCTGAAGCTGGTTCTCGACGAGCTTGGAAGACGTTGCGACCTCGTCGAGAGAAGCCGCAGGGAGCGCGGCCACGTCGTCCTTGGTCAGTGCGTGAACGGAGAGCTGGACCTGAGGCTGGTTGGCGAGAGCGGCGGTGTCGTTGGCTGGCGCGAGCGTTCGCTTCTTGGGAAGTGGCGCACCAGCCTTGTGCGGTTGCGCGTGACGGACGGCGGCGGGCTGGGCCTGAACTTCGACTTGAGGTTGGGCTTGAGATTGAGGTTGATCGAGCGCGCGCGCCACGCCCGGTGCGAGCGCGGCCAGGCCGCACGTCAGGAGAACGAGCGCGAGGGTGCGAGAGCTTTCTGACCAGATCATGACACGCCTTTCTCGGACGCCAAACACAGCGCCTCTGTGGTGGATCGTCCTGATCGCGACCAAGGTCCAGCGAGGCGGATCGGAGCTTGGCCAGGGGTTGCGTGTGCAGAGCGCGCAGGCGGAATGATCGGTCTGTTGTTGCGAGGCGGTCCGGGTTATGGGCGGAGTGCGCGGCCGTGCGTGGCTCCCGCTACGCTTTCCTCGCGTGAAAGATTCGAGCGACAAAGCGAGCGGCGTGGCGGACTCTGGGCCGGCAAGCGGCTCGGCGCGCGCCCAGAGCGGCGCGCCCGTTGAAACCAAACTGGGGCCGCAAAGCTGGAACGAATTGGCGGAGACCTTGAAAGAGGTTCTGACCCGGCTTGGGCCCGCGGCGGTGCTCGGATTTATCGCCGCGACGCTCCCGCCGCTCGGGTCGATCGCTCTTTTTTATTACATGAACGACCTGGGCGCGTGGCTGCGTGGTCACGGAACGCAGGGGCTGGTCTACTACGCGCTGGGGTTCGGCCTGTTCGCGGGCCTCGCGTTGTTGCCGACCTATGCATCGGCGGCCTTGGGCGGATGGGCGTTCGGGTTTGCCAACGGTTTCCCCGCGGCGATGTCGGGCTTCGTGCTGGGATCGCTGATTGGGTACGCGATCGCCCGGCCCACGGCCAGTTCGCGCGTCGAAAGCCTTATCAACGAGAAGCCGAAGTGGAAGACGGTGCGCGATTCGTTGGTGGGGTCGGGGTTCTGGCGGACGTTGATGATCGTGACGCTGGTGCGTGTGCCGCCCAACTCGCCGTTCGCCGTGACAAACTTGGTTTTGGCGTCGGTGCGTGTGCCGGTGGTGCCGTACGCGCTGGGGGACATTGCTGGGCATGGCCCCGCGGACGGCGGTGGTGCTGTGGGTGGCCTCGCACTTGCAGGGGCAGATGGCGAAGGATGCGTTGAAGCAGACACCGTGGTGGTTGATTGCGGCGGGGATTGTGCTGTCGCTGACGGTGCTGGGGGTTCTGGGGTTGATTGGGAATCGGGCGTTGGCGCGAGTGACGAAAGCGGAGAAGAAGGAGAGACAGGTTGAAAACCTGTCCCACGAGATTCAGTAGGTAAAGACGGCGGATGAAGGCGGTGGATGAAGGCAGAAGAGGCGGGCGAGGCGCCTGCCTCGCGAGCTGAAGTGAGGGACTCGGGCTCGCTGGGCCCTATCCTTCCGGCCTATGACGACGCCATCGAATAGTGCAGCAACGAACGTGGCGAGCTCTTCGGCAAGCAGGCCTCGGATTTTGACAGGCGACACGCCGACGGGCCGCCTGCATCTGGGCCACTACGTCGGCTCGCTCGAAAACCGCGTGCGCCTGCAGGACCAATACGACTGCTATTTTCTGCTCGCCAACATGCACGCCTTCACGACCCGGGCCGACCGACCCGCAGATATCCGTCAGGACACGATCGAGATCGTCAAGGACTGGCTGGCGGCCGGGATCGATCCTCAGCGCGCAACGATCGTGCTGCAGAGCGAGGTCCCCGCGATCGCCGAACTGACGTGGTTCTTCGCCATGCTCATCCCGTTCAACAAGGTCATGCGCAACCCGACGCTCAAGACCGAGATTGACGCCAAAGGGCTCGGCGACACGTACTCGTTCGGGTTCCCCATGTACGCCGTCGGCCAATGCGCGGACATCTTGGCGTTCCGGCCCGAGCTGGTCCCCGTGGGCGTGGACCAGGAGGCGCACATCGAGATGTGCCGAGACGTGGCGGTAAAGTTTAATCAGCAGTTCTGCGGCGTCGGCAACCGCGTCGAGCCAGCCGACCACGTCAAGGGCGGCGGGCTGTTCCCGATCCCCAAAGCCCTGTTCGGCCGCGTGGGGCGGCTGCCGGGGATCGACGGCACACAGAAGATGAGCAAAAGTTTGGGGAACGCCATCATGCTCAGTGATTCGCCCAAGGAAGTACAAAAGAAAATCGGGAAGATCACGACCGGACGGCAGAGCACCACGGAGCCGGGCGATATCAACAACGTGCTGTTCACGTTCGTGCGCGCGTTCATTCATGACGAGGCGCGCGTGAAGGAAATGGAACGCCGCTACAGCACCGGCGATAACATCGGCGACGGGCACGTCAAGCAGGAACTGGCCGAGGCGATCAACGTGCTGCTGGAGCCGATGCGGGCACGGCGAGCGGAGTTTGAGAAGCCGGGCGGAGATGCGCTGGTCGAGGACGTGATCCGGGCGGGAACCACGCGAGCGAACGTGGTGGCGGAGGAGACGTTATATTTGGCGAAGAAGGCGATGAGGCTGGACTTTGGGGCGCGAGTGTTGAGGTGAGTGGGAAGAGGCAGAGAAAGAGAAATACACAGAATAAGTACAGGCGGGTTGAAAACCTGCCCCACGAGATGGGTTAGAGGCTGAGAATATTAGGTTCCAAGTTTTTCGGTGAGAAACCCGACCACCTTATCCAGCGCGATCCGGTCCTGTTTGCCGGTGTCGCGGTCGCGGATGGTGACGGTCTGATTCGTCAAGGTTTCGCCGTCGATGGTGAAGCAATACGGGCAGCCAGCCTCGTCCATGCGTGCGTAGCGCTTGCCGATAGATTGCTTTTCGTCCATCTCGATCGCGCCAAGTTTCCAGAACTTGGATGTAAGTTCAGCGTGCAGTTTTTCAGCGACTTCGGGCATGCCGTCTTTGGCAACGAGGGGGAAAACGGCGGCCTTGATGGGGGCAAGCCGCGGGTGGAACTTCATGAACTCGGGGCTGGCGCGAGAGGCGTCCTTGGTGTAGGCCTCGCAGAGGATCGCCAGCACGCCACGGTCGAGCCCGGCGGCCGGTTCGATGCAGTGAGGCAGGTAACGCTCGCCGCGTCGGCCGCCGTTGGGAAGGATTTCGCCGCGATCGGTATCATTATATTCAAGTTTGACGCCCGAGTGCTTCTGGTGCTGCGTAAGGTCGTAGTTGCCGCGATGAGCGATGCCCTCGAGCTCGCCGAAGCCGGGCGCGGTGAAGGGGAAGCGGTACTCGACGTCGCTGGTGCCGCTGGAGTAGTGCGAGAGCTCGTCCTTGTCGTGCTCGCGTAGGACGAGGTTGTCGCCGGACAGCCCGATAGACTTCCACCATTCCATACGGAAATCACGCCAGAACTTGTACCACGCCTGCGATTCGTCGGGGTGACAGAAGAATTCCAATTCGGCCTGATCGAACTCGCGAGAACGGTAGGTGTAGTTTCGCGGTGTTACTTCATTGCGAAAACTTGTGCCGGTATTGCCGATGCCGAAGGGGATCTTCACGCGCGTCGTATCAACCACATTCTTGAATTGAACGAAGATGCCCTGTGCGGTTTCGGGGCGCAGGTAAGCGATATCATCTTCGGTTGCAGTCGCGCCGATATAAGTTCTAAACATCAGATTAAACTGACGCGGCTCTGTCAAGCACCCCGATTTGCCTGAAAATGGGGACGGGATTTGATTTGCCACCTCCTTCATGTGAGAAACGTCCACAGGAAGAATGGCCCCATCCAATACTCGACCATCTTTGTGTTTTAGGACGACCCGAATTCCAACATGCCCCACCTCCTTGGTTTCTACAGACCAAGGTTTAATTGTGGCTTTCTTTGATACAATTAGCTCTAGAGCTTCAGATGGCGAAGAGGCGATAACAGTTGCAACCGGGAATGTGCAATGCGTGCGTTGGCCATTTGCCCATCCGGTTCCCCATCGAGATTGTTGCGGAATAGGGGTTAAAACCGAGTCGAAAAGCTCCCACACACCTTGAAGGTGATCCGCCCGAAACCTCTGCTTCGTTTCTTTATCATCCACCATCGGGTCATTGAACCCCGCGACGTGCCCGCTCGCCTCCCAAACCTTCGGGTGCTGCACGATCCGCGTCTCTATCGGCACGCACCGCACCGCCTTCCCGTCTGGCCCCTTCCGGCCCCAGCACGGCCGCATGATCATGTCCTGCCACCACGCCTCGCGCAGGTTCTTTTTGAGCTGAGCTCCCAGCGGCCCGTAATCCCAAAAGCCGTTGATCCCGCCGTAGATCTCGCTGGCCTGGTAGATGAAGCCGCGCCGCTTGCACAGCGACATGATCTCGTCCATGGACTTGGCCGGGGTGATAGCCGGCGTAATGGCCGGGGCCACGGCGGAAGGGTCGGGTTGGGCGGCGGCGGGGTCGGACATCGGGGGCTCCGGAGGTCGTGAGGAAGGTTGGGCGGAGAGTATAGGGAGAGGCCGAGCGAGGCCGAGAACCGAAGCGCCTGCGGGACGTTTCGACGGTCATAAAGCTCGGCCCCGATCTGTCCTTACCGGCCCCGTCCCGACCAGCTTCGCCCCGCCCCGACACGTCCTTACTCCCGGCCGCGGCCCCGCTCGGGCGCAAGAGCGGTGGGTACGCTCTGTCCGTGGGTTTCGTTCCAAAGCACATCATCCCCGGCGTGCGCGTCACGCGGCACGCCTGCCCGGCCCCGAACAACGACTCTCCCGCGCCGATCTCAGCCCGGCAATGGGCCGACGCCATCAAGAGTTTCGAACCAGCCCGGGCCGTGCTGCTCAAGGCCGACGGCCCGACCCGCGTCTGGCGGGCGGCCATGCTGGGGCAGGACGTCGTCATCAAATGCTGGGAACTAAGTTCGTTCCCGAGCCGCGTCAAGGCTCTGTTCGGCGGCGGGCGCGGCGACCGGCACTGGCGCGGGGCGCAATGGCTGCTCGCCCACGGCGAACGCACCGCCGAACCGCTGGCGCTGGCGATCGAATACGGCGGGGTCCCCCACCACGAACCGCAATGGAATCAGGGCACCGGCCCGGGCCGGGGCTGGCCTCAGCAGTGGCTTGTCATGCGCGCGATCGACGGGCCAACGGTGCTGGAACTCATCGCCGACTCGAAACTGCCCGTCGCCCAGCAGCATTCGCTGGCCGTGGAACTGGGGACGCAGGTCAATCGGATCGTCAAACAGGGCCGGTACAACCGCGACCATAAGCCCTCGAACCTGATCGTCGAGCACTTGGACGAGTCCTCGGCCCGGGTCGCGATCATCGATTGCGTCGCGATCAACCGCTGCACGCGCGAGAACGACCTTGGATCGTTGCGGATGCTCTCGTCGCTCATCATCGAGCCGATCGGCTGCGAGGTCAGGCCGAGGCGAACACTGATGATGCGAGCGATCAGGGGCTTCATCGGCCTGCGGGCGGGCCACGCGGTGGTCGGGTACTGGTGGGAGCGGATCGGCAAGCACCTCGCCGCCAAGGGCGATCTGAGGCCGAGGTCGAATCCTTTGAAAAGTAGTCCCGACGCTAGGTCACGAGTGTAAAGTTGCGGCGCTCCGCGGTGTCTCGTCGATATCAGAGACCATCAGGGCTTTCTCGCACGCACACTGACGCAACGACTCATGAACCTTCAAACTCTCATCGCCGATCTCAAGCTCCAGCCTCCCGCGCGAGCTGGTTGGCCGTCGGTCCGTATCTGCGACCTGACCGAAGACAGCCGGACTGTCGTGCCCGGCTCGCTCTTCGTCGCCCGGCGCGGGCTCAAGGCCGACGGCACGGCCTTCGCGCGCGACGCCGTGCGGGCTGGGGCGGTGGCGATCATGACCGACGACGAATCAATCACGAAGCTCGAATCCGGGCGCGACGGCGTGCCGGTCGTGCTGGCCAAGGACGTGGCGCTCGCGTCGGCGCTGATCGCCGAGCGTTTTTACGGCAACCCCTCCTCCAAGCTCGCCGCCATCGCCGTCACCGGGACCAACGGCAAAACCACAACCACCTACCTCGTCTGGCAGATGCTTAACGCTCTCGACGTCCGCTGCGGGCTGATCGGCACCGTGGTCATCGACGACGGCCGCTCGGTCGGCCCCGCCAGCATGACCACGCCCCCGGCCATCGAACTCAGCCAGTCTCTCGCCGCCATGGTCGAGGCTGGGTGCCGAGCGGTCGCGCTTGAAGCATCGAGCCACGCGCTCCACCAGCGCCGCGTCGACGGCCTCGCTCTCAAGGTCGGCGTCTTCACGAACCTCACCGGCGACCATCTCGACTATCACAAAACCATGGACGCCTACGCCGCCGCCAAGGCCAGGCTCTTCGGCATGCTGCCCGCCAACGGCGTGGCGATCGTGAACGCCGATGACCCCGCCGCCGAGTCGATGGTGCGCGGGTGCCGCGCCCCGGTCCGCCGTGAGACTCTCGAATCTGGATCGGCCGCTCTCTCGCCTTCGAGCGACAACGAGAAAGCAACCAGCCGGGTCAAGATCCTGAGTTCAACCATCGACGGCATGGCGCTGCGCCTCTCCGGGCCTTGGGGAACCATCGAAACAAGCGTGCCGCTGATCGGGCGGTACAACGCCATGAACGTCCTGCAAGCCGTTGACGCGTGCGACGCGGTCAGCGCGGAAGTTTTCGGGAGAAGCCTGACGGCCGACGACATCGCCGTCGCGCTCAAGAAAGTCTCCGCTCCTCCGGGCCGACTCGAACCGGCTCGCGCTGGCGGCTCGCGCTCGCGCACCGAGGCCTCGGTCCAACTCCCTAAAGTCTTCGTCGACTTCGCCCACACCGACGACGCCTTGCGCAACGTCCTCACCGCCGTCCGAGGCGTGATCCGCCCGCCCAGCAAGCTCTGGGTCGTCTTCGGCGCGGGCGGCGACAAGGATAAAACCAAGCGACCACGCATGGGCGCCGCCGCGGCCCAACTCGCCGACCGCGTCGTCATCACCAGCGACAACCCGCGCACCGAAAAACCCTCCGCGATCGTGACCGAGATCCTCGCCGGTGTCCCAACCGCCGACCGCGCCAAGGTCGAGGTTCAGGTCGAGCGAGGCCCGGCCATCCGCCACGCGGTCGCCACCGCCGGGGCCCACGACGTCATCGTCCTCGCTGGCAAGGGCCACGAGACCGACCAGACGCTTCTCAACGAGCACGGCAAGCTCGTCACGATCGAGTTCGACGACCGCGTCGTCGCAAGCAAGGCTCTCGCCGATCGCAAGCACGCGACGCAGAAACACGCCGTAGAATCGTGATTCAAAGACCTGCCCAGCACCGCCGCGCGTTCGGATGACGCATCGGCCCGATCGATATCGTTTCGTTTCACCCGCACGGAAGCACGAATGGCCTTCTGGGAATTGGACTCGATCAAGGCGGCCGTCGGCGGAACCTGGCTGGCCCGCCCCGCCGCCTCCACCACCACCCCCGCTGGCACTCTCGCTGGCACCCTCGCCACCATTTCCGCCGCAAGGCTCGAAGGCTGCGCCACCGACACTCGCGCGCTCAAGCCCGGGCAGGTCTATGTCGCCATCCGCGGCGATCGTTTCGACGGCAACACCTTCGTCGCCCAAGCTGCGGCCGCGGGCTCACCGCTGGCGATCATCGACGACCCCAAAGCATTGCCGACGCCGCTGCCCGCCGGGATTGCCGTGCTGCACGTCCTCGACGCCAGCCTCGCCCTACTCCGCCTCGCCGGGGCCTACCGAAAAACCCTCGAAGGCACGCGCGTCATCGGCGTCACGGGTTCCAACGGCAAAACCACCACCACCCGACTCATCCAAGCCGTGCTCTCGCGCACGCTCCGCGGCACCGCGTCTATCAAATCGTACAACAACCGCGTGGGCGTCCCCATCACCATCCTCGGCGCTAAACGCGGCGACCAGTTTCTCATTTGCGAGATCGGCACCAACGCCTTGGGCGAGATCGCCGAACTGGCCGCCGTTGTCCAGCCCGACATCGTCGTCGTTACCAGCATTGGGCGCGAACACCTCGAAGGTCTGGGCTCGATCCGCGGCGCGGTCTCCGAGGCCGTCGCCCTCGTCAACGCCGTCCGCCCCGGTGGGCTGGTGGTGATGAACGCGGACGTCCCGCTGCTCGAAGAGGCCGTCGCGCCGCTCTCGGGCGCCACGTCTGGCGTTGCCAGCAAGGGATCCAATGCCGCCGTCGCCCCGCGCTTCCAGGTCATCCGCTTTGGCTTCTCTTCGCACGCCGACCTGCGCATCACCGCCGTCGAGCCCGGGCTCGACCACACCCGCTTCGCTGTCAACGACCGCTCGTGGCACACAGTGCCGCTGATCGGCCGACATAACGCGCTCAATGCCGCGGCCGCGCTGGCCGTGGCTCGACGCCTCGGGGTCGAGCCCGCCGACGCCGACGCCGGGCTCACCACCGCACGCGGCGCCGAGATGCGGCTCGAACGTTCCACCATCCGCGGCGTCCACATCATCAACGACGCCTACAACGCCAACCCCGAGTCCATGTTGGCCGCGCTCGAAACCTTCGCCGCGCTCCCCACCCCCGAAGCGCCCGCACGAAAAGTCCTCATCCTCGGCGACATGCTCGAACTCGGCCCGGCCGGACCCGACGCCCACCGCGAGATCGGCGCGGCCGTCGCCAACCACCGCTGCTTCGACCTCGCACTCCTCGTCGGCCCGCTCTCGCGCTACACCGCCGACGCCATCGGCGATCGCGCGCTCCACGTGGAAACGCTCGACGCACCGACCGCGACCCGTCTGGCCGCGCTCCTCCGCCCAGGCGACCACGTTCTCCTCAAAGGCTCGCGCGGGATGAGCCTCGAACAGATCATCAAGGTTCTAGACGCTCACTCGTCGGCCGCGAACTCGCTCGCCGCCAACGGCTCACTGGGCGAAGTACAGATCAAGTCCAAGCCCCCCACCACTTACCCCACCGCTCCTCAAGCCGCTCCTCACTCCTCATCCC
>Ga0163147_10005397_pt1 | contig 15574 bp, 14 predicted proteins | sample OliLakLV19MP6G1_FD_148597 | JGI IMG/M metagenome (GOLD analysis project Ga0163147, IMG submission 148597) | Freshwater microbial mat bacterial communities from Lake Vanda, McMurdo Dry Valleys, Antarctica- Oligotrophic Lake LV.19.MP6.G1 | ecosystem: Environmental > Aquatic > Freshwater > Lake >...
TCGCAGAAGCACTCATTCCTGTCTGGATATCAGGTCAACTGTGAAAAAATTGAAAATACTGAACGCAGAAGCAGAAGACTACAGTGGGGAAGCCCTTCAAATGCTATTGGAATGGGGGGAGGTTGATGAAAAAAACCTCACGCAGCGTGAACTATGGGAAGGCATTGAAAATTACGAAGTAGTCATCATTCGTTTGGGTTTAAAAATTGACAAAACCATCCTTGACAAAGCGTTAAAGCTTCGATACATCGTCAGCGCAACTACCGGTACCGACCATATTGATGTAGCGTATGCCACGCAAAAAGGCATTGAAATTGTTTGTCTCCAAGGCGAAACAGACTTTTTACAAAGCATTCCTTCCACAGCCGAACATACCTGGGCTTTATTATTAGCTGTATTGAGAAATATTCCAGCCGCTTACCGGCATGTTTTAGAGGGAAAATGGGAGCGCCAATTATTTCGGGGGCACAATCTTTCTGGCCAAAAAATAGGTATTCTGGGACTTGGAAGAGTGGGCAAACAAGTAGCCCACTACGCCATCGCCTTCGGATGTAGTATTGGCGCTTTCGATCCACATTTAACCGAGTGGCCGATTCAGGAAGTATCTCGTTTTGACGACTCTGAATCGTTGCTTCGATGGTGCGATATTTTGTGCATCCACATTCCCTATAATGCCAGCAATCATCATTTCCTCAACCGGAAAATGTTGTCTCACCTGCAACCGGGCGCTGTGCTGATCAATACTTCCCGGAGTGGTATCTGGGATGAACGCGCCATAGTAGAATTGCTGCAATCCCGTCATATTGCAGCCCTTGCCACAGATGTTATTGACAACGAGCAAACGTCGGAGCTTCGCGCTGATAGTCTATTACTGAAATACGCTCAAAATCATCCTCAGGTGCTGATTACGCCTCATATTGCAGGTGCTACTTTTGAATCTATGAATATGACGGAGGTTTTTATTGCTGAAAAACTCACGAAAATAATTCAAAATGAAACATAGCGAAGTCGAAACAGAAACCGGAAATCTGTTTGGAAATCTCTTTTCTGCGTACGATGATAAAAACTACCTGAAATCCGTAAACCTCTTCAAACAGCGTTTTGAAGACAATGGCTTTAATCTTGGTTTTTTCAAGGGGAAAAGATGTCTGGATGTAGGTTGTGGTGGAGGCCGTTATTCCATTGCTATGGCTATGCTAGGGGCAGACGAAGTCACAGGTGTGGATATCAGCAAAGAGGGCATTACCGATGCTCGAAAAAGGTCTCAATCTTTGGGTATTTCGAACGTCACATTCATTCAAAATACAGCTGAAGAACTACCATTTAAAAATGCTTCGTATGATTTTGTATGTTTTAGCGGTGTATTGATGCACATGGAAGCACCGGAAAAAGGAATTGCTGAAATTGCACGGATTCTCAAGCCAGGGGGCATGGTTTATATGCTGGTTTATGCAACAGAGGGTGTCCGGTGGCCTTTGATTAACATACTCAGAAGTTTCTCTCAACAGATTGGTTTTGACAATTTTGATAAAGCTCTATCCATTGCCGGTGAATTAGACGTCAATAAAAGAAGAACTTATCTTGATGACCTCTTTGTACCAGTTATTGATTTCTACTCAGAAGATCGGCTCAGAAAATTGTTGCAAAAAAATGGTTTCCCCCAAATTGACCGATGGCAAAAAGGAAGGCTTGATCATGAAGAAACGCTGGAATCTTATGCAGATGACTTGAATAAGTTACAAAAGCTATATCAAAATGGAGTTGCGCTCACAGATGAATTACCTCCATTGGTGCATAGTCTTTTTGTCTCCGGTGATAACATATGCGCAGCTTGTGTGCAATATGTGAATGCTATTATTTTAAAGGTGCAACAAGGTGAGTTGAGCGAAAGTATTGCCCGAAAAATTGTCATAGGTCAAGGGCATCACCGGTTGACTGCAATTAAAGAATAGGATGTGCGGCATAAGCGGCATTATAGGAAAATCAGAGCTTAAAGAACATCTCGAACAGATGGTTCAAGCGCAAAGTCATCGGGGGCCGGATGCGACAGGTTTTTATTATTCTCCCGTCAACTACACAGGATTAGGCCACAACCGCCTCAGCATCATAGACCTTCATGCCGCTTCCAACCAACCCTTCATCAGTACCGACGAACGCTATGTAGTGGTATTCAATGGCGAAATATACAATTACCTGGAACTGAGGGCGGAATTAGAACACACCTTTTCTTTCCGAACCCACTCCGACACAGAGGTACTTTTGAATGCCTTTATCCACTGGGGAAGCGGGTGTTTGGACCGGTTCAATGGCATGTTTTCTTTTGCCATTTGGGATGAACGGAACCGAACACTCTTCGCCGCTCGTGACCGATTTGGGGTCAAGCCCTTTCACTATGCCTTGTACCAAGGCGCGTTGTATTTTGCCAGTGAAATCAAAGCGCTCTGGGCTGCCGGGATTCCCAAAATACCCTATGCCCCTGTCTGGGCAGGCTACCTCAGCTACGGCACTTATGGCATGCCCGACGAGACCTTCTGGGCAGGCATTTCCCAGTTGCCCGCCGGCCACTTTTTACAATGGGAAAATGGCCAAACCGCCATCACGCGCTGGTACCATTTCGTCGAACGCATCCATTCCATGCCCACACTTTCGGAGCAAGAGGCCGTGGAAATGTGGACTGGCATCGCCATGGACAGCATTCGCCTTCGTTTTCGCTCTGACGTACCGGTAGGCTTCAATATCAGCGGCGGGTTGGATTCCTCGCTGCTGCTGGCGCTGGTACATCGCCAATATCCTAATGACCAACACATACAGGCTTTCAGCTTCTACACCGGAGATGAACGCTATGACGAACTGCCCTGGGTGCAGGAAATGATCCAAATGACCGCCTTTCCGCTACATCCTGTGCGGTTGTCTGTGGAAGAAGTACCCGAACTGGCGGCAAAAGTGGCCTGGTTTGAAGACGAGCCTTATGGTGGCATTCCCACCTTGGCTTATTCCAAGGTCTTTGAGACCGCCCGGCAAAACGGCATCGTTGTATTGCTCGACGGGCAAGGCATGGATGAAGCTTGGGGCGGCTACGATTATTACGTCCATCAATCCGGTGCCTTAGTGCAAGGCTCGAAAAGCAGCCCGGTGCGCCCCAACTGCCTTACGCCGGAATTCAGAGCCTTGGCCCCAAAGCCGGAGTTCCCGCAGCCCTTCGACAATGCGCTACAAAACCTGCAATACCGCGATTTGTTCTATACCAAAATACCCCGCGCCCTTCGCTTCAACGACCGCATCTCCATGATGCACAGCACCGAATTGCGCGAACCTTTCCTTGATCATCGCTTGGTGGAACTGGCATTCTCGCTGCCGCCTTCCATGAAAATTAAAAACGGACAACAGAAATGGTTGGCCCGGCGCATCGCCGACGACTTCTTGCCAAAACAAGTAACTCTGGCGCCCAAACGCCCACTGCAAACGCCACAAAGAGAATGGCTGGCCGGAGCACTCAAAGAATGGTGCACAGCACAAATCCATCAAACATTTGGCATTTCCGACTGGCTGAATACGGAACAATGTATCCGGGAATTTCAGAACTTTGCAGAACACAAATCGGATAATAGTTTTTTTGTGTGGCAGTGGTTGAGTCTTTCAGGCATTACAAGAAATATAACACGTGCCTGAGCAAAAAACAGTCGTTATTTCCTTCTCGGAAGGTAACGTAATCAGAAATTATTTCAATCAAGGATTATTGGATGAACTTCAGGAGAACGGATTTAAAATAGTTTTTTTCACTCCGGCAGCCACCGTACCTTATTTTGTTGAAATTTATCGCCAGAAGGATATAGAAGTAATCCCACTTCTTCATTATATGCCATCATCTTGGGAATCCAGGTCAGAGCTTTTGCGAAAAAAAATAGGAAAATACTCATTAGTCGCTGAGCGATGGCTAAAAAGACAAGAACACAGATTTTACAAAAATCTTGATTTTTATCTTCATCATCTTCAACGGATCAAGCCTTCTTTTTTGCTTTTTACTAATCCCATGTACCGGCACGAAATTCCCCTTTTTATGGCAGCTAAAAGGCTTGGGTTAAAAAATGCAGGGCTTTTACGAAGTTGGGATAATTTGCACATGGGGTTGAAGTTTTTCCCGGATAAACTACTCGTATGGAATAAAGTCAACGCAGAAGAGGCGAGCTGTTTGATGGGGTATAAGAAAGAAGACATTGAAGTTATCGGCCCTTGTCAAATGGACCCCTATTTTAATAAAGAATCGTTTTGGACGAAAGAAGCTTTTTGCAGGCGTTTTCACCTCGATCCAATCAGGAAAATCATTACTTTGGCGACCATTGGAAGATTGGTTCATGGCTATGATGAAAATTATATCGTAGATCAACTTGTGCAGATGATCCAGCAAAAACAGATTCCTGGTGATCCCCAATTGATTATTCGATTGCACCCGGTCTCTCGTTATGAGGAATTCCTTCAATATATAGAATTACCTTTTGTTCGGATTTCTCATGTGACTGAACACATCCCCACATTAGGCTGGACGATGTCCACGCAAGATGTAATTGAGGTAGCTAATATTCTTAAATATACCGACGTATTGATCTCTCCCGGCTCAACCATTACCATTGAGGCAGCTATTTTTGATACATCTACGATATTTCCGGTTTACCATCACTATCAACCAGCGTTAGGCGGCTATTTCTACAATACAATTCTCAAAATGCACCATAAAAGGTTGAAGGAATTGGATCTCGTTCCTTTTGTGGAAAAAAAGGAAAATTTGTTGCCTGCTATTTTGCGCTGTTTGGAAGAACCGGAATGGTATAAAGCAAAGCGTATGAGGTTAGTAAAGGATTATGTTCATTTTAGCGATGGAAGTTCGACTAAGAGACTTTCTCAATTTATTCAAATTCATTCAACACAAAATTAAATAAATGAAAAATAGTCAAAGATGGAAAGCTAATAAATTTATTTTTGATAATTTGAGTGGTAAATGGATTCCTAATGTCAACTATCCAGGTATTTCAAATCATTCCTATATTATTGCTCATAATCAGATACGCTTTTATCAAGATTTTATCCAAAGATATGTTAAAGGAAGCTTATTAGACTGTGGATGTGGTGACGTACCCTATTATGGCATTTATAGGAATAACATTACGGATGTGTATTGCATTGACTGGGAAAATACGGGCAGCCAGCAATTCCACATAGATCAGTTTGTTAACTTAAATGAAAAAATTGACCTCCCTGTCGATACTTACGACAGTATTCTTCTTAGTGATGTGCTTGAACATATTACTAATCCCGATTTACTTTTGAACGAACTGAATAGAGTTCTAAAACAGGATGGATTCATTGTAATAATGGTTCCTTTTCTTTACAGGATACATGAAGAACCGCATGATTATTATCGCTATACAGAATTTGCGTTAAAGCATCTTCTTTTAAAAAATGGTTTCGAAGTAATCGAAATACAATCCTATGGCGGGGCTATAGATACAATGTTTGATTTATTTAATAAAATAATTTTTAACACCAAGAAAAGAAGTCGAATCTTGTTCAGATTGTATAAGTTCCTGATAAATACCCATCGATTTAATAGAATAAATGAAGCAAGACGCTACTCTTTTCCGTTGGGATATTGTGTCGCAGCACAGAAAAAATCAATTTGAAGATACTACACTTCCCCACCAGTTACCCCGACCCTGACCGGGGAAAGCCCTACGACTGCATCTTTGTGAAAGAGCATATCCTCTCCGTAGCTCCTTACTGCGAAAACCGGGTTGTATATATTTCTTCCGATCAGCCTTCCGGTAATAAAATAGTTGAAATTGTAACCTCTGATGAAGATAGCATCCCCACCGACCGCATCTATTTTAAAACCATCCGGCCACTTTGGATTACTAATGTTTATGTGCGGATAGTCCTGTTCTTATATTTCTTGCGCTTGATTCTGATAAAAAGGTTTTACCCGGATATCCTCCATGTGCATTTTCATCAGGCCGGACTGATGGCCATGTTGTTCTGCAAAGTGTTTAGGATAAAAGTGGTAGTGACGGAGCATTGGAGCGCATTTATTGGATGGCCTGCATTGCCGAAACCCAGGTTTGTAAAAGCGGCCAAAGTATTTGAGTACGCAAAATGGGTCTTTACTGTATCTCACAGAATCAAAGAGGGAATTGAGAAATATACAGGAGTCAACCTAATAAAGAAGACTTCAGTTACACTTAATAGTGTTGATACTAAAATTTTCTTCCTAAGTTCTACTGAAATTAAAAGTGAACATTACGAAAAAAAAATTCTTTGCGTTGCCAGACTAGCGGAAGAAAAAGATTTACCTATACTTTTTTCTGCATTATCTAAATTGGAAAAGCTCAATGAAAATTTTGTATGTGAAGTTATAGGTAAGGGAGATATAAGCCAGTTCAAAACCCAACTAACCGACCTTAATATTAGTTCAAAAGTCATTTTTTTAGGAGAACAATCTAAAAGCTTTATTAGCACGAAGATGAGAGAAGCAGATGCTTTAGTTATTTCAAGTTTTATCGAAAACTCCCCATGTGTCATTGGTGAAGCCTTCTGTACCGGGTTACCCGTAGTCAGCACCCATGTAGGCGGCATACCCGAATTGTTGGACGACACCAACGGCATACTCGTTCCACCCAAAGACCCTGAACAACTCGCCCTTGCACTTCATGAGGCATTGTATGTCCGTAAGTTCAACCGGGAAGCCATCAGCCAGCGAGCGCAGGCGCATTTTTCTTATCAGGCCATTGGGGCGCAATTATTTAAAGTGTATCAAAAAGTGTTAGCCTAAAACAGTATGTGCGGCATCGCAGGCATCATAAGTAACAATAACGCAGAGCCTAATTTGAAGGCCATGCTCACCGCCATGAAGCACCGTGGGCCGGATGACCGTGGTACTTGGATCAAAGATGGCGTCCATCTGGGGCACAACCGCCTTGCAATTATTGACCTTTCTCCTGCCGGGCATCAGCCGATGATCAGCGCATCTGGGCGGTATGTGATGGTTTACAACGGCGAAGTGTACAATTTCCAGTCGCTCCGCAACGAGCTAATGGCACAAGGTGTAAACTTTCGCTCGCATAGTGACACAGAAGTCATACTGGCGCTGTGGGAATTAGAGCAGGAATCTTGCGTATCGAAACTACGGGGCATGTTTGCTTTGGCAGTATGGGATGTCTTCGAAAAAAAACTTACGCTAATACGGGATCGTCTCGGCATAAAACCGCTGTATTATGCACAAACACAACAGGGGTTTATCTTTGCAAGTGAGATAAAAGGAATGCTGGCTTCAGGGTTAGTGCAAAAAGAAATTAATGAAGTAGCCATTGCATTGATATTGCAAAAAGGGTATGTACAACAACCGCATACTATATTAAAAAATGTACACGCTTTGATGCCGGGGCAGATTTTCAGATGGAGTAAAAAAGGGGTTAGCACGAAAAATTTCTGGCAATTACAAAATAAAGGAACATCATACAAAAGTGAGCAGGAGGCTGTAGATGCAATCCGTACTTTAGTCATTGATGCAGTCAACGAGGAGATGGTCTCGGATCGTCCTGTAGGCGTATTTCTGAGCGGGGGCTTGGATTCTACTATTTTAGTTGCCGCGTTACGGGCAGCCGGGCAAAGCGATCTAAAAACCTTCACCGTAGGTTTCGATTCTACCAATAGTCAATTGAGCGAGTCGGTTGAAGCGCAGCAAAGCGCGCAATTTTATGACACGGAACACCACGATATACAGGTAGAAAGTGTAGATGCATGGAAATCAATTGATGCTTTTATTGAGGCTATTGACCAGCCGTCTATTGATGGGTTGAATGTCTGGTTGGTCAGCCAAAAAACAGCCGAACATGTCACAGTGGCAATTTCCGGTCTTGGTGGAGATGAATTATTTTCCGGTTATAGTATTGACCGAACGATGCTGTACTGGCGTGAAAATAATGCTATATTGTTAAATGCAATTCATCTGACTGCTCCGATATGGAAAAATTTTCCGATTCCCGGTAGAATAAAGAGAGGCTTAGAAGCGAAAAACAGGTTATCCGATTTTACAGATGCGTATCTGAGTTGGGGAGAGGTAAACACATCAGTTGCGGCTACACAAATAGCAGGTTTTAAGGATGGATTTCAAGAAAAAGTGGTATATGAAACCTTTGATTTTTTTCGGCAAGAAAATTGCTTGGATTTGCTCCAGCAGATTACTGCCATGCATATCCATACTTTTATGAGCGGCCGAGTGTTGACAATTTCAGACGCTTGCGCTATGGCTCATTCATTAGAAGTGCGCTTCCCACTTATTGATCATAGATTAGTAGATATGGCCTATAACCTGCCACAGGCTTGGAGAATAAAGCATGTGGAAGCTGCTGCAAAAATGAAAAATTTTGAAGCTGAAAATAATTTTGAAAAAACAGGAATAAAACATCTCCTTTACCAGGCGTTTAAAAGCGAACTGCCTGTTGGGTTTGGGCAACGGTCTAAAAAAGGATTTAAACTCCCTTTTAACCTTTGGCTCAAATCAGGGCTTGAGGAGCAAGTTAAGTCGGTTTTATTCAATCCGGATAGTTATTTTCCTTCCCCAGCCTTACGTTCTATTTGGGACAACTGGAACACAGGTGCCAATGGTTGGGGGCCTGTATGGACGGCTTTTATTATAGAGTCCTGGATAAAAAAATATATCCGTTAATGAAAGTAGTCTTTATTCATCAGGACGCCAATATCACTGGGTCTGCAATCAGTATGCTAAACTTGATTAAAGGCTTTGAAGGTCGTGTGGAGGTTCAAATCATCTTACCTCAAAAAGGACCATTAATTGAATTATTTGAAGAGTACGGCCTTCCTTATACAATTATTCATTTTACGTGTTTTTGGACGACTCCTGGCCCCAAATGGTATCAAAAACAGTCGGTTGAGCAAATTAAAGCGCTATTACCAAATTTACATATCCGGAATAAAATACTCGAATTAAAACCAGATATTGTTCATTTGAATGACAAGGCTTGCATGAATGTCGGAATATCACTAAAAGGAACAAGGATTCCTATTGTTCAACACCTTCGGAGTACTTATTTTACAACCAATACGATATTCAATAAATGGTTATCTGCTTATTCAATTAAAAGATATGCATCTCAATTGATTTCTATTAGTGAAGATGAACTTCAAGGATTTGAAAGTAATTCAAACGCAAAGGTTATTTTTAATACAGTAGACGTTTTTAAATCCGAAGCATCTATTTTAGAAAGGCAAAATACGCGTAAAAAATTAGAGTTATTGTCGGAAGATTTTGTTGTCGGATATACTGCAAATATATCTAAAATTAAAGGAGCTTGGGATTTTTTGGAAATGTCAATCAATATCGTGAAACGTTTTCCTCATCGTTCTTTTAAATTTTTAATTGTAGGGCATGCCCCCATCAAGCCATCGAAAAAGACGTTTTTACAGCGAATTGGCTTGCGAGAAGTGCCTTTTGACAAATTTGAAAATTATCTACAAAATCTTCTACTAAAAGATCGTATTGAAGTATTAGGTTTTCAAAAAGATATACTGGATATTATTGCAGCATTTGACCTAATGGTTATTCCTACGCATCTTGGCGCTTTAGGCCGTCAACCTATAGAAGCAATGGCGGTAAAAACCCCAACGGTTATCACTTCTGGTCATTCCGGCAAAAGCCGAATCGTATTGCATGAAGAAAACGGTCTGGTAGTACCTATGGAAAACGTGAAGGCCCTCACTGACGCAGTAGCCAGTTTAATTGAAAGTCCGGTATTACTTCAAAAACTGGCAAAACAAGGATATGAATATGCCTGTTACGAATTTAACCCGGTCATTAATTCAGATAAAGTCATTGAACTTTACCAGAATTTAACAGACATTACAATTTCTGGAATAAAGACTCATGGAACCGAAGTCTAACACCCCCATCATCCTCTGCGGCGGCGACATCAACTACAGCCACCTGCCCATCGGCACCAACCGCTCCAATGCGATGATCCCGGTCAATGGCAAACCGGTTATTGGTTGGATTTTCGATGATCTGGAACGCAAAGGCTTTAAGGATGCTGTGGTGGTATTGCCATTTGACAATCACAAACTGTATAATTATCTGCAGTGGACTTACTCAGACCACTTTGATTTGCATTATGCTTATGTGCAGCCCGGAGGTAGTATTTTACATTCCTTATTGGCCGGGCTTTCTTGGGTTATGCCCCACAAAGGGGTATATATCGTTTTAGGGGATACGCTCATAGCAGATGACCTACCATCTTGCAGCGATTTCCTTTTTACAGGTCCATATGACGAACCGGAAAACTGGTGCCTGGCAGAAGCAGACGTTAATGGCTTTCTTTCAAAGTTCTATGACAAAATGCCGGTAAGAGTGGGCGATTTATCCGCACTAGCTGGCGGATATGCACTGAGCCGTGCAGATATCTTGAGGAATATTGTGGTGCGACAAATACAAGCACAAGGAAAAGAGTTGAGCGCCGCATTGGAAAACTACAATGAGGTGATCCCGCTCCGAATCGTCCCCGCAGCGCATTGGTTTGATTTTGGTCATATTGGAGGTTTCAATCGGGCCAAACTTACATTGCTGCAAAGCCGCTATTTTAATTCCCTCTCAATAGATCCGGTAAAAGGTACCCTCACGAAAAAAAGTGAAAAAACAGAAAAACTTCAGGATGAACTCAATTGGTACCATGACCTCCCTGAAACCTTAAAAATATTTACGCCCAGAATACTCTCCAATCCAGCAACGGACGGATCAATAGAGATCGTTCAGGAATTTTATGGCTACCCCAATTTAGCGGAGTTATTTGTATTTGGTGATTTAGACCTCAGTGTCTGGAAAATTGCCTTGCAACAATTGATGGACGTGCATCTCCAGTTTAAAACATTCTCGTGCATACTCGAAAAAAACGACCTAGAGGAAATGTATCGGCACAAGACATTCCAAAGGCTAAACGAAATGCATACTCAGCAAGATTGGGTGGTATTGCTACAAGCAGATGAAATCATTCTCAACGGAGAAACACTGACTAATCTCCCTGCACTTACCGGGGAAATAGACCAACGAATTGAAAGTCTGATACAGTATACAACCGGGGCGGTCATTCATGGCGATTATTGCTTTTCTAATATCCTTTATTAAAGGAAAAATTATTTGTTCTGGGTTTTCAAAAAGAAATTTTACCGCTCATTGCCGCAATGGATATCTTGGTGGTCTGTACCCGGTTGGGGGTTTTGGGCAGGCAGCCTTTTGAAGCAATGGCGGTTAAAACACCTGTGGTAGTAACCTCCGGGCATACTGGAAAAAGTAGCATCATTCTGCATGATAAAACCGGACTCGTAGCGCCGATGAAAGACATTGATGGTCTGGTAAATGCGGTTGATCGTTTGATTTTCAATACAGCGTTAAGGGGTTTCCTCGTTAAAAATGCTTATCAATATGCTTTGACGAGTTTTAACCCCGAAGTCAACTCGGATAAGGTAATAATGTTGTATCAAACGTTGTTAAATGAAAGCACTATTTTAGTACAATAAAATGGAGATGATTGATTGCGGTAAGTATAAGTAGGATGAGGAAGGGGAATTGTAGTTTTAAGATAGTATAGTCAATATGGGAATAATAAGATTGTTGTTAGCTCTTTCTGTCTTAGCACTTCACTGTAAAGGTATTTTCGGACTTACCCTTGTCAATGGAGATGTAGCTGTTCAAGCATTTTACATCATATCAGGGTTTTATATGGCTATGGTGCTATCTGAGAAGTACAATAAAAGGGGATGGGGCAACTATAAGGTTTTTATTACCAATAGATTAATGAAAATCCTGCCGATTTATTGGAGTATATTGCTTTCGTTTATATTGCTAGGCTTAGCAGCCTACTTTCTTATAGATAGTGATTATGTTTTTGAGTACTATATTGAAAATTATGCTGTTTTAACTCCGCTAAATTGGCTTTTAACAATACTGACAAATATTTTGGTTGTTGGCCAGGATTTATTATTTCTGATAGGCTATAATCCTTTGAATCAAACTTATTTTTTACAGACTAATTATGGGGAAGCATCCCTTTCTCTGCACCGCTTTTTGTTTTTGAAACAAGCATGGACACTTAGCCTAGAGCTTTATTTTTATTTATTAGCACCTTTTATTAATCGGATTAAAACAAGTATATTGGTTATCTTTTTTGTATTATCATTAATGCTTAGACTTTATGTTTACTCCATTGGGTTTACATATCGGCCTTGGAGCTATCAATTTTTTCCTTTCGAAATTGCTTTCTTCTTGTTAGGCGTTTTTTCTTATAGATTTTATGCTCGCTATTTTAGCGATTTTTCAATGCTTTTAAGTAGGTGGGTCTTTTTTTTGTTATTGCTACTTACGCTTTCTTTTCAATTCTTTCCTTTCAATGATTCTTATTTGCTGCATTATTCTTATTTAATTATTGTGGCAGCTTCTCTACCGATGCTTTTTTTCTTAACAAAAAATAGTAAATTAGATAAGTTGATTGGCGACTTGAGTTATCCTGTATATATTTCTCACACGCTGATTATGTTGCTTTTTATAAAATTCATAACTCCGGAGCTCTTTGGAATTGCTGTTGCGGTTGTTTCGATCATTGTTTCTATTTTTCTTAATCGGCTTATAGGAGAGCCAATTGATAAATGGAGACAAAAAAGAGCCCAAGCCAATATTTCAACTGTTTAAGTGAGCGATTTTATTCCAACTATCCTCTGCGGCGGCGACATCAACTACAGCCACCTGCCCATCGGCACCAACCGCTCCAATGCGATGATCCCGGTCAATGGCAAACCGGTTATTGGTTGGATATTAGACGAGTTAGCGCAAAAAGGATTCAGGGAGGCGGTGGTGGTGCTGCAATTTGACAACCAAAAATTGGGCAATTATTTGCAATGGAGTTATTCCGGGCGATTTCAATTGCATTTTGCGTATGTGCAGCCCCAGGGTTCTATTTTACATTCCCTGTTGGCCGGGTTGTCCTGGGTGATGCCGGGCAAAGGAATTTATTTAATACTTGGCGACACGCTGATTGAAGATGGGTTGCCGCAAGCAACCGATTTTGTATTCACCGGGCCTTATGACGAACCCGAAAACTGGTGTTTGGCAGAAAGCAACCGCGACGGGTTTCTGAAAGCCCTGTACGATAAAATCACGGTGAACAAAGCAGCCCTGTCCGCATTGGCTGGAGGGTATGGGTTCAGTCGCGCGGATGTTTTACGCACCATCGTGGTGCAGCAAATCCAGCAAGAAAAAAAAGAATTGAGTGCTGCAATAGAAGCTTATAATGCGCTGATCCCCTTAAAAACAATCCCGGCGCATGGCTGGTACGATTTTGGTCATATTGGTGGGTTTAATCGGGCGAAACGCACTTTATTGCAAAGTCGTTATTTCAACACCCTGTCTATTGATCCGGTAAAAGGAGTAATTACCAAAAGAAGCGAAAAAACGGAAAAATTAACTGACGAATTAAATTGGTATAACAGCCTGCCAGATTCGCTTAAGATCTTCACACCCAGGATATTGGCCAGCGACGAATCGAATGGGGGAATTGAAATCGTCCAGGAGTTTTATGGCTACCCGAACTTGGCGGAATTGTACGTTTTCGGAGATTTAAACCTCAGCGTCTGGAAAAATGCCTTGCAACAATTGATGGCCGTGCATCTTCGCTTTCGGGCCATTCCCGGCGTCCTGCACAAAAGCGATCTGGAAGCGATGTACCGGGATAAAACCTTCAGCCGGCTGGAATTATTGAAAACTCAGCCGTTTTGGGAGGCATTGCTCACGTCAGAATCTATAGAAATCAATGGCCGGGTTTTGCGCAACCTGCCTTTGTTGTCAGGCGCCCTCAACGAGGGCATGGACGCGTTGCTTCAAAGCACGAGTGGTTCAATTATCCATGGCGACTATTGTTTTTCCAATATTTTATACGATTTGAATACCCAAATTATTCGATTAATAGACCCGAGGGGGAGTTTTGGTACAAAAGGAATTTTTGGCGATCCGCGCTACGATATGGCTAAATTGCGGCACAGTGTCAGCGGGTTGTACGATTTTATTCTGGCAGACCTTTTTCAATTGGAAAACCTTAAAAATAGTAACGAATTCCGGTTTGAAATTTTTAAACCGGAAAAACAGGAAATTCTGGCTGCGTATGCGGACGGATTGATTGCGGATCATGGGTATGTTATCCATGAAATTAAATTAATTGAAGCCTTGCTTTTCCTTTCTATGGTACCCTATCATGCCGGAAAAGAAAAAAGGCAAATTGCGATGTATTTGACCGGCATCCGGATGCTTAACAAAATATTTGATCATGAGAATAGTGATAGATCTGGACGGCACGATATGTCCGATCAAACAAAAAGACCAGCACTACCATGAGTTGACACCGCTCCCCGGGGCATTGGAAAGACTCCGGGTTTGGAAAGAAAATGGCCATTACCTGATCATTCAAACGGCTCGCAATATGGCCACTCAGGAAAGTAATCTGGGTAAAGTGATGAAAAACATCGGGAAAACGACGTTGGATTGGTTAGAACAGTACCAGGTGCCTTACGATGAAATTCATTTTGGCAAACCCAACGCCCACCTCTATATTGATGACCGGGCTTTTCGCTTTGAAAATTGGGCGCAAATGGACGATGATTTATTGGAACAACTCGCGCGGGAAAGGTGATTGCCGTGTTTCCAATGGCGGGTCGGGGAAGTCGTTTTGCCGACCGCGGCTTTGAGGTACCCAAGCCGTTGATTGAAGTCGGAGGGAAGCCTATGTTTGCCTGGGCTTTGCAATCGCTGGAGGGGCTTCCGATTTCTAAGCTCATCGTGGTCGCCTTGCAGGAGCACGAAAAGCAATTTGGCTTGTCGGCATTATTCAGGCAGCATTGCCCGGTCACGATGCCGCTGGAGTTTGTTTTCCTACCGGATGTGACAGAAGGCCAACTGTGTACAGTGCTGGAAGCAAGCGAATATTTTGTGGAAAATGAATCTTTAATCATTGCGGCAAGCGACAGCTTAGTCATAGGGCATTTAGCAGATGATATTGCCCGGTATTCTGGAAAAACTGCTGGCCTGATTTCTGTCGCTGATTTGCCGGGGGATCGCTGGAGCTTTGCCCGAACCGACATTACTGGAAAGGTGGTTGAAGTCGCAGAAAAAGTCAGGATTTCAGACCACGCAAGTACTGGAATTTATTTTTTCAACCATTGCGGACAATTTTTGGATTTCGCGCAGCAAATACTCCAAAAGCAGGAAAAAACTAAAGGTGAATATTATGTAATTCCGGTTTATCAAAAAATGATCGAAGCCGGGCTTTGGATCGGCTTGAGCCAGGCTTCGGAGATGTGGGACATGGGGACGCCGGAAGCAAAAGCCACCTTTGAAAAACACCTCGAGCAGCGATGAAATTTTCGATTTGTATTCCGAATTATAATTATGACCAATACATTGGAGAAACCATAGAAAGTGTCATTAGCCAGGATTATGAAAACATCGAAGTCATCATCTCAGACAACCAAAGTA
>Ga0163147_10005399_pt1 | contig 15571 bp, 14 predicted proteins | sample OliLakLV19MP6G1_FD_148597 | JGI IMG/M metagenome (GOLD analysis project Ga0163147, IMG submission 148597) | Freshwater microbial mat bacterial communities from Lake Vanda, McMurdo Dry Valleys, Antarctica- Oligotrophic Lake LV.19.MP6.G1 | ecosystem: Environmental > Aquatic > Freshwater > Lake >...
AATTCATTTGCTGAAACAAGCAGCAAACGAATTTCAATTCAACCCAATAATTTGGGTTGAACTTTCAAGACACTATTCAATCATCGGACAGCAAAGACAAGCAGTAAGCACCATGAAAATTGCGTTGCAACTTGCACCTGAAAACAGATTCGTGTTGCGTTCGGCAGTTCGCTTGTTTGCTCACTATGATGATTTAGAATTTTCACACGACATCGTTAGAAAAAGTCAAATCACAAACTTTGACCCGTGGCTTACATCAGCAGAAATTTCTTTGGCAACATTGAGAGACAGAACTTCAAAGTTCATGAAAAAAGGTGCAGACATGGTTTCATCCAAAAACTTTTCACCGTTCAGCATTACAGAATTGGCAAGTGCATTAGGAACAGTTGAAATGATAAACGGAAGCCAAAGAAAAAGCAGAGATTTATTTCATAAATCTTTGCAAGCACCCAACGACAATTCACTTGCACAGATTGAGTGGGCTTCTAAAAAAGACCACCAGTTGGACATTAACCCTGCAAACTTTCAAGTGAAGCACAACTTTGAAGCACAAGCATGGGACAATTTCACCAATGAAAAATTAGAAGATGCTTTGACAAACACATTCCGTTGGTTTTTAGATATGCCATTTTCAAAACGACCAGTCATGTTTGGTTCTCACATTGCAAGTGCAATGGACGACCAAGAAACATCAAGAGATTTTTTGAAAGCGGGACTTATCTCCCATCCTAATGACCCACAACTAATAAACAACATTGTTTATTCATTGGCATTGGAAAATAAAACTGATGATGCAATGAAATTTTTGGAGAGAGTTCCATCGCTTAATCAAATGGATAAGGCAACTCAAATTTGTATCACAGCAACAAGAGGTTTGGTTTATTTCAGAAAAGGACTTCACCCCGAAGGGCGAAAATTTTATTTGGATGCAATACAAGCAGCCAAAGATGTAAAAAGCAAATATTTTAATTGGCTTGCGATTTTGAATTATGCAAGAGAAGAATTGCTGATTAAATCAGAAGAAGCGAATTCAGTAATGGAAGCAGTTGCAATGATGCCTGACGATACCGAGAATCTTGACATTCGCAAGTTGAAAAAAGAAGTAACAGAAATGTATGAAAAACAAAAGCAAACAAAATCATAAAACCCTTACTTTGTAATAAAGAAATTGATACTCCAACTAAAAAATATCACCCACAGTTTTTCCCCCGAAAAACAAATCCTCAAAGACCTTTCATTGTCTTTGGAGAAAGGAAAAATATATGCTTTGATGGGAAGCAACGGAGCAGGTAAGACAACGCTTTTCAATCTCATTACAGGATTTATAAAACCGCAAAGCGGTGAGATTTTTTTCGGAGAAAAAAATCTCACTCACTTGCAGCCATACAAAACGAACTTGCTTGGCATCAGCAGAACATTTCAGGATTTACGAATCATTACAAAACTTTCGGTGAAAGAAAACATAGTTCTTTCAATGAAAGAAAATCCAACAGACAATTTGATGAATGCTTTGCTACCGCAAAGTTTTCATCGCAACACAAATCAAGCGTTGGAGAGAAAAGCAAATGAAATCATTGAACAATTTTTTCTTGGTGAAGTGCAAAATTCTTTGGCTGCTGAAATTTCTTACGGACAACAAAAACTTTTGACATTGGCTTGTTGTGTGGCAAATGATGCATCACTTCTTTTGTTGGACGAACCAGTGGCAGGTATTCAACCCCAGTATCGCAACAAGATTGCAACACTTATAAAACAACTCAAAGAGCAAGGCAAAACAATTTTGCTCATTGAACACAATACCGATTTTATTGCCGATATTGCTGACCAGATTTTCTTTTTACACGAAGGGAAAATTTCAAATTTTGATAATATGGAAACGCTTAGAAAAAATCAAGAAGTATTAAATGCCTATTTATGAAACATCTAATTCTATATATCATAATATCCTTTACTTTTTTGCAACACGCAAATTCGCAAATAGATTGCGTTTTGGATTCTACTAAAAGACAGAGAATCACTACACCAAACCTACCCAATGCCTATACTTGCTACATGGAAATGACAAGAGGGAAAACACCTCGTTGGGGAACAGGATTTCTAATTCATCCAAGGGTATTACTTACAGCAGGACATAATTTTGCTTGGTATCCTTCTGGTTCTGTTAATACAGTAAAACTTTATTTTGGGTCAATAGATTCGGTAACTTATCTGGCATCTGATACAATCAGTTTGGTTGAAGGTGTAAACAAATTCTACAATTCAGGCTATTGGGTTAATGGTAAAATAAAAAATGACTATTCAATAATAATTCTACCTGATTCTTCTTTGTATAAAAAAATTGGAAGCTGTTATTCGGTAAATGCAATTGGGTTGACGCAAAGCATTCCTAACCCTATTCATATTACTGGTTCACCGGGCGGTAAAGACCTTTTTGAAATGTGGACTGATAGCACTAATAGTGTTGAAAATAAAGGTTCATATATACGTTATGACTTATTTACCGCAGTAAGAAACAGCGGCTCACCCATTTGGATTAAAACTCAAAATGGCTATCAGGCTATTGGAATTCATTCAAGGAGTTATGGAAATTGCACTGCAGCGGTTTTAATCAATCAAGATGTAATCAATCAAATAAAGGAATGGTGTGGAAAAGCCAATGTCAAATTTTAAGATGCTGAAAGTAGAAAACATATCAACCGGTTATGGCAAAAAGCAAGTGCTATTTGATGTTTCATTTGAGGTGAACAAAGGCGATATTGTTTTGCTTGCAGGAAGTAACGGCAGCGGAAAATCTACTTTGCTAAAAAGCATTTTCGGAATGTTGCCGATATGGAACAGCGGACAAATTTTATTTGACGGAGAAAACATAACAGGCAAACCCACGTCAGCACTTTTGAAGAAAGGTTTGCTCTACATACCGCAAAAGAACAACCTGTTTGAAGACCTCACCGTGAAAGAGAATTTGGAAATGGCTGGCTTAACTATTGGCGACAAAAAAGTTTTGCAGCAACGAATTGAAAACACACTTTCTATTTTCACCTCACTTGTGCCACACTTGCAGCGAATACCAATGAAACTAAGCTGTGGCGAACGCCAATTGCTCACTTTGGCAATGGCAACTTTGCACCAACCTAAAATGATTTTATTCGATGAACCTTTCACCGGATTGTCAGGGAAGAATCTTACCTTCGCTGCCGAAAATTTTCAGAAGTTGAATCAACAAAACAGCATTACAATTTTGATAGTTGAACACCGTGTTAAAGAATGTTTAGCAATTGCAAGCAAGGTAATCGGGTTGAAACTTGGCAGAGTTTTCAATGAAACAAAAGTGAATCAAGATTTCAATATCAATCAACTTCATGAAGTATTCGTTTAAAAATTAAAATTCATCACAATGAAAAACTTAAAAATACTTATCACACTTTCTGCAATTGCATTTGCGTTTGCAGGATGTAATTCTTGCAATCAGAAAAAGCAAACTGAAAAGGTTATTATTAAAATTGGAGTGTTAGCACCATTGTCAGGCGAAAATGCAACTTACGGTGATGCAACGATGAGAGGTTTGGATATGGCCCTTGCTGAAATTTCCAAGAAGGAAGAATTCAAAAATTTTCAGATTGAGTTTGTAAAAGAAGATTCAAAACTTGAAGCAGCAAAAGCGGTAAACGGAATTCAAAAACTTATTTCAGTTGATAAAGTTCCTGTAATAATCGGACCGTTTGGTTCAAGTGAAGTTTTGGCTGTTAGCCAAAGTGCAAATGATGGCAAGACACCAATTCTTTCAGCAAGTGCAACAGCAGATGCAATTTCAACCGCAGGTGATTATGTTTTCAGAATTGTTTCGGCAAATCAAGAGCAAGGAACTTCAATGGCTGACTTTGTAGTGAACAAATTAAACATCAAAGATTCAATTGTGATTGTTGCTTTGAATAATGATTACGGAGTTTCACTTTCAAATTCATTCAAGAACAGAGTTCTTGCTTTGGGAGGTAAGATAGTTTTTGAAGATAAGTTTGACGAGAAGGCAAAAGATTTCAAGACACTTATTGCGAAAGTTAAAAGTCACCATCCGAAATTTATTTACCTTCCTGACCATTACAACGAGGCAGGTTTATTTTTAAAACAATCCCATGAGTTAGGTTTGAATTGTGCGGTTGGTGGTGGTGACGGTTCATATTCACCCGACTTAATTTCAATTGCAGGAACTGGTGCAGAGGGATTTTATCTTACCTTGATGGGAATGGACAATTCAAATCCAAACACAAAAGCATTTAATGATGTTTACAAAAGCAAATACAACCAAGATGTTGATGTGTATTCTGCTTATGCTTACGATGTGCTTTTTGTAATTGCTGATGCTATGAAAAATTTAAGTAGTGAAGAGTTGAAATCAATTGATGGAAGTAAGTTCCAAAGTTTGTTACTGAATGTAAAGTTTAATGGAATTACAGGAGCAAATATCTTTGATGCAAATGGTGAAGTAAAAAAGTCGTTTAATATTTATCAAGTTCAAGGTTCATCTTTTAAACTTATCACAAATTAGAAATGCCATTAGATTTTTTTGCAAATAAGCCCTCAAACAAAACTCCAGAGAGTATTGCAAAGCAAGCAGAAATCCTGTTTGACTTGTATTCCTCTAAAAGTTCACTTGCTTCAATAGAAAGCAAGTTTGAATCAGAGGGGAAATCTGTATCAAGGTATATTTCACAGCATACCGTATTTTATCTCACTTGGATTTATATTTTTCCTGGACTGCTTTCACTCTTATTACCTTTAGAGACATCAATAACAATCTACATTTTTTTCATTTTCCTAACGATTCCTGCTTGGTGGTTTTTACCTTCATTGATTGCCCCAAGTTTAGATGATAGCAATTTTACCAATTGGATAAAGGAAAATTTAGCAAAGGAAAAGAGAACAAAGCGATTTAAGATTTGGAAGTATTGTGTTACTGTAAGCCCATTCTCAATCAGAACAATTTGGATGTGGGTTATTATTTTTGGTGTCTATGCTGCTTACCGTGAAGCAGGTTTTTACATAATATTTCAAGATGCAAATGGCAAACTCCCTAATGTTGACACCACAAGAATTAACACTTTTGCATTAAGTTTTTTGAGAACAATGATAGTAGCAATTGTTTCTTACATCGCTACAAATATCATAAGTGACTTGATTGACTTGAAAGAAGAATACATTAAGGGTAAAAAGAAAATCAATGAACTTACGACTGAAATTTCTGCTTCAGCAAACAATCTTAAACAAGACATTTCATCTTCCAACGACCTAATTAAAGAAGTTACATCTGAACTTAAAAATCAAAAGTTCTTTGCTCCCCTTCAAACTGAATATGATAATTTTCAACAAGTCAAAGCTTCAAAATACAATTCACCAAGTGATAGGTTAAACAAATCATTTGAACAATATTCGGAACTTCTTTCCAAACAAATTGGAATTTTAGGTAGCCGCTTAACTGGCAATCCTGTTATTGATTTATGGATTTTGACCGGATTAAAAAGTGCCGCAGAATTAAGAGTAACACAAATTGAAGAACAAAATTCAATCACAACTCTATTTGAAGTTTTTGGAAATATCATTGCTGCTTGTTTAGAAAATTTTGATGATTCAGACGATAAAAATTTAACCGAAATTTATACTGTTTTTGCATTGCCACCTAATCGCTACCTCAATTATAATGGAAGCGAACCCTTGTCAAAGAATTGGAAACACTACTTAGAAAAAAATATTGAAGCTGCATCAAAAGGCGTTCAGATTCATAGGCATTTTCTTTCATTCACAAATGCAAGGAATGAAATTATCGGATTAGCTGGTGAGGAGGGGGCTGATTTAGGTGACCTTGAAGCACAACAGAAATGGAAGGAAAAGTATTGGACAAAATCAGATGGGTATCCATATTTCAATGAGTCATTACAGAGATTCCAAAAAGCAGATGAAAGCGTAGACGACAAAACACTTATTGCCAAACCGCTTCATGAAATTTTGGCTGCTACTTATCATTGTGAAAGTTGCTGTAAGTTAATTAAAGTTGATTTGACTAAAAATTGGAAAGATATTTTATACAGTGAAAAATATACAAAACCCATTGATTACTTTGCGTTAAAATCAACATCTACAAACGATTGGATTTTTTGTTTTAAAACTTATTATGATAAGGGTTTCAATGCCGCAATTGTAGAATTCTGGCACGACTTACATCCCCAACATGACGACTGGTTAAACATAAAAACAGAACTTAACCGTTTATTCACAAACGATAAAGCAAAAGGAATTGAAATTAAAAATATCACAAGTATAAATTAAAATGAAAAGAAAATAAATGAATAATAGAGAAAATCAAAAAGAAGGCACTGTATTTACGGAAGCCGTTGAAAAGAAAATTCAAGAAGTAATTACTAAAGGCAAAGACCAAAAAGTAATTACTGAACCAAAACCAAAGAGTGGAAAAGGACTGTAAACATATTGTCCATATGATAAATCCCCCCGGCTGGATACTCAATCCGGGTGGTGCTTATATTGCCTTACCGCTTTTGAAATCTGCCATGGGTAATCAAGGCATTGAGGCGAAAGTTGTTGATGCTAATTTAGATTCAGCATCTTTTTACAATTTAAAAATTGACCAAAAAGATTTAGAGAATATTGAAAACAACTTCTCTCTTGCATCACTAAACAAACCTTATTTCAGAGAGCAAAATAAAATGCAGGAACTTGCTGCTACTTTCAATGCAAGTTGGGATATTCAGCTGGGCTACATTCCTGTTGGTTACGATTTCAGTTCATCGGAATCAGTAAAAGAATTTTCAAACAACAAAAGTGTTTACACTTCATATTTTACAAACGAATTAATTCCGAGCATTCAAAGAAACAATCCTTTGATAATTGGTTTATCCGTTACAGTTCCGCAACAGTTGTTACCAACTTTTGAGTTTTGCAGATTGTTGAGGAACGAAGGATATGAAGGAAAAATAATTTTAGGAGGAAATATGATAACCCGAATTGGAAGCAACTTCAATTTGCCTTGGGTTTTTGAATTGATTGATGCTTTGATTTTATTTCAAGGTGAAAATTCAATCCCCGATTATTTCAAGTGCATTCAAAATAATTTATCATTCAATGATGTGCCTAATCTTGTTTGGAAAAACAGAGGAGAAATAATTACGAATAGAATTGAGCATATCAAACGAAATGAGTTTTCCCGTCCTGACTTTTCAGATTTAAGAGTTGGAGAATATTGGGGAAATAATTATCTCACATTGCTTGGTTCAAGAGGGTGTTACTATGGCAAATGTTCGTTTTGTGCAATTCCTTATGCTTATGGTAACAATGGATTTTTAGGACACGACAAACCATCAAATGTTTTTGAAGATATTGTTTTCAATAAAGAAAAGTTTGGAATAAATAATTTCAAATTCACTGACGAAGCATTGCATCCCACAATTCTAAAAAGGTTATCGGAGGAAATAATTCACAACAATGTTGATTGCAACTTTGAAGGATATGCAAGGTTTGACACCTTTTGGAAAAATGAAAATTTCTTGAAACTGGTTTCAAAGGCAGGGCTTAGAAAAGTTTATTTGGGACTTGAACTTATTCAAACAGGGAACAGAGATTTGTTGAATAAATCAGATTCAGATGATGCACTTGAAATGTTACAGAAGTTTAATGATGCCGGTATCAAGGTTCACTTGTTTACTTTGTTTGGCTATCCGGGAACAGGAGTTGATGAAGCAGTCAACACAATTCAATTTACTCTTAAACATCAAAAGTTAATTGACACATTGGATGTGTTCCCCTTCTATTATGCAAAGCACACAAAAGTTCCTTTTGTAAATCCAATAGTTGACAAGAACAAAGATTGGGCAATTGAATACGACTATGAAACAGAAATTGAAGGTGCGTTGAAGAAGGAAGAAGTAAGCATATTATGTGAGAAGTTAGAAGATGTAATTTGGGATGAAAGACCTGAATGGCTGCACCCAACTTACAGGATGATTTCACCTTTTGGAAACAACTCAAAAACCAATCAGTCACAGAAGATAATCATAGAAGGAATATATGCCTGATGCTCAAATCATATTCAACATTCTATTTTCTGCATCAGTTTATTCGTTGATTGCGGTATCATACTCTTTAATCTACTACCCCACCAAATTCTTTCACATAGCCCATGCAGCCATAATCACAGCAGGTGCATACTTCGTTTTTTTTTTCGTAAATAAATTTTCAATTCCGTTTCCGCTTTCAGTTGCGTTATCAATTGCAGCAGCAGTTGGTATCGGTCTGGCTTGTGAGGTTTTGGTTTACCGCCAAATGCGAAAAAGAAATGTTCCGGCATTGGCGTATTTAATTGCTTCCATTGGTTTGTATGTTGTGCTGCAAAATTGCATTTCACTTTATTTTGGTGACGATACCAAAATCATCAACACCGCAGAAGTTACCGTAGGCAATCAGATTTTTGGTGCATACATCACCACCATTCAAATCATCACCATTGTTGTTTCCATTGCTTTGTTCATTGCAGTAAATTTATTTTTACGGTTCACTTCCATTGGTAAATCAATTCGTGCCGTTGCAAGCAATCCCGAACTATGCAACATTTACGGCATCAGTTCAAACAAAGTAATTTTAATTGCTTTCGGCATCGGTTCAGCATTGGCAGCCATAGCAGGTATTCTTTCAGCGATGGATACCAACATGACACCCACATTTGGTTTTAATCTTTTGCTCTATGGAGTTGTAGCAATGATTATAGGAGGCGTTGGCAGCACAAGAGGTTTGGTTGCAGGTGCATTGTTGGTTGCAACGGCACAGCATCTTGCAGCGTATTACATAGACACAAAATGGATGGATGCAGTTACCTACATCATTCTCATTTTATTTTTAATCTGGAAACCGCTTGGCTTTAGTGGCAAGCGACTTAAAAAAGTGGAGGTGTAACATGGAATATATTTTACACTTACTCATTTTGATTTGCTTCTACACTTTGCTTTCGCAAAGTTTGAATCTCTCTGCTGGTTACACAGGTTTAATTTCTTTGGCACAAGCAGGTTTTTATGGCATCGGAGCTTACACGACTGCAATACTTTCAACACAGTTTGGTTTTTCTTTTTGGTTGAATCTTCCTTTCGCAATGCTGATTAGCGGAGCAATTGCATTTGTTGTTTCACTCATTGCCTTGCGGACAGTAGAAGATTATTTTATCATTTGCACTTTGGGTATTCAGGTAATTCTTTTTTCACTGATGAATAATTTAATGGATGTTACAAGAGGACCTTTAGGCATTCCGGGTATCCCTTCCATTTCATTTTTTGGGATGAGTTTAGACAGCAAGATTTCGTTTCTCATTCTCTCTCTTTTCTTTGTTGCCTTAGTTTGGTTTGTGCTGAAAAATATTTCCAAGTCAGGTTTCGGAAAAACTTTGACAGCAATTAGCGAAGATGAAATTTACACACAGAGCATTGGCAAAAGTGTTTACCAGTCAAAAATTATTTCTTTCACGACAAGTGCAATTCTTGCAGCAATTCCCGGTGCTTTATATGCTCACTACATATCCTACATTGACCCGACAAGTTTTACCGTTGCAGAATCTATTTTCATACTCTCCATCGTTATTATTGGCGGACTTGGCAACATGACAGGAAGTTTTTTAGCAGCAGCATTTTTAGTTCTATTACCCGAAGCACTTCGCTTTGTTGGTATGCCTGACAGCATAGCTGCCAACATGCGACAAATTATTTATGGACTTATTTTAGTTGTGGTGATGATGACAGGTAAAAACGGAGTAACAGAACTTTTCAAGAAACAATCAACCAAACGGACAGCATGAAAAGCCACCCACAAAAAAATACACTCTTAAAAAACGCACAAGCCACCGCTGCAAGCAATTTTTTTAAGAGAGTATTTTTTTCTCCAGCCCATGAAGAATTTTATTATTTTTTTCCCACCCTTCGGTATTTTAATTTTTTTGCCATCGCACAATGCTTAACCAGACAGTTCAGTATTCCAAATAGAAATCGCTTTGAGGACAGGTTTGTGCAGACATTTAACATAACACATCTTCGGACAGACAGAAGGGCATCCGGTAACAGCACCTACAAAAAATTGGCGGTTCAGTGCTCCGCAGACACATTTGTGGTAAATCAAACAATGGTTCTCCGCATCAAGTTTTGTGGTGAAAATTGCCAACTTCTTGTAGCTGCAAACCGTTATGCCTCATTGTAGGACGACCGTGCAACCATCAAACTGACTGACAAAAAATGAACGACAGAAACAAAATAGACAGACAAGCCAACGCTTCAGCAAAAGCAAAAGAGAAGCAATGCCACACACAAGCCAACGCAAGTTGCTTCACATTTGCTTTTTCCCCAACGCACCAAAGACCGTTCGCCATCAAACTGACCAGACATGTATAAAACAATTCACGGAGTTTATAACGGAAATACTTGGGAAGATTTTTGCCAACAATGTTTGAAAAGGAAACATGAGGCGGATGGGTACCATGAAATGCCACATACCTTCAAAGGCGACTTAGGCATCGAAGGTTACACACGGACAGGAGTATTATTTCAATGCTATTGCCCAGACATGGAATACGACCCGAAAAAACTTTATGAAGAACAGCGAGACAAAATTACGAAAGACTTAAACAAACTTATTGCAAATCAAAAGGAACTTAGACCCTATTTTGGTGACATCAAAATTTGCAGATGGATTTTTATTACCCCAGGTTATAGCAATAAAGAACTTGTAAGACATTGCCGAGAGAAAGGAGAAGAATTACGCAACATGAAATTACCTTTACTTGCACACGACTTTGATGTTTGGGTTCACGACATTGAATTTTTTGCAGCAGAAATTCCAATCATCTTAAATTTCAGACAGGACAAACTTGATATTGATGCACCTAAGAAAAAAACCGAAAATGAAATTGCAGATTGGAAAACAAAACAAATTTCATTGGTTGACAACGCAGTTAAAAAACATGGACAGCGCGTTCCTACAACCGTAACCAACTTAGATGAGAGAGTGAATAAACTAACTCAAAAATCAGTCAGCGACTTTTTGAATGGTGATGCAATGATTAGAAAGTGGGCAGAAAAATATCAAGACCAATATGAGAAGTTTCAAAAAGTGGTTGACCAGTTTGAAAAAAGAGTTGAAGAAAAATGTGCCGTTACAAACGGCAACAGCAATCAACTCTATGATGAAATTGAAAAAGAGTTAAGAGTAAAAATCAAAAATTCATTTGATTTTTTGGATGATGCAATGATTGACCGTTTAACATACCGAGTAATGGCTGACTGGATTTTAAGATGCCCCATAAGTTTTGAATAATGGAAGAACTATTAATAAAGAAACTATCTTTTACAAAGAAACCTATTCCGCTTCCAGCGGAATACCGTCCTATGTATAAGATTGCTTTAATCGTAATGATTCTAAAAGTTTGTTGCAGGGGAGAAAGTTGCAACCTCTTAAAGTTGCACTTATTTTCGTGGGCTTTAGCATCAGAAAAAAATATGAAAGAACTTCATGACTATGTAACAAGCAATTTCAAAACTGACTTTTCAGTTTGGGGAATTGAGCCTGCATTAAACAGGGCTTTGCAACTTGCAGTTGCAGAAAACATTTGCGACATAGTGAATGGGAAAAATTATAAGCTAACTGAAAAAGGCAATAAGTTTTATGAAATGATAAAAGCTGACATGGAGTTATTTGAAGTAGAAAAAACTTTTCTCACCTTCATTGGCAAAAGCCATATCACAGACAGTAGAATTACATCAATGACACAAAAATGGAATCTTTTCTATGTTGAAAATTAGAGCCATCAAATTAGAAGTAAACACCACAAGCGGTTTGTTCGGTGCTAACTATGAATTCACCAACGGATTAAATATTATTCGTGGCGACAATAGCACAGGCAAATCAAGTTTGTTTCAATCCATCCTTTACGGATTAGGGTTTGAAGAATTGCTTGGGGGTAAAAACGAAAAGACAATGCAATCTGCATTGAAAGACCAAGTAGAGTTTCCTGACGGAAAATTCCACTCTATCAATCAATCATTCGTTTATCTTGAAATTGAAAACAAAGAAATAGTTACCATAAAACGAAGCATCACAAGTGATGCAAGAAAGGCACAGTTGGTTGATGTGTATTCAGGAGCATTACTTACAGGCAGTGATGAAACATTGCCAAGCCGACCAATGTTTGTTCATGACAAAGGTGGAGCATCAGACGACATTTACGGATTTCATGTTTTCCTTTCTGAATTTTTGAATTGGAATTTACCAGAAGTTGTAACCACCAAAGGCGAACTTTCACATTTATACTTACAACAAATTGCACCTGCATTTATTGTAGAACAAAAATCAGGTTGGTCAGATTTCTTTGCAACGCTTCCTTATTACGCTATGCGTAACACGGAAAGCAGAGTTGTTGAATTTCTTTTGGACATGGATGTTTTTGAAAACGAAAAACGAAAACAACAACTTAGTTCAAACAAGCAACAAATCACAAACAGATGGAACGGATTATTTTTTCAGTTCAACAAGTTGGCAGAAAAAAGCGGAGGAACATTAAGGGGGTTAGAACAGAACCCATCTATCATAAATAGTTTCGGCAGCATTTATATTTCAATGCTGAAAGACGAAAAGGAAATTGCAATTACCGATTTCAACGAGCAACAGAAAGCAGAATTAACGCAACTTGAAAAACAACAAACAACAACCGTAGGAACGAACATAAACAAGAATGAAGAAGTATTAAAAAAATTGACCGACAAGTTAAATCAGTTGTCGCTTAATTATGAAATGCTTTCACCCGAAGTCAACTACGATAAAGAAAAGTTGAAGCAATACACAAAGCAGTTGGAAGCGGTGCAAGAAGATTTGAGAAAAAATAAAGGAGCATTGAAAGTAAAAAGTTTGGGGCATCAGTTGCCAGCCGAAACCGCTTCTGATAGTTGTCCTACCTGTCATCAGGGAATTAAAGATTCCCTTCTGCCAAGTGAAATAAAACAAACCCCAATGCGAATTGAAGACAATGTTTCGTTTCTTGTTGCACAACATAAAATGATTGAGGTTTACATTGAAGGGCAAGAAAAAATTATCAGAGAGAAAGAGAAAAAACTTGTTACATATCAAAATCAACTTACCGAAGCACGGCAAGAAATCAGAGATACGAAAAAGGAATTGGTGCAAGACGAAAGACTACCTTCTGTTTTAGAAATTGAGAAACGACTTAACTTGAAAAAGAAAGTAGAATTTTTTAGTAAAGTGATTGAAGATTTTGCACAACTGATGGAAGAATTAAAAGCACTTTCAAAAGAGTTAGAAAGATTACTTTCAAAAGAAAAGGATTTGCCAAAAGATTTCTTTTCAGTAGAGGACAGAAAAAAACTTGCTTTGCTTCAAGAAAATTTTATTGCACTTCTTAGAAAGTTCAACTATCAAAGCAAACCATTTGAGGCAATAAGAATTTCAAACGACAACTATTTACCAGTTGCACAAAAGATGGTTGGCGAACAACTTTTTTACAACATCAAGTTTGATTCATCTGCAAGCGATTTCATTCGCTGTCTTTGGTCATACTACACTTCAATTTTCAAAACATCAATAGCTTTTCAAACTAACCACCCAATGCTTTTGATATTTGATGAACCTAAACAACAGGACATGGCAATAGGAAATTTCAAATCGTTCCTTTCAGAACTTTCACAATTCAAGGAGCAACAAGTTTTAGTTTTTGCATCATTTGAAAACTCTGATGATTCATTTAAAGAAGCAACACACGGACTGAAATTCTCTTTGAATAGGATTGAAGAAAAACTAATAAAACCTATTTCTTAAATATATTTGTGGCAGAAAATTTAACTTGAAAACGCACCTTAAAAAAATTGACTTTAACAACTAAATATTCAATTATGAAATCAAAACTTGCTTTATTCGCCCTGACAATTTTTGCACTTGTTTTATCAAGTTGCAACACGACAACTAAGAACAAAAAAATAAAAGTTGGTTATTTGCCAATGGTGTCCAGCTTGACACATTTTGTTGCTGTTGAAAAAGGATATTATAAAGATGAAGGTTTGGAAGTTGAAGCCAATCCCATTAAAACAAGCAACCTCATTGCACAAGACCTTGTTGCGGGACACATTGACGTAGGGATTGAACTTTCAATCGTTCCACTTTTAAAGCAACTTGAAAATTCACCGAACTCAGCAAAGATTTTTTCAATCAGTAGCATTACAAGCGAAAACGGCTTTGATGGAATTTTAGTCAAGTCAAATTCTACAATGACAAAACTTGAAGACCTTGCAGGGAAAAAAGTTGGTGTATTTCCTGGGACAACTGCAAAAAAATCTCTGGCTGAAATTTTCAAAACAAAATTTCCAAACCTTGAGTTGCCTACTTTCATTGAATTAGACCCGCCATTACATATTCAATCTTTGGAAAATGGAGACATTGATGGACTATTTACCTATGAGCCAACAATGACTTTGGGAATTATAAAAAATGGCTTCAAAAAAATCTCTACTTCCATTTACGCAATGCAGTATTCACCAAATCCGATTGGAATAGCAGCAATAAATAACAAATGGTTAAAAGAAAATCCTGAAACGGCAAAAGCATTTTTCCGAGCAATAGACAAAGCAGTTGATTTTATTAAAAAAAATCCAGCAGAAGCAAGACAGATTTTAGCAAAAGCAACAAAACTTGATACGAATGTTGCAAACGCTATGAATATAATGCCGCTTTCAGCGTCAACACAAATTGATTTTAATAATCTCAAAGGTTATTTAGATGTTTTGAAAAACATCGGAGAAATTAAATCAACACCAAACCCACAGGACATTTGCGTTAAACAGTAAAATCAATATGAGCATTGAAATCCGAAATCTGTCTTTTAAATATCCTAAGACAAATGTTTTACAAAATATCAATCTCAAAATTGAGAGTGGAGAAGTTGTTGCTTTGATGGGAGGAAGCGGTTCAGGTAAATCTACTTTGATAAAAATTATTTCATCTTTTCTTCAACCGACAAGTGGAGACGTTTTAATAAATGAAAATGCTGTTCAAGTAAATAAGCCATACACAAGTATTGCTTATGTTTCGCAATCCTCTATTAAAACTTTGTTTCCTTGGCTTACAGTTGAAGATAACATTTACTATCCGAATAAATTAAGAGGAAAACTTGATACAGAAGCAAAACAATATTGTGATGAATTACTTTCAATTCTTAAATTAGAAGAAAAACGAAAAGCATTTCCATTAGAACTTTCAGGAGGAGGGCAAAAGCGACTTTCGTTGGCAGTAGCACTAAGTTACAAGCCAGAAATTATTTTGCTTGACGAGCCATTTTCAGGAATTGACTTTAAACTATCACAAGAACTTTGGGATGTTTTATATTCTGATTTTCAAAAACGAAAGCCAACAGTGTTATTCGTTACTCATAGTTTAGATGAAGCTTCAATTTTAGCAAGCAAAACTGTATTCTTAAAAAATATTTCACAAGATGAAAACCAAGAATTTTTTACATTGTTTTTACCTGTTAAAACAG
>Ga0163147_10005402_pt1 | contig 15561 bp, 11 predicted proteins | sample OliLakLV19MP6G1_FD_148597 | JGI IMG/M metagenome (GOLD analysis project Ga0163147, IMG submission 148597) | Freshwater microbial mat bacterial communities from Lake Vanda, McMurdo Dry Valleys, Antarctica- Oligotrophic Lake LV.19.MP6.G1 | ecosystem: Environmental > Aquatic > Freshwater > Lake >...
GAACTTTTGACCTCGTGGCATCGAATGCCCTCCTTCGTGTGTTGCCCAACTCTTGGATTCTCGCTCCAAACGTGGACTCGGGTGAAGGGGGCAGGTCACGCCTGGATTGAGATATAACAGAATTCTGTTATATCTCCTGTGGTCAAGAACTGGAATTGAAACTCTTAGGCCAATCCAGTTCCGCAGTCGCCAACATGACCGCGCTAATCTGCGTATGCTTCTTCAAATAGGTCATACCTTAAGGATCTTCTTATTTATTGAGACACCTTCACAAGCACTTGGAATCCATTTGAAAGAACCTTACTCAGTAATGCCTGAAAACTCTATTAGGGTAATCAAGCCCTACCGTTGGAAAAGTCTGTGGGGGTTCGACGACGAGCGAGTCGGCTAGGACAAGGAGCCTTTTGTAGCTAGTACCGAGACTCTGATCGACATTGCGATTGAACGCAAGGGAATCAGAAATGCTAAGGATGGCTTCCTGATGTTGTTTACAGCAACTCGCTATCCCGGCGCGGATTTACACCTGGAGTGGGTCAGAGAAGAACAAAGGTGGGAATGTTTACTTGTGGCGTGCGTTGTTTCTGGCCGCTGGTTTTACTGCGTCACAGTTGGTGCGGGCTGGAATTTGTCGAGAGATATTTCAAAAAGTTTCCCAGTCTCTTCATCGGCGGCAAGCAAAGTCTTCTCATCCACAAAGCACACGGCTTCGACTTGCTTAGGACCAGTGTAAGGAAGCCAAGTTACGGTTCCGCGTAGAGGTCGATTAGGGTCTTCTACTTCGAATAGCCAAAAAGCTGTGTATGTCACAATCACCAAGCGTTTGCCATCGGCTGTGGCATCTGCTCCTGTCGCCTGACCACGAATGTCGAATTCATCAACAAGTTCGAGCGTCACTAATTCGTCGCTTTTGACTGCGCTAGCATCAAGCTTGTAGAGTGTGGTCGTCGAATCACTGCGATGCTTGGTCAATACAAAGACGTTGTTGTTAATTGTGAAAATTGCCTCCGCGTCAAAATTGAAATCTTCTTTCGGAGCGGGGAATTTGAGCTGGTCTGGGTAGCAGAAAAACACGCGGCGGAACCATGTCGTTCGACCAGCGTTTGGGGCTGGCTCGTGTAGGAAGTATAATACCAAATCGCGCCGATCATTTCCATTGTTGCCAAAGTCAGCAACTATCAAATGACCAGCGTTGTCGACCGTAATATCTTCCCAATCAACGTTAATCGCACCTCCGATCAATGTGCCCGGGACTTCATATCGATCAGACAGTAGAACTGAGCCATCCTTTCGCACGGCGTAGATACGGGGCTCGTCTCCGGAATCATTGTGCATCCAAAACAGATCGGGCCAGAGGCGGCTTTTCACGATTCCGGAATTCTCTTTAGAAGGCCCTGGTGACAATGAACGCCCATCGACGAGAGTGATCGATTTTGCGGTCAGTTGAAGAGTGCGATCTCCAGATTGTTGCTCGGCTTGGAGCCTTACTGGGGCACAAACCGCGATCATCAAAAGAACTATGAGTTTTGTCATGCCTAGATTGTTCACAACTTGCTCCTTTTTGTTGACATATTGGCATAGTGGCTAGACTGCGAATCCTCGTTTTGCGTTTTTCTGGTTGCGTTTTGCGTCACTATCATGACACCGAGTCTGCGAAGCGTGAAGTTTCCATGAAATTCACGGCCTCTCGATTCTCGCAGCAATGACCCTCGACTAGTCTATCAGTTCGCGCGCGTCGCTTCGTCGCTTCCGAAATTTACATCAAGCATTTCGAGTCAATAAATGCGAGTTTTGATACTTTATTGTTGCTGTGCGCACCTGCTCGCGGCTCTGTTCACTTCGTCGGTGATTGCCCATCAAGGCCCCGACCCCGTCGCACATTGGTTCTTTTCTAAAACCACCGTTGAGGGTGATCGGATCAAGCCCCGACTCGGTCCCGAGACCCTTGCCGAGGGCGGCCCAGCATATGTCGAGGATCAATTCGGAGGAGCTTTGGCCTTCGATGGAGCAGATGACCGTCTGATGGTCTCTGCCGATGAGAGCGATCTCGCCAGCCGATTGCCACACCAGTTTCTCACGGTCGCCGCGACATTGACGGTTGATCATCCCCGCGAAGGCGTCGCCGTCGTCAGTCTCGCTCAGATTCACGGCGAGGGACAAAAGGGCTGGTTCTTGGGTTATAACGAGCGAGCGTTTTGCTTCGGTTTGGCAAGTCTCGGCCGTGACGATGGCAACGGTCGCATGACGGTCATCGAGGCGGAGTCGCCTCTCAAGGTCGGTCGGTCGCATCGCGTGGTCGCCACGTACGATGGTCGCCAAATGCGGCTCTATGTCGACGGCAAGTTAGAGGCGTCCAGCGACGAGCAGCAGGGGCCAATCATTTATGGAGCACGAACCATATGCGCGATTGGGGCCGCTGCAGATACGGACGAGTCGGTCTTCCACCAGGGCTTAATTCGCGACGTCGTCGTGTACGACATTGTCGCGACCAACAAGTGGGTTGCTCACGATGCTGAGGAGTGGGGCGAAGTGGCTAAAGCCGATCCCGTCGTTAGTCCGAACAACGATCTCCAATTCGTCGTGCGACCCTACTTGCAGATGGTTACACAGACGTCGATTACCGTCATGTGGGAGACCAATCAACAGTCTCCGGGCCAGGTCCGTTACGGTTTGGACGAGTCGACTCCGTCCGTAGCGTTGGGCCCTGAGACGACTCTCCATGAGATCAAACTTTCGGGCCTTGATCCGGAAACGCCTTACTACTACCGAGTCGAATCCGTGGACTCCCGGGATCGCAAAATCGCTAGCGAACTACTCTCTTTTCAGACGGCCAACCGTCGCGAAACCCCTTTCGCCTTCGGTGTGCTTGGCGACACCCAGTTCAATCCCCGTGTGTCAAAGACACTCACCGACATGCTCTGGATGCAGCGTCCTAATTTTTTTGTGATCGCCGGCGATCTCGTCGACTCGGGGCCCGAGAAGTGGCAGTGGACGGAACAATTCTTCCCAGGGATAACGCCATTAGCGTCGCGAGTTTGCCTCTTCCCAGTGATTGGCAATCACGAACAGAACGCGAAGCATTACTATAATTACATGTCACTGCCTGAGCCGGAGTATTATTATCAGTTCACTTATGGCAATGCTGATTTCTTCATTCTCGACTCGAACAAGGAGTGCGGTACCGAGAGCGAGCAATGGAAGTGGTTGGCCGAGGCACTGGAAGCCAGCGACGCGGTCTGGAAATTCGTCTCCTATCATCATCCGTCATATTCATCGGACGAAGACGACTACGGAGACATGTGGCGCGGCCGTAGTGCATACGGAGATCAGCGGCTACGCTCGCTGTCCAAGCTCTACGATAAATACGGCGTCGACATCGTCTGGAACGGCCACATCCATTCCTACGAGCGCACCTGGCCTTTGAAACACGACAAGGTCGTTGAACAAGATGGGACCATCTATTTAGTCACGGGCGGCGGCGGTGGTGGACTCGAGGTTGCCGGCCCGATCAAGCCCTATTTTCAAAACAATGTCAAACATGGTCACCACTACTGTCTGGTTGCCGTAAACGGTCGCACGTTAGAGTTCAAAGCGTTCGACCAGGAGGGCCGGTTGTTCGATTATTTGAAAATCGACAAGCGTCTAGGCGGCGAGTGAGTTCTCGTCCGTCGCGTCGCCGGGATCTCAACCATCGTCAACTCACTCGACGACCAGCAGATTTTTGGTCAAGATCAACGGCTTCTCCTTGGCTGCCAACAGCGATGTTCGATCATTTGGGCTCTCGATGAAGATTTTGAAGTATCGTGGACTGAGATTCTTGTTTTTGGCTAGGCTTTACTAGGCTTTGTCCCAAAAGTCTCAAACGAGTTCGTATTGTAGGTATTGTCGAATGAAGGCGAGCGTAATCATTCCGCCGAAGTTTTTGGCCGTCTTCTCGAACCTTGAGAAGACGCGGCGGCTTTCTTTCAGCCAGCCGATCAATCGCTCGACGATGTTGCGTCGCCGATACGCCTCCTTATCAAAGTCGATCAGGCGTGCATCGCGGTCCTGGTTTTCCTTCGAGGGGATGACCGGCGTGATGCCCAACTCCAACAGGTACTCGTCGATCCAGTCGGCCCGATACCCTTTATCGCCGCCCAACGCAAACGGCCAAGCAATCCGCTCGCCATCGCCGTCAAGCAATTGGTTGTCGGCTTCGGCCAGCAGATCCTCCAGAGCTTGCGACTCGTGCGTCTGGCCGGCGGTCAGCCGGAAGGCCAGCGGAAGCCCGTGGCCATCGCAGAGGATGTGGATTTTCGTCGTAAATCCTCCACGCGAACGGCCTAACGCATGGTCATCAGGCTCCTCAGGATCCCCTTTTTTCCGCCGCCGGTCGCACACCGGGCCGCGCGCACCGTCGTGCCGTCGATACACCATAACTGTTCGTCGATCGCCCCAGCAGAAACAAACCGTGCTTGCAAACGCCGCAGGATTTTCGCCAATGTCCCGTCGGCGTTCCACGTGTCGAACATTCGCCAACAGGTCTTCCATGTTCCAAACTCGGCGGGAACGTCTCGCCACGGAGAGCCGGTTCGCAGCACCCACAAGATGCCATCGAGTATTTGCCGTGGGTTCCGCCGCGGTCGACCCGTCGTCGCCGGCTCAGGAAACACATCGGCAACCAATTTCCAGTCTTCATCCGTTAACAACAAGCGAGCCATCGCGAAGCCCTCCTTGGCAAGAAACGAGTGTTTCCACACAGCATCGCTCAAGTACGATTTAACTCAAATACCAGTTTTGGGACAAAGCCTAGCTACGACGACGCATGCTGCACATGCCGATCAAGCTCAAGCCAGCCATCACGAGCGAGGAAGGCTCGGGTATGCACGTGAGGGTGATATCGTCGACGACAAACGCCTGATCGCCGCCAGCCGGATTATTCATGCCGGCAATCATCGACACACGCGCTCGTACTTCGGCTGCGTTAGCCGGCGCGATCGCCATGGCCATATACTCCTTGTAGTCAAATGGCAGGCCATTATCGAGGAGCAATGCGGTCATGGGATTGATATCGCCGCTCAGTGGGATGATACTTCCGCCGGCATCAAGAAACTCAAGCGCCAGTTCGTGCCCTGCTGCCAAGTGACCAGGACCACCACCGGCCCAACCCGTTAGTGTGTACTTCTTGCCTGGAGTGGCTGGGTGGTCCTGATAAAGGTCGACCGTGATAGGTCCACGCACAGTGGTTCCCGCAAAGGCTTTGAAGAATGCGCCGCAATCAGCGGTTGCCGGATTGTTGCTGCAGCCATTGGGGCGAGCCGGATCGCCGAGGGCACCAGTGGTCTGCGGAGTCGGCGAACCGTTGGCGAAACTCTCTACCGTGACTCCGTCGACGAACGGGCCAAAGATCGTCGTCGTTCCTACGTAGGTCCAAGAAGCTGGCTGGGGTATGAAGGTGGTGGGATTAGCGCCTGTCGTGTTCTGCACTGCCACGGCATCATCAAGGTAACCGTTATTCAAGGCACCGCCGATGATCACAACTTGGCCATTGGCCGAACTCGTGCCAACCACGAAACCCATGGCTAAAAACAAGATTAACTGTCGTTTCATTAGAACCGTCCCTCCCACAAACGAGGTCACTCAAAGAGAATTCCGTAAAGCACACCTTTACGTAGTAAGAAAAGTAGTCGCAATGCTTTCAGATAAGTCGGCCTGCCATGCTTGTGGCCAGGATTGAAAGCGCTTGCGGCTGTAGTTTATCAAGAGAAATTTCGCTTTGCAACTTTTTTCTGGTCAAAAACCAGCATCTAGCGACAGCTCGCTTCGGCAGTCGTCCGCAGCCTGCAAAAGAACACCTAAATCCTTTTCGCACAAGAAGATACCACAACAATGCGGGAAGTAAGGCGACAGAAATCGATACTCGGTCACGCCCACTTTATCGCAGTGCCATCTTTGGCAACTCATCAGAGAAAATCTTACGAAAGCGCTTGCAATTACTTTTTTTCGTCATTAGGATTCAGTTTGAGGGGGGAACTTATCGCTCGTTGATTATAATCAAAGTTGCTGTGTAACACTTTTCTTCTCGACTGTTTCTTAATGAATGTGCCTATCACTAATGGCATCCAACAGAATTTGACACCGCTTTCAGGCAATACGTCGCGTGTTGGGGCACACAGGCGGCAACCTGCCGACTTATTTCCAAGACGTTTTTTCGGAGGGTCATGATTGGGGTCTTGGTGAGTAACCGTCAACGTGCAGGACAACTCTTTTTGGGAAGAGTCTTTTGGGGAGAAGAGAGAGGCTGGGGAAATTGCGATGCGGACTGTGATCCGTTCGTTAGTGTTTTTACTTTTCTGATCTACTAACTGTGAGGTGCTCTAATGAAGAAGACTTTGGTCTTGGCTTTCCTGGGCTTGGTGGCCTGTGGAATGAGTGTGGCGAATGCACAAGAAGTGCTCATTAATGGCAAATTCAACGATCTTGAACCCGGTGGTACTCAGCAATTTGGTCAAACGCCGACCGGCTGGACCGTGGTTGCTTCGCGTGGTGCGGACCTTGCTTACCAAGACTTGCTTGCGTCGGAAGGTTTTCCCGATGTCGATGGTGGTGGGTCGGGCCTGTTCTTCAAGGCCTTCACGGGTAACCCCCCTTGGGATCCCACTGCTGGCGATGTTGACGGTAGCATTTATCAGGACAACCCGGGCACGCCGGGCATGAAGTACATCCTCACCGGCTTTTTCGGCGCTGAGGCAAATTACTCAGGCTTGAACACTCCTGGTGGGCAATCAATCTTGGCCCTCGATTTTCTTGGTGCGGGTGATACTCTCATCGGCAGTGCGGAGCTCGATCTCGAAGCGGCTGGTTTGGGCGGACCCAATCCAGGCTTGAACTATGAAGAGTTCATGTTGATGGCTACCGCGCCCGCTGGCACGGTGGAAGTTCGCACTCGCATCACGATGCTAGACGGCGTGTTCTTCCAGGATCCTGGCCAAGCTTTTGTGGCCGACTGCTTGTCGCTCCGCTGCGTTCCCGAACCGACCACTGCTCTGTTGGCTGGTTTGGCTTTGGTTGGGCTCGTGGTCCGTCGCCGCAGTGCCTAGTTTTTTTAGATATTAAGAAGTATCAATGCGGCAGACTGCGGCTTTTGAAAAAAGGTTGGGTCGAATACTTCTTGAGACGCGTAATCGCTGGGCACCCCCGCCGCTGGGGTGCCCAGCATTTTTTCTTTTCGATTTTTTCTGTTGGTTGGCTAATGACGCTATAACTGACATTTCTACACTTAAGCTTCGCCCTGCGGTCAGTTCGTCCGCAAATTTCTTGGCGGATCGGCACTTTCCAATCATAATAGTACATGGACCTCAGCGTCCGACTATTCATTGAGGCGAAGTCATTACCGTCGACCGTCAGACTGGAAACGCTTTGCACTATGTGTGCTGCCAAGGGAGGTTGGCACACTCACGGGAACGGAACATCTGAGACTAGCTCCTTTTATTCGGTGGGGACATCCTCTTGAAATCCATTGTTACACTTTTTGAACGACCACTTCGTTGCTCGCTCGTTGTACTAGGTTTCTTCTTGGCGACGAATGCTGCGCGCGGAGACATGACTAGGGCGCGGCTGTGGAATGAGCATCTGCTGCATGCGATCAGTATTGATACGGCCCGTCCGACGGTCCACGCGCGGAATTTGTATTCTCTTTCGAACGCCATGTACGATGCCTGGGCAGCGTATGACTCAAACTCTATTCAGTACTTGCATCAAGAAAAGGTGCTCGGTGGTGGCGATATTAACGCGGCCCGCGACGAAGCCATCAGCCATGCGGCCTTCAATGTGATCTTGCATCGCTTTGTGTTTGGTCCCGCCGGCAATGGCCCAGGGGCGTTCGAGACGTTAGTCGATATTCGCACACAAATGATCGACTTGGGTTACAACCCAGACTTCACTTCCACGGTTGGCAATTCGCCCGCCGCCTTGGGAAATCGCGTTGCCCAGTCGATTATCAACCAGGGGATGAGCGACGGGGCGAATGAGGCCGGCCGATACGCGAGTCCGCCCGGCATGTTTGTGCCCGTGAATCCTCCGATGATTTTTGAGAATCCGGGCACGACGATGAACAACCCCAACCGTTGGCAACCGCTCCAATTCTTGGGCGGTCGCATCGATCAGTTTGGCAGGCCCATCAACGAAGCCACACAAAGACATTTGACGCCGTTTTGGGGCCAGGTCACTCCGTTTGCGATGACGGCTGCAGACATCAGCTCGAACGGTGTGTACCACGACCAAGGCACCCCCCCAGGACTCAACGACCGCCCCAACGAGGCTAAGTTCAAAGCCGATGCGTTGCAGTTGATTCGGCTGTCGGCCCAATTGGACCCGAACGACGGCGTGGTGATTGATATTTCGCCGGCCACGCGCGGCAATACTCCCAATGCGCCGTTCACGGAGAGCTATGACCAAGTGGGTTACGCCGTGAATCCTTACACGGGCTTGCCTTATGAGCCTGAATTGGTCCGGCAAGGTGATTTCGGTCGCATCATGGCTGAATTCTGGGCCGATGGTCCCCGTTCGACGGCCCCTCCGGGTCACTGGAACGAAATCCGCAACGAAGTCACCGACAAGATGGAATTGCTGGGAATCACGAAACAGATTGGCGGGAGCGGCCCGGTCGTGAGTGACTTGGAGTGGGACATCAAGAGCATGTTCGCGCTCAATGGCGGTTTGCACGACGCGGCGATTGCCGCCTGGAACCATAAAGGGGTTTACGACTCTTCGCGGCCGATTTCTTTTATTCGTTATATGGGGCAACTGGGCCAGTCGAGCGATGCGGGTGGTCCTTCGTACCATCCCGATGGTTTGCCGTTGGAGGCGGGGCTTGTGGAAGTAGTCACGGCGGCAACCACGGCTGCCGGAGAGCGTCACGAGCATCTGGCTGGCAACGAAGGCAAAGTCGCGATTCGTTCTTGGCAAGGCGCGATTCCTGGCATCGCCCCGTTTGATGATCCCTCGGAACTCAGCGGCGTGGGTTGGATTCTCGCCGAGGAGTGGATGCCGTACCAATTGAACGGCTTTGTCACGCCACCGTTCGCGGGATACGTCTCCGGGCATTCGACGTACAGTCGCACGGCCGCTGAAATTCTCACGCTGCTGACCGGCTCGGAGTATTTCCCGGGGGGAATCTTGGAATACGACATTCCGATGGGCTCGGGACTGGACTTTGAGTATGGTCCGATGACGCCCGTGCAACTCCAGTTTGCAACCTACTTCGACGCCTCGGATCAGGCTTCGCTATCGCGTGTTTTCGGTGGCATCCATCCGGCCGCCGATGACTTTGCCGGCCGACGAATTGGCCAACTCGTCGGTCCTGAGTCGTGGGCATTGGCGATGCAGTATTTTTCAGGGCGTTTAATCCCCGAGCCCGCGAGTTGCGTATTGTTGGTGGTCGCCCTCGCTTGTGCCGGGCACTGCCGTCGGTTACGAAAGTGATCCTGCTCGTGATTGCCAATCCAACGATAATGCCAGCAGATGCTCGTGCGAGCAGCCGCAGCCAGCGCGGTGCGTGCCGCCTCGCGCTATTCGTTGGTTTGCCAATCATTCTTCTCGCCCATGGCGCGAATTCAGCGGTCGCGGTGCCGACCTTTGCCGACGTGACAACCACGGCGGGAATTGTTTACCCGCTACCCGCAACAATTCCGCCGCTGGGCGATGATTCTATTTCCCAAACGGGAGGCGCTGCGGCTGGCGATTTTGACAACGATGGCTGGCCCGATCTGTTTATCACGCGCCAGTGGGACGCGCCATTCTTGTATCGCAATAATCAAGACGGCACCTTCTCGGATGTGACCTCAACGGCCTTCACCGCTGGCCTGCCCGGACCAAATACTGGTGGCGCGAATTGGGGCGACATCGATAACGACGGCGACTTGGACCTGCATGTGAGTAACGTCTTCAACGGTCAGGGGAACCAACTGTATATCAATGATGGTGCTGGCCACTTCGCGGACCAAGCAACTGTGCGCGGTGCCCAGTTGGGAGGAACAAACGTCGCCTCGACCAGCGCTTCGTTCGGCGACTATGATAATGATGGTTATCTCGACATGTACGTGACCGAATGGCGCGGATTATCGGGATATACCGCGAATCCCCCGCAAGCCCGACTACTGCGCAATTTGGGAGCCGCCCAACCGGGATATTATACCGATGTCACGGCCGCTTCGGGCGCTGCCATGGGTCCACTCAGTGGGCTACCCGTCTATCAAAGCAATTCCTTTACCCCCCGCTTCGTCGATTTCGATCGGGATGGTCACTCAGATATTGTGATCACCAGCGATTTTGGCACCTCGCGACTTTTCTGGAACGATGGAGACGGCACCTTCACCGATGGTACATCGGCCATCGCCAACACCCGCGGCCTGAGCGATATGGGACTGGCCATCGGCGACTATGATGGCGATGGCATGTTGGACTGGTTTACCTCGGATGTTTGTCATCCCAGCGACTGCACGACAACTTCCGGAAATCGATTGTTCCGCAATTTTGGTAACCGGGTCTTTCTCGAATCGTCAAACTTTGCCGGCGTTCGTGATGCCGGTTGGGGTTGGGGCACCGAAATGCTCGACTACGACAACGACAAAGATCTCGATATCGTTGTGACGAACGGCTACTACACCGGCCCCACGGTACCCGCCGGATATGAGAACGATCCCGTGCGGTTATTCAGAAATAATGGTCAAGGGCCTTTCTTGACCACCTTTACCGACGTCGCGGCCAGCGCGGGTATCACCGACACTTCGCAAGGGCGCGGACTGCTGAAATTTGACTACGACCGCGATGGCGATCTCGACATCTTCATCGTCAATAACTTTCAAGCTCCGGTGCTGTACCGCAACGACGGTGGCAACCAGAACAACTGGTTGCAGATTGAAGCCCTCGGCACGATTTCCAACGCCGATGGCGTGGGAGCGTTTATCACGGTGACCCCCGATCTGGCGTTTCCCAATAAGAAGCTTGTCCATGAAGTCACGCTGAGCAGCAGCTTCCTTTCCCAGAGCGAACCGCTCGCCCACTTTGGCTTGGGTCCAAACGCCGATCTTATCGACTTGATCCGGATCGAATGGCCGGCGAGCGGGATCGTCCAAGAATTCCATGACGTGTCACCCAACCAACTGCTCACAATCAGGGAAACCCATCCCTGCGACTTTAATCGTGATGGCGAAATCAACGGCGCGGACCTCCTCGTGTGGAGTCAATCTTACGGATTGGACAATTTTGCTGACGCGGATGGCGATGGCGATAGCGATGGGGCCGACTACCTCGCTTGGCAGCGCAGCACCGGACCCGGCGCTCTGGCCGCTATTGTGTCCCCCACGGCAGTACCGGAACCCACAACTTCGTCGCTGGTTTGGCTGGTCGGGATGGTGGTTAGCCGCTTACTTGGTGGGCGGTCTCAGCGCGACCTGTTTGGCAGTTGAGAGGGCGGAGCGCCCCGCCCGGTGGATTGCTCAAGCGGTTTAGCATAAAATTGGGTCTGACCGACCGGCTGGCAGTCGCACAGAGGGCGTGTCGCAGCCTTCACATTTAACGCGAGAAAAATAGTTAGGAAAGCGCTTGCAATCCGGGCGGAGTATGTCTAAAATCCTGATAGACTGTACATGGCTCATCCGTCCCTTGTCTGATTGATATTCTTCGGCATTTGTGTCTTGGAGGTTGGCGTTCTTGCTGCTTCGTGATCGCTGTTTCTGGGGTTTCGATAAGTTTGACTTGCGCTGACTCCTGAAATAATTATCGTGCAGTGAGTATCGCTTGCAGCTAGAGATGTCACAAACATCGTGTGGATGAGAAGCAAATAGGCGAACGACTGGGCCTCTTAGCGGGCAGCAGAGGTCTGGCGAATTGAGGCGTTAGCAATTGAGGTGCCCCCTCCCCGGTAGGCACTTTGATTTCTACGTGAGCATGTTTTGAGGCGTACGGCTAATCAAGTGACGTCTGCGAGATGGGAAAATCCGTCGCGGGTTCCCAGGAACGACCGGGGTACTCATCAAACAATCAACTTAGAGAACTCTTAGAGGGAGTAACCTGATGAAACGAATGTTTTTTATGTTCGCCCTGACTGCCCTGGCGTGCAGCGGTGTCAATCGAGTATCGGCCGTCGAACTCTTAGTTAGCGGTAATTTTGAAAACCCTGGCGGTGCCACCGGAGAAATCCCGTTCTGGACGCTGGTTGAAACCGTGACCAACTCGAGTGCATCGGTAAATTCGGCCGAGCTTACTGGCTCCGCGCCGGACTTTCAACTCTTCTTGAGAGCCTTTGCTGGCGGGACCGGTCTTGGTCCAGCGGATGGAAACTTCGATGGCGATGGCGACGTGGATGGCCGCGACTTCCTTTTGTGGCAATGGGGCGGTTCGCCCACTCCTGGCAGCGCGGGTGATCTATCAGCCTGGCAAACGAACTATGGTAACAGTGGCGGGGCGAACATGGTCAACGCTCGCCTGATTCAAAAGGCACCAGCCGTGGTCGGCGACACCTATACGTTCCAAGGCACTTCGACCTTCGAGGAGTACTACTCGGGCTTTGTAACAACGCTCGGTGACGCAAGCCCGTTCGGGCAGATTGCTTCGCCAACCACGACCCAGTTCCGTATGGAGTTTCTTAATTCGGCGGGCAATGTGATCGGTTCGCCGACCATTCTTGATCTCCGCCCTGAGCAGACCTTCCCCGGCTTCCCCGTGGTTCACTCGCCCTTGGTCGCCGTGGCTCCCGCGGGAGCAGTCGATGTTCGCGTGGCCGCCGAAGCGTTGAACATGGTTTGGAATGGCTCTTCGGTGCAGGGAGAAGGAAACGTGGGTACTTTGCAATCCGCTTTTTTTAATGATTTTTCGTTGAGCCGATCTGGGGCACCGGGCACGCCGCTTTTGAGCAACGGGGATTTGAACCTGGGTACCCCCAGTGCGCTCGACTTCTGGAACCGGGTCGAAACTGCCTGCTGCAACGGAGAGGTCCAGCGTACAGCCGGCTTCGCCAATCACACCCCTGGTGGCACGCTGGGCGTGTGGTTGAGCCCGTTCTTTGGTTCACATCCTGTTTTTCAGCCCGATCCCGTGGATGGCAGCATCTCGCAAACGGTTAATGCCGTGGCCGGTGGTACGTACAACTTCTCAGGTTGGATGAGATTTGAGCAGAACTACTCGGGCGGTGTTGATACCATCAGCGCTGCGAGCACAGGTTTCCTGGCGGGTATGCCGTCGCCTACTCAAAGCTTGATCACACTCGAATTTCTTAACAATTTGGGCGAGGTGATTCAGTCCTCGGTCATTGACGTGAAAGAGGAACGCCAAGCCCTTGCCTCGTGCGGCGGCAATGCCAATAGCCAATTGTGTGGCCCAGCCGGCAACGGCTGGACCCAGCATACGTTCTCCAACGTGATTGCCCCTGTTGGCGCGGTCGAGGTACGGCTACGAGCCGATATGATCGATGGCGTATTCAATACAGACCCGCAGCAATCGGCCTTCTGGGATGATTTTTCGCTCGACGGACCGACGCCTCCGCCGTTGTCCGCCTTAGCTTCGGTTCCCGAACCGACTTCTCTGGCGCTAGTGGCCCTTGGCTTGGCTGCTATGGGCCTGGGTCGGGGAAGGCGAGTCAGCTAAGTAAGTTTGTCTGAACAAGAAGAGACCTCCCTTCACCCCTCCTTAGCCACAAATCGTCAGTCATGGCTGAGGAGGGGGATTTGGGGATTACATAAAAATGGACAGGCGAGCTGCTTGTCACAATGGACTACCTTGGAAAATTTGGAGTAGCGTCATCATGTCCCGTTCAAACCGTCTGCTGCAACGCGGTTTTACGCTCGTGGAGTTGTTGGTCGTCATCGCGATCATCGGCGTGTTGGTGGCGCTGTTGTTGCCAGCCATCCAGGCAGCCCGCGAGGCAGCTCGGCGGACTCAGTGTATGAACCAAGTTCGGCAGATGGGCATCGCCCTGCAGAACCATGTTAGTGCGCAGAAGGTCTTCCCGACCGGGGGCAATGTTCCCAATCCCAGCATTGGGGATTACACTTCCGGGGGGACAAATAATCCGGGCAGACCCAATGGTCCCAACAAGCAGGGGTTGGGCGCTTTTTATCAGTTACTGCCTTACCTGGAACAGAACGCCGTAAAAGGGCTTACCAAACAGGAAGACCTGCTAAAAGTAGGAATTTCCCTCTATAACTGTCCTTCCCGCCGAACCGGGATATTCAGTAGCTCATCAGGTGTGCAGCTTACCGACTATGCCACGGTACAACCAGTCATAAGAACCTCTTCCTGCTCATCTTCCGCGCTAGTTCCACTGGACCCGCCATGGTGGCCGCTGACTTCAGCTAGTGCTGGTTTGTCTATTGCCAACTACTGGTGTGGTTCAAACCCGCTTGTTGCAGGTACGTGGGGCACGGATCCTGCTAGAAACGCCAATTATGGCGGAGTGATTGTGCGGACGCCTTATCGAATTAGCGGATGCTCGCCGGGTGTGGTTTGCGAATCGGCAACGGCTACGACACCGGCCAGGGGTGAAATCGTGCCCGGCTTTCCCACCGCCGTGAAGCCCAGCCAGGTGTCCGATGGCATGAGTAATACCATGGTGATCAGCGAGAAGGTGGTCCGCTTTGACTTATACGAAGGCCAAAAACCACCCCCACCCGACGACGCCGGTGGTCAAGTCTCTGACGATCGCGGTTGGTCCGACGGTTGGGATCCCGACTCGGTCCGCTTTGCCGGCCTGCCTCCTATTAGCGATAGTGACCAGGGAGTCTGCTTTAATCCCGCTCCGGCGATCCGGGGGACCTGCATTGGAATCGGGGGCACTATACCTGTGCTGTTCTTTGGTTCGGCGCATCCTGGTGGCGTGAACGCCGTCTATGCCGATGCCTCGGCGCATTTCATCAACTTTGATGTTGATTACTTGATTTTCAATGCCCTCGGCACGCGGGATAATGGCGAAGTGCTCGATATGTCGCAACTATAACAGAGCTGCTCAACTTTTTTTACTTGCACCCCGCAGTAGACTCGATCTTCTGGCGGGGTGTTTTTTTGTGGGAAATGCGTGATGAGATTTTCTCGTGTATTGTCCGTGGTCGTTTTTTTCTGGAGACAGTCATTCCCGCGCAGGCGGGAATCCAGATGGAGGAAGCAGGACTGGGTTCCCGCCTGCGCGGGAATGACGCTGTACAGCGCGGGAATGACTTTGTTGGTTCAGTTGGCCTGGGCCGAGCCCTCTTTTCACGACCAACACGTCGTCTTTGAGAATAGCGCTGCCGAGGATTCGTATTTTCACAGCACGGCTCACGTCGTCGCGCCGAGTGAATTGGCGCAAGTTGACGGCAAGTGCCCCGTCGAAAGCAAACATTTTGTCAGCCCCGGCAATGCACTGCGGCTGAAATGGAAATCGGTGCGGGGCGCGGATTGGCAGATGACGATTCGCCTGCCGATGCGAATTGGCCCGCCGCTCTCTGTTGCCGGCGATACGATCTCCTTGTGGTGTTACTCCGAAAAAGGGCTGACGGCAGAAGCCGCGCCGAGCTTGCGAATCTACGATGCCGACGGAGCGACACTGCCCGA
>Ga0163147_10005406_pt1 | contig 15553 bp, 12 predicted proteins | sample OliLakLV19MP6G1_FD_148597 | JGI IMG/M metagenome (GOLD analysis project Ga0163147, IMG submission 148597) | Freshwater microbial mat bacterial communities from Lake Vanda, McMurdo Dry Valleys, Antarctica- Oligotrophic Lake LV.19.MP6.G1 | ecosystem: Environmental > Aquatic > Freshwater > Lake >...
GCCAAAGGTGATCTATGGGATAAAATTCAAAGACGGCATCGAGGAAACAGCAGCGTCGCTCAATTCTCAAGCCGAAGTCGCCGCCGCTTGATCCGTCAGCGCGTCACCAAGATTCGGCTATAGCTCGCCACCCCGCCCCGGCAAAAGAGGGAGGCCGCCTCACTTGGCGAACCGCTTGCTCGGTAGAAAGCGGCCAGAGGCTGACGCGGCTGCTTGCCGGCTCGCCCTCGCCGGAGGCTGCGAATTCAGGAGACTGAACGCCGCCAATGCGTTTCGCGCCCTACCAATCTCCGCGACAGGATCCGTTGCATAGTTCGCCGGTGCATGTTCAGACGCCGGGCCGCTTCGCTAACATTGCCGCCGCAGTCCTCAAACACCCGTTCAATGTGAAGCCACCTCACCTCACCAGGCTCAAGCACATGTGTCCGCGGCAGGGGTACACCTGGGGGCGCAAGCAGGATGTTCGCTATCTCATCCGATCCACGGGTTTTACAAGACAATCCCATGCACCGGAGCACACCGCGATTACAGCACAGGGAATGTTACCGTAACCAGAGAGTGTGATTGCGCGAGCGCTAGGCTGCAGTTCGTGCAGGTCTGAAAGTACGTCAAGTCCGGAGCCGTCGCCGAGACTGTGACTCGGAAGCGCGCTTTCGCATTTCGCCTACGCAGGAACGTCCGCCTCAAGGCGCTGCACCAGTCTCGCGCCCTGCGCCGTGACCGCTCCGCCCATGAACACGAGCGCGCGAACGACGGGCACGCAAGGCTCTCCCGCTAGCTTGCTTTCGAGCCTACGGACTCTGGCCGCAACTTCCGGACGATTTCCCCATGCCGCGTCCGCGTCAGGGCGTACGCGGCAAACATCAGCAGCGACACAAACGCGAGGACAGCGGGCCCCGGCCCCCAGATCAGGACGAGCCGGGACTGCAAGTCGACGGGCAGATTCGCGCCGATCGTCTGGCCGATGTCCTTGGGAAACCGGATAAGATCGAGCGCAACGCCTGCAACCATAACACCAAGCCCGCTCGCCGCCTTGCCGGCGAATCCAAGGCCCGCGAAGTAAAGGCCCTCTCGGCGACGGCCAAACAGATGCTCATGCTCGTCGGCGGCGTCGGCCATCATCGAGGGATAGGCGATCGAAACAAAGCCCACGCCGATGCCGGCGACGAACGAGTTGACCTGCATGGGCGCAAGGGCTGCGTCCCCCAGCGGCCAGTACGCGCCCGCGAGCATTGCGCCCTGAAGGACCAGCCAGTTCGCGATCAGCATCGCAAAGCCGACAATGACCACGACCTTCTTCTCCATGAGCCGCTCCAGCGTGGGCGCGCCCGAAACACCCAGAAGAATGCCGAAAAGATAGGCGTAGCCAATGAACTGGATCGTCTCGCTCTTCAGCTGCCAGACAAACACAAAGGCATGGTTGTTCAGGCTTGCGTTCAGCCCGATGGCGAGGAAAACGACGACTGCGGAAAAGAAGAGAATCCGAAACGACTTGTTGGCGAATACCTCCACGAGCTCGCCAGGAAGCCTCTTCAGCATCGAGCCCACGACCTGTTCCGGTTGAGGAAGCTTCGTCGCATATCGGTAGACGCCTGCGCAGCACAGGGCCGTGCAGACGAAGAGAAGCCCAGCCACCGACCAGCCGAACCCGGGATAGCCCTCCGGCCGTTGCAGCCGTCCTTCGGCGAAGAACACGGTGTAGCCGACTGCGGTTATCGCCACGCCCGCGAGGATGCCCGCCATGGCGCGGTAGACGACAATACGCGTGCGTTCGGCGGGATCGGTCGCCATCTCGGCGCCAAGAGCAATGTAAGGCACATTGAAAAGGGAAATGAAGGTTCTTGCCGCCGTCGATGTGGCCGCAAGCCAGCAAAAAAGCGCCATGTCCCCGAGGCCTGCAGGCGGCGAGAACAGGAGGCCAATGGAAATCGCAAGCAGCGGCACGGCCGCAATCATCAGCGGCAGTCTGCGGCCCATGCGGGACTTTATGTTGTCGGACCACGATCCGACGACTGGATCCACGAAGGCGTCAAAGGCCAGGCTCACTGCCAAGGCGGCGCCGACAAGCAAGCCCGACAGGCCAAGGGCGACCGAATAGTAGAAGAAGATAAAGCCAATGGCGGCGTCGAACCCGCCGCTCTGCGCGACCTGCCCCAAACTGTAGAACACCTTCACGGGTACGGAAGGTTTGAAGCTCGTCGCTGCGGAGGCCGGCGCGGCCGAGGTTTCCGCGATGGCCAATGGGCGCCCCCCCTATTTTTGAAAGCAAACCTATCGAGACGTCGCCCGATCGCAAGCCCCCCGACGTCGCCCCCTTAGTTGGACCTCAAGATACTCTTTACGCCGACGCGAGACCGCGCAGGTACCGCAGGCTCGTCTCCACGCTCGGCCAGTAAGGCGCCGGGGGCGCGTCGTGCTCCACAAAAAAGTGCTCCACGCCGACCGACCGCCCTGCAGCGATCAACGCTGGAAAATCAAGCGTGCCGCTGCCCACGTCCGCCATTTTGCCGTCAGGTGCCATGTCCTTAAGATGCAGGAGCTTCACACGCGCGCCGAGCGTCTCGATCATCGCCTGCGGATCTTCACCGCCTCTCTTGAGCCAATAGACATCCAGCTCAAAATGGATGAGCGCGGGATCGGACTCGCCGAGCAGCACGTCGAACGGCCGAAAGCCGCGCGACCGATCGAACTCAAAATGATGATGGTGGTATGCGACGCGGACGTCGCCCGCATCACGGGCGCGCCGGGCGAACGCGGTGAGTTCCGAAACGACAGCCCGCCAGTCGGCGCCCTCCGGATTCACAAAGGGAAGAACAATGAAACGGCAGCCCAGGACCTTCGCCGCGTCGAGCACACTACCGGGCTGCGCCGTCATCTCGGCGAGCCCCACATGCATCGAGGGGCTTTCAAGGCCGATCTCCCTCATCCGCGCCGCGAGCGGCGCGAAATCCGTTTCAGGCGGCGCCGCGACCTCGATCGAATCGTACCCGACCTGGCGGATGCGCTCCAGCGTGCCGATCGGGTCCACGGCAAACGCATGACGCAGCGTGTAGAGCTGGAGACCGATGCGCTTCAAGGCAAAGCTCCCTCTTCAAGAAGATCGGCCGCGTGATGGGCCCCGCGCGCCGACAGCGCCATGTATGTCAGCGATGGATTCATGGACGCACTCGACGTCATCACAGCGCCATCGCTGACGAACAAGTTGGCGACATCGTGGGCCTGGCCCCATCCATTGAGAACCGAGGTTGCAGGATCGCGCCCCATGCGCGCGGTGCCCATCTCGTGGATGCGGTCGCCGGGCGGGCTCATATAGGCGCTCGCCTCTTCCCATGACGTGATCTCCACGCATCCCGCCACCGCAAGCATCGCTTCGGCGTCACGGGCAGCTTCGCGCATCATCCGCGCTTCGTTGGGACCATGGGCTGCGGCGATGACGGGCACGGGGATCCCCCAGGCGTCGACCCGGCCCGCAGAGAGCGTCAACCGATTGTCCGGATTGGGCAGCACTTCGCCGAACGGCAGAAGGGAGAAGACCCAGACCTTCTTGCGCGGAGCGGCTTCAGCGTCATCGCGCTGCGACTCCGGCCACCGTCGCTTGTGCGCGGCCCCCTGCATGCCAAAGCCCCGCAAAAAGGATTTCTCCCCCTCCGTCACGTTGGCGTAGCGGGGAATGTAGATGCCCGTTGGCCGGTCGGCCTGATCGTCGTGCGCGTCCTCAAAGCCCGGGAAACGCCCAACGACCGGCTTGCAACTCACATGATCCATGAGATTGCGGCCGACTTGGTCGCTGCTGTTGGCAAGCCCGCGCGGAAAGGCCTCGGACCTCGAGTTCAGGAGGATTGCGGCGGTGTTGATCGCTGAGGCGTTCAGGAAGACGAGGCGGGCTTGGTAGACCTCAGCCGTCTTGCTCAGCCGGTCGATGACCCGCACGCCTGACACGCGCGCGCGGACCGGATCGTAAACGACGCTTTCAACAATCGCGTCCGTAAAAACCGTCAGATTCCCTGTAGCCCGCGCGGCAGGCAGGGTCGCCGCCTGCGACGAGAAATAACTGCCCAGCGGACAGCCGTGATGGCACCGCACATGCTGCTCGCAGCGTTTGCGGCCAAGATCGGTCTGCTGCTTGGTCACGCGGCTCAGGTTGGCCGTGCGCCCCATGATCATCCGCCGCGTGGGGAACGCCGCTTCAATCCGGTCCCTCGCCACCTCTTCGACACAGTTGAATGGGAACGGCGGAAGAAAATCTCCGTCCGGCAACTGGGGAATGTCGTCGAATCCGCCGCTGATGCCCGCGAACGCTTCGACATGATCGTACCATGGCGCTACGTCGTCGTATCGGAGCGGCCAGTCAACGCCATGGCCGTCCCTCTGATTGGAGGTGAAGTCGTCTGGCGCCCAGCGATAGGACTGGCGGCCCCACGTCAGGGACCGCCCGCCGAGCTGGTAACCGCGAATCCAGCGATAGGGTTTTCCCGGCGCCGTTTCGTAGGGGTGCTCGTGCTCGCTCGCCCAGAACATCTTGTTCGAATTGAACAGCGCATAGCCGACACTTTCGTAAAACGGGTAGTGCAGCGCGCGCTCCTCCGCCGGCACCTGATCGTCGCGTCGCCTTATCTTTGCGGCCTCATCATGACTGTAGCCGACGCCGTGCTCCACATTCGGACCGCGCTCCAGCATGAGCACCTTGAGCCCGCGTTCGCACAGCTCCTTGGCCACCCAGCCACCGCTGATGCCCGATCCCACCACGATTGCGTCGAATGCCATGACACCTATCCAGACGACGGATTGCCTGGCGCCGGCTCAAACAGCGCAATGGCTCGCCGTAATGCCGCAATCGGATCTCCACGCGGCACGAACTCGTGACCAACCCACCGGTCATATCCAAGATGGCGCAGTAAGCCCGCGATGGCCCGCCAATTGATTTCCTGCTGATCGTCGAGGTCGCGCCGCCCCGGCGCGCCAGCGGTGTGCACATGGCCGATCAGGTGGAAGTTGGCCTTGATCGTGCGGCTGAGGTCGCCTTCCATCAACTGCATGTGATAGCCATCATAGAGCAGCGTCAGCGTCGGCGAACCAATTTGGCGCACGATCTCCGCGCCGAACGCGGTGCGGTCACACTGATGGCCGGGATGATCGACCTTGCTGTTCAACAGCTCGAGCAGCAGCCGGACGCCGGACGCCTCGGCGTGTGCGACAAGCGGCGCCAGACCGTCCACGCACGCGCTGATCGCGGGACCATCCGCCCCATCGCCGAAACGGCTGCCTGCAAACACGATCACCGCATCCACGCCGCCAGCCGCGGCCGCGTCGATCTTGCGGCGCACGTCCTCCGTCAGAGCGGCGTGGCGTGCAGGATCGTTGAAGCCCTCTTCGAGCTTGTGGCCGCTTACGGTGACTAGCGACAAGCCAAGATCACGCGCCAGGCGCCAGTGCGCTTCCGGCAGCATTTCCACACCCTGCGCGCCGGCGTCCGCCGCCGCCCGCAAGAAAGCTGCCGGCTCCACCTCCTTGCCTAGGGTGAACGACCACCAAGCGAAGCTCTGCCGCATCACCCCACACCCTCTCGCAGGAAAACCCAGCGCCCCTCAGATGCGGCGCTGCGCACCGCCGCATCAATGAAGCGCATCCCTTCCACGCCGTCCTCAATACCCGGCAACATCCGCGCATGGCTGCGCGGCTCCCGTCGCTCCTTGTGAGCGCGCACAAGCTCGGCGGCGTCCGCATAGATCTGGGCAAAGCCCTCAAGATACCCTTCCGGATGGCCGGCGGGGATGCGCGTCGCCGCCTCAGCCGCCGCAGAAAGCCCCGGCCCGCCACGGCGCAACATCTGCGGCGCTTCTCCAACCCGCGTGAAGCGCAACATATCCGGGTCCTCCTGAGACCACTCCAGGGCGCCATCCTCGCCGTAGAGCCGAAGACGCAGCGCGTTCGCCGCGCCAATGGCCACCTGGCTCGCCCAAAGCTGGCCGCGCGCGCCGCCCGACCAGCGCAGGCGCAGCTGCACATCGTCATCAAGTCTGCGGCCTGGCACAAAGCGGGACGTTTCGGCGCTCACGGCCTGCGCCCCCGCGCCTGTCACAAACGCGGCGAGGTGGTAGACGTGGGTGGCGATATCGCCAAGCGCGCCGCCAGCGCCCGCGCGACCGGGGTCGCCGCGCCAGTCAGCCTGCTTGTGGCCCGGGAGATCGCGCGCAAGCCAATCCTGCGCATACTCGGCCTGCACAACACGAATGGCGCCGAGGGCGCCGTCTGCCACCATGGCGCGCGCCTGACGCACCATCGCATAGCCGCTGTAGTTGTGCGTGAGCACGAACGGCAGGCCCGTGCGTTGCACTGCGTCGGCAAGATCGTGCGCATCTTCGAGCGTGGTCGTAAGCGGCTTGTCGCAGATCACCGCGATGCCGGCGTCGAGAAACGCGCGTGCAGGAGCGTGGTGCATATGGTTCGGCGTCACGATGGCGACCGCATCGATCCTGTCGGCGCGTGCTGACTCTGCAGCCGCCATCTGGCGCCAATCGTCGTAACAGCGGTCTGGCACAAGGCCGAGCGAATGCGCGAACGCCCGCGAGCGCGCGGGATCGGCGCTGAAAGCGCCGGCCGTCAAAGTCCACCGATCGTCGAGCCGCGCGGCCATACGGTGCACCCCGCCGATGAAGGCGCCTTCGCCGCCACCGATCATGCCGAGCTGGAGGCGCCCCTCAGCGCTCAAGGCCAAGCATTCTGCGGTTGGCGGCCGCATCCACGTCGGTCGCCAAGAAGTCATCAAAGCTCTTGCCGGTGACCTGGATGATGTGATCGCGAATGAACGGCGCACCTTCACGAGCCCCATCGATCGGGTCCTTGAGCGCGCACTCCCATTCGAGCACCGCCCAGCCGTCATAGCCGTACTGCGCGAACTTCGAGAAGATCGCCCGGAAGTCGATCTGACCATCGCCCAGCGAACGGAAACGCCCCGCGCGCTCTTTCCAGCTCTGGTAGCCGCTGTAAACGCCCTGGCGACCGCTCGGCCGGAACTCCGCGTCCTTGACGTGAAACATCTTGATGCGATCGTGATAGAGATCGATGTAGGCGAGGTAATCGAGCTGCTGCAGCAGGAAATGGCTGGGATCGTAGAGCAGGCAGGCGCGCGGATGATGATCCACGCGGTCCCAGAACATCTCGACCGTCGCGCCATCGAACAGGTCCTCGCTGGGATGCACTTCGTAGCAGAGATCGACGCCAGCCTCGTCGAATGCATCCAGTATCGGTCGCCAGCGACGCGCCAGTTCGTCAAACGCCTCCTCGATCAGGCCGGCCGGGCGCTGCGGATACGGATAGAAGTAGGGCCAGGCCAGCGACCCGGAAAACGTAACATGCGCATCGAGCCCCAGGCGACGTGACGCCTTGGCGCCCAGCAAGACCTGCTCCACCGCCCACGCCTGGCGCGCCGTGGGGTTACCGCGCACGGCCTGCGGCACGCCGGCGTCGAACATCGCATCGTACGCGGGGTGCACAGCCACCAACTGGCCCTGACTGTGCGTCGACAGCTCGGAGATCTCGACCCCGGCGTCCGCAAGGATGCCGCGCACCTCATCGCAATACGCGTCGCTCTCCGCGGCGCGCTTGAGGTTGAACAGGCGTCTGTCCCAGGTCGGGATCTGAACGCCCTTGTAGCCGAGCCCTGCAGCCCAGCGCGCGATAGCGCCAAGGTCGTTGAACGGCGCCTCATCGCCTGCGAACTGCGCCAGAAAAATGCCAGGTCCCTTCATTGACTCCCCATCGCGCTCACGCACGACCGCGATGATGGACCGCGATCCAGAGGAACTGCCGCCCCTTTATGAGTCATCATGCGGCAAACGTACCGCTTTGCAACGGCCGCCCCCCATCATGCGGGCGGCGGCCGGACGGCGGGAAAGCCGGGAGGCAGATAAGGCAGACTAACCCTGCTATCCACGGTCATCTTACGAGTGACTGGAGAGGGCCAGAGGCGTGAGTACGTAACCCTCCCATGGAATGTCCGTTGTCGCGTCCATTCGAGCCGGAGAGTTTCAACTGTTCCTGCCCCAGAACGGACCTCGCTTGCCTGAGGGTTTCAAAGTCTCCCGCCACTAACCGTGCTCTGGGATTCAACCCACCTGCGGCAGGGGCTTGCGCGCCGACGCTTGGGCGCTCGACCGCTCGACCGCTCAGGTCATCTGAAGTGTGCGACGTCGAATTCCTCTCAAAGTGCTAGTTTTCCGCTGCGAGCGACCAGTTGGCCTCCATACTGCTTTCGACGAGCTTCTGAATCTCGCCCCTATCCCAACCAGCACGCTGGGCGTGGACGAGCAGCAGTGAGGCAGTCTGCTGACCGCGGCGCGGATCAGTAGCCATCGCGCGCTGAGACCACGCCCGACAATACTCATAGTAGGCGCGGTCATCGAATGTGACCGCTTCGACGCCGCCAGACAAAGGAACCGAGCCACGGCCGGTCGGGCACCCCAGCGCGTCGCCAAGCGCGCCGTTCTCAAGCCATCCGGAAAGCATGACTGAGGCGCGCGCACGCCTAACGAGATCATTGATCTCGTCCGGCGGCGCTTCTCCCCGTCGCTCCACGAGCCGGATGAAACTTTCGAAGGCCAGCCGCGCGTCTTTGGGTGCGCCAAGTCGCAGAAAAGCGTCCGCCGCCACAAGGTGGATGGAACCACCCTGAAACTTGGCAGAGATGTCCCCGCCCCACGCCATAGCCGTGCGCCACTGCTGGAGCGCTGAAGCGCTATCGCCAGTAGCTTCCGTCGCCAAGGCGATCTGCATACCGATGGTGTGGTCGCGTCGCTGCCCTAGATATTCGCGCAGGGTTGCAAGGGCGCCAGCAGCGTCGCCTCCTATGACTTGCGCGTCGGCGAGCGCAGAAACCACGTCGGATTGTTCAATGATGTCGCCGCTTCCGTCCTGAACATTGCCGCAGCGAAATTCATCCCGAACGACCGTATTCTCCTTTCCCTTGGCCAAGGCCCTCCTCAAGGTGTCCACCGCTGGACTCGACTGCCCGGCCAGCGCATAGGCGACGCCAAGGTGTGTTAGAGACTCGCAACCAAAGTCGCGCCCCTCCTGGCTTGCAAACCGCGCCAGCAATACCGCCATCCGACCACCAAGTGCGGTCCGACCAGCATCCATCACTGTGCGATATCGCGCGGCAAGCACCGTCACGCCGGCCTCCGGCGTGGGGCGCGCCAACTCAGCCATCCGGGCGAAGTCTAGAAGTTCCAGGTTGTCGACAGGGTCGATCACATAGTCAGAGCGCCCATACTGCTGGAGGCGCCCCCCATAACGCAGGCCGGCGAGCCCTGCCCCTTGGGACAATTGTCGGCGGAGCGCCGCGGTTTCAGTGGTTGCGCCGCGCATTTCCGCGAGCGCGATACGTGAGAGTACTCCGTCGAACCAGGCTGGCGAGCCCGCTCCATTGGTCCTAACAAGCTCGTCAAACACGCGATCGGCGGCCACAAAGTCATTGAGACAAAGAAATGCCCGCGCGAGCTCGACGTTGATATCAGCGAGTTGGTCGCCGCCAACCGTCCGCGCCCGGTCGCGTTGCTGTTCGAGACGCGCCCGACCGGCCGCGCAATCGTTGGGAAGACGCTGCGCAACTGTCGGCGCGGGCGCCAGTGCTTGCAGCGCCGCCCCGCTCGAACGCACGAGATAGTCCCCCACTCGCTTCGGCCACATGCTGGCGATATCGATGCGGTATTCATCTGCTTGCGGAAGACGCAGATCTATCGACGGGCCCTGCGCGAGCGGCTGCTCGCCCCTACCCCAGATTGTCACGCGCGGTTCGAAATCTTCAGACGTCATCTCAATGGCGATGCGTTGACCAGCCGTCCCGAGGAACCCAAATGAGTCTCGGAACTCGCCTGACGTTCCGGTGAAATCGCCTGCCGCAAGGCTCCCGCGCAGATCGCGCCCTAGGCTAAGGCGCGGCAGCTCGAACACACGCAGGCGGTAGGCGCCGCCTCGCTCATTCTCCTGTTGGCGCGCCACGGACAGGCGATAGTCTCCATCGGCGGGCACCACCGCAAAAAATGCGGAGTCGTGGATATCTGTCACGGCATAGGTTCGCGGCGCGCCAAAGTTGAACCCATGCTGGTTGTCGTTCTCAAGTCGCAGACCAGGCCCCCTGAGCGACAGGAACGTGTCGAACACGTCGGAGTCCGCGATTACCAAAACATGCTGCCCGGCCCGCAACCTGACGACATACTCATCAGAGGGACGCCCCTCGTCATCAGCGATGTCGGTTGGATCGATCCGGCCGGTTGTCGCTACTCCCACCACAATTGCCGTGGCCGGTCGTTGAGTTGCTCGCTGGTTCTGCGCAATGGCTCGGGCAATCTCCGGCGGCAGGTTGACGCCCGGAGGAAGCACGATTGCGGGAGGGCCGGATGACTCAAGCTGGCCGCTCGTCCCCGCCTTGATGACGTAAGGCCCAGTCTCTTCTGCTTCGAGGGCTGACGCAGTTATCCGATAGAGACCCGCTGCTGGGAGCACGATGTCCAGACCAGCATCCGTGTTGTCATCAAATGCATCGTCGTTCTCGGAGACAAAGCCTCCCGGGCCCTCGATCCGCAGGAAAGCGTCGAAAGATCGAGACTTCAGGGTCAGGACAAGACGTTGGCCGGCGCGTCCCGTCCAGAGATAGGTGTCTTTGAGCGGACCGCCGTCTCGCCGCTCATCGCTCGTAGTTAGTTGACCGTTGGCTTCACGGCCGTCGGACAGGTATATCGGCTGTGCCAATGCTCCGCCGGTGAAGGCGGCAAAAATAGCGCACGCCACGATGCAACCGCGCATGTTCAGCATTCTGCCCCCCGCACCATTCCCTCGCGCGCCTGGATAGCAAGCGCGTGCATCCCGGACAAGTTGCCGCTTTCTCCCATGGGAGTCATAGTGCCGCGTGGAGGGTGGAATGGTCCTACGCGCGTTTATGGGCGCATTCGCCGCCGCACTGTGCTTGCTCGCGGCAACTTCAAGTGACGCAGAGCCGACGGATGCGATCGCACGCGCGTGCGCGGGCGACGCCTCGTCGCCTCAATGTCGGGACGCGTTGCGCGACGAATCCTTCGTGTCGGCTCAGCTCGCAGCGTTCGATGAGACTGCCGCGGCCATGGCGCGCGTCGGGGCACGCGCGGCGGCGCGCTCTGACGCGCTGGGCGACGCCGCACGCGACACCGAGATGTTGCAGCGGCGGCGCCAGGCGCTCTCCGAAGAGCTGGCGAGCTTCAAAAGCCGTGGGATTGCGGGACGAGAAGCGGACACCGTGGCAGAGCGGCTGCGCGTAACGGATCAGGATCTCGATGCGCAAGGCGTGTCGCTCCGGAAGACCTTCCCCGAGTACGCCGAGATGATCACGCCCCGTCCCGTCTCACGAGCCGAGGCACAAGCGCTGCTCCGAGATGATGAGGTCTTGGTTCTTTTCTCACGGCCCGGCAGTAGCGTCTTTGTCTGGGCTATCACACGCAACGAGGCAAAGTGGGCTCGTTTGCCGCTCACTGAGCGCGCACTTGGTCAGCGGATTCTCGGCTTCCGACGGCATCTCGACTCCACCGCAGGCTGCATGGACCCGCAGGCCAACATAGCCTCGCCCGGGGGACCGACGGCGGGCGTCGATTTCGATCTCGGTCTCTCGAATGCCCTGTACAACGACCTTTTCGGGCCGGTCCGGACCCTTGTCGAAGGCAAGCGCAGCGTCATTCTCGTCCCTCACGGCGCTCTTATGAGCCTGCCCTTTGCGGCCCTCTCGATGCGCGCGCCGCCCAGCCCAGAGGCGACCCCTGATATTCTCCGCGCCACGCGGTGGCTCGGCGTTTCGCACGCCTTGAGCGTGCTACCGGCGGCGTCGGCGTTGCGAGCACTGAGATGCCCGCGGCGGGATGGGAGCGGGGCGTGCGTGGCGCGAGTTCGTCCCAACGGCCAGCGGCGCGCATTTGCTGGTATCGGCGCCCCGCGCCTTGGCGGCGGGGGAGCCTACGCAGATCCGTGCGCGCGCGGACTGAGAATGTCTGGAGAGCTTGCGGATCAGCAAGGCCTGGCAGGCCTCGCGCCGCTCGCCGGCGCCGAGAGTGAGTTGCAGCAGCTACGCACGCTGTACGGCCCCTCCTCCAGCACGTTGTTTACTGGCGTGGCGGCAACGGAGCGCGTCGTCCGCACGACCCGTCTGGACGATGTGGAAGTGATCTCGTTTTCCACCCACGGTCTACTCGCTCAAGAGGCCATGACCGTCGCGGGCATTAGCGAAGGGGGACTGGTGCTTACGCCGCCAACACTGCAGTCGCCTCCCCGCGCACCTGACCTGCTCGATGATGGCTTCCTGACAGCGACCGAAGCCAGCGAGCTTCGTCTCAACGCGGACTGGGTCATCCTGTCCGCCTGCAATACCGCGCAGGGCGGCCGAGTAGGCGACGCTGCGCTGTCGGGGCTTGCGCGCGCATTCTTCTTCGCCGGCGCACGCGCGCTTCTGGTCTCACAATGGCCGGTGGACGACATCGCCACTGAACGGCTGATGGTGGAGGCCCTGCGCCGCAACAAAGGCGGGGTGCCGAGAGGCGAGGCGCTGCGCGCGGCCATGCAGGCGATCCTGAACGACCGCGCTGACGACCGCTTCGCTCATCCTTCCGCTTGGGCGCCATTCATCCTCGTGGGCGACGGCGGCTGAAGCCCTTCGAGTCTGCCGACCGACACGGCAGTGCAATAACTCTGGTAATTCCTACCCGCCTTCCCGCAAACGCGCGTCCTGTGGCGTTATGGGAAGCGAGCCGACGGCGGGTGGTCGCTTCATCCCAACCCGGACGTTGGCTAGATCGGGCCAGCCCTGCCCAGCCCGACATATTGTGACGGACGGCAGCGCCGCTCAAGACCTGCCGCTCCCGCCTTTCCCGCTCATCGGTCAGGAGTCGCCGTTCGCGGACGTTCCAAAGCCAACCTCAGTGCCCACGGTGTTTGAACGCCCAGTCGAGCGGGCGGTCGAACCGGGGAAGACGACTTCCTGTGATCCACCGCCGACAAGGGCCCCAGCGGATACACGTTGTCTGATTATTACCGGATTGTCAGGCGGCCTTGAGGATTACAATCAGCGAGGCGCACGCGATAAGAATCAGCAGCGCGCTGAAAACCACCAGGATGATTGACGGCAAGCGGGGCGCGTCCGGCGCTGGCACGCCAACACGCTGCAAATTCCGCCACACGGCTGCAGCGTAACAGAAAATGCTGAAGGTGATCATCACCATCGCCGACGTGACGACCAGCCATCGCGGCAGCTCTTGGTCTAGCAGCGCATGCGCTCCGAGGCCGCTTGCAAAGGCGACAAGGCCGGTGCGAATCCAGGCCGCATAGGTGCGTTCGCCCGCCAGCACAGTGCGATCAGCGGCCAACACCGTGCGCCGGTCCGCGCTATCGGTGAGTTGATCGGTGCTGCGCTCTACTGCGCCAGCAGATGCCTCGATCTGCGCCGCACTCTCGCGGACTTGCTCAGCCTGTTTTTCCACATGCCGGGCGATCTTGCCGTCGCTGGCCAAAGGCAACGATTGTCGCTCATCCATGGTGGTTAGCCTGCTTCTTTGTCCGCAGCGCGACATAGCACAATTCGTGGCACGGGAGCGCTGCGCACGCGAATACTGAATGACCGCAAGGGGCCATCAATGCCAGGGCCGCCATTTTGTGACGGACGGTGCGGTCGCTCAATACCCGCCCTTCCCGCCTGCCCCGCTCATCAGGCGGGAGATCGCCGATTCCAGTCATGGATGGGCCCAAAAAAATCCAGGAGCATTTCGGCCTCAGCTTCAATCGCGGCAAGTCGTTGGGCGTGTCTGGCAACAGGCGGAACGCTGCGGAGTTCAGGTCATCTTCGCCCAGCACACGAGGCGTCGTTTGTGAGCGTTTCATTGAAGATCGAGTACCTAGAAGACCCCGCCGACTTAGACTCCGAGATCTGGCACTTGTGGTTTCGAGGGGATGAGGCTGGTGCCTTGGCGCTTGCTCGCCAGCGCTCCGGCGAGGCGCTAGCGCGGGGCGCAACCGCCTTTCGCATCGTCGACTTTGCAGGGCGTGAGATCGCTCTGGAGCGTATCGGCTGAGACGGGCGTAGTCGCAGGAAGGGCCGGTGTCCGTTTTGGGCCAACCCTCCCCTGCCGGGCAGGGTCGCTCCGTTCCAGCCGTTCCGGCTCGCTCTGCCGATAAGGCTGGAGTTCGCCGAAAGCAGCCATTCACCACCTCGAAGACACTCCGCCGGCATCACGGTCGAACATCGAACTCCGCGTCCGGAGAAATCCAAACTACGGGCGCGTCCAGCACCGGTCTGTAGGTGCCACCTGTCGTCACCTGAGCCCAAACGCCGTAGTAAAATTGTGAGAAGCGAACACACTGTTCGCCCTGTGCCTCAATCACCGGCCTCATGAGCTTATGTTGCTCTCGATACTGCGTCGCTTGCGCCGCACTCATCAGGACTCCGTCAGTCCAGAAAGTCGCCATTCGCAAATCATCCTCAGTCGGTCCCCCGCACAGCACATTGTCTCGAAGGTTGGCTTGGTAGGTTATCTTCATCGCCGCAGTGCGGCTAGGAGCTTCAGCTACGGTGGCGTGAACCTTCACTGTGCCGTCGGACTGGAATTCATAACTCTCGATAGTATCGCACCGTTTCGCGTTCAGATTCGGTCGATAGCACGCCATCATGCCTTTTCGGAGCGGCAGCAGTGAGTCCCCGTTCGGCTGAACCAGCCCTTCAGAGATGGTGAGTTCCGGACCCACGATCCAGCGCGAGGAAAATACACGGCCAGCGAAACTTGTCGCCGTTTCTCCATGCGGGGCCTGTTGAGCAGGCACGGCATTTCCCCATTGCTGAGTTTCGGCACACAGGGCGCGGCCAATACGAGTTCCTATCGAACTCGGAGCGTTCGCTTTGAATCCGGTGTCGGCCGCGTCGGGTGTTCCGAGTTGTACTCCGTCTTCAGAGTAGTTGATGAGGCTGACGACCCTTTGGCCGTTCATTTCACAATCGTGTTCGACGACCATCATCGCCGACCGTGCACCGCCAGGCGGTGATTCATACACAATCGTGAGTGCAGCACGCCGAATGGAAGAAGATTGCCGTTCAATGCTCTCTGGCGACGTGAAAACCAAGACGCGGTTCGGAGACGAGTAAGGCTGACTTACGGCTATGAGCCACAGATCGCTGGGTGTTGCTTGCGATCCCGCTGGAGGTGAGCAAGCAAAGCACGCCACAATGAACAGCATAACGGCAGTAATTCTAACGCTCATCCCCAGCATCGCATCTTTCCAGAACGTCGAGTGACCAGATGTACACCACAACGCATGGACTTAAGTAGCAGTGGTCTTGAGAGGCAGGAAAGGGCCAGCTCCGCCCGGGCCGCCTCATTGTTACGGACGGCCTTCTCGCTCAGTACCTGCCCTTCCCGCCCACCTGAACGAGCTATAGCCGAATCTTGGTGACGCGCTGACGGATCAAGCGGCGGCGACTTCGGCTTGAGAATTGAGCGACGCTGCTGTTTCCTCGATGCCGTCTTTGAATTTTATCCCATAGATCACCTTTGGC
>Ga0163147_10005415_pt1 | contig 15523 bp, 14 predicted proteins | sample OliLakLV19MP6G1_FD_148597 | JGI IMG/M metagenome (GOLD analysis project Ga0163147, IMG submission 148597) | Freshwater microbial mat bacterial communities from Lake Vanda, McMurdo Dry Valleys, Antarctica- Oligotrophic Lake LV.19.MP6.G1 | ecosystem: Environmental > Aquatic > Freshwater > Lake >...
CCTGTGGCGTATCAACCAAGAATATGTCCGGCGACTGGCGATGGCGCGCAATACGTTGTCGCTGTTGGCGTCCTTGTTGGAGACGCGCTGGACAGACGACGACGGACGCACGCGCGCCGATGCTCGGCGTACCGCGCCGCTGCGTGCGCTCCTGCGCGATGCCGATGCGACCTTAAGCGCGCTGCATGACGAGCATCGCGCATGGCGCTATCGCTATCTGTACGAATCGCCCGATTCCAAGCGTATCGTGCAGGACAACACCGCCATCGAACTGGCGTTGGCGTGGTTCGCGTATATGCGCCAAGTCCACGAAGCCGCATTGGACGCGATCTGTTCGATGTTGGCGACGTTGGCGCGCCCCGATCCGGCGTTTACAACGGTGGCACAGGGCGATCTGTGGGCGTTGTTCGCGGCGGCGGTGGACAACGTGCGCCATTTCGAGCTGTTCATCGAGTCGATCTGAGCATTCGGACGCCTAGCGCATCGCGCGCTAACCGTTCAAACGCCGCGCGAAATCCACGAACACGCCGTTCGTCCAGCCGAAGCCGCGCATCTGCCCGTATAACCCTTCATCGACGCCATCAAATGAATTGGGTTCGACCACGTTGTATTTCTCCCAGATCGCCCCCGTTCGCTCAAAAACGGACGCCACATTGTCGCACCATGCGCGCATGATCGTCTGCGCAGCGTCCCCATAGCCGTAACGTTCCAAGCCCGCTGCGATCAGCCATTGCAGCGGCGCCCAACCGTTAGGGTACGCCCATTGGCGTCCGTCTTGCGCCTTGAGCGTCGTCACCAGCCCGCCGGGAAACGTGAAGGGTGGCAGCCATGTCTCGACCAACGTCCGCGCCTGTTCGTCGGTTGCCACACCCGCCCACAGCGGATAAAAGCCCGCGAGTGAAACGTGCGGATTGCGTTCGCCATACTGAAGGTCGTAATCGAAGAAGAAGCCCGCTTCATCGTCCCACATCATCGATTGGATCGTCGCGCGCCGTCGCTCTGCGCGCGCCTCCCAAGTCACCGCGATGGGTGTGAGGTCGCTCCCCGCGTAGCCGATTTCGCGCAAGCCCCACGCGATGTCGCGTTCACGTAAATACAAGATCGAATTGAGATCGACGGGCAGATGGGACAACCAGCGGTCGTCACAGCGCGTCGAATGATCCCAGCCGCTTTCGCACGACGCCAGCGTATCGAGATAGTTGATATCGAAGTAGCGCGACAACCCGCGCGACTCGGCGGTGATGCGATGATGCGGTTGTTCTGTCCCCATCCAGACGGCTTCATGTTCGCGCGCCGCCACGCTGACCATGGTCGTCAGCCAGTCGATATCTGCAAGTTTATGCTCGTAGACGAGGCGCATGTGCGCGGTTAACAACGGCGGCTGTGAGCGCGAGAGGAAGTAGTACCGGCTGGCATTCGGGATCACGCCGAAACGCTCGAACAAATACGCCAGATTGTCCGCCATCGCGCGCGCCAAATGGGCATGGGGCGTGCCGATTACGCCGAGTGCCATGAAGAAACTGTCCCAGTAGTACAGCTCTTGGAACATCTTGCCGCCGTCGGGGCGTTCATCATCGCTCGGCACAAGATAGGGACGGGGGAGTGCGATGAGCGTGCCGTGTTCCTCGCGGTTCTCGCGGATGATGCGCGTCCAGTACGAGTCGATGTGCTGCAAAACGGCTTCGTATGCCATCGGTCACCTCGTTAAAATCCGTTAATTTGATTGTATTCATCTGGGCGCGATCCGCCATTTCGTGTTCCAATCTTCCAAAGAGACGCGCGTCAGGGCTATAATGCCGCGCGATGGATCGAGTTGTGATGGTTAACGTATGAATGTTCCCCCTTCATTAGATGATACGCAGCCGGGCAAGCCCGTGCGCGACCCTGCGCGCGAAAAACTGCGCATCGATGGTTATGACGGCGCGCGTTCGTCAGATTCCGGTGTCGTCCTGTCTGGACGGTCGCTGTACGGCGCGGATTACGTGGGCGTGGACGCGCGTTCGCGCGGGATGAGCGGCTGTATGACGCTGTTGATCTTGGCGTTCGTCGGGTTGATTGGCGTGGTGATCGTGGTGTTCGCGGGGTTGGCAGGCTGGACGAGCGGACAGCGCCAAGCATCGATCAGCGCGACCGCCACGCAGAACGCTGCGATCCAAGAGCAGCTCGCACGTATTCCCGGTGACGTGGCGGCAGGCAATCCCGACTTGCTGCAAGCGCGCATCGAATTTTTGGCGACGCTGACGCCGGGCGTCCCGCAAGTACCAGCATTGTGGACGACAGCGACGGCGCTGTCGGCGCAGTTTCAGCCGACGGTCAACCCGACGGATGCGCTGACTGTACCGCCAACGGTTGACGCGCCCTCCACGAGTGCGCCGACACTCATGCCAACATTGAACGCGACGGACAGCGCAAACGTCATTCCCCTGACACCACAAACGGACGCGCCGAATAGAGCGGACGCATTAGGTCTCAATCTCGATGTAAATGCCCTGCTGATTGAGGCGCAAGGCTATGCTGCGACGTCGCAATGGCAGGATGCCATCGAGACGCTTGACGTGATTGTCGCTGTCGATCCCGATTTCCAGACGGCGAACGTCCGCGCATTGATGATCGATGCGCTCGCCAGCTATGCGCTGCAACTGTATAACGCCGGACAGCCCGCCGCTGGCAACGTGGTCGCCAATCGGATTGAAGCATTTGGCGGGATGCCCGGCGATCTGAGCTACGAGCGCATGGCGGCGCAAATGATTTTGAACGCGCGTGCGGCGGTCGGTGTCAGCTATCCGCAGGCGATCCAAGCGTTACGTAATGTGATGGATTTGGGCGCGGGTGGACGGTATTACGCGGAGGCACAGCGGCTGTTGTACGAACAGTATGTCGCCTATGGCGATGCGTACACGTTCGAGAATAACTGGTGTTCGGCGGCGGCGCAGTATCAGAATGCGCTTGGGGTACTGTCGAGCGGCGTGGCGAACGGCAAATATTCGACGGCGAATACGCTGTGCCAATCGCCGCCGACCGTCGATCCACTTGCGCCGCCGGGAACGCTGCCCGCGAATTTTGTGCCGTTGGGACAATAGGGCTAGAGCGGATCGAATTTCAAACCAGCGAATTGAAGGATGTCCTGACGAGTTGTTTGACTCGTCAGGATAAGCGATTCCCATCATGAGGCGTCGAAAAAATACAGCGCCCGCTTAAAATCTTCACAGTCAATCTGCAAATCGCTGGTTGGCTTTACACTTGAATCATTTGGGTCTTCCCACGCCTTTGGATCATATGGGGTGATAAAAAAGCGAACAGACATCGCGTTAAGCCGGGAAAATGTCTGTGAGCGCGATGGACAAGCCGGGCAGCACCTCGCCGCCAGACAGGACACCATCAAGCCCGAATACGAGCGGTTCAATGTCGAGATTGTTGGTGTAGACCTCAGCCGTTTTATCGAGGAATACTAACCACACCATCTGTGTGCCGTTTTCGATGTACTGTTCGGCTTTTTTGCGCATCGCGCGCTTGCGATCCGTCTTCGATTGCACTTCAATGGCGAGGTCGGGCTGCATCGGAATGGCATCGTCATTCAATACTGCCATCCGTGCCGTGCTGATGTAACCCACATCGGGGATCAGTGTGTCACCGTCGGGCAGGTCATATTCGCCGTCCGAACTCGTGATGTGTCCGATAGGGTGATCGCGCAAATAGATGAACAGCAGTCCAATGAAGGTGGCTGCGAGGTTTGAAGGGTTGCCGCCGCTCACTTTTTCAATAATCTCCCCATCAATGAACTCAAACACGCGCCCGACATGCTCCGGTTGTTCGACAAATGCGCGGTAATCCGCGCGCGTGAGGCGCTTGGTTTCGGTTTGGGTCAGCATGATTGCTCCTATTCGGGGAAAATGTCTGTGAGCGCGATGGACAAGCCGGGCAGCACCTCGCCGCCAGACAGCGCGTCGTCGATCTTCAGCAGGATCAGTTCATCGTCGGCGGTATAGACTTCGGCAGACTGATTTTCGGGGAAGATCAGCCAGACAAGTTTGACGCCGTGCGCCAAATAATCTTGCGCTTTGCGACGCAGCGCGGCTTTGCGATCAGGGGGGGATTTGACCTCGACGGCAAGGTCAGGCGGAACCGGGACTTCGCGGTCGGGGCGTGAGGGCATCCGCTCATTGGCGATATAGCCCACATCAGGAATGAGAATATCGCCATTGGGCATGATGAAACCGCCGTCAGCGGCGCTCAGACGCCCAAGTGGTTGTTCGCGTAGATACAGCCGGATGAAGAAACCGATCAAAGCCGCGATTTCGGACGGTGTAAAGCTGCCCATTTCTTTTTCCACCCGTTCGCTATCGATGAATTCAAACTGTTTATCGGCATTTTCTGGCTGCGCGAGCATAGCGTAATAATCGTCGCGCGTCAGTTTTTTCGTTGGGGTCAGCATCATCGTCGCTCCGCCGCTCTGGCATCGGATAGCCAAAGTATAGCATGATCGCGCGCGCCGCCCATTGGTTGACGGAACGCGGCAAGCGCGCTAGGCTCACATGGATATTCTGTCCGCCAGTCAGTTGATTCGATCAAACATCCCATGCAAATTACGGGCAGTTACCCCTTCAATTTTGACCGTCAGGCGGTCTGGAACATCCTCATGCAGCCCGCTGCCATCGCCAAGGCGATCCCCGGCATCAAAGACATGCTGCCCATCGAAGGCGAAAGCAGCGCGTGGCGCGCCGTCGCCAAACTCAATGCGGCTGCGGTCAGTGGTTTGTACGCGGGCGTCGTGCGCATGAGCGAGATCGAGGCGCCCAATCGCTACCGCTTGCATATCAGCGGCGAGGGACAGCAAAGCGTGATCAGCGGCACGGCGCTGATCAGCTTGCGCGACGGTGCGACGCCCAATCAGACCATGATCGATTGGACAGTCGAGGCGGGCGTGTCCGGCAAACTGGCAGCGATGCCGCCGCGCCTCGTCAAAGTCGCGGCAATCCTGTTCGCGCGCGACTTCTTCGGCGGGCTGGCGAAACAATTGGGCGCGGTGGGCGAAGCGCCGCCTGTTTCCGAATAATTCCAGCGTCAAATCTGATTTTTTACGCATCACAATAACTTGCGCCTCAACCCAGAAAGAGCAAATTGAAATGACTCGAATGATTGATCTCAGCCACGTTGTTGAAGACGGCATGATCACCTACAAAGGCTTGCCCGCGCCGATTATCCGCGATCATCTCAGCCGCGAGGCGTCCCGCGCGATCTACGGCGAGGGGACAGAATTTCAGATCGGCAAGATCGAAATGGTGTCCAATACCGGGACGTATCTCGACTCGCCGTTTCATCGCTTCATCGATGGCGACGATCTGGCGCAAATCGACTTGATCCAGATCGCGCATGTAGACGCCGTGATTGTGCGCGTCCCCGACGGGGTGCGGCGCGTCGATGTGGATGCCTTCGCCGGGCTGGATGTACGCGGAAAAGCCGTCCTCGTGCATACGGGTTGGGCGCGCCACTGGCGAACTGATCAATACTTTGAACAGCATGTTTATTTGACCGCAGCGGCGGCGCTGTCCTTGCGCGATGCGGGCGCGGTGCTGGTGGGCATCGACTCGTACAACATTGATGATACGATGGACATGAGACGCCCCGTCCATACGACGCTGCTGCGCGCCAACATCCTGATCGTGGAACACCTGCGCGGCTTGGAGGATATCCCGGACGGCGCGGCATTTCGGTTCTACGCTGTTCCGGTAAAAGTGCGCGGCTTCGGCACATTTCCGGTACGCGCCTTCGCCATGCTGGAAGATTGAAGCAGCTATCGAGGTACAGAAGTAGCCATAGGTAGCAATGAATGAGAAAAGATTTTCAAGCGTATCGACCTATGGTTTCTGCGCGTCTTCGCGTTAAAAATCGCTTTCACGGAGGCGTAATCCACTATAATGCTTGGAAAGTGTGAGAGGATTGGACATGGCGCTGCCGCAAGTGCAAGTCATGACGCCTGAAGCCTTCGATGTGTTCGCAGAGCTGCCGGAGAACGCCGAGACGCTGTACGAATACATCGATGGGGAGATTTACGAGATGCCGAGCAATACACATTCTTCCGAAGTTGGAATAACTTTTGCAGTCGCGTTGTTCAATTTTGTGAAGCCGCGCAAACTCGGACACGTCACGGGCGAAAACGGCGGCTACCAGATCGCGGGGGCGCGCATCGCACCCGATGTGGCGTTCATCTCGTCTGTGCGTCAGAAAAAGCTGGCGCGGCGCGGTTACAACCCAAATCCGCCCGAACTCGCTGTCGAGGTGCTGTCCCCAACGGATCGCGCGGATCAGATCGCCAAGAAGCGCGCGAAGTACGAAGAAGCGGGCGTTTATCACATCTGGATCGACCCTGAAGCCAAGACGGTTGAACTGAATCCGCCCGGTCAGACGCCGCGCACGCTCACCAGCGATGATACGATTGATGGCATCGACTTTTTGCCCGGCTTTACGCTCGCCGTGCGCGATCTGTTCGCGGACGAGGGCGCGGACGAATAGCCGTACAATGACAGAAAAAGTGAGAGGATTGGAGATGGCGCTGCCGCAAGTGCAAGTCATGACGCCCGAAGCCTTCGATGTGTTCGCAGAACTGCCGGAGAACGCCGAGACGCTGTACGAATACATCGACGGGGAGATTTACGAGATGCCGAGCAATGCGTATTCATCCGAAGTTGGCTCGATTTTTCTTGGTGAGCTGCGCATTTACATCAAGGTACACAAGATCGGACACATCACAGGCGAAAACGGCGGTTACAAGATCGCAGGGGCGCGCATCGCACCCGATGTGGCGTTCATCTCGTCTGCGCGTCAGAAAAAGCTGGCGCGGCGCGGTTACAACCCAAATCCGCCCGAACTCGCTGTCGAGGTGCTGTCCCCAACGGATCGCGCGGATCAGATTGCCAAGAAGCGCGCGAAGTACGAAGAAGCGGGCGTTTATCACATCTGGATCGACCCTGAAGCCAAGACGGTTGAACTGAATCCGCCCGGTCAGACGCCGCGCACGCTCACCAGCGATGATACGATTGATGGCATCGACTTTTTGCCCGGCTTTACGCTCGCCGTGCGCGATCTGTTCGCGGACGAGGGCGCGGACGAATAGCCGTACAATGACAGAAAAAGTGAGAGGATTGGAGATGGCGCTGCCGCAAGTGCAAGTCATGACGCCCGAAGCCTTCGATGTGTTCGCAGAACTGCCGGAGAACGCCGAGACGCTGTACGAATACATCGACGGGGAGATTTACGAGATGCCGAGCAATGCGTATTCATCCGAAGTTGGCTCGATTTTTCTTGGTGAGCTGCGCATTTACATCAAGGTACACAAGATCGGACACATCACAGGCGAAAACGGCGGTTACAAGATCGCAGGGGCGCGCATCGCACCCGATGTGGCGTTCATCTCGTCTGCGCGTCAGAAAAAGCTGGCGCGGCGCGGTTACAACCCAAATCCGCCCGAACTCGCTGTCGAGGTGCTGTCCCCAACGGATCGCGCGGATCAGATTGCCAAGAAGCGCGCGAAGTACGAAGAAGCGGGCGTTTATCACATCTGGATCGACCCTGAAGCCAAGACGGTTGAACTGAATCCGCCCGGTCAGACGCCGCGCACGCTCACCAGCGACGATACGATTGATGGCATCGACTTTTTGCCTGGTTTCACGCTCGCCGTGCGCGATCTGTTCGCGGACGAGGGCGAAGATTAGCGCATTAGGTTTTGTGGATCGCGCTTTCTAAATCGAATTCCACCAGCGGCATGTTTTGCAGCGTATCGTCGATACTGCGCAGAAATTCGACGGCTTCTTGCGTGTCCTTCATGAAGCGAAAACGTTGGTTCATCAACTGCATGACTACTGACGTGAAAAAGCGCGCCAACACATCCATCCCCACAATCACCGTCCAGTCGACGATATCCAACCCGACGGGGCTGCTGAAAGCCTCACGGATGTCCTTCAGTCCGACTTCGCTCTTTTCGATGCGCGACGTATCGATAAACACATACATGCGCGGCGTGCCTTCGGCGATCATCTGCGTCTGATTCGCATTTAATCTGCGAGCGTGATCGTACCGTAGTAGACGTTATAAATCACACGCTTGACGTAATACCAACGCATCACAAACGGCATTCTTCACATCCTCCCATGCTTTCCATCATGAGCCTAGCGTTTCTGGACTCAATTGCAAGCAAGCAGTCTTAAACTTTACGGTTGACTGGCGATCTGCGCCTCGAAATCTACCACTGTATCGTATGACCCGGGACGCGCCAGCGTGAGGCGGATGCGCCACATGCCTGCGAGGCTGAGATTCGCGCCTGTCACCCGATATACGCCGTCGCCGATGTGTTCGGCGCGCGCCTCGCTGCGCCCAATGGGGGTATCGAGATTGTCGAAGCGTAACCGCACGCGCGTCGCATCAAGAATTGGCATCCCATCCAGCGTCATGGGCGTGACGATGAATTCGTTTTCCCCCACCACACCGGGCAAAATTTCGAGGTGAATCATCACGTCGCCGGTCTCGATCATGCTGAAGTACGGATCGGGGACAATCGCCGCTTGCGCCGCCGCGATCCGCGCGTCGATCACCCCGCGTGCAGGTGCGCCCGACGTGAGGATGCCCGCTGCCGCCAATACGCCGCACGCCAGCGCGATTTCCGCGACGATCAAGCCGCGCAACCGCCCGACCCAGATCGATTTGCCCGCGCGCAGCGCCCGTCCCGTGATGAGCAGGTTGAGCGCGGCGATGCCCAACAGCGGCGCGAACAAAATGAGCTTGAGCAGCAGGGTGCGTCCGTAGACTGTGGTTGTGAGCGCATCCAACGTCCCAACGTGCAGCCACGTCGCGTATAAGCCGCTGATCACCAGCGCGATCACGGCGAGACGCGCGAGCTTCGAGAAGCGGGCGACCAGCTTTCCAGCGGTGGCGCGTCCTTCGCGCAGGGTCAGCGCGAGAGCGAACGCGCTCAGCCCGCCGATCCAGACCGCCGCGCCGAGAACGTGCAGCGTATTCGCCGCAATTGCCACCCCATCGAACGCCGCCGCATGACTGAACGCGCTGTGTGCCACCGCCATGCTCGCGCCGATGAGCAGCGCCGCGCTCCAGCCGCCGCGCAGGGTGGACGCAATCGTCACCGCCGCGCCGAACGCGATCCATAGGCACACGCGGATCAACCACAGTCGTCCGAAGGTCGTCCCGCCGATGAACGCGCTGATTTGCGTCAAATCGACTGCCGCACCCGCCGCGATGGTGGCTTGCATCACCAGCACGCCGATCAGGCTCACGCCGAGCGCGATCCAGCCAATCCACGTCAACGCGCGCAATCGGCGCTTGTCCGCGTGGGGACGCACCGGACTCCATACGAATACGATGAACGCTACCGTGCCGACAGGCAGCGCGAACGCCAGCGTATGCAGTGCGCGGATCATGGCGTTGCTTGGCTCGATAGTTTCGTTGATCGATGACTCTGCCGCGCCGCTGACGCTCGCCATGCCCACGCTGAACGCATAGTTGCCGCTGGTCGGATGTCCATCCGCGGCGGACAGCACGCGCCACACAACCGTATAAATGCCATCGGGCAACGCGCCCGGCGCAAGGTTCATGATGTGTGCATCAGCGGGATCGAGGGTGCTTGGCGGCGTTTCAACGGTCGAGCCATCGATGGCGCGCAGGGTGATGCGGCTGTAGTTCGCCTCCAGCGGCTCGGTGAACGTCAGGCGAATTGTGGCGGGCGCAGTCTCAAGGCGCGCATTGGGCGCGGGGTCGCTGTCCGCGAGGTTGGCGTGCGCGCGGACGGGCGCTACGCCGATCAAGAGCGAGAATGAGATGAAAATATAGCTGAGAAGGCGCATAGGATAAGATTTTAACGCAGAGAACGCAGAGACGCCGAGCATTTTTCTTATTTTCTCCGTCTATCTCTGCATCTCTGCGTTAAATCATCTTTTAGCTGCTCGCCAATGCCGCTTCAAGTTCCGCGATCCGCGCTTCGAGCGCCGCCAAGCGCGCTTCGAGGCTGGCGGTCGGGGGGAACGCCACATCGCTCGCTGGCTCGACGCTGCTAAATTCGCCGTCCGCCGAATTGAACGTTTCGTTGACCAGCATATCGCCAATCGTACCCGAAATGACGAAGGTATAATCGCCGGGCAGCGTTGGTAGCAAGTCCGCGATGTAATATCCAGTTTCGCCGTAAGCGGGTTCAAGGATCAGCGTGAGGCTGTCTGCGCCGAACGTGACTTCGGCTTGCAAATCGACGGCGAGATCGGCGGGCAGTTCCCCACCTTCGTGCATTTCGATGAAAACTTCGGGCCCGTTCATGATGCCCGCGAAGGCGGGTTCAACGCGCCATCCGAATTCCAATACAAAGTCGCCAATGTCGCGCCCCTCGTGCGCGAAAACGGGGACGATGCTCAACGCCAAGACGCACATGACCGATACGACCAACCGCAAACGACGCATCTGAACGGTTCCTTTCAGTTTGGCTATCTGATTTTCAGCGATGGGACGATGTGGACTCGTGCTGCGCACCGTGCGTTGTCATCAAGTGCGCGCGCGCCTCGTCAAAGGTTGCCAGCCAGCCGTTGAAGCCCTGTTGAAAGCGCCGTCCATCGTCCTGCGTCGCAAAACACAGCACGCTGGGAATACAGCACAGACTCACGTCGCCTGCCAACAGATAGGTCGCTTGGCGCGCGTTGACCATGCGCCCGAACAAGAAATCGCGCGCCAACGCGGGTTGATCCTCGACCAGCATCAGCCCACAGTGCGGACAGCACGCATAAAGGGGGTCAGCGCCCGCGCCCGGCTGAATCAGCATATCCGTCCGCTGGAACACGGGCATCGCGCACAGCGCACAGGTTGGCGCGCGGTTCACAAAGGGCGACGGCACAGCGGTATGCGCGCGGATCACCCCACCATGTACCTTTTCGACCTGTCCGGCTTGTGCCAGTTGATTCAGGTCACGGTGAATGGTCATGGCGGAGACGCCTAAACGCTGCGCCAACGCATCGATGGACAGCGCGCCGTCTGCGCTCTCGGACAGCCACTTGACGATTTGCGCTTGCCGCGCCGATGGCATCTCGCTCACATCGTCCCTCGTGTGAAATTGTGATAGAAAATGTGATATTTCACAGAATATATCACAAAGTCTGGATTGTCAAATCAATTCCCGCTAGCCCAGTTGACGAACGTAGGGCGATGTCGAGCGCGCTCAAGGAATGGCGTATAATCGCCATTTGATGAGCCTGTCCACCTGAACGAGGGCGTTGAATGAACATTTTGATGGTCTATGCGCGCCGGATCGAGTCCCATTATCTCGCGTTTCCCGTGCGTGTATTTCGTCGGGCAATCCAAGCGCGAGGGTTGAATGTGACCTTTTCGCACGATCCATTCCCGCGCGACCTTTCAAAATACGATGTCATCATGGTCGTTCAGCAGTATCTTGATCAGCTGCTCTCCAAAACATCGAATCGCCGTGAAGCGGTGCTGCAACTTTTGGATCGCTACCATGACGATAAGCTGCCGGTCATTTGGTTGGATGCCAGCGATACCACCGGACGGATCGATCCGCAGATCATGGCGCGCGTCAGCGTGTATGCCATGCGCCAACTGCTTCAGGATCGAACGCAGTATTTGATGCCGATTTATCACGGGATTGCCTTCCAAGATTACTATCAGCGTACCTTTCAGATCAGCACGCCGAACCCTGAGGAATATCTCGCACTCGTCCCGGATACCCTGCAAAAGCTAGCGGTCTACTGGAATCTTGGCTTGATTGATTGGCGGTTACAGGCGCGGCGGCGTCTGCGCCGCACGGTCGGCATCTTTTTCCCGCGTGCTTCATACGATGTGAGGCTGATACCGCCGCACTTGGATATGCGTTCGGTCGATGTGAGTTCGCGGCTGTCTTTTCACGCTGCGCAACCGATCATTGCATTCCATCGTCAAAACGTCCAACGCGCCGTCGGTTCGCTTGGCAATCGGCGCGTCGTGCATCATGAGGGCAAGCTGCCGCTGCACGCTTATCTCGATGAAATGGCGGCGGCAAAAATCGTCGTTTCGCCGTTCGGATTGGGCGAAATCTGCTACCGCGATTTTGAAGGTTTCGCAGCCGGTGCGGTCGTCCTCAAGCCCGATATGAGCCATTTGGAGTCATTCCCAGCCTACTACACTGCGGATGAAACCTATGTCGCGCATCGCTGGGATTTTGGCGATTTGGTTGAAAAGATGGAGTCGATCCTCGATCAGCCGCGCGCGTATGAAGATATCGCTGCGGCGGGACAGCGCCACTTCGCCGCCGCGCTCACGGACGGCGAAGCGTTTGCCGGTCAGTTTCAGAAGTTGGTCGAGCAGGCAGTGCGCGCTCGTTAGCTGGCGCGCTCGTTAGCTGGTGCGCTCGTTAGCTGGCGCGCCGTTCGATCAGCGCCGCTGCTGCCAGCGCGCTCAAGCCCGCCAACAGCGCCGATCCCCATGCGACGAGGCGGAAGGTGTCCGCGAACGACTCGCGGATCGCCAGATCGACGGCGGCGCTTTGCGTTTCGTCCACATTCGACGGCACTGCCGCATCGGCTAGTTTTGGCGCTTCGATGGCAAGCGCGGCGCGCTGGTCGTCTGCCAGTCCGAGCGCGACAGCGCGGTTGTCCAGTGTACTCGTGAAGGTGACGACCGCCAGCGCGCTGAATAACGCCACCGCCAACACGCCTGCCGTGCGCGAGACGGCGTTGTTGATGCCGCTGGCTGCGCCACTGCTTTCGGACGGCGCGCTGTTCATGACGGCGGTTGTCAGCGGCGCGACGGTGATGCCCATGCCGATGCCCAATGCCAGCGCCGCCGGGAAAAACGTCGTCCAATAGGCATCCGCGCCGCTGGTCACGCCGGGAATGCCGAACAGGAAGAAGCCGACGCCCGCAATCGCGGGACCCACAATCAGCATCGGGCGCGCGCCGATCCGCCCGACCAGTCCCCCCATGAAGCGCGACAGCAGAATCAGCGCGACCGCCAGCGGCAGCAGCGCCAACGACGCGGTTCCCGGCGGGTAATTTTGCGCGCGCAGCAGATTGAGCGACAAGAACACGGGCGTGACGCCCAGTCCCGCGTACAGGAAGAACGTCAGTAGGTTTGCGCCCGCGAAGGTACGCGATTTGAACAGGCGCAGCGGCATCATTGGGTACGCGGAGCGCGTCTCGACGACGACGAATGCGATCAGCGCGACCACGCCGACGATCAGCGCGATCAAGACGAGTGGACTGCCGAAGCCCTGCGCGGGCGCTTCGGTCAAGCCGTAGGTCAAGCCCGCCAGTCCGACTGTCGCCAAGACTGCGCCGGGGATGTCGAGACCCTTGGCGTTGGGATCGCGCGAATCGGGGACGAAGCGCAAGCCATAGAGCGCGATCAATGCCAGCGGGATATTGATGAAGAACACGCCGCGCCAAAAATCGAGCGCCGCAAGCTGTCCGCCGATCACGGGCCCGATAATCACCATCAGTGAACTAAAGGTTGACCACAAGCCAATCGCGCCGCCGCGCTTTTCGGGCGGATAGACAGCGGTGAGCAGCGCCAAACTGCCCGGAATCATCAGCGCGCCGCCGATGCCTTGCGCGATGCGCGCGATAATCAACAGTTCAATTGTCGGCGCGAGTCCGCACGCGACGGAGGTGATCATGAAAATGAAAATGCCGAGTGAAAAGATGCGTTTACGTCCGTAGATATCGCCCAACGACCCGCCGACCAGGATCAATGCCGCGAGGACGAGGCTGTAGCCATTGACGACCCACGCGACGAGGTTGTATGCCGCATTAAAATCGTTCTGCAAGTTCAATTGGACGATGGAGAGGGCGCTGCCGTCGATGAATGCCATGCTCGATGCGAGAATGGTGGCGACCAGCGTCCAACGCTGTACTCTGGTTTCTTGCACGATGAATGATACTCCCGTGAATTTGACACTGTTGACACAGTAACTTTACCGTGATACTTTATCATCACGTCTGAGACGAGTCGCCAAGCGTCTCCAAACGGGGCTTTTAGCCCTGATCCTCAGTCGTCTAAATTGAAAATTTACAATCGAATGGGATGAGGATCGTTGGTGACAATGCCGACAATCCTCATTTTTGATCTCGTTTTTCAACGGGCTGATCGGCGTGGAGAGCGCGTTGTTGGTGTACGTCATTTCACGAAACCGACTTGCAGCTGCAAAATTTGCAAAGCGTATCGCAAAGTCGGCTTGATTTAACCGTCACTCCAAGACTTCGCGCCGCAGCGCATCCAACATTTGCAGCGTGAGCAGGTTCCGCAGCGTACCGCCCAATTCGCGCTCTGCCCCGCTGAAGTCGCAGTACGCCCCGACGCGCGCTTTCAAATGATTACGGTCGGGTCCGATGCCGTGATCCGGCAGCACCTCCGCCGCCGCCCACAAATTGATCAGCGGGATTTGATAGCGATCCGCCAGATTGATCAGCGCCAGATTGAATTGCAGCGATTGGTCGTACTGCGGGCGTTCGGGCAGCACGATGAACGTCGTCAGCACCGGAATCACGCCCAGATTGATGGATTGCGTCACGATCTGCTCCATGTTAGCACGATACGCCGCCGCGTCCATCTCGCGCACGTCGATTCCGCCGAGCATGATCACCGAAATCGCCGGACGCGCGCGCTCGTATTCGCACATCAGCGACGAATCGCCCGCCGCACAGGTACTCGGCGCTGCCCAAAACGGATCGAGGACGGCGGCGGTGTTAAAACCCATGCGCGCGGACGTGCTTTCGTGCGTGAAGGAATTGGACGCGCCCGCGACGGGCGGCGTCGAGAAGAAATCGACGGTCGCGCGCAAATTTTCGTAGCTGCCCCATGTGCAAGTCTCGCGCTGACGAATGCCAAGCGGCTGCAAAAAGTCGCCATTGGTCGTGTTGCTGTCGCCTACGGTCGTAAACACCGTCGCGCGCAGACCGTTCGCTTGCCCGCGCGCATAAATGGCACGCACGGCGTCCGTATCGGCGTTCGCCAGCACCGGAACAGCGCGCAGCCGCGTTGGCGCGTCGAGCGGCGCGAGATTCGCATCGGCAACGGCAGTCACGCCAGCGATTACGCCGGCAATCGTTGGGATCGGTGCCGCAGCCGTCGGTACGGCGTTGGATTGTGTGGACGTGATCGTCAGCGTTGGGGCATCCGCCAACGCGCCATCGGCGTTCAGTGTTGGTGTAATCGTGAGGCTCGGCGTGATCGTCAGGGATGGCGCAGCACTCGTTAGCGTTGACAGTGGGGCAAGTGTCCGCGTCGGTATCAGCGTTGGCGCGGGCTGTGCCTGACACGATGCCAACAAACTGGCACTAATCAAGCCAGCGACAAACAGCAGCGATGCGCGTGCAGCCAGCACAATGCGCGCGCGAAGGGAGCGTAAAGGCATTGAAACGACATCCATTTTCATCGTCCATGTGCCTTATGATACCAAAGATGAGCGAATCATCAGCAAGCCGCGCGAACTGGTTGACACGATTCGCATCTCAGCTTATCATACCTACATAAATGTAGCCTACTGACA
>Ga0163147_10005423_pt1 | contig 15508 bp, 10 predicted proteins | sample OliLakLV19MP6G1_FD_148597 | JGI IMG/M metagenome (GOLD analysis project Ga0163147, IMG submission 148597) | Freshwater microbial mat bacterial communities from Lake Vanda, McMurdo Dry Valleys, Antarctica- Oligotrophic Lake LV.19.MP6.G1 | ecosystem: Environmental > Aquatic > Freshwater > Lake >...
TTGACGGAAGAAGGCATCGAGATTCGCTATGATATTCCGCGCCATAAATTGACTGCGATTCAGCGCGATGTTTTAGAAATGGAAGCGCAGTTGAAGGCGGCGTATCTCCTCACACTGCGGGCGATTGCGATGCTCGACGAGGGTATCCCAAATCCGCTGGAAGCATCGATGGCGAAGGTCAAAGCAGGCAAAATGGGCAGTTGGATTTGCCATAAAGCGGTTGAAGTGCTGGGGCCGCTCGGTTACAGCCGTGAATGGCTGGTTGAGAAGTGGATGAGAGATGCAAAGATCGCCGAAATTTACGAAGGGACAAATCAAATCAATACGTTGATCGTCGCCCGTCAAATTTTAAATTACACGCGCAAAGAACTGAGCTGATGAAATGAGGGGCGGCTGGCCTGTATTCCGTCGCCCTAAACTTTGCCTAGAGATCAGTTTTACCCCCTTAAATTTTTTCGTTATATAGGCTTCTTTGTTGTACAATGCGAATAGACAAAGAAATAAATAGGGAACTGCTATAATGCCTGTTACGCTTGAGTGGTTCGACGAACAGAAAACCATTATTCACTATCGTTATATTGGTGACTGGACATGGCAGGAATATCATGTGATGTTCGATCAGTCCGATGCATGATATGCCAGTGTCCCACATCGGGTTGATGCCATTCTTGACCTACGTAAAAGTGGTGGCTTTCCGCTCGGTACCATTGGGCAGCTCAGACGTGCTACGGCAACAAATACCCCCAACTGGGGCATTACGGTTGTTATCGGCTGGGACATTTTCGGTAATGCTTTATATCGAACTATGCGGATGCTTTATCCCCGTCATGCGGTTGTGAGCCGCTATTTGCTGGGTAATAGCGTCGATCATGCCTTGCAGATGATTGCCGAATCACGCGCTGAAGAAGCGATCAACCCCAGTTCGTAACCCCAAATCTGGCAAAATCTGGTACACTTTTCCCGAATAATCTAATGATGATTCGGAAAGGTTTTTAAAAACATGACTTACAATATTCGTAAGGCTGCCGTGATCGGCTCTGGCACGATGGGCGGCGGCATCGCTACCGTGTTGGCTGGCATCGGCGTAGAAACGATGTTATTGGATATTCCCGCCAAAGGGACGCAGCCTGGTGATTCACCTGCTAAGCGTAACGCTGTCGTCAGCGGCAATCTCCAAATGCTGCAAAAAATGCGCCCGCCGCAGTTGTTCAGCCCGTCCGTGATGGAAAATATCAGCATCGGCAATATTGATGATGATCTCGACAAATTAGCGGATGCCGATTGGATTATCGAAGTTGTGGTGGAACGGCTGGACATCAAGCAAAATTTGATGGCGAAGCTAGCGGAAATCGCCAAGCCGACGGCGATCATCACGACCAATACCTCCGGTCTGCCGATTAATCAAATCGCAGAGGGACTCGGCGAAGACTTTACCCGCCGCTTTATAGGAACCCATTTTTTTAATCCGCCCCGTTATTTATATTTACTCGAAGTTATCCCCCACGAGAATACCGATCCTGAAGCCGTAAACTTCATGGTAGAGTTCGCTACCGCTCGGCTCGGCAAAGGGGTTGTTGTCGCTAAGGATCGCCCGAACTTTATCGGCAACCGTTTTATGTCGATGGCGGGGATGCAAACGATGGGGTTGGCGCTCGATCAAGGCTTTACAGTCGAGGAAGTAGATGCGCTGACGGGCCCGCTGATTGGTCGGCCTAAGACCTCGACTTTCCGCTTGAATGATCTGGTCGGGTTTGATATTGCGGTTCATGTCGCGCAAAATTTGTATCCGGCGATTAAAGATGATCCGGCGCGGGAAGTGCTGAATCATCCCGCGGCCTCAGCTCTAAGTCAGAAAATGTTGGATAACGAATGGTTGGGCAACAAAAGCGGACAAGGCTTTTATAAGCAGGTCAAAGGCGCAAGCGGCGAGCGTGAATTCTGGGTGCTGAATCTGGAAACATTTGAGTATGAAGCCCCGAAAAATCCCACGTTTGAGAGCGTAAAGAAGCATGAGCGTGTGAAGCCCACAGGTGAGCGCATCAAGCGGTTGATTGCGGAAGAAGATCGCGCCGGACAATTTTTGTGGCATGTTCACGCTTTTTATCTGGCGTATGCCAGCCACCGCGTGCCAGAAATCACCGATACGATCCTCAATATTGATAACGCGCAAAAATGGGGCTTCAGCCATGAGATGGGGCCGTTTGAAATTTGGGATGCGATTGGTGTTGAGGAAAATATCGTGCCGTTTGAAGCAGCAGGCTATCCGGTGGCGGATTGGGTCAAAAATATGGTCGCCAGCGGAAAGACGACCTTCTATCAGCGCGATGCGGCTGGACAGATTACAGGCTATTACAGTCCACAAGAGACGCAGTATGTGCCGCTGAAAGTCGATCCGCGCCAGATCACGGTTGCCAGCTTAAAAGCCGCCAATAAAGAACTCGCCGGAAACAAAGATGCCAGCGTCTATGATATGGGCGATGGAGCGCTGCTGTGGGAGTTCCATACCAAGCAAAATTCGATTACGTCTGGCTTAATCGAGATGGGACACAAAGCACTGGAAATCCTGAACGATGATGTGTATAAGGCGCTGGTCGTGGGCAATGATGCCGAGCGCTTTTCCATCGGCGCGAATCTCGATCCGAGCAATTTACAAGAAGGGCTGGAAGGGATTGAACGCACCCTCCGCGCTTTACAAGACCTGACACAAGCGCTGCGTTATGCCTCGAAACCTGTCGTTACGGCGGCGCACAATATGGCGCTCGGCGGCGGTTGCGAATTGATGATGTCTGGCACGGCGACTGTCGCCCATATCGAATTGTATACAGGGTTGGTAGAAGTCGGCGTTGGCCTTGTTCCGGCAGGCGGCGGGATGAAGGAACTCGTCCGTCGGGTGATTAATCCCATCAAAGAGGCGCACGAACACAACGATATTCTGCCTGCGATGCAGGTGATTTTTGAAACAGTGGCGACGGCGAAGGTCAGCGGCAGCGCCCTCGAAGCGCAGCAGATCGGCTTCCTCGCGCCAACCGATCATATCGTCATGAATCGGGCGCATTTGCTCGGTGAGGCCAAGCGGGTCGCGTTGGAGATCGCCGAAAGTTACGTCCCCCACAAGCCAGAGAAAGTATGGGCTTCCGGGCGGGATACTTACGCTGCGCTGCTGATCGCCATCGAGAGTTTCCGCGAGGGTGGTTTCGCCAGCGAATACGATGCCTATATCTCCAAGCAGTTGGCCCATATCCTCACGGGCGGGGCGCTCTCGCAGCCGCAGTGGGTCGATCAGCAGGTGCTGCTTGATCTGGAGCGCAAGAGCTTCCTTGATCTGATTATGCAGACCAAGACGATGGATCGCATCATGCACATGCTCCAGACGAATAAGCCGCTCAGAAATTAGTGAGGAACAATAAGTAACGAGTGCTGAGTTAGCTTTCAGTGGTCAGCCATCAGCTTTTCCGAGTTGGTGGCTAACTATCTGATAATTAACGTTGCACGAAAGCATCTCCAATCAGTGTTGCAATCATTTCCCCTTCCCAATCAAATTTGCTTCCCTCAAATTTGCAAAGCAGTTTGTAGATAACACCAAAATCCTGTGACCAATAGTAGAAATTCAGGTGCGTGGCTTCATCTTCTGTAGTGAGGATTGGGGGATGAATTTGAGCCGCAATTTCCAAGATGCTTTGTTCATCTTTGGCAAGTTGCTCCCCATAAATTTGTCGAAGGTGTTCAGGAAACCGGGGAATATCTTCGCTGTTCCCTATGACTCTTCCTTTTAAGCCACGAGGTAGATAGGCGAATTTGGTGGCTCCAACGAAATTCGCTATCACCGAGGCATCACTAATGACAATAGTTTCACGTTGCAGAAACTCAGAGTAATCCTCATCATTTGAGTGGTCATCTAACCAAAGGATTTTTCCGTCCTTGTAAAATGCCAATATAGCTATGTCCGTGTGACCTGGATGAGAACAACTCGCCTCATAAATTTGTCCAACGAATGTACTGATGGGCAAGTGATTAAGTGGGTGAATACGAATATAAGGAGGTTCAGCTTGTGAGAGTCTCTCTGCCCTAGATTCTTGGAAATTCAACAGGCTTAATGTAGCTGATCGATTTACGCTAGGGTGATTATCAGGATATTGGTTGAAGAATTGAGAGACTAGCAAGTGCAGATCGTTGTCCATCATCTTGAAATTCCGTATTCGGTTCGTAACTGCTTCTCGATTCAGTTTACTCCAAATTGATAGGAGGACTAGATAAGCCCTCCCAACACACAAAATGTGTTAACGATTTACGGTTCTTCCGTCCCTTGTGGTGGAGGTGGCGGCGGTGGAGGTGGTTCTACAGTCGGCACAGGTTGTGGTCCCGTCTGTTGGTCTGGCGGCGGTGGAGGTGGTGCAACCCCACTCGGCGGATTGGTTGGTGGCGGCGGTTCGGCAGGTGGAGGCGGCGGTACAAACGGATCGGCGACTTCGATAACCTCGTTGAGTAATTCCAGCGGAAGATTGCCGAATTCTTCATCCTCATACGCTGAAACCGTCCCTGGTGAATCGGCGGCGTTAAGATCATCATCAAGCGGCACATTAACGCCAGCGCCTGCCGGAACATAGACTGTGAGTTCATCTGCTGTGACGGAAGCCTGCCCTTCCAATACATCAATCAACAAATCTTCACCCGCTGCGGCTTGCAGATAAACCGTCGAGCCGAGTTCAATCTCAACATTATTAACATTTACTGTCACACGTCGTGCATCGCCGGGTGTCTGTAACAAAATGCCGCTTTCAGGCGCTCCATCGCAAGGCGCATCATCGCGTCCGCTGCTGAAAGTAAACGCTTGCATGGCGCTGTAAAGCGGTTCGTCAGGATCGGCAACCGCCAGCACATCCGCGCCTGCATCACCGGAAACAAGGTCTTTAAATATCCATCCGACTGTGCCGTCTTCTAACGCGATCCGCAGCCACGATTGATCTGCGAGCCGTGCATCCGAGGTAACGACCTGACCATTTGTGAGCGACCCGACGACACGGCCTTCTGTAGAGGGATACGCCCGAACATTGGCGCTTTGCAGCGCGGTCAATTCCAGCGTAACAGACTCACCATCGACAGGTGCGACAGCATTTTGCACAGCCACCTCGCCAAAAATGAGCATCGTGACAAATTGCCCTTCTGGTAATCCGGCGCTGATGCGAATCGTCGTTACGCCCCAACGCTCCGCTTCAGCATCGAAGGCCGTAGATGTCAGCGTTTCGAGATCGGCGGCACTCACAATGTCACCCGCTGTACCAAAAACAAAATCCGCAGCATCCAGGCGTGATTCTGCACTCACGCCAGCGTTCCCGTAACAGACTTCGCCTGCCGCTGCATCCTGGCAAGCCTCCTGTGCGGCTGCGATAGCTGCTTCCACCAATGCCGCACAATCGCCATTTTGGGCGATTGCTGCCACTGTGATGGAGGTCAACGCAACAAACAGCCCTGCGCCTATCCAATTTGACAAAAGTTTCATAAGCCCTTTCCCTTGCGTGTGTAAATAACCTGCGCTTTTGAGGTATTCGGAAAATATGATGGGATAGATCAAATTACGCGAGTTTTGATTATTTTGTTGAAGAGGATGAGTATAAATGGGAAAAGAGAAAGGGCGTGGACGATCCATTCTAAGCCCTTGAAAAACTAATAACCCCAAGTGATTGATTGATATTCCTCATGTTTTTGCACATAAGAGGCGATAAATGGGCATAGGGCTTGAACTTTGTGACCATGTTCTTTGGCATATTCCAAAGCTACATACGCCATCTTGCCGCCAACGCCCATTCCCTCAAATTCCGGCGGCACTTCGGTATGTGTGAAGACCATATTGTTTCCGGCAATCATGTATTCCACGATTGCCATTTTCCCATCAATGACCACCTCGAAGCGGTTTTCTTGTGGGTTGTTCTTCACTTCTAACTGATTCGGATCAATTGTCATTTTTTACGTTACCCCTTTAACCAATACCATGTTTAAGATTCCGACTCGAAATTGATGCGCTTATGGGTTCCATCGCAGAAGGGCTTGTTGCCCGAACCACCGCAGCGACACAGCCAAACTTCCTGCCCTCTAAAGAGTGTTTCGCCGCTGGCGTTGAGAATTTCTACCGCCCCTTGTAATTCCAGTGAGCCGTTGACATGCGCGGTAATCGTTAATTTGCCGCCTGCTGGAACGGTACTTTCTTGGTTCATAGGGACAACTTCAACCGCTTCAAACGCGGAGTCTTTATGGCTGTTATCACAGAAGGGTTTATTTTTAGACGCGCCGCATCTGCAAAGTGTTACTCGCGTTTCTTGTTCGAGGGCGGTAGTTGCGCCGTTGATAGCGAGGTCGCCGCGTATTTCCAGTGGCCCATTAGGGCGTACGATGATCGTATTTTTCTCTGGAACAACTTCTTTGATTCCATCTTTCCGGTCATAATGCAGCGCGCCGGAAGGACATTGTTCTACCACGAAGGCAATCTGTTCAGCAGATACGCCATCGGGATTAATCCACGGGCGTTTTTGCTGATCAAACACTTCGGATAAGCGCGTAACACAATAGGCAGCATGGATGCAGCGTTTTACGTTATAGGTAATATCCGCTGATTCTCCCACATAACGCCGGTCATTGCCTGTATATTTTCCGTCATTATCAAGCCTTTATTTAACGGACTATAGTCCATTTGAGGATACCAGATCGATTTGAGCGGGTCAATTCAATTATTTTGCGCGGTCTAACATGAAGACACAAAATCTGATTATAGTTCAATGGGATAATGCTCTTTCAAATCCCGCGGCGCAAGCTACAATCAAAGTGTCAACGTAACCCAATTATGCAATATAGTATCTTCTTATGAAGGAAAAATCATGTCGTACTTAGAACAAGCGCAAGCACTCCAAGATCAACTCGTCGCATGGAGGCGCGAGATTCATAGTTATCCTGAACTTGGCTTTCAAGAGCAGCGCACAGCAGGCTTGGTCGCTGATAATTTGCGGGCGATGGGGATCGAAGTTCAGTCCGGAGTCGGTAGGACGGGCGTAATCGCTCGCATAGGCGAGGGGGGCGGGCGTGTCATCGGTATTCGGGCCGATATGGACGCGCTGCCGATTCAAGAAGCGAATGATGTTCCGTATGCCTCCAAGATTCCCGGTGTGATGCACGCTTGTGGGCATGATGCACACACCGCGATTTTGCTCGGTGTCGCAAAGCTGCTCAATGAAACGCCGGATTTACCTGCGGGTGAAATCAGGTTGTTATTTCAGCCGAGCGAAGAAATGCAGGATGCTGAGGCCAAAAGTGGCGCGGTACGGATGATTGAAGATCAAGCGATGGCTGGGATTGATGCTGTGATCGCGCTGCATGTCGATAGCAAAGCCCCATCTGGACAGGTCGAAATTGCCAGCGGGTATGTTGGCGCGGCGGTGGATGATTTTGTCGGGGTGATTTTAGGGGAAGGCTGTCATGGGGCATCCCCACATCAAGGCATCGACCCGATCTTCTTACAGGCGCAGGTCGTCAACGCTATTCAGGGAATTATTTCTCGCCGCATTGATCCGATTATGCCGCGCATTATCACGATTGGCGCGATTCACGGCGGCGCGGCTTCTAACGTTATCCCGGACGAAGTACAATTGATCGGGACGATTCGCAGTTACAGCGAGGAAGTACGCAGTAAATTGCATGAGGAATTAGAAAAAGCCTTCAGCCTCGTCCGCGCATTAGGCGGCGATTACAAACTGACAATTACGAAGGGCTATCCTGCCCTCTTTAACCATGCCGAAGTCGCCACTCTCATCCGCCAAGTATCGGTGGAAATGATTGGGGAAACTGCGACTGTGACGGGCGCACCGTCAATGGGCGCAGAGGATTTTTCCTTCATGACGCAGCTTGTACCGGGTGCAATGTTTATGCTGGGCGCACAATATGACTCGGTAAATCGTCCGCATCACAGCCCCATTTTCGATATTGATGAAAAGTGTATGCCTGTCGGCACGGCAGTACTGGCAGAAACAGTGGTGCGGTTGCTGCGCGGGTGAGGCAATGAATCTTTTGATGCACTAAACTCCCAAAGGACACAGAGAAATTTTTCTAAAAATCTCTGCGTCCCTTGCCTAGCATTAAGGCCATGCAGGACGAAACCAGTTTCGTCCCCAAACAATCATTTATTGTGCTAGGTCGCTAATTACTGCAATCAGATTGACGATCTCCGGCGGCAAAAAGCCTTCCTGCGCCTGAATTGACCGCGCAAGGTCGCCGCGTGTCACAGCGATCTGATAGCGATAAATGTCTTCACGCCCCGGCGCACCTAAAAATGTCCCTTGTACATTGAAGAAATTAATCTCATCAATCACCTGTCCGAGCGCGGCAATTTTATCCGCTGAGGCCGTAGATTCGCTTCCATTCGTGACAACACGTCCATCGCTATAGACCTCGATCACCAGCGTGATATTATTCGGCCCACCCGTCTGCGCCAAGACGACGGTATCAAAACCGCTGGTGGGCTGGATGGGCGATCCATCTTCGGGTGTCGGTTCTTCCGTCACAGGCGCTGCCGCCAACACACCCGGCGCTGGCAAAAATGCCGTCGGAACTTCTGTCACTTCAGTGAGAACTTGCTGGGTTGCGTCACTGACTTCAGGAGATACTTCAATATTTGGCTGTGGTGCCGTAGTCGCTGCATCCGGCACAGGGGTTGCGTCATCACCGCCCCCACCACAAGCGGCTAAAAATAGGCTGCTTAACAGCATCAGAATCAGAGCGTAACGCATACGTCATCTTCCTTTAATTACGTCAATCAACAGACTCAGTTTGAATGAGAACGCTGTTTATGGCAAGTTGAGGTTTGTCGGGATTTGTTAACAACAGGAGTGGCGGTATTGGGAGGATGTATGGAAGCACCGATGTTTGCTTCCGCCAGCACCCATTATTTTAGCCCCTCCGTTAACAACACCTCATTCATATTGTTTAGATTTTGTAACAGTAAAAACGAAATTTTTACAATTTGTGCTTTTCATTTGGTGCTATCATCTATTCATCTCTTAGTTTTAGACATTCATAGCGTGTGTGCTGGCGATAGCACCTCATTTTATCCAGTGTAATAACTAATTTTTTTGACTTTAAAATCATATAAAATGCCTAATTGGGGGAAAAGATGAACCATATTTTCAGGAAGCATCCTATTATTTGGGTTGGATTGCTCATGATCGGCTTCATCTGGATGGCCTCTGCCGCCACGTTGTTTGCCGAGGGTACAGACCCCGCTACATCACCGACCACCGCAGTATCGAACCAAACGATTATCCAGTTTTCCCCTGCTGCTACTACCGAAGAACGCGCCGCTTATATCGCCTCAATCGGCGGGACGGTCATCGAAGAAATTCCAGCCCTTAATGCCGTCGTCGTCAGCATTTCGCCCAACGCGCCCCAATATGATCCTTCCCCCTCCTCTCTCCCGCCTATCGTCACCATCTCTGAGCCGGATTATTTTGTGACCGCACTCGAAGAACCGATGCAAAGCCAGCAGTGGGCGCTGCCTGTGATTGGTGCGCCTAGCGCGTGGGAATCACTTCCAGCGGATAGCGCATCTGTTGTCGTCGCGGTGATTGATTCCGGTATCTGCGCCGATCATCCTGATCTGGCAAATCGCATTCTGGCCGGATACGACTTTGTGGAAGACGATGTTGTCCCGCAGGATACCTTTGGGCATGGCTGCGCGGTAGCAGGTGTGATCGCCGCAGACGGAAATAATGGCATCGGTATCGCTGGGGTTGCGCCTAACGCGAGGATTATGCCGTTGCGTGTCTTAGATGGGCGCGGCAATGGCCTCTACAGCGATGTGGCGGCAGCAGTTGTTTGGGCAGCCGATCATGGCGCACAAATCATTAATTTATCACTCGGCGGCGCGAATCAATCTTTACTCCTGCAAAACGCAATTGATTATGCTATCGCTCGCAATAGTATCGTGATCGCAGCGGCAGGCAACACGGGCGGCGCGGTATTGTATCCGGCGGCTTATGCACCCGTTATCGCCGTCGGCTCAGTCGATCAAAATCTTGAGCGCAGCAGTTTTAGCAGCTACGGCCCAGAAATCGACGTTTATGCCCCCGGCAGTGATGTGCTTTCAACTGCACTCGATGGGGGCTACACGACCCGCAGCGGCACATCCATCGCCGCACCCCAAGTCGCAGGCATCGCCGCGTTAGAAATGGCTTATGGGCGCGATTTAACGCTCAATGGGGGTGTCATCGCTTTTGATGGCGGTTCGACCCCTGTGCCAACCACCCCAACGACTGGCGAATTACCTTTAATGCCGATGGGCGCACGTCCACCGAATATTCCTGATGGCTATATGATCGTCTACGGCGATATTCAAGTGCCGATTGATTTCTTTGAAGTCGGCGGACAATTTTCGCATCAAGGCAATTTGTGGCCTCGCAGCGGCCCGACAGAAGCCTCACCATCGCTTATTCCGTATGCTTTTGATCTTACGCTTGATGGCGGCGGGCAGCCTAACGTCAGCCCCTTAAACCAACAGAGAGCGATTGAGGCAATGGCGGCATGGGAAGCAGTTGCTAATGTTGATTTTATCCCGCGTACCGACCAAGACGATTTTATCTTCTATCGTGACACAACCAACGATGTCGACGGAATGGGCAATTCGGTTGCTGCCAATAACTCCCCGGTGGGACGCGTTGGCGGTCAGCAAACCTTAAATATGACCAGTTGGGGCGCAAAATTTGTCATCGTGCATGAGTTAGGTCATGCCATTGGCTTAGTGCATGAGCATCAACGCCCCGGACGCGATACTTTTGTCACGATTGTGATGGGCAACGTACAGGCCGGGCAAGCAGGCAACTTCAACCTCACTGCCGATGACGAAAGTACAAATATCGGCAATTACGATTTCAACTCCGTCATGCACTATGGGCAGTATGCCTTCTCGGTTTGTAACGCTGGCGCAGCTCCGCCCCCTTGTACTGATGGGACGGGCGGCACGCCGGATCTCCGCACTGTGATCGTAAAACCCGGTTTTGAAGCCTTCCAAACAACAATGGGAAATCTCGGCGGGATGACCTGGTTAACCGATATTGATATGAACGGGATCAATGACATTTATGCGGGGATTCCCACCGCTCCAACCAATGATGTCTTTAGCCGTGCCGATGAAACAGGTTTTACACTCGGATTTCCGTTTATTCTTGGCTTAGGCGCTCCGCAAACCGCGAATGCCATGCACTACAATGCTTCGGTAAGCGAAAGCGACCCGACCATGAGTTGTGCGCCGGGCGGTAATCGAAATTACGCGCATACGGTTTGGTATCATTACCGAACTCCCTACAGCCCATCTTTCAACCATACCATTCAACTGACGACGGTTGCCAGCACCGTTGACCCGAATGAACCACTACCCTTCGACCCAGTGATGGCAGTTTACACAGGTACAGAAGGGGCGCTGACGCAAATCGCGTGTGATGATGACAGTGGCCCCGCTTTGGGCGCACAGTTAAGCTTCAATGCTGTGGGCGGCACGGATTATTATGTCATGGTCGCTAAGGCGGGCTTTGGAGCGCTGCCTAGCCTGCCGCTGATCGCTGGCCTCACAGACACCGTAATCAATGTCGTTTTGGATGTTGTTCCTGTCGCAAATGATGCGATTGAAAACGCTATCACTATTCCTAATACGATCTTCCCGTATACGCAGCAGTTGGATGCCTATAAAACCACCGTTGTACCCTCTGACCCGAACTTATCCTGTACATTCACCCCGCGAGATTTTGCACACACAATCTGGTATCGCTACACCGCGCCCCTAAACCAGAATGTGCGCTTTAGTGCGGATTATGATGGACAGGTCTTGACGTTCAGCGGGCAATTACCCGTTGTAGCGGTCTTTACAGGTAATCCCGGCAGCTTAACGGAAGTCGGCTGTAATGATTATGGGGTAAGCACAACATTTGGGGAACCTGTATACGTCGATTTCGCAGCTAACGAAGGCACAACCTATTACATCATGGTCGCGCAGGGCGACACAGATGAAATTGACAGCACACGAAGGTTGGATGTCTCGCTGGATATTATCGCGCCGAGTAATGACAATTTCGCCCAAGCGCGGGTTATCCCTACTACGGCAATGCCGCAAGATTTCGATCAAGACATTTTTAGGGCGACAGTCGAAGGCACAGACCCCGCTATGCCTTGCGGTGGCGCACGTAATAACACTGTTTGGTATCGCTACACGCCAACCGCTAATCAGCGCATCCGTCTGGATACGTCTACCAGCGGCTATGACAGCATTATCGGCGTATATACGGGCAGTCCGGGTAGTTTTACCGAAGTCGCCTGTGATGATAACGGTGCAAGTGGTGGCATAGCGACGATAGATATGACGGCGAATACGGCCTATCACATTATGATCGCTAAATTTGGTACCGCCGTGAGCTTCCCTAGAAGGCTGCATTTGCAAGTCATTAAGCTGCCGCCCGCCAATGACAATTTTGATGATGCGGCAGAAATTTCGGCGCTGCCGGGGGTATTTAACGCGGTTCAGGATGTTGACCTTTCGACATCGCCCGATAGCGACCCAGCGATCACCTGCCTTACGCCCAACGATAATTATGTGAATTCAATCTGGTATAAATACACGCCCACCGTCAGTCGTTATGTACAACTCAGCACGGAAGGCAGCGCTTTTGATACCGCTATCGGTGTGTATACAGGAGCCGCCAACGCGCTTACACAAATCGCATGTGATAATAATGACGGCACATTAACCAGTTCGGTGGTGGGTTGGAATACCACAGCCAATACGACCTATTACATCATGCTCGCCAAAGTGGGCACCACGCCCGTCGTGGGAACTGCGTCTGCGCGTTTTAGCATCAATGCGCTGGTACAAAACGGCCCCCTCAACGCCATTACGACCAAGTATGGCAACCCGTCTTATGAATGGACAGATATTCCGGGGGCGCGTTATTATTATCTCTTCCTGCAAGCGACCACCGGGGTGCAGCGGATTAACGAAGTCATCAGCGATACGCTTTTCTGCGACGGCACAATTTGCAGCGTTGATCCGACTCAGTTACCCAGTATCCTCGCGGAAAACTATCGCCTTCCAAATGGCAGTTATCAATGGTCAGTGCGCGGCTGGAATTATGATGGTCCGGCGGAATGGGTCGGCTTCGGCAACTTCACTTTAACCGCGACCCCGCCCGGATTGGTAACTATCGGCGCAGCCACAAACCTTAATCAACTTCGCCCAACCTTGAATTGGACATTAGATGTCAATGCCAATTCCGCGACAGCCTTTAACATTTATGTGGCTCCAGCGGCAAATCTCGGCACAGGCAGCATGTTCCTGACCAACCTCACGCGCCTTGCCGCCTGTGGCAGCATTAATGGCTTGAATTGCTCTGTTCAACTCAATGTTGACCTTTTGAACGCCACAGATTACAGCTTCTTTGTTCAAAGTGTCAATCTAGCGGGCGCACTGACGAACACCGGCCCTTATGACAACGGCTATGCGGGTTCCGGGAACTTCAGGACGAATTTCACCATTCCTAACATTCCGGCGAACCTCGCTGTAAATTACAATCAAGGGCTGCCTTCGATTAGCTGGGACGACTCGCCTAACGCCCAATCGTTTAACGTCTATATTAGCCCAGCGGCAAATTGGGGAACACAGACTCACTTCCAGACTTATCCGCGCACAACCGGGGTGAATGGCCTGTGCAACGGCATAACCTGTACACTGCGGAATTTGCACATCGTCCTCGCAAACGGCGCATATAATTTCGCTGTTAATGCTGTCGGCAGTGCAAGTCCAAGCGTGGACGGCACGTATAACAACGGTTACGGGGTGCTAGAAAATGCCGCTTTGAACCTCACTGCCCCGCTTCCGCCTAGTGCTGGATTGAGTCCGGCATTGGGGAGCAACGTCACCACTGGACATCAGACGTTTAGTTGGAACACGGTTGCCGGCGCGATTTCTTACCAATTGGCTGTAGCCAGCAATAATACAGGCCAGTTCATCATGCGTCATGAGCAGTGGTATTGGGCAGACGCGCCGGATTGCACACCGCATCCCGGAACGTGTACCATCAGCCCGGATGTTTATCTGACGGCAGGCGAGAATATCTGGAATGTACGGGCGTATGGCCCCGGCGGCTTAAGCGCCTATGCGAATGCCGTCACGGGGATTACGTTCAACGTTACTTCAAATATTCCCGCGCTAGTCGTATTAGGTGCGCCTGCCGGAATGCTCCCCATCAACAACCCGACCTTCTCATGGACAGATCAGGCTGGCGCGGATTGGTATCAAGTCGCCATTGGCGTAGAAGCACCCGTATTTACGCTTAATCACCTCGAATGGTATCGGGCGGAACGTGGCGCAGGTAAACTCTGTAACTTGGGTACCTGCACACTCACGATTCCGGGGCTGGCGCTGCCGAATAATGTCTATGTTTGGAACGTCCAAGCCTCATCGCCGCAAGGCATTGGCCCATGGAACGGCGCACCCTACACGACCTTTACGATTGCTGTTCCAGCCCCCGCCGCGCCGACACTGCTTACGCCTGCCGCCGACGGCATCGTCTACAATACTAACCGTCCCGTCTTTACATGGCAGGTCACGCCGAATGCCACCAGTTACACCTTTGAACTGCGTAACAGCGACAATAATGTCGTCTTTATCACCACACAACCCGAATCGGTGGTTTGCAATACAATCACGGGGATTTGTACCGGACAACTGCCTAATCCAGTTGTCTACGGGGTATATAGTTGGAAGATGCAGGCAATTGGTCAGGGCGGCGCAGGTGTCTTCACCCCTGTGCGGAACTTCATCTCGCTCTCGATCAACCGTACACCAATGGCGGATCCGGTCTTGGTGCAGTCTGATGACAGTGCAATCACGCGCAGCGGTGCGTGGGCATCGGTTGCGTCTGAGTCGGCGCTTGATAGCAACTATCTTGCCAGCAGCGCGACTATCGGCGACACATTGACACTCAACTTCACCGGGACACAAGCGGACATCATTTACGTCGCTGGGCCAAATTACGGTTCATGGGCGGTTGAAGTAGATGGCGTGATTATGCTTACCATCAATGCCAATACGCTGGAACTGACCTTTGGGCAAGTGGCAACTGTCGGCGGCCTGAGCGCTGGACAGCACACCCTACGCATTATCGCGGCAGGAGGCGCATCCATCGGCATCGACGCGGTGATTATCGACGGACAGCCGCTTATCGGCGTTGCGCCAATCGCAATTGCGCCGCCGACTATCGAACCTGTGCTGCCGACTCCGCTGCCCACATTAATCCCTGTTCCTTCCGCAACGCCGGAGCCAGCGGTAGTCGAGCCAACGCCGGAAGCCACCTCCGCACCAGAAACCACCGAAACACCCTAAACAAAAAACGGGCGGATTAGCCATAAAACTAATCCGCCCGTTCTTGTTTGCCTGTTTTTAAAGCCTACACAGTGTCCAGCATATAGCGTGAAATCAAATGGGCAG
>Ga0163147_10005424_pt1 | contig 15507 bp, 16 predicted proteins | sample OliLakLV19MP6G1_FD_148597 | JGI IMG/M metagenome (GOLD analysis project Ga0163147, IMG submission 148597) | Freshwater microbial mat bacterial communities from Lake Vanda, McMurdo Dry Valleys, Antarctica- Oligotrophic Lake LV.19.MP6.G1 | ecosystem: Environmental > Aquatic > Freshwater > Lake >...
TTCTTGCATTGCTCCCCATGTTCGGGGACGACTTACAACGGGATGTCAAGATAGCCGTAGCCCCAAAGTATGGAGTTCTCGCAAGGACTGGTGCCGTCAACGGCGAAGTGTCGATCAACGTCCTAGTATATCGTTTCATGAAAATATATCCGCATCTTCGGTGAGAGCATCGAAGGCTTTCCAGCGATGGATGACTGGTTGTGCATTGATTTCTGCGACTCCCTTGAGGATTCGGTCCTTCAACTCCTGGAGGGAAGCAACGCGGATGTGCTTGAGAAATGTTCTGGCCATCTTCCCAAACAGCGTCTCGGCAATGTTGAGCCACGATCCATGTTTGGGCGTGAGAACGTACTTGAAGCGGTTGGGATGTTCCGCCAGATAGCGGCCAGTCTCTTTGGAGAGATGAGCGGAGTGGTTGTCAAGCACGATTCGGATGATGGATCCGGGCGGATAGTAAGCGTCCAGATCCTTGAGCAAGGCGACAAATTCGACACTGCGATGACGAGACTCGACTCTCGCGATGACATGTCCATCGAGCAAATCCAAGGAAGCCAAAATGGAGAGCGTGCCAAGCCGTTGATACTCATGGTCCCGGGAAACGGTAGGGGGCGCTGCATTCGTGCCATCCTTCTCGATTGCGTCCGGATACAGGGATACCTCTTGATAGACCGTCACGACGGTCTTCATCTTTTCCTTGAACTCTGGATCCCGCCGTTCCAAATAGTACCTGACCTTGTGGGGTTGCAGTTCCTGCGCCACCAGGATACGGTGAACGGTGGCCTTGGCCGCATCGGACAGAGCCGGAAAGCCCTCCTGCCTGGCGTGCGTGCGCACATGAAGCGCCAGCGCCGACCGCGTCCACAGTTCGGCGGCATAGCCGAATTCCTTAGGTTTCGAACAAGCCAGAGACACCACCCAGGCCTTGGCATCATCCGTGATCGCCGCCTCGCGTGGTTTGTGGGGTGTGTCTCTCATCCCCCGCTTCCACACCCATTTGGAGCGCCCTGTCGACCCACTTGAGAACGCTCACGCGAGTCGTCTTCTGGGCGCGCGCAATCTCCGAGACGGTCTCACCGGCGTGGTACCGCGACATGATCTGAGCCCGGAACACGTCGCGGGCCGCCGCCGTCTTGGAATTCCGTAGCTGGTCGAGAACGTGCTGCTCCCCTTCCAACAAGAAGAGCTTTGGATGTTTCGAGTAACTCGCCATACAACGAGTCTATCAAAAAAACGAATCACTATGGATATGTTTTACTGAAACGCTATACTAGGAGTATCTGCGGACCGGATTCGAGGATCCTGAGCCGCACTTCGTCGAAGGGGAGTTGGTGGCACGATCCATACCGAATTACTTTCACGCTCGGACCCAGATGCGTCTCGGCGATGCGTTCAAAGTGTGGCGGGATCGCGGCGAGCTGTTTCGTGCTTCGGAAATCAGGCTTCGTCTCGCGCCAGAAACCTTTCGCGTTGCCGATTTCGCGCTGTTCCTCGTCGAACCCCAAGACGCGATTCCCACCGTTGCACCGGTGGCCGTCATCGAAATCATATCCCCGGATGACTGCTACCATGAACTTCTCGCGAAGCTTGGCGAATACGAAAGCGCGGGAATCGACCACATTTTCGTCGTCGACCCACCATTGTGCAAACTCTCCCGATTTCTGCACGGGAACCCGATGGCTGTCGATGCAATCGAAATTGACTCGGGCATTCGCGTTTCCGCGACCTCGATTTACTAAAGCAGTTTCAGAGATTCAAGCGACGACATCCCCGAAAACGCTCAAGAACATCAGCACCGCGTGAAAGCCATCCCGGCGAAGCTCACTACGCTCTGCTCATCGATGTTCCACTGTTGATACCGCAGCAACTGCCCCCGCGCCTCCGGAACCGCTCGCAAGAACGTATATAGCGGACTCGATCCGCACCACTTCAGGTCATCCTGATTCTCTTGTACTTGATCCCAGAACTCTTCGGCCTTGCCTCCGTTGATGCTCTCGATACGTCGCTTATCGCGAGCGGCCACCGAGACCATTTCGCGAGCATCCGCCTCGGCGCTGAACTCATCCCCGTAACGCTGCCCCATATGCGCCATATCGATGCCCAACACCCAACACAAACGTGACGATTCACGCGCCTGCATCTCGCCCAGCACGTCCAGAAACCGCTTCACTTCCTCTGATTCCTCTGGCTTTCCGCCCATGTAAATCGACTTCGCATACGATCCGCAGAGGATCGGCAGAATCTTCACTTCCGGCCCGTAAGTATGTTGCAGAAACGCGATCTGGAATTCGATCGAATGCTCGAACGAATGGCAGTAATCTTCCATCGAAACCGCCGCTCCAGCCTTGCTTTCCAATTCGTCCACCAATGCGCGATCCGTCACCGCGCATCCATAGGGAGTGTCAAACGGCTTGCGAGTCAAGCCAAAGCGATCAGGCGCACCATAGTGCGATGTTCCCAGCACAACGAAAGTCTTTTCTCGATGCTCCGGCGTCAACGCGCGGTATGCCGCCTGATAGGATTCCCAACCGCCAAATGGACTCACATGGGGCGCGGCGACCCCAATCAGCTTCGTGGGGTTCGAAACTTCAGGATTGCCGGCATCCATCCCCATGTATTGTGAGAACACTTCATGCAACTCCGTCGCCGAGTTGGGGTATGCGGTGCCTGCGTGCGCGGGCTTGCGCACAGGAGCATCGGCAAAAGCTTGGTGCGCCTCATCGCGGATCTGTTCGAAGATTTCGTCTTCGAGGAACCCGGCTTCGCTCAGTGTTGTGTGCAGATGATCGACGAGTTCCTTCGTGTCGAGTTCGCCTGTGAGTTCATAGAGCTGCCGCTTGAGATCGGTATCCGTGCGTTCGCCATCGAAGAACTCAAGGCAAGCGGTGAGGACAGGCGGGATGATGAGGGTCGCGTCCGAATAATGGTAGGCGTCGCGGATGAGCAACCCGGGCCGCTCAGGGACTGGCGACGGCATGAAGTCCAAGTTCATTCGAAGCTTGGGGAGTAGTTCGGACATAGGATCTACTTTACCAAGATCACCCTTCAGCTTCTGAAAAACTGGCGGGCAACGGAGGCCGCCGCGATTGATTCTGATTCACTCGGGGGGCCGCGTCGGCCCCTGCCCGCTTCTGAAAAACTCGCGGGCAACGGAGGCCGCCGCGATTGATTCTGATTCACTCGGGGGGCCGCGTCGGCCCCTGCCCACTTCTGAAGAACTCGCGGGCAACGGAGGCCGCCGCGATTGATTCTGATTCACTCGGGGGGCCGCGTCGGTCCCTGCCCGCTTCTGAAAAACTCGCGGGCAACGGAGGCCGCCGCGATTGATTCTGATTCACTCGGGGGGCCGCGTCGGTCCCTGCCCGCTTCTGAAAAACTCGCGGGCAACGGAGGCCGCCGCGATGTCCCTGGTTCACTTGGAGGGCCGCGTCGGCCTCTGCCCGCTTCTGAAGAACTCGCGGGCAACGGAGGCCGCCGCGATTGATTCTGGTTCATTTGGAGGGCCGCGTCGGCCCCTGCCCGCTTCTGGCGATCCGGTTGCGATAGAATCGTTTTCACTCATGCTGCCGCAATCACACAGACGTGGATTCTTCCGCCGCACAATCGGCGCTTATTGGACAGGTGCCGCCCTGCTCGAACAGGCTGTCTTTCGCGCGGCCCAGGCACGCGCACAGGCCAACCCCGGCCTTCCCTCGCTCTTCGACATCAAGAAAGTGGCCGATGGCATCTATGCCGCGATCGGACGCCCGACGACCCTCATCAACTGCAACGCAGCGATTTTCGAAATGTCCGACGGGTTGCTTGTCGTCGATTCCCACTCGAAGCCCTCGGCCGTCTATTCGTTGGCCGCGCAGATCAAGCGCGAAGTGAGCCCGAAGCCCGTGAAGTACCTTGTGAACTCACACTTCCATTGGGATCACTCGCAGGGCAACGCCGCGTTCAAAAAAGCGCATCCGCAAGTCACAATCATGTCCAGTGTCGGCACGCGCCATTTGCTATCCGAGCAGGCGACGTTGCGCTTGAAAGGCTCTCTCGACGAGACGTCGGCCAGCATCGAGCAAATGAAGGACAAGCTCGGCAAGACATCGAACGCCGACGACAAGAAGTTCTATCAGGCGCAGATCAAAGAGGCGCAATCGTATCTCGCGGAAATGAAGAGCTACACGCCCGAGATCCCGTCGATCGCAGTGGGACGCGATCTGGTGCTGCACGACAAGATGCACGATCTACATCTCGCCTTCCGTGGCCGCGCGCATACAGCGGGGGACATCTCGGTCTTTTGTCCGCAGAAGAAAGTCATCGCCACGGGAGACATGCTTCACGGATTCCAGCCGTGGTTCAGTGACGGCTATCCACATGAGTGGCCCAAGACGCTTTACACCTTCGCGGAACTCGACTTCAATCAGGTCATTGGCGGACATGCCGATGTCCAACAAGGCAAGGGCCGCCTCTACAACATGGCGGGATTCATTGAGGAACTTCTGGAAAAAACCACCCGCAGCCGTTTCGAAAGCAAAGAGCAGCTCAAACGCGATCTCACCCCGGTGGTCTTGAAATCCCTGCAACGCGACGGCTATGGAGCGTTCATCGCAGGCAATCTCAAACGCTATAAGCCTGTAGTGCCTTCTGAGAAGAACGTCGACAATCTGCCCGGCTTGGTGGAATCATGCATCGACCAGATTCTGATCGCCCTCAAGCGCGAAGGATGAGCGTCGCGCTTGTCACCGGAAGTTCCCGCGGAATCGGCAAAGCGATCGCACGAAGGCTGGCCCGCGACGGCTTTGCGATTGCCGTGAACTACGCCTCGAAACGCGAGGCCGCCGAATCTGTTGTCGGTGAAATCGAACAGGCTGGAGGGCGCGCAGCAGCCTTCAAGGCCGATGTCAGCAGCCTGCCTGAGGTCGAAGCCATGCGCGATGCTATCGCACGTGAATTCGGCGATCTTCACGTTGACACACTCATCAACAATGCGGGGATCCTCAAACGGGGCGACCTTGGCGAGTTCGACCCCGATGGAATGGATCAGATGCAGCGCATCAATGTCGACGGCATCGTTCACACCACAACTATCTTTGCGAAAGCCATGCGAGAGCGTGGGTATGGGCGAATGATCAACATCGCCTCCATCGCGGCGCTTGGAACATCCATGCCCGGAACCACGTTCTATGCCGCGACCAAGTCTGCTGTCATCACGCTCACGCGCCGCTTTGCTCTGACCCTCGGATCCTCGGGCATCACCGTCAACGCCGTCGCCCCTGGCTTCATTTTCACGGACATGGTCAGCGATGGACGCAGTCCGGAGGAGGTCGAGATCGCTCTGTGCACGATGGCGGCGAAAGCGATGACTGGCCGCACGGGAATCCCTGACGATGTCGCTCACGCGGTGGCGTTTCTGGCATCCAGAGAGGCGGGATTCATCACCGCCCAGGTTCTGAAGGTCGATGGCGGTCGGACCGACTACATCGCATAGAGTCCGATCCACCTCAATGCGATTTCAGCCAGGTGGCACGAATTAACCGGCGACGGGGCCTTCCCCTTGTGACAGGGCCCCCACGATCTGTTCCCGGTTTGCGGTCGCCGTTTCGATTGCCGAATCCAACGCAACTGCGTAAATGACGGCGGCAATCAGCAGGTTGAATCCCATCACGCCGTAAAAGGCCAATGGCGTTTCGAAAGCGTATTCCGCAAGATATGCCAAAGCCACCGGACCCGCCGTCAGCGGATAGATCAACAGCAGCAACGCCTGCGTTTTGCCCGGTGGCGTGGACCGCATCGACTTGTTCGGATTCACTGCCCGGGGGTTGTTGACCGAGGTGAGATTGCCAATGGACATGAGCAACATCGCCATGGTGAGACAAACCAAAAACGCCTGCGCGACGCGCGGACCGGTAACGGGCATCCCCACCACGCGGCATACCACCGTGATCAGTACGATTTCGAGCAGGATAAAACATAAGGCCGCGATGTTCTTGGATACGAAGCTCTGCCGCAACGTGACGGGCATCACCCAATAGGCTTGCGCACCGCTGCGGTCGAATCCAAAACAGTTCAGAAAACAGACCTCACCCAGCAGCAGCAAAGCATAAGCGCTCACCAAAGTGAGAAAGTTATCGGTACTGAATCCGCTCGGCCGTTCGCTCACGCCGATGCCGCCCAGCAAGGGCAGCCAGATCACCAAGCCGAACGAGAAGCCCATGAAAAAGACCAATCGGAACCTTGGCGACCGCGAGAGTGAACGCAGTTCTTTCTCGACCAGTGCCGCGAGAGGATCGTTGAGGATCCAGCCTGGCCAGCGGTAGAAACGTTCTGTCCAATGGCCGTCGGTCCGCACGAGTTCTGAAGAGGATGTCTGTTGCGCTTCGGCGTCGAAGCGGAGTCCGCGTTCGAACTGCGAGCGTCCAAACCACCAGGCCAGCAAAAGCCAGACGGCCATCGCGGCAATGGCAATAGAGGCACCGGAGGTACCGGTCGCCAGTTGCGCGGTGGATGTCCATGGCAAGGGCAGGGAAGGCATCGCCAGATACCAAACCTTGAGCTTGCCGCCAATCGTTGTGGTGAACAATAACTGCGGAATCGCGCCGAGCATCACCACCAACAACACCGCCGCTTCGCGCAGATACTTGCGCGCGAAGATCCGTTTTTGGAACTCGGTGACGCCTGCGCTCAATAACAGGTTGAACAGGATGAATGGGAGAAATGCCAGGACGCCCCACCAGGGCAGTGTGTGGTTCACAAGCACTCCCGTTGCGGCACCGAGCGTGATCAGCAGGATCTCAATCGAGGTCGAAATCCGCAGAAGCATTTCGAGCAAAAAAAGCTGTGTGTGGGGAACCGGATAGACGATCAGTTTACGCAGGTCGAGTGAAAGTCCGGTCGTGGCGAGCATGACGGGAACCATCTGCCAATAACCGGTGGCGAAGAGCATGCCTTGTGCGAGCAGCAACTGAATCTTGTTGGGATCTGTGCCTTCGGAAACGAGTTTGAAAACGATCCAGGCGAAGAAGGCGCACAGAAGGTACCACGCGATGGTGAGTGCCGCGGTGAACCGGCCTCCGCGACCACGGCGGGCACCGCCATAGTTGTTCAGCAGGCCACGAGCCTGTGCCCAGAGAATCGCTCTGGCTTGATCGAGCACGCGCTACAACCACTCGATGGGTTCGCGGGTTCGGCCGCCGCCCACCACACGGACGAAGATGTCTTCGAGCGTCTCTTCGCCGGCGCGGAGGTTGCCGATGGAATCGTCAACGACCAACCGGCCGTCATGAATGATGGCGACGCGATCGCAGAGCCGTTCCACCACTTCGAGAACGTGGGATGTGAGAAAGATCGTTGCGCCCTGCCTTACCTGTTCGAGCAGGATGTCTTTCATCAGCCGGGCGCCTACCGCATCGACACCCTCGAAGGGTTCGTCCATCAGAAACAGTTGCGGTCTGTGGATGAGGGCCGCCGCCATCGCCACGCGCTTGCGCATGCCTTTCGAATACTCGCCGATCAGCTTACGCTGGCGGCTGTCGAGTTCGAAGAGAGCCATGAGTTCGCGAGCGCGCTCACGAGAGGATGATTTTTCGAGGCCGTACATACGGCCAACGAATTCGATGAACTCCAGTCCGGTAAGCTGGTCGAAAAGCAGTGTTTCGTCGGGCACCAGGCCGATGCGCTTCTTGATGTCGACATCGTTGGCCGGCATGTTGAGACCAAGGATGCTGATTTCGCCCGAGGTGGGGGGGATGAGACCCATCAGCATCCGGATCGTGGTGGTTTTGCCGGCTCCGTTGGAGCCCAGAAATCCAAAAAAGCAGCCGCAAGGGACCACAAGATCCAGACCGTCGACGGCAGCCTTCGTTCCGTACAGTTTACGAAGACCGCGAACCGCCACCGCGGGCGGCGCAACTGAGGCAAGCGATGACTGGCGGAATTCGTCTGGAGATTCCATGCGATGTTCTTTCCATGTTACCGCTCAAGTCTTCAAGCGACCCGGCGATATGAGAATCGTGGCTGCAACTCTTGAAGTTTCCGTATACCGCGAAAAAGCGATCAAGGCGTTGGAGGAACTGCCTCCGTTCTCTCCGATCTTGAACAGACTGCTGGCAGATTTGGGGCGGGACGATGTTTCGTTCAGCCGACTTTCCGATTTGATTGAGAAGGATACGGTCATTGCAGGCAATATCCTGCGGGTTGTGAATTCCGCGCTCTATGGTCGTCGAGGGACCATCAACTCGGTAAGAAACGCTGTGTCGGTATTGGGTCTGAACAAGCTACGAAACTTTGTGCTCGGCATGTCGGTTTCCCGCATGTGGACGCAATCCGCGCTGCCCAAAACGTTCAGCACCGCGCGCTTTAATCAGCACAATGTCGCGACGGCGATTCTGGCTGATCTCCTGGCTCAATATAGGCCAGTTCACTATCCGGAAGGCGCGTTCGTTGCCGCGTTGTTTCACGATCTTGGCAAAATGCTGATTGTGATCGGTATGCGGTCCGAAGCGGACGAAATCCAAAAGCTCTACGCTGGTGGCAGAATGAGGCTGATCGAGTGCGAGGAATCCATTCTCGGCTTGAATCATGCGGATCTTTCCGCAGCGGCGGTCGCCGCCTGGAATCTTCCTGAACCCATCCAGAACGCTGTGATGTATCATCACCGACCTGCTTTTGCGGCTCCGAATGACTCGATTCCTCTGAGCCGGGTGATCGCTGTCGCAGACCACTATATGAACAACAACGGACGCAGCATTGACCCTGCAATCTCGCCGCTCGATCTCGAAAGTTCCGACACGCTAGACTCATTCGGTCTGGGCGACAAGACCGAAGCCGTGCTCAAACAATTCGAATCCGAGTTCGAAGCAATCTCCAGCTTCTTTCGCTGATCAACCAGTGGTCACTATGGCACTTCCAGCGCCACAATCCGCCATCCTGCATCCTGCTGCGCGAACTGCGCCCTGGGCGTTGCGACACTGTGTGCAAACTGCGCCTGCACATAGCCTTCTTTGCCGTTCACGCGGACTGGCACCCACTGCCCCTCGCTTGACAGAGGTCCGATCTTTTCCACCACATCGAACGACAAGGTCGCAACCGCGAGTCCATTGCGTTCCGGCGTTTCGCGCAATACCAGTTGATCCTTAGTCAGCACCAGATAGCGTCGCCGGTCCAATTCGCGCGGGAACCTCCACACCAGATACGGACCCACAAACAGGCGGGGATGCATCCGCACACATCCCAACGACAGGATATCGGTCAGCGTCTCCCACAAAATCGAATCCTTCTCGGCTGGACGCCACCGCGCCACAAAGGCGTTCCAACCCTTCTCTTCCGGGTCGCCCTTGCGGCCCGTGCCGGTAACCACGTCCTGGTCCACCAGCTTCTTGAGACCCTTCACATCGCGTTTCACCGCCAAACGATTGAGCTTGGCGGCGAAACTGCGAAACGCCGGATCCCGATCCGTGTCGTCGACTGGCGCAATCCGATAGCCCTGAGGATCCTGCAAGGCGAGAACAACCAGACTGAACGCCGCGATCACTTCATCGCCGCAATGACGGCGTCAGTGAATCCTTCGGTGCCAGTCTGTCCACCCACGTCGCGCGTCGTGTTCTGACCGGAAGCATACACCGCTTCCACCGCGTTCTGCAGCCGGTGCGCGGCGTCCATTTCTTTGAGGTGGATCAGCATCATCACAGAAGACAGCATCAGTGCTGTGGGATTCGCGACGCCCATTCCCGCGATATCCGGAGCCGACCCGTGCACAGCTTCGAACACCGCATGGTTCTCACCCATGTTCGCGCCGGGAACGATACCGAGTCCGCCCACCAGACCCGCGCAAAGATCCGAAACGATGTCGCCATAGAGGTTTGGCAACAGTAGGATATCGAATGTCTCCGGACGCATCACCAACTGCATCGACGCGTTGTCGACGATCAATTCCTCATACCGGATCTCGGGGTGTTGCGATCCAACCTCGCGGCAGCAGCGCAAGAACAGGCCGTCCGCCAGTTTCATGATGTTAGCTTTGTGCACGGCGCAGACCTTGCGACGATCGGTGGCCTTGGCGTAGTTGAAGGCATAGTGGGCAATGCGAATCGACGCCACCCGGGTGATCACTTTCAGAGACGTGACAACGTCCTTCACCACTTCGTGTTCGAGGCCCGAATAGAGATCTTCGGTGTTCTCACGAAAGATCACCATGTCGATCTTGACATCCTGAAAGCGTGTCTTGACTCCAGGCAATGACCGCACTGGCCTGACGTTCGCGAAAAGATCCAGACGTTTGCGCAACGCGACATTGACGCTGGGAAATCCGCCGGCAATCGGCGTAGCGACGGGACCCTTGAGTCCAACTCTCGTGCGATTGAGCGAATCCATCACTTCGTTGGGCAGCACTTCGCCCTTCTTCCGAATCACATCGGCATTCAGCTCAATGCGTTCCCAGTCGATCTTCACGCCAGTTGCGTCGACAGCTCGCGCTGCTGCTTCTGCGACTTCCGGACCAATGCCGTCGCCAGGAATGAGAGTAACTTGATAGGCCACGACCTAATTCTAACCCCTTCCCATGCGGAACGCGACGCATCCGCCCATGCTACCGAAAGGTCACGAATCCCCACTTTTCGGGGACATGCATATCGATCAGCCCCTGCGGCGACCAGACCCAGTTGTCTTCTTTTCCACCCTTGGGCTTTTCATAGCGACCGTCGCGGATTTCAATCGGCCATTCCACTCGCGAAAAGTTCACCCGCCAACTCTCGCCCACCTTTGGAGCCACCGCCGCTCGCGGGCCCCGGTCAAACGCCTTCCATGGAAATGCGATCTCCAGTGTCCAACCTTCGTCCCGGTCATTCGGATCGTTGATCGTTCCCCGCGCATGCACGGCGGTCTTTAAGCCGGGAATCTCCCAGCCGTTGTCCGCCTTGCCTTTCTTCTTGTAAGGCTTGTCGAGAGAAAGGTCCCAACCGGTGTTGATCACGTTCATCTCGAACTCGAAGTAATGCAGTGAATCGCCGTCGGGATCGAGAAAGACTTCAAAGTCCGGCTCGTGAAAGATCACCGAATCATGCTTTGTATAGGTAGCCCAGAGATGCGGCTCTTCCAACTCGGCGGCGACGTAGAAGTACTCAGCGTCCCAGGTCATCTTGGCGCGAGTCTTGAAGCGGGGCTTCGGCTTGGCGGATCCCTCAATGTCCACAAACAGCGGGGTCCACTGGACGGGTTGCCAGGCCGCATCGTCGAGCTTGCCGTCGATCTCGATCGGTGCGTTCGCGCGAACGCTCTCGTAGCGTTCCGGAACGATTTGCGCGACAGCGATCAGAGCAACCGCGAGAATCATGACGCCTGACTTGGACGCCGCATGTTGACGGTGCCGCGCGCGAGTAGCGCCAAAAGATAGAACAAGCCGCCGATGATGAGCGTCGCGCGGAGTCCGATATAGATCGCCAGAAAGATCGCGCTTGCCGATCCCAGGACGCTCGATGCCGCATTCAAAGCCCAGGCCCAGCGCACCGAGGGTGCGTGGAGTTCCTCAAGATACGCAAGCCCTGTGGGAAATGGCATTCCCATGAGAAAGGCGACTGGGGCGATCAGCAGCACGGTAATGAGCATCTTTAGGGCCAGCGGAAGCCCGACGAGCGCCGTGGTTAAAGGCGCGGATGCCAACGACAGAATCGTGACAAGCACCGGAACCAGCAGCAGCGCGTTGCGCCACTTGTTGGCATTTCCGGCGATGAACCTCTTCGAGTAGAAGCTTCCCACAGAACTCGCCACCAGCATTGAAAATACGATGACGATGAGCGCATAAGTGGGATGCCCCAGAAACAGCACGAACTTCTGAATGAGCGCGACTTGGATGAGGATATACCCGACGCCGACGCCCAGAAAGTAGAAGAGAAACCGCAGTACGCCCTTTTCTTTGGGCAACCGGCTTCCGAGCAAGACACGAGGCATCACCAGAATCAGGAGGGTGGCGAAGATGCTTATACCCATCAGGCTGAATAGCATGGGCACGGCGCGATTGATCTTGTAATCCGCCGCTGACTTCGATTCGGAGGTCCAAAACGACAGCAAATCGCGGGGTTGCACGGTGTAAAAGAAGAATGGCTGATCGTCGTCCACCGGGGTGACGTCGAAGGGATACTCGCGATAGAACTTGGCGAGATCCGGGGCTTTCAACAACTGGGCGAAGGGCGTATCGGTTTTGTCGCCGGGCAGATAGACGATCCGCATGTTGGCTTTGGCTGCGGTGACGCGGGCACGTTCCAGATCTTCTTTAGAAAACGGTTTGCGCGAGATCAGTACGGTATCCGTCGCGCCCCACTGCTTGATGATGGCGCTATTCTGCCGGGTCACGATCACGTGCCGCGAGGGCGCTGTTTCACCGAGGCGGGCCAGCGCTTCCATCGAAAGACTCAATAAACGCAAAGACTCGCGCGGAGGATCGAAGCCCCATCGGGTGAAGGTCAAAATACCATCTTCGGTCAGATGGCTCAAGTAATCGTAGAACGCATCGGACGTGTAGAGATTGTTTTCGGAGAGCGCGAACGCGCCCGCAGCGGTCGACGCCCAAGTATCCACCAGCGTCGCTTGAATCACCTGATAGCGATCGGTGGAACGGCGTACAAAGCTGCGTCCATCCTCGACGTGAATTTTGACTTCCGGTCGGAGATAAATGCCGTTGCTCAACTGTGGCAGCTTATCTTTCATCACCGTCCGGGCGATGATCGAATTGATCTCGACGCCGGTCACGTCTTTGCTGCCGGATGCAAGCGCGCGAGAGACATCCCAACCGCCGCCGGGTCCAATAACCAGGGCCTTTGCGCCGGGCCGCATCGCATAAGGGAAGCCAGGGCCGTCGTAGATCAGGGCATCGCGCGTGCGCTGGTCCATTGTTTCGAAATTGAAGTTGGCGATGCCGGTGGAAGCGTCCGCGTCGATAATGATGAGGTTCGGACCACCGGGTCTTTCGGGAGCCACCCCAATGCGCGAAAAGCTGTTCCACTGCGAGAAGATTTCTTTGGGAAGCGGCTGGCCCTTGGCGTAATGGATATCGATCCAATGGCTCTTCGAGTTCACGAAGACGAGTCCCAGCAAGGCCAGCGACACCATCACCGCGGCGGCCCGCAGTGTGCCGCGTCCGGCGAGGTTGAACCAGATCGCTGCGGAAATTCCGAAGACGATGGCTGCCACGATGACTGTGTTCGGGCCTCCCACAAGATCGAGCAGCGGGATCAGCAGCAGGCATCCTGCAGCGGCGCCAAGCAGGTCGAAGAAGTAGACGCGATCGATGCGCTCAATCGATTCCGAGATCGCGAGCGAGATGATCGTGCCAGCAAGCAAAAAGGGGATCGCGCTCACCAGATAGACCAGCACCAGCGAGAAATTGGTGGGTTCGCCGCTTTGGGAGAGCAAAAAACTGACTGCGCCTACAGTGGCGAACGCATTGGCGATGGCAAGGGCTCCCAGCTTGGTGAACAGATCGGCACGCCATCCGGCGACTACATACGAAAGGACGCCGCCTGCGCCCAAGCCAAACAGCGCGATGGAGATGGCGAGAAACGCGAAATGATAGTAAAAGATGACCGAGAAGATGCGCGTGAGCGACAGCTCCAAAATCAACGTGGCGAGAGTCGTGAAACCGACGCCAAAGTAGAGCTGTGACCAGTTCAAGGCGGGTTTGACGGATATCGAAGAACTGACTCGGGACAAGCCGTTATGGTAGCTGTTCGCGGATGCTCGCCGCACGTTCGCGCAGGAACGGCTCAAGGCCCGGAATCAGAGATCGCGGAACTGGAGGGGTGCCCGGCATCGGCGGACCGGCGGTTCCGGTCTGGATGTTTTCTGTCAATGCCCCGCGAAACCGATCGATCGTGAACATCGAGTGCTTCTCCAGTTCCACCCAAGGCTCGATCACCGCCCGCAGTGCGCTCATTCGCTCTAACTAACAACGCATCGGGATTCGCAGAACCCTCTGCAATCTCGCGGATCTTCGCCAGATACCTTTCCCGGTATTCCGGCACATCCCAGAGCTTTTGCGCCACCGGTCTCGACGACATCGCGTTGGGCGGTAGTGGCGGACCTCCGGGCATCCGCCTCGGCCTTGGCGTAAAGAACAGTGGCAATCGTTGTAAATCGGCAAGTGGGATGCCTATATCGAACGATGCGAAAGCCTCATTCGGATCCCAGGGCATCAATGCGAACCGGTCGTCGCCTTCCGGTGATCAAGATAGTAATTCTGTCCCGATCCGATGTAGCTGTCGAGGTTCGTGGTCACGTTGTCGAGCGCAAGCAGTGCCAATGCACTCTCGACATCGAGCAGCGGTTCGAGCCTTTCCCGCAACTGATCGGATGGTGTGTTGTTGAGGACATCGATGAGGCGAATGAGATCGCTCCAATCGTCCGCTGCTTCGTTGTTGTCTTTTTCAAAGGTCTGCTTGTAAGGGGCGGCATCCCGACCGCGCCATTGCAGCGTCCCCTGCGGATCTCCTAGCTAACGCGCGAAGCTTTCAGACCAGAATCGCGAGCCATCTCGTAGTAGACTATTTCGCGCACCATCGACGGATCTTTAAACGCGTTGTTGAGATTCAAAGTATCGATGTTTTGGATGCGCCGGCCTTTGACGAACTCGTTGGTTTCGATCTTGAATGATCTTTTCTGCGTTGGATACGTGCGATAGCTCGAATTGCCCTTGAAACGCACGCCCACGCGATCGATGTTGACATCGCCTCAAACGAAGCGGCCTTCCATATAGTCGGGATCCGCTTTGCCTTCGAAGCTGGCGCGCAGACGAAGGTACCAATCCGGTCGGTCGAAGTAGAGCCGCATCTCATGCACGGTATCGCCGACAAACAGCGGATGCTCCACGGGAAGATCCTGAGCAACGAGCAGCAATAACGTGCCGATCATGATTCATCCTACGAAAACGGCGGAAGGCGCAAATGTAGGAACTGGCTGGAAACGATCGATGTCAATGAGGATGCGCGCGCCTGCGAGTTCCTAAGCAGTGGCTTCGCCATGCCGGATGTATGCGTGAGCATGTCTTTGCAGGGTGATGCCGTTGAGGCTTTCAGAAAACCTCTCGAGTATGTTTGCCGACCAGATCTTCAATCGAGAGATTGCCCTCATCCTGCACCATCGGCGCCGTGACGGCAATGATGGCTTGGTCATGTCATCGAAGCGATACAGATGATGGAATCTTTGCGAAGCCAGTGGGACTTGGCTGCGTCGGGTGCCTTGTGGCAGCGACGCGCGCCATGCCTTGAATGTGAAGAAAACCGTGACCGCGCGGGCATGTTGCGCCTCGCGCTTCCGATCGCGGCGTCGCCTCCGCATGGCAAGTCCGGCAACCCGCAGCGAGAAGCCGACCAGTGTCCCTGATCGGCTTCTGATTCGCACGACTGGTGTGGCCTGGCTCAAGCTTCGCGCGCGCGACGCTTGCGGTGAGCGATGCCTAGCGCCAGCAACACCGAGCCAGCCAGGCCCAGCGTCGCCGGTTCCGGGGCATCGGTGATGGCGTTCGACTCTAGAAATTCTACGCGG
>Ga0163147_10005432_pt1 | contig 15497 bp, 6 predicted proteins | sample OliLakLV19MP6G1_FD_148597 | JGI IMG/M metagenome (GOLD analysis project Ga0163147, IMG submission 148597) | Freshwater microbial mat bacterial communities from Lake Vanda, McMurdo Dry Valleys, Antarctica- Oligotrophic Lake LV.19.MP6.G1 | ecosystem: Environmental > Aquatic > Freshwater > Lake >...
ACGTTGATAAACGTCAAGAGTATGCAGCAAGGGCTATCCCTGAGTATTGGCTGATTGACCCGATGCGGGCTGTGGTGTTAGTGCTGTCTCTGATTGGTGGCACTTACAAAGCAGTGGAATTTCGAGGGGACGATCGCCTTGAATCTCCCACATTTCCGATGTTGAGCTTGACGGCTCATCAGATTCTGACGGCGGGGGAAGGGGAATGACATACGCCAAACCACGACTCATATGGGAGAGTAGGGTGATGGTCGCTAAGGCAGTCAGAGAGTTTTGCTGGGAAATTAAGCCATGCTGAATACCATCCAACCAGTTGTGTTAAACCAACTAGCAGCAACACAACAACAGCCTAGTCAGGCAATCATCCCGTTTCCCAAAAACTGGGAAGTGCTTGATGCTCTCCAGAAAGAGAGTGAACTTCTAGCGGCTGGGTGGGCAGTGCTGGTCACCGCAACCACAACAACTTATTTCTTTGCCCCTCTGATTGCGCCTGGAGCCGCAGGGGCAGGATGGATAATCTCAACTTGGACGAGCTGGAGGGCAACTAAGGTCATCCGGTTGATTCAAGTCATTAAACTATTGCTTGAGTCGTTTGAAAATCAAGGGATCGAGGTTTATGCACGTATCCCCGTAGAAGGAATGAATCCGATCGACCTATTTATTAGATTTCCCAGAAAGACCCACCTATTTATTTCAATTCGTTCTAAAGGGGATAGAGAGGTATTCTACAACGAGTCGCGGGAAATTTTACAACTAAGAAAGCGTGGTAAACCAGGTCTGGTTACTTGGACTCCAGATCCGTTGGTTGAATTGGCTGACTATGAGAAATGGTTTACCAAAAATAGATTGCTATTTGGAATGTCGTCCAAAGAAGCAATTAAAACCCCTTCAGCAAAGATTTTGATTCTCTGGCCCCCCACTACAGCCGAGACTCACAAAGACCACCTCTATACTGAGATGGGTGATCTAAAGCTTCTGACGCTCAGGAGGAAAGGAGCCGCATTTGTAATTAACAAGGAGGAATTAGTTACTTTCGTTCAAGCATGGTTATCTAGATACGAGTAGAAATAGTGGCTGAAATTGGAAAACCCAAAGTCTCGATGAGACAAAGGGCTTTCAACGTTCGATTCAATTGGAATTGGGAAATTGGTTTCGCCGCCAGTTCATATCCCTATGTCTATAATATCGCATAATTTAGCACATGAATTTTCAGTAGGACTGAAACTCATACAGTGACAGCGTTTTCACTGATTTTACAAGAGTCATCCACGAAACATTTGAACTAGATTTGCTTGCTTAGCCAGAGCAAGATTGCATAGACATAGGCAGATAGTCCCAATTCCTCTACCCATCAACTAGAGGAATTAAGAATGTCTCAACTATCATTTTTCGATCGCAGATCTGCCTTAGAGCAACCCGATTCAGCAAGCAATCCGCCCAAGCAATCCGCCCCCACCCCACCTACGAAACGGACTGCTCCAAAACCAGAACCCGTTAAGCAATCAGTTCCAACGGCTCCCTCTCGCCTCGCTCGAACGCCCTCCATCTCCCGTGGCTTTGCGTCCAACCCCAGAGCGCCCAAGTTCGTCCCTAACCCCAAAGCCCCCGATCCCGTCGAAACCTTCACACAATTCAGCCAACGAGCAGAACGCGAATTCCTGCAAGAGAGCGCCATTGCTCCCCCCCTCTACCGATCGGCAACCCGCCTCGTCAGAGACACAGAACCCCTCCCTGGTTATGACGTTGCCTACCCCATTCACGAAGCCCTCAACTGGCACCTCACCCGTTTTGGGCAACAAGCACGAGCAGACCTAGCAGCCATCCTCCTGCTCAACGAAGACCTAAGCTGCTGGCAAGCCAAACTGCAAAAGCCACAAGCCGATCGCCACAAGCTGGGCAAATATCGCAAATACGAAACCCCCGTTGGCAACGGCTCTAGAGCCTTCCTGCCTGCCATCCCCCCTGAAATCCGGCAACTCATTGGTCAGCGCTACACCGTAGACGTACCCCTAGACAATAGTTTCTGGAACTGGCTCACAACCCAACCTCAGATCCCCCTCATCCTCACCGAAGGCGGCAAAAAAGCCCTCTGTCTGCTCAGCCAGGGCTACGTTGCCATTGCTCTGTATGGGGTAAACGGGGGCTACCGCACAAAGGATGCCCTAGATATTCCCTGTGACCCTTACCTCATCCCTGACTTAGCGCCATTTGCTGTCAAGGGCAGACCGATCACCTTAGCCTTTGACCAAGACTCCACACTCAAAACCCGTAACAAGGTTGCCAGCGCCCTCAGTCGCTTTGGTCGTGTCCTCAACCAGCACAGGTGTGACGTGACGATCGCCACCTGGAGCGCCGACCAAGGCAAAGGCGTAGACGATTTGATTGTCACCACTGGGATTGAGGCATGGGACACAGCTTATTCGGAAGCCCTACCCGTGGTGCATTGGCAACTGAGAGCAAGGCTGGAAAAGCGCTTAACCATTCCAGCACAACTCAAATTAACCACTGCTGACCTCTCCACCTTGGAGACCCATCAGCTACCAGAGACCGGAATCATTGCCATTGAGAGCGCCAAAGGCACAGGTAAAACTAAATGGATCAACGAAATCATTCAGGGAGTCGAAAAAGTCTTAGCAGGGGGACACCGCATTACCCTGATGCGGAATCTCTCAGAACGATTGGGACTCGATTATAAAGGCGACATCGATAAAGCAAACGGGGACTTTATCACAGGAAGTGCCTACACCCTTCGCATCGGCTGCTGTGTCGATTCTCTCCTCTCATTTGACCCTGCCAAGTTTGCGGGTTGCGACCTGGTGCTAGATGAAGTCGTGCAAGTCGTGCGCCATTTGCTCACCAGCTCCACTTGCGCGAAAGACGGCAAACGTCCGGCACTCCTCGCTCGATTCCACGAATTGATTCGAGTCGCCCGGCGAGTGATTGTGGCAGATGCCGATTTGGACAATAACACCCTGAACTATCTCAAGGGCTTAAGAGAGGAGGATGCCTCTATCTTCCTGATTCGCAATGACTACCAACCTGTCCCCTATGCAGCCCGATTCCTTCAGTGTGCCGATCGCTCTGCCATCACCGCCGACCTTTTGCAAGCGGTGGGTGGATTAGAGACGGGGAAAGTCCTCTTCGTTACCACAGACAGCAAGATGACCAGTTTCGTTCTGACAAAGCTCATCCAGCAGCAATACCCTGAGAAGCGCGTCTTGGTGGTTAATTCCAAAACCAGTGGGGGAGACGCTGAGCAAGCTTTCGCCAAAATTCCAGATTCAGAACTCACTCAATACGATGTGATTATCTGCTCTCCCTCTGTGGCGACCGGAGTGAGCATTGAGTCCCACGGAGTCGTGGCAGCGGTCTATGGCATCTTCCTGGGAGTTAGTTCCACCGATGCGGATATGTCTCAAGCCCTGGCTAGGGTCAGAGAACCTGTCCCACGAGTGATTTGGTCGGCTAAGCGGGGGTGCAACTTTAACCTAGTGAGTCATTCGTCAAATCCGTTTGAAGTCAACCAAAACTTGCGAGATTTGACAACAACAACCATCAGCTTAATCCGTTGTAATTTACGCGAGGACTTAGTGACCGGATGGGACTGGGAGACTGACCCACATATCCGCTTGTATTGTCAGTTAGCGGCGGAGCAGAATCAGTCGATGACCTACCTCCGGGATGCGCTGCTCGTGCGCTTGCGTTATGAGGGCCATTCTGTAACCGTGGAAGACCAGGAATCTAACCCCGCCATGAAGTTGCTTTTGAAGCAGACCAAAGAGGAATTAAAGCAAATGGAAGCAGAGGAGTTAGTCGGAGCAGCAGACCTCACCTATCAAGAGGTTTTAGCGTTGGAGCAAAAAGAGTCCATAACTCCAGAGGAAACCCTAGAGGTTGCCAAATTCCACTTTAAGGAATTTTATGCTCTAGATCTGCTCACGGTAGAGGACGCTCTGCAAGACAACCAAGGGCGCTGGAGAGGTAAGATTCTCGCCCTAGAATCGTTGCTGTATCCTGGGCTAGCTATTGAGCGCACGGTGAAAGGGATTGAGAAACAGGCGCTCTGGGGGCAAGGACTTTGTGCGTGGGACATCTCTAATGCAGAAGTCAGACGGCGGGTGCTGGTGGAACTTGGGGGAGACGAACTGGTGTCCAGGATTCGCCAAGGGTGGTGTTGGACGAAGTATGACCTCAAAGCCTATGCCGATCGCGCTAGGGCGTTAGCTCCCCAGGTTAAGGTGGCACTCCATTTGACGATTAACGACAAGATGAGTGATACCCAAATCGTGCATGAGTTGCTCTCTCAATTGGGCATCAAGCTGGAGATGCATTGGTCACGGGCTATGGCGGGGCATGAGGGGGAAAAGCTGCGCACGTACAAGCTTGATGAGGCACAATGGCAACTCCTATGGGCGGTGCTGGAGCGACGGGCGGAGAAACGACATCAGATTCAGGCACAACAGGAGGACAAACGTAGGGTGTTGGAGACTGGATCACCCGATCGTTTTATAGAGATTAAGGAGATGGGTGATCCGGTGGAGGCAAGGGCTACGGGGTGGTTTACGCCGGAGAGTTTGGCAGAGATGCGGCTGAATTGGGCATGGGCGTTCGGCGAAGGGGGCGATCTAGATCTGGTGGCGGAGATTAAACGGATGGTGCCTGAGTCGGTGCTGAGACATCTGGGGTTTGTGAGTTAGGTCGGGGGTCATCGGTTATTAATCGACACCCCAAAGCCCCATCCAGCGACGAGGGTGTAGAGGCTTTTTGGCAGTGACAAATCCGAAATTGATTATTCTCTTGCAAGTTTCTAGTCTGTATAAGACCCTCAATTGTCACTCAGTGTCATTTTTCACTGGAACTTCGATCATAAAAGTTGTCCCCTTCCCGGATTCTGAGATGCACTCAATTCTACCTTTGTGTTGTTCAGTAATAATTTGATGACTGATCGACAAACCCAAGCCAGTTCCCTTACTAGAAGGCTTAGTGGTGAAGAAGGGAGCAAAAAGCTTCTGTCGCACAGACTCTGGCATTCCTGTACCATTGTCTGAGATCGTAATTCTGACTTGCTGGTTTTCTATGGTTCTAGTCTGAATCTGAATTTTGGCGAGATCTTGTTCATTCTCTCTATAAGAACGCTGGGCACAACGTTCATCTAGGGCATCAATAGCATTGGCCAACAAATTCATAAAAACCTGATTAACTTGTCCTGCAAAGCACTCTACTTGTGGAATTGAACCATACTCCTTAATCAGTTGAATTGCCGGACGTTCTGAATTAGCTTTAATCCGATGTCCCAAGATAAGCAGTGTACTTTCGAGTCCGTCGTGTAAGTTTGACAAAACCTTACTTTTATCAACCCGTGAGAACGTGCGGAGCGAAGACATGATATCCCGGATACGCTCAGTTCCCGTCTGCATTGAATTGAGCATTTGAGGTAAGTCTTCCAACAAATACTCCAACTCTACCTGTTCAATCTTCTCAATAACTTCAACAGGTGGGTCAGGTAGATACTTTTGATATAATCTTATTAACTCAATTAAATCCTGTGTGTAGGAGTTAGCATGAACCAGATTGCCCGTAATAAAGCTTACGGGGTTATTCACTTCATGGGCGACTCCCGCCACTAACTGTCCCAAACTAGAAATTTTCTCAGTTTGAACCAACTGTGCTTGGGTTTGTTGTAAGTTGTGAATGGATTTCTCTAACTGCACTGCTTTCTCTTTTTCTCTCGCTTCTGATGCTTGCAATGAGATGTTAGATTCTTGCAAAGCGACATTTACAGTTTGCAGATTTTGATAGAGTCCGGCATTTTCTAGAGAAGTCGCCATTTGAGCCGATAAAATACTTAAAACTTCAAGTCGGGCACTGGTGAATGCCTCTACCAATTGACTATTCTCTAAGTAGAGAATCCCAGCTATGTTAGCTTGATGTAAAATTGGAAAGCATAGAATTGAGCAAGGTTGATGCTCAGATAGATAGGAGTCTGCCGCAAAAATCTTTTCGGTCTTAGCATCGTGAATGACTAAAAGCTCCTGTGTCCGAGATACATAATTCAGTATACTTAAAGGTAGATCTTGGCTACTTACGAGTGACATAGACTGCATCGCCAAACTATCAGTCTGATCATACTGTCCAGTTGCTGCAAGTATCCACTCTCCTTGTTGAGGTAGAACCAGTACTCCCTTTTCAGCCCCAGCATTTTCCATAGTGACTTGAAGCAAGGTTGATAGTAACCGTTCTAGAACAATCTCTCCAGAAATTGCCTGAGAAGCTTTTACAACAGTTGCTAAGTCTAAAATTTGGGAACCAGTTGTTTTTCCAGTAGTTGTTTTACCAGTAGTAGTTCGAGTTTGCTCACCTGCTAAGGAAATCGTTGCAGATGAAGCAAGCCCCATACCTGGAACAGTCGTTAAATAAGATAACAAGTCAGCATGACGTTCTCGGATTGTTTCTGCTATGGCTGTAGCACCCCAGCGAGCATAGCCATAGTAGGCATCCAGCAAATAAGCTTGGGCTATCTTCTCTTTTCCCAAAGAGAGATGGAATTCTCCAGCCAATTCATTAGCAATTGCCTGATTTTGAGTAAAACCCCCTGTTTGGGCTGCTTGAATAGCGCGGTCATATAGGTCAGCAGCCCGCCACACTTGCTCAGAAAACTGGGCTATCTGTGCTTCAATGAGCAAGTGTTTATGTGAAAAATTATCAGAACATATGGCAGCCCAGCGCTTTAGCTTCTTCTGATAAACGTCAATAGTTTTTAGGAACTGTTGTTGTTGAGCTTTGCTACTACCCTTGTAAAGGGCTAGTAGTATCAAGGAGTGATAGAAGTAGAACTCAGCAATTTCAATGTTGCCAAAGGCATCGACATGAATAGTTTTCTCTACAGTGGAGGCAACTTGTAGGGCTTCCTGATAATTACCTAAGAGGTAAAGCACCTGTAACTTACGGATCTGATAGATACACCATTGAATCCTAATAGTACTTGTTCTTAATTGCGCTTCTAGCTCCGTTACATCAAACTCTTCCAAACTGACATTAAATTGCTCAGGATTTAGTTGTCCCAAAATAGCTCGCTGAAGTAACAATTCGTTATCAGCTACAGTGGCAACCCCCAATTTCTGCCCTAATGCCAAGCGTTTCTGAGATACCTCATATACTTCTTCTAGGGGGAATCCCCCTGTCATCAGCTTTGTTACTAGATGGTAAATCGAAATATCTGTATAGGTAGTCTCACCAGACTCTAGACCTGATTGAAATCCTTGCTTAAGATAATGAATACTTTCTCTTAAATTTTTATACCAAGGACTAATATATGCACCCATGGAGGAATACGCCCTTGTCTTCTGGAGATCATCCTGACAGTTATCAGCTAGATGAATCGCAACTTCTCCGTACTCATAACCAGACTGGTAATCTCCTAAAACCGAGCCAGTCAAGAAGCCAAATGTTGCATAGGCAAACACAGAGGCATTAGTATTGCCGAACTTCAATGATAGGTCAACCATCTTTAAAACTGCAAAGTTCAGCAACGCTTGGTTCACGTAGTAAGCAGGAAGGAGCAATGCTTCTAGTAAACTAATAGCAGCCTGCTGCTCTAAGACAGTCATCTTAGGCAAATCCAGAAGGTCTGCAATTTTACGATTCCGCAGATTCCATTTTAGCTTTACGAGTCCCAATAAAGTCATGCCCTGCAATTGGGCTGCTGTTGTTGGAACTGAATAGCCCAACAGCTTAAGTCCTTGGTAACCCATTTGGATTGCCTCAGTAAATCGAGTGAGTAGATTGTTAAGAAACAGCTTTAATTCATAAATCTTGACTTGCTCTAGAATCGTTTTTGCCTGTGTTAAAGCTCTGTCAGACAAAGTCTCCGCTTCCTGAAACTCTTTAGATAAATAAGCGCACTCGATCGCCTGCACATACAAGGTGAAACTTAGATCATACTGGGTTTGCCAACAATCAGAGGATAGGGTTGTAATACCAGCTTTGAAGTAGGCGAAAGCTGGCTCATAAGCTGCTGATAATTTGGCTTTTGTACCTGCTTGTAAGTTCAACTGAGCTAGGTATAAACGTTCCGATGGTTCCTCCATCAGTGCTACACCAAGATTCATCTGATTCACAATATCAAAGATGAGTTCTTGTTGCTGAGCCTCTGTACTCTTTGCTCGCAACAAACGACCAATCTTTAAATGTACAACTTGCTTCTGAGCTTCTGGAATTAGGGAATAGGCTGCTTGCTGAACCCGATCGTGCAAAAACTTATAGACAATTCTATCGGCACTACTCCTATCTAACATCCTTTGGTGCACAGGTTCATTCAAACTCAGAGTGCTTTGAGAGGGTACCTGAGCCTGGAAAAACTTATAGACATCCCCAACGGGGACAATTAAACCCTCTTGCAAGGCATTCCACAAGTTCCCTGCCGTTTCTCCCTGAGTTTGCTCACAAACAATGCCCAGGGTCGTTAAGTCAAAACGATTCCCAATACAGGCTGCAAGTTGAAGAGCCTGTTGAGTAGAGTCTGGCAGCTTTCTCAGTTGCTCTGCCATAAAGTCAACTACATCATCTGTGAGAGACAATGCCCTGACACGAGAAATATCACATTGCCAAGAGCAACTCTCAAACCAGATCAAGCGTTCCTGATAGAGGGATTTGAGAAATTGATTGGTAAAGAAGGGATTCCCTTTGGTCTTGGTGTAGACTAGCTCTGTGAGAGGACGACCTACATCCTCTGAACAACTGAGGGTGTCAGCTATTAGAGCATTTAAGTCAGAAAAACTCAACGGAGTTAGAGTGATCTGATTGAGGACTGTATGGTGGCTCTGATCCGAAGCAGAAAGAGTTGTGGACAAAGCGGCAGATTGAGCCAGAAACTTCTGAATTTCCTCAACGGTAAGCACTAAGGGATGAGCAGCATCTACTTCATTATCTCGGTAGGCTCCAATCAGGAGAAGGTGGTGAGAAGAAGACTCTGTAATTAACAGCTTGAGCAACTTTAAGGAAGGGAGATCAGCCCACTGCAAATCATCCAGAAAAATAACTAGGGGATGTTCTACCTGTGTAAAAACCTGAATAAACTTTTGGAATACTTGATTAAAACGGCTTTGGGTAGCAGCAGCAGAGAGTTCGATTATGGAGGGCTGTTGACCAATGATCCCTTCTAGTTCTGGTATTACTTCAAGAATGACTTGAGCCTCATCTGCCAGTACATCTAAAAGTCTCAGTCTCCATTGTTCTACCTGGATTGCGTTTTCGGTAAGTAATAGTTGCGTCAACTCACGAAACGCTTGTACTAACGCCGAGAACGGAATATTACGCTTGAACTGGTCAAATTTTCCACCAATAAAATATCCTTTTTGCCGGACGATCGGCTTGTGAACTTCGTTAACCAGGGCTGTTTTACCAATCCCAGAGAAGCCAGAGACAAGCATTAGCTCTGTATTCCCCTCGCTCACTCGATCGAAGGCTTCCAGCAGCTTGGTAACCTCTATTTCTCTACCATAGAGTCTCTCTGGAATTTGAAATCGATCTGAAACATCTCGCTGTCCAATGATAAAGGTTGAGATTGAACTCTGGGTGTTCAATTGTTGTAAACAAGTTTCTAAGTCGAACTTCAAACCCAGAGCGCTCTGATAGCGATTCTCAGATACCTTTGCCATCAATTTCATGACAATTTCTGAAATCACAGGTGGGATGTTTGGGTTCAGTTCATTTAGCGCTGTAGGCTTCTTGGCAAGGTGACAATGCACCATCTCTAGCGGATCAGCATTTGGGAAAGGTAACTGTCCAGCTAAAATCTCATAAAAAGTAACCCCTAAAGAATAATAGTCTGTGCGGTAATCAATCCCACGATTCATTCGCCCAGTTTGTTCAGGGGATATGTAGTCTAAAGTACCTTCCAGCGCCATTAAGCTGTTGAATGTTTGACCCTCTTTAGGCAAAAGCGAGGCAATCCCAAAATCAGTAATCTTAATTTGCTGTGTTGTGGGGTTAATGAGCAGGTTGGAGGGCTTAATATCCTTATGAATAATCCGGCTCTGATAAAGGTCTTCCAGGATTTGAGCAATCTGGATAGCAATTTCTAAGAACTCACGAATTGTCAGCGATCTTGCAGATGCGTATTGGCGAAGGGATATACCTCCAAAATCTTCCATTATCAGAGCTAGTCCGTTGTGGTAGTTCTCTAAGCTGTAAGGCTTAATCACCCCAGACAAATTCAGATCTTTGGAGATTGTGTACTGATTTCGGAATAATACAAGTTCGCGCAAAGCAGGATATTCACACTTTTGCAGTTTCACGATGACTGACTGGGCATCAGAGGTGCGCTGACAGCGATAAACTGAACTCCTGTCGCTATCATAGAGCCGTTCAGTAATTCGATAACCTGGCAATAGCTCTTCAGTAGTTTGTCGTTCTGAAAGTTGCATGGAGTGATTTTCCTATTTGCGCTTAATTACTGGCACTCTACATCTCACTTAAGTATCCTACGTTCTGCTAACAAAGTCTTGTAAGCTGGAACACAGTACGTTGTCAAAGCAACATTTCGCATGAGTTTTTCACTAAGGCGATTCCCATGAATAAGATTACCGACTAGCAGGTTGGATCAGGATATCCCATTTGGGTAAGTCAGGATTTCGTTTGAGCCGACCTTCAATCTCACTCATCTCACGTTTAGACAGTGAAATGCCCTTTTGATAGGTGTTGTTGTTCACTTGAACAATCGGATGAATCCCTTTCCAAGTCATACGCTCTGCCCAACTCAAAAGCGTCTGCATATCTTGGAGTAAAGTGCCATTCCAATGTTGTTCTAAAATCCCCCAGCCCCGCTCAATCGGATTATATTTACTGTGGTAAGGCGGATAGTATAAAAGTTGAATCGGAATCTGGATGGTGTCCGCAAAGTCCACCATCCGTTTGAGAAATTGAGTCCGAACCCCACTACTCTCTGGACCATGATCGATTTTTAATTGAAGTAATTTCATCTCTTGTTGCTCTAGGGTAGATAAGCTCTGCCACCAGGTCTGCAAGTTATCGACGATAAAATCACTGGTTTTCGAGGAAGCACCAAAGTAAAGATAAAGCTGTCCACTATCTTCGTCTAGTATTCCGCAGGGGATGGACTTTAAGCCGCTACCAAAATCATGATCCAACGCCTGATTGTCACCTCGAGTTTGTCCCCCTCGACTGAACTCACCCAAATTGACGGTCGCCTTACAATCGACGCTTAATCGTTTGGCTCCCAGCAGAGTTTGAGCCTGGTCTTTGGCTTTGACATTTTCAAACATCGCATCCGTCTCAGGCAGTTTTTTTGGGCTTGGCTTTGACGACTTTGCGTAATCGGTAGCCCAGGCGATTCAAAATTAACCCCATCCCATTTTCTGACGGTAGAAGTGCGTCCTCTACCCCAGCCTGACGCAGAGCCTGCACGGCTGCTTTTGTGGTCAAGCGGGTATAGGCAATCGTACTGCCAAACGTCGGGTCTTGTTGAGCGTGAGCGTCTGCTAGACGGCGTAATGTGGCTGCCGCTTCTCGATGCTGATCCTCCCACCGTTTTGCCCCGGAATACCCCGATTGGCGACCGATACAGACGATGCCAGTGCGCCGTTCAGCCAGACCCATCTCTACACTAGCCCGTCCCCAGCCAAAGCGGGATTCTGCCAATCGGGACTTGCCATCACAGTACTTCAGCGTCATTTCGGCTTGAAAACTGCGACGAGTCACCAGATCCATCTTGGATGCCGCAAGACGCAGATCTGCAATTTGGTCGAGGGACAACGACGGCGGCAGAACGGAGGACTCCATGTTGTGATGACCTAGATTTTGAGACTTTTCCCAACTATACTCGACTCGGTAATCTCTTTTCTAGGAATCGCCTTAGATCAGGTGATAGTGTCAGCAATACAGCATTTTCTTAGAATACTTTAAGACACTATTTAATCGCGTCGAGGGTCAAATTCCCCGCCCCTTGGGGCGTTAGTTTTGATCAAAAAAGATTTGAATTTGATACCCCGTCCGCTCTGCGGTGGGGTAGTTCACTGAGCGCTTTAGACAGCAGTCCACTGCCTAACCCTGATGAAGCCTTGGCTGATTATGTCAAACGGGTTCGGGCAAGCCTCGGTTTGACGCAGAAGGAATTGGCAACCAAAGCCGGAGTGCATCTATAAAGCTTGGGAAAGATTGAACGAGGCATTACAACTAAGCTCAACCGACACAGCCGCAATGGGTTGGCTTACGCCCTGAAAATTCCGGTGGAATATTTGGAGGCGATGAGTCGTGGCACTCCCATCCCAGCGTCTACCTCCCTCAAATTTTGTCCTCACTGCTGGGTTCCGGGGACACCGCCAGAGTCGGTCTGGATGGAAGTACGAGCGAAGTACGGTTTCCTCTGCGGTTGCCAGCTACAACAGCGATGTCGTCAATGCCAGGAACCCATTACCTCTCTCAAGCATCGGTTCTGTCCGTACTGTGGAACTGCTTATAAGTTAGAGCCAAAGCCTGAAAGCAAGACTAGATAACGCTTAGAGGGCTATCTTGCAGGTTTTTACACGTATTCTGTCGCAACCCCTAAGAGCCTGAAACTCCCAAAATTCGTTGTTTGATTTTTAGACTGTCCCACTTACAGCCCAGAATGGGACAGTTAAGGTGGAGGACAGAGATGTTAGACTGCAAGCCTTTCAGCCCTAACGCTCAAAATTTTTTCTATGCTAAAACTGAGATGGGGTCGAGTTAGAGTAAGCCGGACAGTTCTCAAACAAAGCTCCGGATTATTACACTGTATTAAGATGTTGTTTGGTACACTGCAACCCTCAAAATCCAAGTGTTATATGATACCTAACGATACTTCAAATAACTTAAAGGACTTATACCTCTCCAAAATTACAACCTGTCCTGTGTTTCTGGAAGACTGATGGGTGAGAGCGATCGGTTATGAGAGACTCAGTTAATTGCTAGGCAAAGTGTAAATTGAAACAATCCTACAAGCGTCAATCCTCCCGACGGAATCTATCCAACCCAGAGCAAGACTCTCGGTTTTCTCCCCGTCCCTTTGCAATCCAAGCAAAACCGAGTGCCAATCCTCCTACCCCCCAGGAACAAGAGGATGCTGAATTTGCTCAGAACAAAATGGAAAGCATGAGGCTTCAGATTAGCGAAAAGTATGGCACCCTCACCCCAGAAGGGTCAGCTAAATTGGGGATGTTGCAAGCCAAGATGCAAGGAGTCCTCCAAGCACGACTAGACCAGGCATCAAGGGGTGGTTTTGACCTGTCTAAAATTTCTGTTTATCCCCCAGGTATCCAAGAGGCAGAGGCGATTCAGGGGAAGCAAGCAGGGGAGCAGCAAAGAACCCTGCATCAAGTGGCACTTAATCATCTAATCACCCCGATTCAGGCAAAGTTGACGATCGGGCAACCCAACGACCGATACGAACAGGAGGCCGATCGGGCGGCATCCCAGTTGGTTGAGCAAATCAATTCCCCTGCCTCAGCCCAGGCAACATTGGGACAGGTAGGGCAGCAGCAGGATGGGCCGCGAGGGAAACTGCAGGCAAAATCACGTAACTCCCAGACGTACCCCTCGGTGCATCTGAATAGTGACCCAGGGCAGCACAAATCTATACGGGCTAATGCACAGCCAAATTTGTTGGAAGCCTCCATTCGCAATACTCAGTCAGGGCAGAAAACCGAACCAAAAGCAACTACTCAATCAAGCGCAGTTCAGGCGAAAGGTGATAAAAAAAGTGATCACCAGGAGTCATTGCATCGTCAAACTCATCACCCGGAAAATCTGCATTTATCCAGTTCCCGTGCGGAGAATACAAATTTATCTAATGTATCTGGTATGCAGTTAAAGCCGAATACCGCATCACAATCTACTGTTCAGCAAGCACAAAACTCCCCAGATGGATGGATTAATATTAGTAAGTTAGGGAAACCAGCAATTCAATGTTTTCGTATCAAAAATAAAAGTGGGGAATTGGTAGAAACACGTTCCATGAGTTATGAGAGCCTTCTTGACCTAAGAGATTGGTTAGAAGAGCAGGGCGATGCTAGAAAAGACGATTTCAATGAAGTTCGAAAGGTGATTAACGCCAGGGACGAAGCACTATCTCGAAAGCAACGAACGATTCAATGTTTTCGTGTCAAAAATGAAAGTGATGAATGGGTAGAAACAGGTCTCATGAGTTATGACAGCCTTCTTGACCTAAGAGATTGGTTAAAAAAGCAGGGCGATGCTAGAAAAGATGATGCCTATGAAGTTCAAAGTGTGATTGACGCTAGGGACAGAGCACTACTCATTCTAAAGCAACGAACTGATGATCCAAAATGGACCAAACCAATTTCATTTGGTGGGCTTACCTACGAAGAAGTGTTTATTCGTGTAGAACATCTTCTAGTTAATAACCCAATGGATATAGATCAGGGAAGTGTGGGTTTCTGTGGAGTAGTATCACTTCTAACTGGATTGTTGGCAAGAAATCCAGTTAAGTTTGTGAATTATGTAATGGATATGTGCGACTTTGGTAAAGCTGAACTCACTGGTGGAAAGAAAAAAAATGAGATTAAGGTGAAGCCTGGTAAGAAATTTAAGACTAGGGATGCCAAGCATGAAGCGAGCAAACGCCGCATGGTTGATAAAAATGAAACTGGAAAAATCACTGACAATAGTCGCGCCTCAGATTGGATGATTCTTGGCTCTATTAGAGATTCAGAAAATACTACTCCTGTCAATCCAAATTCTGGCTTGGGTGTCCTGACTCAGTATACGACTAATACAGAAATTGTTAAGTGGTTCAAAGCGGCGGGAGCAGAACGAGTAGTTGAGGAAGGAAGTTTTCTCACAGGAGCAGGAAGAAAAAAAATTCAACGGGCAGAGAATTACTATAAGCAAGGTTTCATCGTTGTACTAGCTGTCAATGCTCGAGCAGTGGAATCCTATGACGAATATGGAGATATATCGTCTGGTTCGCCTAAGAACTTATTTACAGGACATTTTGTCTTAATGAATGGAGAGATTACAGATGAAGGTGAATATTTAACTTGTCCAGTTGTAACTTGGAGAACGACAGACAAGCTTTTTGTGAAGAAGAAGCATGTTAATTCTTACTTTAGAGGATTTATTGCGGCAACGTTAAATGTAAGTGGTAGTCACACTGAAGGGGAAACCAATTCAGATGGGTCTTCAATTACCTCACTTGAAACTTGGAACGATGTCGCATATGCATTATGGAAGAAAGGTGATCTTATTCGGGTGACAAAGCACTCTACTGATATAAGCGATCGTATCTTTGAGGTTCAAGAGGATCACGATCCAAATATGTATGAATATCCTGATATCCCCAAGATGAAATGGGTTAACAAATAAACCTACCACTTGCTACTCCCTTCCCAGTGTAGAATTAGGCAACAGCAAAGAGGGACATATGGAAAGAATAGAAGCACTAAGAAATAAAGGTATAGATGAGGAAGAGTGGCAAAGATTTTACTACAAGCATCAGCAAC
>Ga0163147_10005439_pt1 | contig 15478 bp, 9 predicted proteins | sample OliLakLV19MP6G1_FD_148597 | JGI IMG/M metagenome (GOLD analysis project Ga0163147, IMG submission 148597) | Freshwater microbial mat bacterial communities from Lake Vanda, McMurdo Dry Valleys, Antarctica- Oligotrophic Lake LV.19.MP6.G1 | ecosystem: Environmental > Aquatic > Freshwater > Lake >...
GGGATGGCACCGATCTGAAAGTACATTTGCGTGTGACCGGACCGCTGCCGCCTGGCGCGGGCGGTGCGATCGGGCTCGACGCCGATCTGGTCGCGCGCGCGGCGCAGCAGTGGATTGGCGGACGTGGCGCGCGTCCGATCGATTTTGAAGGCACGCGCAGCTTCGGCATGTTCGGTCCGACACATCTCGATGACAACGAACCCGCGCCGCCGCGTCCGCGCCCCGCCGGTTTGGTGATGATGGCGCCGACGGGTGATCAGGCGCTGGCGATGGTGGGCATGGATTTGTACACCGTGACCGTGCCTGTCGCTGGCAGCACACCGCCTACCGTGTCAGTCGTTTCTCCGGCGACGGCGGCGGTGCCGGTGCGCAAGCTCAACACGGTGGGCGGAGAGTTTCCCGCGTGGAGCGCCGACGGCACCAAGGTGATGTGGTCGCTCGGCAACGCCATGTGGACGTACGATCTCACGCGTGCAAAGCTGGTGGACGATTCGCTCAAAGTCGACGGGCGTCGTGTGGCTGTGCTGCGCGCAGACAGCACGAAGAAGGACAGCATCGCGCGGTCCGATTCGATTGCGAAGGCCGATACCACCAGGAAAGACAAGCCCGGCTACAAGCCGATGGAATCGCGCATCACCGTCACGGCCGTACGCGATCAACCGCGCGGTGTGCTGGTGCTGCGCGGCGCGAAGACCATCACGATGAAGGGCAAGGAGATCATTGAGAACGCCGACATCGTGATTCGTGACCGTCATATCGTAGCGATCGGTCCGCGCGGCAGCGTGACCATTCCCGAGGGCGCGCAGATCATGGACGTGAGCGGGAAAGTGATCATGCCCGGCATGGTGGACACGCACTATCACCCGCAGTGGCTCACGCCGCAGATTCATAACACACAAACGTGGCAGTATCTCGCGACGCTGGCGTACGGCACCACGACCACACGTGATCCGCAAACCGCCACGACTGATTTTCTGAGCTACACCGATCAGGTGGACGCCGGTCAGATGATCGGTCCGCGCATTTACACCACAGGCCCTGGCGTATTCTCAGCGGAACCCGTGCGCGATCTTGATCACGCGCGCGAGATCATGCAGCGCTACGCCACGTACTACGACACGAAAACGCTCAAGATGTACATGAGCGGCAATCGTCAGCAGCGTCAGTGGCTGATCATGGCGGCGAAGGAGCTCAAGATCATGCCAACCACCGAAGGCGGCCTCGATCACAAACTCAACCTGACGCACGGCATCGACGGCTATCCCGGCATCGAGCACACGCTGCCGATCACGCCAAAATTTGATGACGTGTACGCGTGGTACACCGCGACGCAGACGGTGAACTCGCCCACGTTGGTCGTGGAATACGGCGGTCCGTTCGGCGAAGGTTGGTTCTATCAGACGGAAGACTTGCTCAACGACGCGAAACTGCGTCGCTTCACGCACCCGGTCGACTTTGACGGCAAGGTGCGTCGTCGCGGCGCGGGCAATGCGCCTGGACCGGCGGGATTTGCGGTGAAGGAGGAGTACGCGATGTGGCAGCACGCCGAAGACCTCGCGAAAACGGTGGCGGCAGGCGGTCGCATCGGCGTGGGCAGTCACGGCCAGCTGCAGGGGCTCGGTATGCACTGGGAGCTCTGGCTGGTGCAGAGCGGTGGCATGCCGGAGCATGACGCGCTGCGCGCGGCGACGATTGTTGGTGCGGAGGCGATCGGGCTGGGCTCGAGTGTTGGCTCGCTGGAGGTTGGCAAGTTTGCGGACCTGCTGGTGCTCGATCGAGATCCGCTCACGAATATCCGGAACACCAACTCGATCCGGAGCGTGATGGTGAACGGCCGCCTGTACGACGGCGAGACGCTTGACGAGGTGTATCCGCGCAAGCGGGCGCTGGTGCGTCAGCCGTGGAGCTATGCGACGCCGCAGGCGGGGGCGGGGATCAGGTAGGGCGATCGGGTCAGCCACGCGGAGGGCGAAGGAGGACACGGCGATCGTTTTCGCGCGCACGGGACCGACCGTTGCAAGCTCCGTGCGTGCGATGCGATTCGCCCGACGCCGCTATCACTCACGCCCCACCCCGATGCATCAGCTACAGGCCGTAGTGTTCGACATGGACGGACTGCTGCTCGACACCGAGCGACTGTCGCGCGCCTCGTGGCTCGCGGGCGGACGCGACCTCGGCTTCGATCTGCCGATGACGGTGCTCGCCGCCATCATCGGTCGACGACGCGCTGAAGTGGAGGCGCAGTTTGTTGCGGCACTCGGCGAACAGTTTCCCGTGCAGGATCTTTACGCCCGACACGCAGCGCACTATCAACAGGCGCTTTTGGCGGCAACGGTGAGTACGCTGCGAAAGCCGGGTGTGGTGTCGGTGCTCGACTGGCTCGACAACGCGGGCATTCCGTACGCGATTGCCACGTCAACGCTGGCTGCCGGTGCCGCGAAGAAGTTGGCGTTGGCCGATCTGAGCGCACGCTTCAGCATTGTGGTGACGGGGGAGCAGGTTGAACGATCGAAGCCGGCGCCGGACATCTATCTTGAGGCCGCGCGTCGCCTCGGCGTGCCGGCTGAACACTGTGTCGCGTTCGAAGACAGCGATCTCGGTCTCGAAGCAGCCATGGCGGCCGGCATGCGCGCTGTAGCTGTGCCCGATTTGAAGCCACTACCGAAAGAGATCAGGTCGCGCGTTTTCTCGACGTTGCGCTCTCTTGAAGAGGCGGTTGCGATGCTGAATCAGTTCACCCGTCAATGAGGTGCGCATGGCCATCGTGACGGTGCGCAGTTCACCCCCGCGCCGCCAACACGGCCTCCACGTCATCTGACGCCTCGAGCTGCTCCATCGCAGCTCCTGCTTCCAGCAGCTGCGTCGCCACATCCGCGAACGCGCCGTCGCGCGGACCATTCAACGAGCCATGGCAACACCAGCCGAGCGGCGTGGTGTGATATCGAGCGTCACGCTGCGTAAGCAGTGCACGTCCGGAGGGCTCACCAAGAATCGCCGCCACGGTGTCGCGTGATCCCTGCCAGGCCGCGCAGTGTAACGCGGATCCCGAGTCGTGGCCGGGCGTCGCCGGGTCGAACCCGATCGCCAGCATGAGTGCGGCCGCGTGCGCGTCACCGTCCCACGCCGCCTCGCTGATCATGCGCTGATCCTCGGGTCCGAGTGACGGCACGAGGGCGGGGTGTTCACGCACGAGCGTTTGCCCCCGGATGCGATCGGCGCGACGGCAAGCCAATCGCAACTGTTGCACCGGCGTCGCGAACGGCAGCATCGCATTCAGTGTGTCCTCGTGCCCGAACTGCGCCGCAACATCGAGCGGCGACCGGTTGCGCCCGATCGTCCACTCGTAAATGTGGGAGCTGCTCGGCGGCCGTTCGGCGTACCGTCCACGGCCGGTCTGTTCATCGAGCAATGCCGGTTCGCGCTCAAGCATGCTGACCACGGCGTCTGTACGCCCCAGCGCAGAGGCGAGAAAAATGTCGGCCGAGGCGCCGCGCTCCACCAAGTAGCGCGCCAGCGCGTAGCGGCCCGTATCGCGTGCACGATCGAGCATCCACTCGGCCGGCATCGCGCGATGGTCGACGTCGCGCGCGTCGATGTCGGCGCCCGCATCAAGCAGCAGATCGACCACGCGTTGTGAACGCGCAAAATGCAGCGGGGTTTGCCCGTCACCGCCGCGTTCCGACACCCGCGTGCGATCGCGGTCGAGGATGGCCGATAGCTCGTCAAACTTGTCGAGGTGTGCCGCCGAACAGGCGTCCAGCACCGCACCCGCGTTGAGGAGCCGATCCGCCGCCGCGCCGGTTGCGATGTGCAGTGCGTGAAAAGCGCCGGCCCACCACGCACTGCGTCGGTTGGGATCGGCACCGAACTCAAGCAACACGTCAACCATTGCCGCATCATCCGCGCAGGCGACGATCGCCGGTGCATTGTACGGAAAGAGCGGCGCATTGATCAATGGGCGGAACTCGGGGTGCTGCGCGAACAGCCGCCGTACGCCGGCCGCGTCGCACCGCTGCATCGCGTCATGCATCTGCTCATGGGGAGCGCGTGCGGCGGCGATGCGGTCGCTGATGTGTTGCCTGAGTGCGCTCCACTCATGAAACCCATACTCGCGCGCCAGTACGAACTGCGCGTCGGCGAGCACGATACGGGTCTTGTCGGGGAGCACGCTGCGAACGCGCGCGATCGCCGTAGCATCGCTGGCGGCGAAATCACGCAACAGCTCTTTGGCCTGCGACTTCTGCTGCGCGAGGTCGACTCGCAGGGGCAACGAACGTTGGAACGGTGACGACATGGGACGCCTCCTTCGTGGTGGCCGGCGTCCGCACCATCGGCCCGAAGAGGGCGCAGGGAGTCATGCGACTGCGTGGGTGAGCGCTGCCCTTTCCGCGGACCGGAGGCGTTCCATCACGCCGAGCCGCAATATCGCGGCGGCTCCGGCATGCCGCAAGCGCTGAATGAAGGGCTCAGCCCTACGCCGGCACCGGCGTCATCACCACTTTGGTACAGCCGTGATCTTTGTCGTTGAACCACTTGTACGCGTTTGGCGCGTCGTCAAGTTGCAGGCGATGTGAAATAATGAAACCCGGATCAATCACCCCTCGCAACACGTGCTCAAGCAGTGCCGGCATGTATTTGTGTGTGTGCGTCTGGCCCATCTTGAATGTGAGTCCTTTGCCGAACGCCACACCCATCGGCATCTTGTCAATGATGCCCGCGTAGACACATCAGCGTACTGTGCCAAGTATCGCGGCACCAAGCAACACGAGGCCGACCACAACCCCCAGCGCGCTTTTGGTGGCCGCGGCAACCGCGCGGCCGAGCAGTGCACCGGTCGCCGCTCGCGCAGGATTGCTGCGCGTGTCTCGATGCACTGTGAGTTCGCCGACGAGCGCGCCCACAAACGATCCGATCATGGCGCCGACGAGTGAACCGAGCAGGGGTACGGGTACGCCGATTACCGCGCCGACAATCCCGCCAATGATCGCGCCCCAAGACGCACGGCGGGAACCGCCGTATTGCCGCGTGTAACGACCGGAGATGGTGAACTCGAGCACCTCAGCGAGCACGACCAGCGCGGCAGCGATCGTAAAGCTGATCAACCCGATTCCACCGGCGGGCAGCAGAATCCAGTACAGCAGGCCGGCGCCCAGCATGATCCAGAGGCCCGGCAGGCCAATGGGTACAAGCAGCAGTCCCGCGAGAAGCGATACGGCGAGCAGGGCGATGGCAAGACCATGCGTGAGAGATGCGTCCATGAAGCAACGTACGGCGGTCGAGCGGGCTGAGATTCGTGAGGGGTGGTCGGGAACTGAGGCGCCGCGCTACTTGGGTATTGCTTGGGGACAAACGAAATGGGCGATGCCGAAGGCCTTCCGGCCATTCGGCATCGCGTGTTTCAGAAGCCCGCACACTACCCCGATCTCGCTAGTGGTTCAGGCACGGCACGGTGGCTGTGCCGCGCTACCGCCTCACCACCGAACGCACACCGTCGGAAAGCACCACTTCGACCGGCCGGCCGTTGGTGACTACGGTGCCGCCGGACCGCCGCACAAAGCCCAGGATCTGCCCGTTGAGGGCATCGCGCACCATCGCCATGGGATACGCCGAGCTGTTCCAGGTGATGCGTGCGGCGCTCCCACCGATCGCCATCACATTCGCCTCTGGATCGGTAACGCTTTGTCCGGTCGCACGCGCGGCCGCCGATTGTACGACGCTCTGACGGGTGGACCGACTATCGCGCACGCGAAGTGTGGCCAGACGCGCGTCAAGCTGCGTGGTCCACGGGACGACCACCGCAAAATGACGTTCGTCGCGGGCGGTCACATGGTCAACACGCTCCGCACTGAACGACACGGTTTGCAGCGCGGCGCCATCGGTGTCGAGCAGCTCGACCCGGTGTGTGCCGGTGGATGCCGCGGAGACCGGCGCGCGCACGCGGAACGCGGGCTCCAGCTCGATGCGGCCATCCACCACACGTCCCCACACTAACAAGCCGTCCTGCGGCTCCATCGCTGCCGACGTCGCACCGGCCGCAATATTGCCCGCGACAACATTGGGCAACACGCCACGATACTGCAGCACCGCGCTCCAGTTGTAGTCGCTGATCCAGTTGTTGCCACAGTAGCTCATGACATCTGTCGCGTTCGCCTGCACGAGTGTGTTGGTCGTGCCATTCCACCCGATCTGCCCGATGACGCCACCCGCATACGGATAGTTCGGATCGCCGGTCACGCCGCACGGTGCATGACTGCGCGAGAAGTTATGCCCCCACTCATGAGCCGCGACATTGTCACCACTCGGCAGCTTGTCCCAGCCGATCGCGGCGCGTCCGGGTACATACCCATAACCTGCGATGCCGCTTCCGTACGATGTGGCCACTACGCCGTAGTAATGCTGGCCGGGCGCGGCTTCGGCGGTGCGGAGCGCGTTCATTTCACTCAGTACGGTGAGCCAGGCACCGTTCGCGTCATTCGACTGCAGTACCGTGGCGCTTGACGTGAACGGCGCACGTACGTCCGCGACCACCTGGCTGATGGGAAACAGCCGGCGCGTCGTGACGAGGAACTGTTCGTAATTCCCATTGGAGACGTTGCCGGTGAGTGCACCCGTGATGACGGGTACAAAGCGCACGGTAAACGGCGGGACATTGTGTGTGGTGATGGACTGCGGTGAACCACCTGCAGGCCACACATTATCAGCGGCATTGGCATCCGGGTACGCGCCGGCTGGATCAAGTTCCGCGAGCACGCGCAGCCCCGGCCGCATGTTGGCCGCCGGCACCAGGAGATTCCAGCTCGACTGCAGCGTGCCCTGCGCAACAGACGTACGTACATTCGCCTCCGGCGCCGCAATCGTCACGTTCTGCAAGAGCGTTGCGCCGTCGTACACACGCACGCGCACAGCCGGCTGCGCCGTATTCGCGACCGTCGCTTGCACGAACACACGCAGCAGCGCATCACGACCGGCCACCAGTGCCACGGAGCCATCGAGTCGCTGCGTAGCCTGCGTGACATGGACATTCGCAATCGAATAGTTCGTACCGCCCGACGCGGCATACGTGAACGTCACCAGCGTATTGTTGTTGGCGGTGACCGATACGTTGGCCGATGACGGCGACGGTGTGTACATGATGCCGGCGTTGGTCAGTGTTGCGGCACCGATGCTGTACGCACCGAGGTTCAGCCCGGACACTGTCTGCGCGCCGGACAACGGCACTGTCGCCGTCGTGCCGGACAGCGAGAATGTTGGAGTGATGCCGCCCGGCAACCCAGCCACGGCAATCGTGATGGAGCCCGTGGCCAGACCGTACGTCACCGAAGCCGTCGCCGGCTGCAGCGACGCCACAACCGTGCGCTGCTGCACGGACGGATCGGGCAGGTACGTGACGCCGGCGTTCGACAGTGGATTCGCCGAGATGGTGTACGATCCCGGTGCGAGCAACGAGAGTGTGGTGGTGGCGGGGATCGCTTGCGAGAATCCGTTTGGACCCGTCACGGTGACGCTCCCGTTACTGCCGTTGGGCACACCACTCACAGTGACGACCAGCGAACCGGTGGTGATGGTGTATTGCACCGGGAGCCGCAGCGTGTCGCCTGCCACGACCGTCGCCTCAGTGCTGGCGGGAGACGGTACATACGTCGCGCCACCGCTCGTCACGTTCGCGCTCGTCACCCGCCACGTGCCCGCCAGCGCCGGTGAGACACGCAGGGTGCTTGTGATCGGTATCGGTGCACCGGACGGCGGTGTGAGTGTGATGCTGGCATTTACGCCATCGGGGAGTCCCGACACCGGAACTTCCACAACGGTGGGCAACACGCTGAACGCGACGTTCACACTGGTTGTCACACCGGTGGTGATCGCAGCGCTTTGTGATCCGGCGGCAGGCGCGTACTTCACACCGCCCGCCGTGAGCGAGACGGCCGTGACCTGGTACTGGCCGACCGGCAGCGAATCGAGGCTGGTGGCACCACTGAGTGCCTGCACGCCGTTGGCGCCGACCAGCGTCAAGGTAGGCGTCGTGCCATCGGGCAAACCACTGGTCGTGACGACGAGACGGCCCACCTGTGCCGCGTAGATGACACCGGCGGGCGAGGCCACCAGCGACGCGGCGACCGTGACGTCCGCGCTATCGGGCTGCGGCCGATACGTGATGCCGCTGCGTGTCAGCGCGGCCGCCACCACGCGATACACTCCGGGCGACAGATCGGTCAGCGTTTGTGTGGACGCCAGCGAACGCAGAAACCCGTTCGGCCCACGCACGCTCACATTGGCGTCGAGACCTGACGGCAGTCCGGCCACGGCCACCGCAATCGCGCCGCTCGAGACCGCGTAGCTCACACTCAGTCGCGCCGTATCGCCGAACAATGCGCTCGACTCCGCCGCCACGGGCGACGGTGCGAACCGGAAGCCACCGTACAGGAGCGTGTCGGCGGTGAATCGCCAGCGCCCGCCCACGGGATGCGTCAGCACGCGCGATTCCCCCACGCTGACCGCGGAGTCGGCCGGTGTGGTCACGGTCACCGGTGCGGCCACGCCGCCCGGCACGCCGAAGATCGTGAGCGCCAGCGCCGACGGCAGCGGCTCGTAACGAACGGCTGCGATCGTCGGCGGTGCGCCGCTCACGACCGTGACCGAAAGGGTTGACGGGTTCGCCGAGTACGTGCCGGTCAGCGCGCGCGCGGGGCGCACCGTAATCGTGTAGTTCCCGCCGGGCAGATCGCTCCAGCCGATCGACGCCGCGGCCGTTCGGGTGAATCCCGGACCGGACACGGTGATGTCGGCCGGCACACCATCGGGCAATCCTTCGACGGTAATGCTCAGCATCCCGGGCGGCAGCGGCTGGGCCGCTGGCGGCGGTTCAGTGACGACCGGCGTGTCACCACCTGAACAGGCGGCGAGTACGACCAGCACCAGCGGGAGGGCACAGCGCGCGAAGAATCGTCGCATCACAGGAGGCTCGGTAGAGGGCTGCCTGAGAGACGATTCAACAGTGGGTGCGACACGCCAGCGTTCCGGTGGTGGCACGGGTGTCACGTAGTACATTGACGCGATCACCATCGCACCGTGTTGCCTCTGCCAGCCACCGTGAACCCACTCAGACAATCCGAACCGGTCGTGCCACGTCGTGTCTTCATGGTTGGTGCCACCGGGACAATCGGCCGCGCTACCGTGCGTGCCTTGCGGCGTGAAGGACACGAGGTGGTGTGTTTCGTCCGTGCGCGTCGAGCCGGTCCGGTTGAGATACCGGAGGCAACCGTGCGAACGGGTGACATCACCGATCCCGCGTCACTTGCGCGAGATGGTTTTTGCGGCGAGCGTTTTGATGTAGTGGTGTCTTGCATGGCTTCGCGAACCGGTGCTCCAGATGACGCGTGGGCGATCGACCACCGTGCGCAGCTGACGCTGCTGGCGGCCGCACAATCTGCGTGTGTCACGCAGTTCGTGCTGCTGTCCGCCATCTGCGTGCAGAAACCAAGGCTGGCGTTTCAGCACGCGAAGTTAGCCTTTGAGACGGCGCTCCAGCAATCCGGAATGACGTGGTCCATCGTCAGGCCGACGGCGTTCTTCAAATCGATCTCGGGACAGGTGGAGCGCGTGAAGCAGGGCAAGCCGTTTCTGGTGTTTGGCGACGGCACGCTCACGGCCTGCAAGCCGATCAGCGACAACGATCTGGCCGAGTACATCGCCGGCTGTCTGAGCGATCCGGGTCGACAGAATCGCGTACTGCCCATTGGCGGGCCCGGCCGCGCGAGCACGCCGCGCGAACAGGGCGAGCAGCTCTTTGCGCTGCTGGGACGCGAGCCGCGCTTCAAGCAGGTACCCCCCTCCCTGCTGCGCGTCATCGCCGCCGTGCTGGGCGCGCTTGGCCGCGTGATTCCACCGTTGGCCGCGAAAGCAGAGTTCGCGCGCATCGGTCACTACTACGCCACCGAGTCAATGCTCGTGTGGGACGACGCCACACAGCGCTATGATGCCGACGCAACGCCGTCGGCCGGTACGGAGACGCTGTTCGACTACTACGCGCAACTCGTGCGCGGCGAATCGTCCGCCGAGCGTGGGGAACACGCGGTCTTCTAAGGGGCCCGGACCGGTGGCGCGTTTGCTGGCAGCACTTACCACGGGAGGGCTAATGGCGACACTTTTCGCCGTTGAACCCCCACCCGCCTCATCATGTGCCGCTCGCTCGTTTCAGCTTTCGCACTGCTCGCCGCTTCAGCAGCCGCCCTGCCGTCGCAGTCTCCCTTCGACGGGCTTCGCTTCCGTGAAATCGGACCGGCCGTGATGGGCGGACGCATTCACGACGTGGAGGTTGATCCTACCGATCACTCGATCATCTACGTGGCCGCAGCCGGTGGCGGCCTTTGGAAGACGGTGAATCACGGCATTCTCTGGTCGCCGATCTTTGATGCGACCGGTGAGAACGCGTTCGGCGATGTGGCGATCTTCGCCGGTGACTCAAAGGTGCTCTGGGCCGGAACGGGCGAGCAGAATAATCGGCAGTCGAGCACGTGGGGTGGCGGTATCTACAAGTCGACCGACGCGGGCAGCACGTGGACGTTTCTGGGACTGCGGGAAACGTCGAGCATTGCGCGGGTGGTGTTGCATCCCACGGATGTGAACACGGCGTATGTGGCGGCCGTGGGCAATCTGTGGCGCCCGAATGCGGAACGCGGCGTGTACCGCACGCGCGATGGTGGCACCACCTGGACGCGCGTACTGACGGTGGACACGCTTACCGGTGCCACCGAGCTCGTGATGGACCCGCGTGATCCCAACGTGTTGTACGCGGCCACGTACCAGCGACTGCGCACGGGCTTCGGCTTCAACGGCGGTGGTTCAGGCAGCGGACTGTGGAAGTCGGTGAACGGTGGCGATACATGGATGCCGCTCTTGAACGGCGTGCCTGATGGTGACAAGGGACGCATCGGGTTGTCGATTTCGTTGTCGAAGCCTGATGTGCTCGTGGCGACGATCGAACACGCCGGTAGCGGTGGCACGTACCGCTCCGAAGACGCCGGCGCCACGTGGAAGCGGTTGAGCGCCACGAATCCGCGTCCGATGTACTACTCCAAACCAACCATCGATCCCACGAACGATCAGCGCGTGTGGATGATGGGCGTGCAGCCCGCCAAGAGCGAAAACGGTGGTGAGACGTTCGAAGGGATGCCGAACTCGCCGACCTACGATCTCGGCCTGAAGGACGATCATCACGCGCTCTGGATCGATCCGAAGGATCCGCGTCACCTGCTGCTCGGAGGCGACGGCGGTTTGCACGAGAGCTGGGATCTGGGCTACACCTACGCGCGCCTCAACAACTTTTCCATCGGACAGTTCTATCGCGTTGCCGTGGACAACCGTGATCCGTACTGGATTTACGGCGGCATGCAGGACGCGCACTCGTGGATGGGACCGAGTGCCACGAGTCACTGGCTGGGCATTCTGAACTCGGATTGGGTGCAGATCGGATTCAGCGACGGCACGGGGCACGCGATCGATCTCAAGGGCGAGCGCTACGTGTACTCCACGTCGAGCGGCGGCAACATCACGCGCGTGGATGCGATCACCGGCGATCGCTACGACATTCAGCCGCGTGCGCCGGAGGGCGAGAGCTATCGCTTTGACTGGACAGCGCCCGTGGTGGCATCGCAGCACACCGCGGGCACGGTGTATCTGGGTGCCAACAAGTTGTTGATCTCTCGCGATTTTGGCAGTACGTGGACCGCGACGGGTGATCTGACGCGATCTGTCAATCGTGACACGCTGCGCATTGCCGGCGTACTCACCACAGACATCCGGTTGTCGCGCAACGATGGTGAGAGCAACTTCAGCGAAATCACGACGATGGCCGAATCACCGCTCGATGCGAAGGTGCTGTGGGTTGGTACCGACGACGGTAATGTGCAAGTGTCGCGTGATGGCGGCAGTACGTGGAACGAGGTGAGTGGGCGTATCACCGGTGTTGCCAACGGTTCGTTCGTTGACCGAATCGTGGCGAGTTCAGCGGGCACTGGCAGCGCCTACGTGACATTCGAAAACCATCGCCGCGGCGATTTCGCGCCGTACATTTTTCGTACGACCGACTTTGGTCGAACGTGGAAGCGCACCACAACAGGCCTGCCCGAGGGTAACCCGGTGCGCTCGATTGCCGAGTATCCCGGGAAAGCAAACGTGTTGCTCGCCGGCACGGAGCGCTTCCTGCACTACAGTCTGGACAGCGGCGCCACATGGACGCGCCTGGCGGCCAATCTCCCGCCCACGCGCTACGATGACATCGTGATTCACCCGCGCACCAAAGACATCGTGCTTGGCACGCACGGTCGCAGCATCTGGGTGCTCGACGACGCGTCGCCGCTGGCCGAGTGGTCGAGCGCCGTGGCACGCAAGCCGGCCACGCTCTTTCCGGTGCGCGCGGCGACGCTCACGCTGTACCGTGCCGATGTGTCAACGGCGGCCCATGCGATCTACGCGTCGGAGAATCCGGCCGAGGGCGCGACATTCACGTATCATCTCGCGCAACCGGTGGAGACGGTACGGTTTGTCGTGACGCATGCAAACGGACGCACCGTGCGCACGTTCACGGCACCGAGCGCGGTGGGTGTGGTGCAGCGCGTGCAGTGGGATCTGCGGTGGCCGCCCGCGCAGGGTGGTGGCTTTGGCGGTGGCTTCGGCGGTGGTGGCGAAGCTGGCGAGGGTCCGCCGGCCACACCGAGCGGCGCCGGTGGCATGACACGCCCGCCAGCCGCAGGCGCGCGTCGTCCGGCGCTCCCGATTCCGGTGCACAACATCGGTGCGCGTGGAATTCACGTGGCGCCGGGCATGTTTACGGTGACGATGATCGCTGGTCGGGATACGCTCAGTCAGCAGTTCGAAGTGCGCGCCGACGCCACGAGTGCCATCACGCTGGTCGAACATCAGGAGCGCGAGACGTTCTTGCTCGAAGTGCTCGACACGCAGGCGCAATACGCGGCGCGTTCGGCGGAGTTCCGCACGCGGCTGCAGGCGGCCACGGGCGCCGAGGCCGAACGGCTGCAGGCAGTGGCCGCCGAACTGGGTCTCGCGGCGGGCGCTGGCGGTGGTGCACGCGGCGGTCGTGGTGGTGTTCGGAGTCCGGTGGCCGGCCTTGGCCAGATCATCGGTGCCTATACTGGCAGCGGCGTGCGACAAGCGAGTCTGCAGCCGCCCACGGGCACGCACAAGGCCGCGTTGGCGGCGGCGAAGAGTGCGTTGACGGCGCTGGAGCGTGCGCTGAATCCGGGAGCGTGAGTCATCGAACCCGGGCTTGGTCTTCCCGTTTCCCACGCCCGACGAAGCGTTTCTTGATGACCGCTCACCGCCCGCACACCGCCCGCACACAGCGTCGTCGGAAGCTCAGCGTGGGATTGTTCGACGGCATTTAGTTCGATCCGAAACATTGTGTCACGCTTCACGATTATGATCACATCATGACTTTAGTCCACACGCACGATGTGCGCGCCATCATGCAGGAGATCCTGACGGGATACGTGCTGCCGGTGCGCGGCTACCACGGAGTCGTCCACTGGGCGCGCGTGCTCGAGAACGGACTGCGCATTGCCGAGGAAACGGGCGCCGACCGCGAGGTGGTCACGCTGTTCGCCCTCTTCCACGATTCACGTCGCATCAACGAGCATCGCGATCATGGCCACGGGCAACGCGGCGGTGAGCTGGCGCGTTCATTGCGTGGCACGCACGTACATCTCGATGACAGCCGCTTTGATCTGTTGTTCGAAGCGTGTCGCCTGCACACCGATGGCCATACCAGCGGTGATCCAACACTGCTCGCCTGCTGGGATGCGGATCGTCTCGACCTCGGCCGCGTGGGCATCACGCCGCGACCGGAGCGTCTCTGCACCGACGCCGCGCGCGAACTGCTGCCGTGGGCACACGCGCGCGCCACCAGCAATGTGACTCCACTCGAGGTACTGACGGCATGGCACGCGCCAGCGTAAAAAATCAGACGCACACCTTTCCCAGAGTCGCGGCGGCACTGCTCGCCGAACGGCGCCGAATTGCGATGGCATTTCGCGCGGCGGAGGCGCTCGAGCCGGGTAAAGCGGCCACGCTTGAAACGCTCGCCGTTCGCCACGATGCGCCGTTCGAAGACCTGATCAAGCTGCGCGTGATTCATCGCACGGAGCAGCGGACCACGTTCTGGTTTGACGAGGCGCGTTACGAGAGCATGATCGAGCGTCCGAGATTCCGCACGATCGGCATGGTGGCCGTGCTGGCGATCGCGGGCGTATTCTGCTGGGCCCTGTACGGAGTGCTGTCGGCATAGTAGCTGCCGCCATGTGGACGGTGAGACTTACGGTGCTGCGCGTTCGGCACGAATTGCGTCCAACACATCCAGGAACACATCGGATGCACCCATGGCACGCCGTACGGTGCCTCGGCCGCATAGGGCACCCACCACATTGCCGGTGCCGCAGTAACCACCAACGCCCCACACGCCGTCGGCGAATTCGCGCGCGATGGGCAGCTCGTCCGGCGTATACGATACGGTCGCCGCCCAACGATGCGTGATCGCCGCCGACGTCTCCACACACTGTCGCAGTCGCTGGTCCAGCCACGATTGCACGGCATCGCTTGGTGTATCGTCCGCAGTGAACTCGTCATCGACGAACTGGTCGCGTCCACCGCCGAAGACAATCCGATGATCCGGCAGTTGCTGCCAGTAGTCATACCCGTATCGAGCGTACACGGGACGCGGCAGCCGAACGTCGTACGCCGGTTCAGTGGCAAGCATCTGCAATCGCACCGGTCGCAGGAGCAGTGCGGCATCCGGCAAGAGCTCGCCGAGCGCTCCGTCAGCACACACGACAATGACCGGCGCGTGCACTACCACACCGTTCACCAACTCCACGCGCCCCTGGTGAACCGCACGCACGCGCGACTGTTCGTGCAACACCGCTCCCTCTCGTTCGGCACGCGCTGCGAGTGCATGCACCCGCCGCACCGGGTGACACGCGCCGTCATGGGGAAAGAAGAGGCCTTCTCCCTCCGGGCCGACATACCACGACACCGGTAATCCATCGCGTTCCATCTGCTCCTGCTGACGCACACAGTCCTCTCGCTCCTCGTCAGACTCGGCGATGCGCAGGGAACCATTCCACCAGGTATCCGCAGGGGAGTCGCGCTGCATACGCCCGAGCTCGGCAAGCGTGTGGGTGTAGAGCGCAGCGGCGGGCGTCGCTCCCCACTGCGCGGCGGCGTCATGATGAAATGGCGCCATACCGCCAAGCAGCAACCCACCGTTGCGTCCGGCAGCGGCACCCGCGATACGGTCGCCGTCGATACCGATCACGCTCGCGCCCATCTCGCGCGCGGCCCGCACAGCGGCGATTCCGGAACCACCCAAGCCGACCACGCACACATCCGTCTCGCGATCGTGCGACAGTGACTCCCGAATCGGCGTGATCTCATGATGCCACCAGGCAACTTCGTGCTTGCGCGGATG
>Ga0163147_10005449_pt1 | contig 15470 bp, 11 predicted proteins | sample OliLakLV19MP6G1_FD_148597 | JGI IMG/M metagenome (GOLD analysis project Ga0163147, IMG submission 148597) | Freshwater microbial mat bacterial communities from Lake Vanda, McMurdo Dry Valleys, Antarctica- Oligotrophic Lake LV.19.MP6.G1 | ecosystem: Environmental > Aquatic > Freshwater > Lake >...
TCGACCAATCCGGTCAAAATTGGCGCGGCTTTATCCGGCTTCCAGCAGATGTTCCCATCAGAGACGTTTGAGGTTAAAAGCATCAATGTGCCGTCCGGCGTACCCGATCAGCCGATGACGGATGTGGAAACACGGCAGGGCGCGACGACCCGTGCGCTGAATGCGCGGGAAGCCATGCCCGAAGCCAATTACTGGATTGGAATCGAGGGCGGAATCGACACCACCGCTAACGGTCAATTTGAGGTTTTCGCGTGGGTGATCGTCCTTTCGCCTGATCGCAGCGGAGCCAGCCGCACCGGGACGTTTACGCTGCCGGACGAAATCGCATCGCTTGTACGTGAAGGCGTGGAACTCGGTAAAGCTGACGATCAAGTCTTCGGACGCGCTAATTCCAAGCAGCAAAATGGCGCGGTGGGAATCTTGACGGATGATGTCATTGATCGCCAAAGCTATTACGTCCATGCCGTGATTCTGGCGCTCATCCCGCTTAAAAACACGGCGCTGAAGTTTTCTTAATGGATTAGCGCTCTAACAATTGTGCTGCGAGTGTGTCAGGAAGTGGCATCGCATCCCCACTCGCGGCGCTGCCCCAGCGCCACTCCGAGCGCACTTTCGCCAGCAGCTTACGGTCAGCCGCCCGATGCACCAGCGTATGCCGCAGCCCACCTGCCGCCTCGACCTGCGACACCCATGTCGTCAGGATAATTTCATCATCCAACGTGGCGGCAAATTTATATTCGATCTGATAGCGCTGCGCCAAAATCGCCGCATCCGAGTCGCGCAAATTGGCGCTCGTCCAGCCGAATGTTCGCAATGCTTGCAGTTCGGCATCGGCGGCGTAATGCAGATAGACGGCATTGTTGACGTGAATAGCGGGGTCAATATCGCGCCATTCTACCCGCCGTGTCAGCGTAAATGCGTTGGATGGTACGGGTGGCGTAAGCGGAAAGGGCGGACGCGGCGGTGCAGGGATGACCGCCTCGCCTTGAGAATACGCGGCGATGATCTCCGGCGGGATGGCGGCAGGGTACATGGCGCGGGTATCGATTAGTACCCAATCGGTTGTCGCATGGGCGACTAATTTCCCATCTCGATAAAATTCATAATTCCGCAGCGAGCGTACCCGCCGGAAGTCCACCACCCAGGTTTTAATCTCTACGGTGTCGCCATAATGCAGCGGACGCAGATACGTAATATCGGTTTCGTACGCCAGCCATTGATAGCCGATTTCGGCATACCGCGCCGCGCCATAACCGACGGCAGCAGAGGCATCAAAGGCGGTTTCTTGCATATAGCCCAAATAGGCCGCCGGACTCAGCCGCCCATAGGCATCACATTCATAATGACGACACCGAAAACTGCGCGTGTGGATATAGGGCATGGGTTTGGCTCTTGGCGATAATCTTCTCTTCTTGTGTTTTGCATTTTATCGCTGAAAAGCGCTTGGTCGCCAGACGCAACAGCGCCGGACTGCTTAACACAATCCGGCGCTATCGCAAAGGAGGGGGTCATCTACCTTGTCTGAGCAGCAGAGCATGAACTCTGCTAAGTCAAACCACATCTACTCGGCGTTGGTAAGGGGTGGCGGTGAAGTCTACATACAACACACGCTCACATCGGGGAAGAGGTAACAATACAAGGGGAATTGCCACCACCCAACCACGCAACCGATACACTGCCCATAACATTCACAAGTTCTTGAAAGTTATGAATATTGACTTCATTGTATGACGATTTTTTATCCCTGTAAACGTTTTCTCATGGAGTACACAGATTAGCGAGGCCATGCTCATCATTGCCCTCAAACACATTTCGTCTTAAAACGCAGGTTGGATTTATCGTCAACAGATGGGGACGTTTATGATAGAATAAAAGTCGTCATGACCTTTTGTGAACCCAACTATCTTTACAAAATCGGAAATGATGTGTATTATGGGTTTATGCGGTTAAACGGGTAAAATGGGTTTTGAACCTCAAGTACATCTGTTGAGTAAAAGGTAAAGACGCGTCGGCACTTTACTTAATCTTTAAAAATATTTTGTGTAGAGGCATAGAGCGCTATGCCCTTGCCACACCATACGCGGTGCTTATTTAAGAAAGGCATTTTTATGGCGCAATCTGTCGCAAACACCCAACGTAGCGGGATGCGTGGATTCACGATTGTCTGGGTTGGGCAAGTGGTTTCATTATTTGGAACCGCGCTCAGTCAATTCGCGCTCACGATTTGGGCGTATGAGCTAACAGGTAAGGCCACCGCGCTGGCCTTGGTCGGCTTCTTCAGCTTTGCGCCGACCATCATCCTCAGCCCTGTCGCTGGCGCTTTGGTAGATCGGTGGAATCGTAAGCTGGTCATGATGATAAGCGATCTGGGGGCGGGGATGTCCACCGTTGCCGTCTTCATCCTCTACAGCACGGGCAACCTAGAAATCTGGCATTTGTATGTTGCGGGTGCATTTGCAGGCATCTTCCAGACCTTTCAATGGCCTGCCTATTCCGCTGCCGTGACGATGATGCTGCCCAAAGAACAGTATGCCCGCGCACAGGGCATGATGGGCATGGCGGAATCAGCATCTGGCCTTTTTGCCCCCGCCCTAGCAGCGCTATTTTTGACCGTTATCGGGATTCAGGGCGTATTGCTGATCGACATCATCACATTTGTTTTTGCCGTCAGCGCCGTATTGATTATCACCATCCCACAGCCAGAACGCAGCGAAGCCGGACGCGAAGGCGCAGGCAGCCTGTTACAAGAATCGCTGTATGGCTTCCGCTATATCTTAAAGCGCCCCAGCTTGCTCGGCCTACAAATGATGTTCTTCCAGGTGAACTTATTCGGTACTCTGTCGGCGATTTTGATCGCACCGATGATTCTGGCGCAGACCAATACCAATAAAGACCTGCTCGCTACTGTTCAGACAGCCTTTGCGGTGGGTGGTCTCGTGGGCGGCCTGCTGATTAGTACATGGGGCGGCCCCAAACAGAAAGTGCATGGCGTGTTACTCGGCATGTTTTTCAGCGGTATCTCTACCGTCATCCTCGGTCTGGGGCAGATGGTGGTCGTTTGGGTGGTGGCGGCCTTCTGCTCATCGATCTTTGTGCAGATTTTGAACGCCTCGAATCAGGCGATCTGGCAGGCGAAAGTCGCGCCGGATGTGCAGGGGCGGGTATTTTCTGTACGGCGCATGATTGCCCAAGTGACCGCGCCGATTGCGATGCTGATCGCGGGACCGCTGGCGGATCAAGTGTTTGAGCCGGGGATGCGAGCAGGCGGCAATCTAGCAAATACTTTTGGTGGCCTCGTCGGAACAGGGCCGGGGACAGGCATGGCGTTGATTATGATCTTTACCAGCTTTATCAGCGCACTCCTCTCATTGTGTGGGTATCTCGTCCCGGCGATACGCAACGCCGAAAGTCTGATTCCCGATCACGACGCGACTCCGGCGGCAGTCCCGGCGAGTGCGACTTTACCAGATGCAATTGGCGCGGTTATCACCACAGGCGCGTTGGTCGAAGGTGTTGGAGACGATCCGCTGCCTGCCTAGAAACATTTTTTGAACCGAATTTTGTTCATATTTCGTATAAGTAACACGCCCTGCAAAAATGATTAACCCGGAGGCAATCCTATGATCCTGCTGACGACCCTTGACCTACAAATTCCGACGACCACGCCCCCACTCGGCCCGGCTCTGGCGCAAAAAATTTTGAATTATCTGTCTGTAGAGGCCGCCCCACCTTCACTTGCTGCGCTGGATGCACTCGTAAGCGCTTATACGCGCCGTGTCCCTTGGGAAAGCGCGTCGCGCATCGTCAAAAAAGCCGCTTCGCCGCTGCTGCTTGACCGTCCACGCTGGCCTGCCGAGTTTTGGAGCGATGCCATGCGCTTAGGCACAGGCGGAACATGCTTTGAAAGTAATTACGCTTTTTTTAGTCTGCTGCGATTTTTGGGTTATGACGGCTATTTAACCATCAACAATATGGGCGAAACGGTAGGTTGCCATACTGCGATGGTGATCTATCTGGACGACGTGCGCTATTTAGTCGATGTGGGGATGCCAATCGGTATCCCGCTACCCATTCATCCCACGCAAAAGACCGAGCGCACCAGTGAATTTCATACTTATACTGCGACCCCGATAGATGTCCATCACTATCTGATCAAGCGTGACCGCCATCCCCGCGCCGATTGCTTTACTTTCGTCGATTTGCCTGTCGATGATGTGGCCTATCGTGCCGCGACGACGGCGGATTATGGCGAAAATGGCCTGTTTCTTGATCGTGTGATTATCAACCGAATCGCCGATGGCAAAATCTGGCGTTTTACCAGCGAACAACCGCCATATCAGTTAGAATGTTTCGATGAAGGCGATAGGACTTACTTTTATCTGGGTGAAGACGCAGCAGAAGCGGCGGAAAAAGTCGGCTGGCGCTTTACGATGGACGTGGACACGCTGCGCCAAGCGATGCTGCACACGGCGGCGAGTCCGGTTTAAGCGAAATCTAAAGAATTTCCGTGTATGTTTTTATAAGGGCATTTTAAGGGCGAAGCGTGCTTCGCCCCTACTGATTTCAGATTACTTTATAGAAGCTACTTTTTTGGAATCTCGAAAGTAATTTGAATATTTTGAACCACCAAATGAATCGGGAAACACACCTCTTACAACGGCTGGATGCGATTGGTCAATCCTTAGCAGCGACGGGGAACGCCCTCGCGCTGTTGGGCTTAGGATCGGTTGGGCTGGAGCTTGACCGACTCGATGCCTATTCGGATTTGGATTTTTTTGTGATTGTAAAGCCGGGCTATAAAGCCGCGTTTTTGCACAATCTCGACTGGCTGAGTACGATTCAGCCGATTGCGTATGTTTTTCAAAATACAATTGACGGGCATAAGCTGCTCTTTGAGGATGAAATCTTTTGCGAGATGGCGATTTTCGAGCCGGAAGAACTCGCCACGATTCCATTTGCTGCTGGGCGGATTGTGTGGAGTGCGCCGGAATTCGATCCATCGCTTGCCGCGCCGAAACAGGCTCACGCCCCTGCTCAACCTTCTTCAACGGAATGGCTGTTGGGCGAAGCGCTGACGAACTTATACGTTGGATTGGCGCGGCATCATCGCGGCGAAAAATTATCGGCGTTTCGCTTTATTCAAGTCTACGCGCTGGAAAATGTCCTTCAGCTTGCCAGCCAGATCGAAAGTGAGAAACCCGCATTTGTCGATCCATTCGCCAGAGAGCGCCGTTTTGAACAGCGCTTCCCACAGACAGCCGCACATTTCGCCCAATTTATGCAAGGCTATGCAAGCAACCGTGACTCAGCGCGGGCGATCTTAACCTTCCTTGATGAACACTTCCCCGTCAATGCGGCGATCAAAAAGCTGATTTTGAGCTTGTGCGATCAGGCATAAAATAAGGGATGACAATATCACCCTTTTGGTGTCTGTTCTGAAAACACGTTGCGATTCTTGGCGTTCTTTGCATCTTCGCGGTTAAACTTCTCCTATCGCTCTCAAAACATTTCCAATTATTTACCGAAGGTTACGCAATGTCTGATACGCCTATCCAGCATTTTTATAATCCCGAAACGGCTGTTTGCTATGGCTGCGGACGGAACAACGCACACGGTCTGCACATCCAGACTTTTTGGGACGGCGAGGAAGGCATAGCGCGTTTTACACCCGAACCGTATCACACGGCGTTTCCGGGTGTCGTCTATGGCGGCCTCCTCGCCAGCTTGATCGACTGCCACAGCATCGGCACCGCCATCGCTGCCATGTATCAGGCGGAAGATCGTGCGCCGGGGACAGCACCGGAAATCACCTGCGTGACGGCGAACCTCAATATCAGCTACCTGAAGCCGACCCCGATTGATAGCGAATTGGTGCTGCGGACGCGGGTGAAAGAAATCACGCCGAAAAAAGCGATTGTGACGTGTGTACTTTCCGCTGGTGATGAGGTGTGCGTTCAGGCGGAAACAGTCGCAGTGCGTGTGGCTTCGCGGGCGACGATGGGCTAATTGCACTTTTGAGTTACGCCGCCAGACGTTGAAACGTCCGGCTGCCGAAAAGCCAAGCCTACTCAAGAGGCTAGGAACGAGCGCCTTATGGAACTAAAGAAAATAATACGGTAATCCATGTAGGGACATCATACATGATGTCCGCTTTAATTTTCGCGGCGGACGCGATGTATCGCGTCCCTACGATCAGTGTATTTAATGGGTAAACAGTATTAACCTATGGCGGGAACTCTCATTTAGCTTTCGGGTTACGATCTACGGCCTTGCAGCACTCTAAACGTTCTATTAGACTAATTAGCCTTATATTTAAAGATATATCATCTATGTAAACTGTGGCGCAGCTAGGAAAAATGACCATGCCGAGAACCATCATCGTCTTGCCAACCTATAATGAAGCTGAAAATTTGCCGCTGATGATTGACGCGCTCTTGGCGCTGTCCGTGCGCGATCTGCAAATTCTGGTGGTGGACGATAACTCGCCCGATGGCACCGGACAGATGGCGGATGATCTGGCGGGGCAGCATCCGGGGCAGATTCATGTGCTGCATCGCAAAGAAAAACAAGGTTTGGGGCCAGCGTATATCGCGGGATTAAAACACGCCATCCAGCTCGGCGCAGATTACGTCCTACAAATGGATGCGGATTTTTCTCATCAGCCCAAATATATCCCGGATATGATCGCCACACTGGAACGCGGCGCGGATATGGTCTTGGCCTCGCGCTTTATTAAGGGCGGCAGCACCGACGAGAGTTGGGGATTTCATCGCAAGTTGTTAAGCTGGTTCGCGGATCGGCTGTATGTGCCGACGATTTTGCATATTCCGGTTTATGATGCGACGGGCGGCTATCGGCTGTGGCGGCACGAGACGCTCATCGGCATGGATTTAGACCGCATTCAATCCAACGGGTATGTTTTTCAGGTCGAGATGGCGTATGTGGCGGTGCGACTGGGTTATAAAGTGGTGGAAATCCCGATTCACTTTCCTGATCGCAAGCGAGGAGAGTCCAAAATGCACTGGCGAATCGCGCTGGAAGCGGCGACCCGCGTGTGGGACATCCGCCGCCGCCATCATGTCCTGAATCCCCTCATGCGGCGGGAAGCGGCTTACGCGGTTGAGGCATAGGCCACCCTATTTCGGCTGGTCATGGAAAATGAGCCATCACCAGCGATACTGATGCGGCCCCACGTCGTCCAAGCGAACCCATCATAGCCGTAATAGGCGACTGTTTTATCCCCCCGGCGGCGCAACGGCATTTAACCGCGTATGGTCTTCTGCGGTGAGTTGAACTTCTAATACGCCGCGACGATATTTCCCGGTTAAAAAGCCACCCGCAGTAGGCGAACAAGGCATAATCGCAATGCCGTAGGTCTGCGCCATTGGGATAAACTCACATTCTAAACGGCGATCTAACAAGTTATAAGCAGGTTGTTCAGAAACAAAACGATTTAAGCCGAATTCCTTCACTACCCACATACGCCCAAAATTATGGTAGTGCATTTTGCCTCTCGAATTTTTGATGCGTATCTTAAAATCTGGTCAAAATCGAGCGTGACAACTCAATTAAAGGTCGTGACGACGCGGTGAACGCCCGGCACACGCCCGACCTGCCGCACCAATTCTTCGACAGTGGTTCCCTCTGGTACACCACCCGCCAAAATCAGCGCACCATATTCCACATTCACGAACACGCCCATCGGCGCGACCCGTGCCACATCAAGGCGAATCGTTTCGTCATCATAGAGGTCTGCGCTGTCAACAGATTTTACACCTTCCACTTGCGAGACAGACCGCACCAGATAATTGCGAGTCGGCGGCGCTTTGGTATAGCCGGAAATCGTCACAAGGCCGTTATCCACAGTGATATGGACGCGATGCTTATCGTGGCTCAAGGGCGGATAATCGGTCATCAGGCGGTGGATGTCTTCTTGAATATCCAAATCGGGACGGGTTACATTTACGGTTACTTCTGGCATCGGTTTTACCCTTTTATTCTCGGTGAGCGCATAGTGTCCTTATTGTGACGTATCTAGCCTTCTATCGCCAGATCATAAATAAAATTTGGTTACAGGCACAGCACAAGTCGCAAAAGTTTGCTATGATTCAAAGACGTTTATGTCTGGATTTCAGATGGAGTAAAGATTGTGGGCAAACACATAAAGTATATTTTGATAGTGAACTTTTGTGCCGCCATGCTGTTGATCGGCGTGGGGGGGGTGATCGCACAGAGTCAGGAATTTACAGGGTATATGGGCGATGATGTACCGAATAACGAGTATGATTTTGATCTGCAAGAAGGAGACACACTAACCGCCGTTTCGATTGCGACCAGCGGCAATCTTGACCCGGTATTATGGCTGGAAGACGACGCGGGTAATCGTTTGATGGAAAACGATGATCGGGGCGACGGAACGCTCAACTCCGAAATCACCTTTACCGCCGAGGTCAGCGGGACGTACACCCTTACCATGTCCAATATCCGGGAAACCAGCGGCGATTATACGCTGACTGTGGACATTACTGGCAGCGGCGGACAGACCTCAACACAGACGCAGCAGTCCCAAACTGCCCCGGTGGGCGATGCAACCGAATATACTGGCTTTATGTCGTATGAGGTCCCGGATGACCAATATCCAGTGGATTTGGTCGCTGGACAGACCTTGATTGTCTCCGCCGAAGCGACTAGCGGCGATCTTGATCCTGTCGTCGGGGTTGAGGATGAAAATGGCGATGTTGTCGCGCAGAATGATGATCGAGAACAGGGCGATTTAAATTCTTATGTGGAATATACCGCCCCGGCAGACGGCACGTATACGGTCATCATGTCCAATTATGGCAAGACAGGCGGCGATTATCTGCTCACAATTACGATTTTAGCGCCAGGGGAAGCCGCGCCTTCTGGCAACACCAGCACCAATACCACCGCGCCGCCCACTACCGCCGAAGCGGACGAAGTATATACAGGATATGTGGATGATGCGACTCCGCAAACCTACGAAATCACATTAGAAGCAGGGCAAGGCGTGGTCGTTAAGGCCGACGCGACGGATGTTAATCTGGATACATTGGTGACGCTGTTGGATGAAAATGGCGACGAAGTGGCGCTCAATGATGATCGCAGTTCGGATGATCTTAATTCCACGCTGGTGTATGTGGCGCAGACTACTGGAACCTATACTATCGTCATGGGCAATTATCGCGGCACACAAGGCAACTATCAACTGACGGTGCAGTATGTGAGCAATGATGAAGCGCTGGCGCTGTTGGATGCCGGACGCGAACAACTCAGCGGCCCGATTTTGATCTATGACACCGAAAACTTCCGCATCCATTACACAACCGAAGGAACGGACGCGACCACCGAAGATTTTGCGCGTCAAGTTGGGGAGACGATGGAAGAGGTTCGGACGATTCAGATCGATCAACTGGGTTGGGCATCCCCGATGACGGATGGCATTGTAGGCGGGGATACACGCTTTGATATTTATTTGATCGAACTGTTGGATAACCCGGATCGCGGCGAACTCGGCAGCGCTTCGCCAGAATTCCCTATCGGTGATAATCCCGCCACCAGCGAGGTCGAAACCGGTGCTTCCGCCAGTTATATGACGATGGACGATGATTATGCCGAGACCAGCGAAGGCGGTAATGCAATTTCGCTGATGCGTGCCACAGCCGCCCATGAGCATCATCATGCCGTCCAATTTGGTTACGAGGCCAATGAGCCGCATTTCTGGTATTACGAGGCGACGGCCTCTTGGATGGAGACGATCACCTTTCCTGATGAACAGGACGCGACAGGCTATGTGAGCGAAGTCTTTAACTATCCCGAAATCTGCTTTGGCGTGCAAGGTGAAGCCGACCCGGCTGGCGGCCTATTGAAATATGGCTCGTGGCTGTTCATCCAAGCCATGCAAGATTGGTATGGCCCCGAAGCGCCGATCCTGCTGTGGCAAAATATTGCCAATACCGACGGCTGGGAGCCATTGGCGCAAACCCTCGCCGCGTATGGTGATACCATCCCGGATGCGCTGGCGCGGTATCATGCCAAGAACCTGATGCGTGATTATGGCCTGACCTCCGAATTCTCCGAATTTCAGGTCTGGCAGGAAAATGTCATCGAAGACGCAGGCGATTGGACGGTCAGCGGACAGGGTATTCAGGAATTGGGCGCGAATTATTTTGAAGTAGCGCTGTCCGACGGCGTGTATACCGCCAGCCTAAGCGGAGATGAAGGCGGCAATCTGCAATTGTTCGCCATCGGCATCAACGGGACAAAAGGCGATGTTATCCCGCTTGGTCGCGCTGGCGCGTTTAATGCCTCCGCCTATGAAAATGTCTATCTGATGGTGTTTAATCCCGACTATGACGATGATGTTTCTGAGTGTGCCTATCTGAATTACAGCATCAATGTGCAGCCGTCGAGCAGTTTACCGAATGCGGTTGATTATTCGTTGGATGCCAGCCAGTTCACACCGCTGCGCTGATTTCTAGTTGATTTTGTAGGGGCGATGCGTGCGTCGCCCTTACCGAAAACTTCTGTTAAGTAACCTCAGTTTTGGATAGCATACTTTGATTAACTCTTATGATGTCCTCATCCCCCGACCCCTTCTCCATTGCATGGCGAAGGGGAGAAAAGCGCTTCACAATGGTGCTTTAAGTCCCCTCTCTACGAAGTGGGGAGGGGATTTAGGGGTGGGGATAGAATGAAAACGTTATCCGAAACTCAGGTTAGTTTACGAATTTTCTACGCTGTACCAAGGCATCCACTTGACCCCCAACAGCGGCTTCGGCACGAGACGCATAAAATCAAAGTGCGTAATGAAATACGCCACAAATAAACCACCCACTACATCAATCGAATAATGCGAATGGCTCGCCAGCAGCGAAAAAGCCTGTGTCGTCGCCAAGATAAACACCACCGGACGTAAACGACTGCCTTTCATATAAAACGCCTGAATAAAAGCGCTGGCGGTATGTCCGGAGTAAAACATCCCATGATAAAAAGTCTGCGCGATAAAGTGCGACTCTGGATAATTAAGCGACGGCGGCTGAATCTGCGCCAATGGGGTGAGTAAAATCACATACCCGCGTATCCAAAACATCATACCTACCAAAAAAACCAGCTTAGGGGCATCCTTAAATCGCCTTTGCCACAAGATAAACACAATGACGATGGTTTCCGCAGATGCCAATATCTCCGCCAGCCCGATAAAGGCTTTCGTTTCTGGAATAATATCGAGGATTAAATCCGGCGGTTGTGGTGGGTTGGGATAATTGGTACGTAAAAACTGAATATTAATGACCAAATTAATCATCAGAAACGCCCAGAATAAGAGCGCCCAGCCCATCTGCTTGATGAATAAAGGACGCGAGAGGTCATACAAGGTCTGTCGGATGCGTTCTGCGGCGGTTTGTGTCATTGAGGGTTGAGTAGTCGTCATGGAGTCTCAGTTCCGTCGAAATAGAGATAGAACAAAAAAATAACCGGATGCGATTATATAGCATCCGATTGAAAGTGTTTATGTGCAACTCTAACACGCAGTTGACGAGTGTGGGTTTTCGTTATTTTTAGCGGTTCGGCAGGGTAAACGTAACCACCGTCCCTGTCGGTGTATTATCTTCAATCCAGATTTTCCCGTGATGGGCATCAATAATGCCTTTGCAGATTGCCAGCCCCAGCCCAACCCCCTGCCGCGATCTTATCCCCTCGCCTGTGGCGCTTAATTGGCGGAAAGCCTCAAATGCGATCTCTTTTTGCTCCTGCGGGATGCCGCGTCCTTCATCGCTTATACTGACCTGAATGCCGTCCTCATGACGCACCGCCCTGCAAATAATGCGGCTGCCTTGCGGCGAAAACTTGACGGCATTGGTCGTAAGATTCAAGATAACCTGCCCAATCCGGTGTTTATCCAGCGGAACAGCGGGCAAAGCAGGATCAATCTCTATCGACAGATCATAATCCGCCGCGATCACAATCAACTGCGCCTTTACTTCATCGATCACGCCTGCAAATTCTTGCGTTTCCAGCGTAATTTGCAGCGTCCCGGCCTGCATACTGGAGACATTCAACAACTGCTCAACTAACTCAGTGAGTCTATCGGATTCTAAGTTAATGATGTCGATAAATTCACGCTGTTCGCTCGGACTAAAGATTACATCCTCAGCCTGTAAGGTGGTGGTGAAGCCTTTAATGGTCGTCAGCGGGGTGCGTAGTTCATGCGTAATCATCCCGATAAACTTCACTTTGATTTTATTGGCCTCCTCCGCCTCCAAACGGGCAGCCGCTTCCGCTTCATACAGCCGCGCCCGTTCTAAGGCTTGGGCGCACTGCTGACTGATGGCAAGCATCAAATCGGTTTCCTCGTCGGTCTGCAACTTCGCTTTCATGAAGACCAAATAAATGCCGCCGATAGTGCGCTCTTCAATAATGAGGGGGAGACAAATAACCGCGCCGTCCGCCGTTTCTGGGTCTTGCGCCGGGTCGCGCATGGAAGGATAGCGTTCCCATACTTCTGCCGGGTTTTGTAACCAGATCAGATCGCCCGTTTGTACTGCGTCTGGCATCGGATTGTCCATAGACATCGTCAGGGTACGAAAATTCTCTTCAAAATCAGCCAGAAACCCCATCGATTTGATCAACTCAAGCGACCCTCCATCTTTCGACAAGTTAAATAACCCACCGCCATCACCCCCCAGCGCTTGCAAGCCCTTTTGAATAATGACTTCAGCGATTTCCTGAACTGTTAGCGAGGCAGAAAGTGCTTTGGCGAGTTCTTGTAGGATGAGTGTGCGCTGTTCCGTTAACTTGCGCTCGGTAATATCCCTAAAGACAATAATGACCCCATCAATCACGCCATCTTCGCCGCGTATGGGTGCGCCGCTGTCATCAATCGGGATTTTCTTCCCTTGTCGGTTGATTAAGAAAGTATGGTTGGCTAAACCTATAATGCCGCCTTCGCGCATCACTTTGTCAAACGGGCTTTCCACAGGCTCAAGCGTTTCTTCATTGACAATATTAAATACATCAACCAGGGATTGCCCAACTGCCTCTTCGATAGGCCATCCTGTCAGGTTTTGGGCAACGGCATTGAGAAAAATAATGCTTCCCCGATTATTAGTGGCGATGACGGCATCCCCAATGCTCGTCAGCGTAACCCGCAGCCGTTCTCGTTCTAGTTCGGCAGTTTCTCTTGAATGCTGCTCGGCATCAAACAGATAGACGCGTTCCAAAGCCTGCCCACATTGATCTGCAATCGTCATTAAGAGTTCGCGGTCTTCCTTAGTAAAATGCTTTGCTTCCTGAAAACTGAGCGACAATCCCCCCCCCACCCGTCCATTAATGCTGAACGGGATACAAGCGACAGAGTGCGTACCATTTTCACGAATGACATCAGCGAACAATGGATAGGCGGTGGTGTACTGTTCTTGGTTTTCAATCCACATCATCTGTTGTGTGCGAATGGTATCCGTCAGCGGGCTTGCGAGGTCAAGCGGAAACAGCATGAATTCCTCGAATCTGTCCCTTGTAATACCATGTGTTGCCAGAACCTCAAGAAATTTCCCGTCCGAACTCACACGCCCTATCGAAGTGGCATTTGCCGAAAATTGGACTGCGAGTGCCTGCACAATCGTATCGGCGATTTGTTCTGAGGTACTTACTACGGACAGCGCCGCGCTGATCTGATGTACGAGCGCAATCCGCTGTTCTGCACGCTTGCGATCCGTGATATTGATGACGATTAAGCCAATCCCAATGATCTCATCATCTTTCCAAACCGGATAATAATTGGCGATCCAATGGGTGAGCGACCAAATACTTTTCGGTATAACCCCGCTCGTCTCGAAGTGGACGGATTCCCCAGTCTCCAAGACTTGGCGGAGCATAGCTTCTACCAGCTCAATATCAATATCAGGTAGGATATGCAGGGTGTTGCCGATATGCGCTTCCGCACTCAGGCCGTTAATTTGCGCCAGTTCTTCGTTCACCTGCTGGAAGCGCAGTTCACGATCAACAAAAGCCAAGCCAATTGGTGCGCTGGAATAGAGGCCGTTGAGCAGGGCGAAGGCTTCTTGCTTTTGTGAAATAGCAAGCTGGCGTTCTTCAAGCAGGCGAACACGTTCTTGATCGGCTAGTTTGCGCTCACTAATATCTTCAAAGTAGATTGAAATACCTTCAGAAGCGGCATAAACACGCACGGTAAACCAGCGATTTAAAGGCGAAAAAAAGCTCTCTATACTTTCTGATGTTTTCTCTGTCATCACGCGCCGGTAGGCTTCCCCAAAGGCGCTTTCTTGCGTACCGGGAAACACCTCCCACATCGTTTTGCCGAGCAATTCTTCCCACTGCTTTTCAGCGAGATCTGAGAGAATCTGTTGCCCTTTTCGATTGGCATAGCTATAGCGAAACTCAGAGTCAACCGAGAAAAAGCCATCGGTGATGCTCTCGAACATCATGACGATTTTTTGTTGCTCGGCGCGTAATTGGGCATTTGTTTGTTCGAGGGCGAGCGCCATGCCGTGTGTTTGGGATGTATCGCGGAAAACCAGTACCGTACCGATGATGTTATTTGCATAATCCTTAATAGGTGCGCCGCTGTCTGCAATGGGGTATTCCTTCCCATCTTTTGACCGTAACACGGTATGGTTTGCCAACCCGACGATAATGCCTTTCTCCAACACATCTTTGACCGGATTTGCAACGATTGCTCCCGTTTCTTCACTAAAGATCGGGAAGATTTCAGTAATGTCATGCCGTAGTGCTTCCGAAAGCTGCCAACCTGTTAACGCTTGGGCAATCGGGTTCATGAAGGTTACACGGCCTTCAGCATCAGTCGTGATGATCCCGTCACCAATGCTCGAAAGCGTCACCTGCCAGAGTTGGCTTTGCACACTCCAGCGATTTCTTTGATTTCGTAGCTGGCTGAATAAAAACACCAAAAGCAGAAGCGTTGCAGTACGAACTATAATGATCGAGAGCGTACTTTCCAGTAAGTAAAAATCAACAAGCACAATAGAAAGCACCGCGCCGACGCTGCCAGGGCCAAATCCGCCATACCATGCCCCTAATGAAACCGCAATCCAGAACAGAAAATAGGGGGTGGGTTCTAAATCGGCGCGAAATACAAGTGACAGGATGCTGGCAACCATGACCATAAAAATGGCAAAACTATAATTAATGACCGGATTGTCAGTTGATTGAATGGCGGTCTTATTTGCCGAAGGAAGTACCCACGTTGGGGGCTTTTTAGAAAAACGAGCCATACATTTACCTATTCAACCCAATGAAGGTGATTGAGGAAATATCCAAATCATCGCCCGTAAAAGTGTTTAAATGACTTTAGAGGGTAGATTCATTTAGGACTTTCGCTTACCTCACCCCCCGGCTCCCTCTCCAATACTTGGAGAGGGGGAGAAAAACGCATCTTGAAGTCCCCTCTCCATGCAATGGGGAGGGGATTTAGG
>Ga0163147_10005451_pt1 | contig 15469 bp, 16 predicted proteins | sample OliLakLV19MP6G1_FD_148597 | JGI IMG/M metagenome (GOLD analysis project Ga0163147, IMG submission 148597) | Freshwater microbial mat bacterial communities from Lake Vanda, McMurdo Dry Valleys, Antarctica- Oligotrophic Lake LV.19.MP6.G1 | ecosystem: Environmental > Aquatic > Freshwater > Lake >...
ACTTGGGGCGGGGGAGCGGGGGGGTCATTTCGCGCGCGGTGTGGGTTGCCCGGGCGTCAGACCGTTGGGCCACCGGTCCAACGGCCGCTCCGCGGCGCGTTCGATTTTTTGTAAGTTTTCGTGCGCGGGTGTCACCAAGAACAGATGCAACAGCATGACGCCGCCCCTGCGACAAACTCTTCCAATCGAATCGTACGCCGGAATACTGTTTGAACGGGCGGAGAGCGAATTCTTTAAATATTTTCTTCACAAACGGGGGGACCAATCTCTACCAAGAGTATGGAATTAGTTTTTCGTCGCTTGGAGCGTCGTGGAACAGCGACAAATTTGGCGGTTTTGACGGGGTATGCCGGTTGCGAAACTGCAACGCAAAAAGAAAAGAGTCCCAGAGGAGCGATTGTCGACTTCGAGACGTCCGACCCGTATCGACAACTTGGTCGTTCACTTGCGCTGCATGCGCTCGAGATGGATTTTCGTGATCAGGAGATAGATGATCTGATCGAAGGCTTCCGCGCGGGCCTTGGCGGGAACGGACATTGGGGATCGCGGAAAGACGCGGACCTTGTGTCCAAACGGATCGTCGAGCGACAGGTACGCTTGCAAGCGGGTCGCGCAGAAGAAAGTAGGCGCGTACTGAAAGTTGTCGCGGAGAAGTTCGGCGTAAAATTTGAGAGCGAAACTAACGTCGTTTTGGTTAGAACCGCTGGCGGGGGTGAGATTCTCGCACCGGAACGAGCAATTGACGTTCACCTCGAGTATGGCGCGATTAGGACCGAGGACAAGGTATTGGTGGTACACGAGTCTCGTGCAACAAGCGTCGACAACCTCGGACCTTGTCTCCAGAGCGGGCTTAAGGGTGCGCGAACGGGCGAAGTCGTGAGGATTGCCTGCCAGCCGGGTGCGTTTCTTGCGGTGACTGGTTTGCCTCCGGTCGTTTTTCCTGGTGAGATCGTTATGGTAACGGCGAGATTGGCTCTTCCAGATCCGATGCCAGAAAAGACCAAAAGCAATTGAATCAACTTGCGGAGGTTCCGTTGATGAGTTCGATTTGTAGATTGGGTTCTGCTGGGGTGTTGGTCTTTTTCTGTGCCACGATCGGTTGCGACGACAGTCGAACAACGCTGCTGGACAGTGGTACAGATGCTGACATCACGATCGATTTGGGAATCGATGCCGCGAAAGATTTCGGTACGGACGACGGGTCGGTAGACGTTGGACCAGTCGACAGCGCAGTGGCGCCTCCCGACTTTCTGCCAGGGAATTCCGCTGAGAAGTTTACCCACGTAAGTTCCCGCTCTTTCCATGGCTGCGGTCTTCGCGTAGACGGATCGGTGTCTTGTTGGGGGTCGAACAACGCAGGTCAGTCTGAATTCCCTCCGGGACAATACTCGACCGTCGAGTCGGGTTACCAGTACACCTGTGGATTGCGCAAGAATACCGGCGAAGCTGTTTGCGTGGGCTCGGCTGGAATCGTCGTGCCGAAGGGAATTTCGTTCGATGAAATTTCAGTAGGTGGAGCGCCGGTTGGCGGCGTTGGGCCATTTGCATGCGGCATCGAGAAGACTGGATCTCTCCGTTGTTGGGGATACATCGACGCTGGGGCCGGGTTGGAAATACCGACGGGGAAATTTGTTCAACTCAGTGCCGGGGCGTGGGGTGCGTGCGCGGTGAAAGCCGACGACGGCAATCTCGCGTGTTGGTCGAGCAGGGGCGGACCGTTTTATTCGTTGCCTAAGGGACCCTTCAAAAAAGTTGCGGTTGGCGTCGGTTACGCATGCGCAATACGAACTGACGAGACGCTGGCTTGTTGGGGAGACCTTGATGACAAGTTGATGTTCAAGGCGCCGACTGAGGGTGGATTGAGTGACGTCGGAGTCGGAGATTCGCACGCCTGCGCACTGAAGAATGGCAAGATCAAGTGCTGGGGTGTCAATCTCGATGGCCAGCTTGATGCTCCTACCGATGATTTTGTGCGACTCAGCGTTGGTCGACATCACACGTGTGCGTTGATGACTGACGGTTCGCTTCGCTGTTGGGGTCGGGTCCGTCATCCGCTTAGGAAATACGAAAGTCTGAGCGGTGGCATCGAACATCGGGTTTGCGGCGTTCATTCGGATGGCGCGATTTCCTGCTCGGGTGAGGGCCCTGAAACCTTCCCTTGGTATGCAGTTCCCATTATTAGCGATCCGGTTCAGCAGCTCGCGATGACCGATGGCTTGAGCTGCGCGATTGTGGTGGGAGGCTCCCTCAAATGTTGGAACGATATCGGGGGAATTGGCCCGGTTCCAACAGGCACGTATCAAAAGGTTGTTGCCTTCCGCGATTTCGGGTGTGCAATACGCCAGGGCGGCGCCCTACAGTGTTGGAAGGATCTGAAGGACGACGCTCCGTCGGGGACATTTGTGGACGTTGCGGTGAGCGAGAAATTCGACCATGGGGGAGTCGCCTGCGGCGTGCGTACCGATGGTACGGTTGTGTGTTGGCAGGGCTCTACAAGGGATGATTTCGGGTTTCTACTGGTCCCGGACGGAAAATTCAAAAAGGCTCAAATTTCCGATTCTGGCCCCGATGCGTGTGCGTTGAGAGAGAACGGCACCGTAGCATGTTGGGGAAAGCCAGAGTCTATCGTCGGGCAACCCGTTACACCATTGTTGGATATCGCGGGATTGGGAGGCTATTTCTGCGGGATTCTGCAAACAGGCAAAATTACGTGTTGGGGTGACCGGCGTGACTCGAGCCGTCCTGCATCGATGCCGCCTTCTAATATCCAGTTCACGAAGATTTGGGGACCGGCGAACTGGTACGGTGGGTCCCATATGTGCGGACTTGATGTCGACGGACGAGCGTGGTGTTGGGGAGATTTCGTCGTCGATCCAACCGTTCCGTGACGGCCCGGGTCGGACGCCGTGTTACCTTTATTACCATGGTTGGTTGGGTCTTTCCGATTGTGGTATGCGCCGGTGTTGCGGTTGGATGCGCCGATCCCGTAAAACTCATCGCCAGTGTGGATATCTGTTGCATTGAATCTATCGATGGTGGGCTATCGCCCTCTCCGGAGTTCGACACGAAACCAACAGGAACGCCTGATTCTAGCAGCCAACGGCCGGCGGAACCCGAGTGCCGATTCACGCCGCCGGAAATACTGAGCGCACCGTATCCGGGGTACCCGATCCCGGGAGGATTCGTCATTCAGGCTGACCGGCGGGTTAAGTTGCTCGATGCATCGGGAAGTGCGGCCCTATCGGTACCACCCGCGATCGACGCGGCCGAAGAATCAGGGATGCAGCAACCAACCGTGCTGCAAGGCGGAGGCATCGCGTTTGTGCTGATTGATACGGTCGTTGCCGACAAAGCTGTAACAGTTGTGCGCGCCGTGCGATCTGGGCAGGTTCTGTGGACATACGTCCACGACGAAAAGCTGCAATCGGTGGGGGACGGCACCGAAGGTCTTTACGCGGCAGACGACGAGAAAGTGCTGTACCTATTTCGTCCGCAATCAAACGGGGTCCCGGTCAAAGTTCCGCTCGACTTCGAGCACGAGCAGGTTTTCCTGGTCCAGGATGAATTCGCGTACTACCGTTGCAGCCTCAACGACTGGGATCTGTGCCGCCATCCGCTGTTTGGTGGCGCACCGCATATACTGGAGCGAGGCTTGGAAGACCATTTGGCCTTCACTTCACAAGGAATCCGGCATTCGGTATTTACTTGTCCATCGGGTATTTGCTGGTTTGCACCTAACAGCATCCGCAGGCTGCGTAGCGACACCGCGACCATCGAGACGGTATACAGCTTCCCCGCCAAATTCGTCCCCCTGTCGACAAGGCACCATCATGGTGTCTGGGACGACCAACACCTTTACATCGGGACGCTGGCATTGCCGCTATTGCCTGGTGGCATCGCGACAACGATCATTGGTGTCGCCGTGCGCGTGGACGGTCGTCTGGTCGTTTACGACGATGAATTTCTATCCCTTGAAAAAACCTGGCAGCGGGATGCGTTTGAAAGCGAGCACGGCAATTGCCGTCCCGAAGAAGCCGCCGTTGTTAAAACTGCATCGTCGGCGTTTGATGGAGATGTCGTGTTCGATCACACGGGCCGTTTGCTTGCGGTCAATTTTCCGGTTGGCACAACGGCGACCCCCCGTTCAGCCGTTCGTCGGGGTGACAAATGGGCGTTTTCGACGTCGCGCACGCATTTCGGCACCGCCGGCAATGCGGGTCGCAGAATTCTTGACGGTACTACCGGAATGCTCGCGATGACGGACACCCGCCTGTTCATTCTGGCAGACGACGCCAGCATCAAGGGGTATCCAAACGATTATCGAAAAGTCGCTCCATTAACCAATACACCCGAAATCTCGTTCTTCACGAACGCCGATCCCTCTCAGGATCTCCTAGCCGACGACAATGCGCTTTACTGGCGTGAAACGAGCGGTGGCGTTACCCGCATCGTTACCACGGCCCACGACGGCGGGCTCTTCAGGTCTCTGGCGATCGTCTCGCACGTTTCTCAAATGACCCAGGACGACGGTCACATCTACTACGGGCAAACATCACAAGGGACAATCGAGGTTTATCGCCTCGCCAAAACTGGGGGTCTACCGACATTGCTGGCGTCGATGTGGGGATCAGGCAACGGCCAGACCGCGACCTCGCGTGGCCGTGTATTCTGGACCTCGGGCGACGGTTTGTTCTCAGTGGCCAGCGAAGGTGGCACGGTTGAGCGCTGGTCGTCGGTCGATGAGGTGACCTCGATTCTGGCCGACGATGGCGTTCTTTGGTGGAGCAACGCGAATCACCAGGTGTTTGCCTTGCCGTTGAACTGAGGTCATCAGGTCATCAGCTATCCGCACCGTCGTTGGTGCAGCTCACGGCCTGGGCCCGACTTGATCGCTATCGACAATGGAGAAGAGGCGGATTCGCCCAGAGGAGTCCAGATCTGCGCTACGCTTCCGTTTGCAAAAAGGAGACGAGGGCTGTGTACATAGTGCCGCTTCTTCTGAGAGGTCGCCAGCAATTGGATCTCCTCGTCCGACAAGCCGAAGCAACGATAGGTGTCGGCCACCGCTCGGGTCGTTGCTTCCTCGTTCGGCAAGTAGATCTTCGTTGCCGTTGCCTCAAGCAGCGTCGGCATGATCGCGCTCTGCCGAGCGTCCGCAAGCTCTTGCGTCGCACACAGAACGTACACGTTCTTTTTGCGCAGCGTCTTGAGCCATGCCTGAAGCTGCGCCGCGAAAACGGGGTGCGACAAGAACAACCAAGCTTCGTCCAGAACCAAGAGGGTTGGACGACCGTCAAAGCGTTGTTCCACGCGATGAAACAGATAGGAAAGGGCAGGAACCACAACGTCGGGCCCCATCGACATGAGCGCGCCCATCGAACATCGCCCAGGCACTGATCGCGATGCTGTCGTTGCTCGCGTCGAACAGTTGTCCGTGGTTCCCTTCGAGCGTGTAGGGCCGCAACGCCGCTCTCATCGCCGTGCTTTGCACGAGGTTGCTGAGAATCGTGATTGTGCGCCGGTTCGCGTCTTTGTCGGCCGCAAGGGTCACCAGCGCATCGTCGATTTGCTTGCCTTCGTCCGGCGAAATCGGAACGCCCTGCGCCGCGATCAAGTCGCGGCAAAACTTCGCAGCCCAAATTCGCTCGGTAGGCTCGTCGATGAAACGCAGCGGTTGAAACGCGACCGGCCGCTTCGGATTACCTGGCTCATACACTGGTCCGCCCACCGCGAGGGTGGCCGCCCTGGCGGATCGATCCCGATCGAAGATGTAAACCTGCGCCCCTGGATAACGCAACCACTGCAGTTCCAGCAACGCCAGCAATGCTGACTTCCCCGCACCGGTAGGGCCAATGATCAGTGTGTGTCCTACGTCGCCGACGTTGAGGTTGAGACGAAAGGGCGTCCTTCCAATCGAGGTCGCCTCGACATGTACGGCGCCGTCACCGGTGACGGCCTGCATGTGTTCGTTCTGACGCTCTCCCGTCCAGTCTGCCGACAACGGCAATACGTGGGCCAGGTTCAGTGTGTTCACGATCGGCCGACGAACGTTCGGGTAAACGTGTCCCGGCAAACTTCCGAGCCAGGCCTCACGTGCGTTCAAGGTTTCGTCTCGCACCACGAACCCCTGTGATTGAATTGCCTGTTTGGCCTGAACGATTTTCGATCGTGCCTGGGCCAGATCGCGATCCCATACCGTGACCGTTGTCGTCAGGTATCCGAACGCCACATCGTCTGAACCGAGCGCCTGTAGGGCTCCGTCTGCTTCCGTCGCCTTGTTAGCGGCGGCGTTGTCGACGAGCGCGTTTTGCTCCTGCGTGATTACCTCCCGCAGCATTCCCGCGATGCCTTTTCTCCGCTGCCACCATCGAGCCCGGTAGGCTTCGATCTCGGTCCGTGCGTCCTGCGAATCCAGACAGATGAAGCGGTTCACCCAGCGGTATTCGATTTCGAGGTGGTTCAGCTCCGAAAGGATCGCCGGGAACGTCGATTGCGGGTAAGCCGACACCGTCACCGTCGGCAAGTAGTTGTCACCCAACATCGGCACCGCGCCCGGTGTGAAGGCCTGGTCCGGCAAAAGTGCGTCCAGGTAAAACGGTACCTCGGGCATCCGTATCGGATGACGATTCGTTGATACCGTCGAGTGCAGATAGCCAAGTGTTTCGTCGCCCGACAGTGGTGCCGAGTCGATGAACACGTCGTTCATCAGACCCACCGTTTCCTCTACTTTCGACTCGAAGAACGCGAGCGCTTTCTCCGCTGTAACACTCGCCTTCCCGCCCTGCGGATCGTGCCAAAACAAAGCAGTCACTCGCCGCGCGTTGTCGCTTGGGATCTGATAGACAAACGTCAGGTAGAAGCTCGAATCGAAGCGCGGAACCTTGAGCGAACGCTCCTGGCGCTCGGCTTCAACCAACGTGGCCGCCCGGTTCGACAGCGTCTTCAGTTGAATCGCCTCACATCGATACCGCTGCGCCTCGACCCAAAGAGCCCACCCCGATCCGAGACGTTTCAATGCGTTGTTGCAACGTGCAACGGCTGCCATGACGGCGCTCGGCGCCGCTGTCGCCAGGTCGGGGCCGCGAAAAGCAAACGTCTTCTGCAACGTCCCGTCTTTGCCGAGCACGACGCCCGGCGCAACCATTCCCGCCCACGGAAGGTAATCCGGCAGACGACCCGAAGGCTTTCGGTATTCACGCAATGAGAACATGGGGGGTCCTTTCAAGGCTCCAATTTTTTCGAGTCGATCGCCCGTAACAAAATTTCGTACCAAAGTGGATCCCAGCGCGTCAGTGCTACGAAAGCGCCGTGCAGCACCAACCCCGGAATCAAGACCCACGGTTCGCGCATTCCGAACGCCAAGCCGATGACCGGCGGCCAAAGGATGAACGCGAATGCGCGCGGAATGCCGACCAGCAACACGGGCTCTTGCAGCGATCGGTAGACGGGGATCTGATATCCCTCAGGTGGTTCGTCGTTGTTGTTGGACATCGACGTTCCCTAGAGAATTGCGCCGCGCCCAACACCGAGAAATCCGAGTCCCCATGTCGTCACGTTCGCAGCTCCGGCGATCGCGATCACCACCCAAAACAGGGAGTGCCAGCTTCCGCCTTGCCCCTTCGAGGCGCCAAGGCCAATGAAGCCCGCGATGAGGAGGATGGCCGCAATCGCCTTGACCATCGGCCCCTGAAGTGCGGAAACGAAATTGTCCAACGGTCCCTGCCAAGGCATCCCGGACGATGAAGCCGCAAGCGCCGGTGACGACCAGGCGATTGCTCCGACGGCGATTACCGCAGCGACAAATAATGTTTTTTTGAACACGGTGCTCTTCCTTTGCAACGAAGTGATTCAGGCGTGTGGCCTTGTTGCCTTCGTTGTCGGTGGAAGAGGGCGGCGGGTTTCCGATTGGGGGGTGGTATCGCGATCAAGCTCGCGGGAAACCGGGCGTGCTACCGATTAGATCGGAGCGATCTGGCTCGTGTGATATCTCTCCGCGTCACATCGATTCGTATTGATCGCCGCATCGAACTATACTGATCGGCATGGCCGCCGGTCTTCGCCATCAGAGACTTCGAGGTTTGAACAACATGAAAAACAAAATCAACTTCGACAAGATCGCAAAGGGCCTCGGCGGTGAACGCCGCGGCACAGTCAAGGCCACGGGCGGTTACTTCGGTGCGCTTGCGCTCGCCGCAGAAGTAAATGCGCGCTTTCAAGCGCCCCAAAATGGTGGTCGGTCAACTGATCCAACGTGGACCGAACGCCGCCAAGTGCCGTTACGTCCGGAGACGCTAGCGAAGCTCGAAAAGCTTTCTGCGAAGATCCGCGCTAGCGGCCGTGGTGAGGTGCATCCGATGCAACTCGCCGCTTTGCTGCTTGAGAGGGCAACCGAGAACGATCGTGACGATGAAACCGTAGCACTGGTAAACGCTCGGATTGGTTGAAAGGAATCGACCTTGCGGTACAGGTCAGTGTAGTCGGCTCGTAACACCTAACGCCGTATTGCGTGCTTTCGCTGGTTCATGACCTTTGCGGATACGGAAACTTCGCGGACGGCAACGAGACGGGGCTCGAAATTCATACCAACCGCGGCGGAAGCTCGCACGAGCGTTTCGAGGGTGACACCTGGTTCAGCGGGGTCGAGGACTCGCAGCACAGCGGAGCGGCTTGTGTTCATCCTGCGGGCCATCTCAGATTGTGAAATCTTCTTCCGCTGCATGGCCACGCGAAGCTGGTCAGCAAAGATGCGTTTGCTCACGCGTTCGCGAATCTCAGCCAGCTCGCCCGTCTCCTCGAAGAGCGATTCCAGCGTCGATCCAAGCTGCTTCTTGTCCATTGCGACTGCCTTCGTTTTCTTCTGGGCGACCACCTTCAACATGTTCATTGTCCTTTTTGTCGTTTGCGCGCGAGCGCCACGTCCGACGGGGATGTTTTCTGCGTCTTTTTATGCAAACCGTGAAGCAGAACCATTGTCCCGTCCACGACGCAAAACAGCACCCGGTATTCGTTCTTGTCACAGGATGTTCTCACTTCGAAAAGGCCCGCTCCGAAACCGTCCACCAACGGCTTGCCTGTAGGCCAAGCCCACTGGATGTACCCTATGTCTTCACCGATTTGCTTGCGGACATCAGCATCCAGTTCGAGAAGCCAATCACGCACCGGCTCGTTTCCCGCACCGGTACGGAAAAACACGCAAGCTAGCTTCGGTGTCGATTTTGAAGTTTTCGCCAAGCGCTGATCCTAGTGTACCAAATATGGTACAGGACATCCAGTCGAATCTGTTGCACGCGAAGCCGGGACTGGAATCGACTGCAAAATCATCATCTTTGCATCCGGACCGTGCGATTCATGGTCGCGATGGTTTGTACGGTTCCTGATCCATCGGGCCAGCGCACGATGACTTTTGCGGTGGTGTCCGGGCCGAGGCCGAAGTGCTGTTGGTAGGGTTGTTGGGATTGGTAGCTCGATCCTGCGGTCACTTCTCGGAACTGCGTCAGGTTGGGAGATACAACGATGATTTTGGCTCCAACCGCATTGCGGTTTTGCCCAGTTTGGCCAAGCGACACCGACAACCAATTTCCCTTGAGCGTGTTCTTCCAAAGGTTCGGGGTCCCCTTGTTGGTGGCGGTGAGAATGTCGATGGAGCCGTCGCCGTTGTAGTCGAAGCACGCGAGGCCGCGCCCGTTCGCGTTTTCGACGAGATTTGCCTCTTTTGAAACCTCCAAGAACTTCATTTGTCCCTGGTTCAACCAGACGCGGGTCTGATCTTTCGCAAACACAGTTTCCCGCAGCCCTTTGGTGTCCATGCCGTTGACCTGCACGATGTCGAGAAACCCATCGAGGTTTAGGTCGGCGGCGCAAGTTCCCCACCCCCAGGAGCCCATCCGCAACACGTCGTCCGTTACGTCTGCAAAGGTACGCGCGCCGTTGTTTCGGAAGAGACGGTTCCCCGTCGTACCAACCTGGCCGACCAGGGCGGCTGGAAAGTCGGCTCGGTTGGCGACGGCAATACCGGATGTGAACCAGTCCAGGTCGCCGTCGTTGTCGTAGTCCGCAAACATTTGGCTGGTGGTGTTTTGGTCGCCGAGCGATGAAGGTGTCGCGGCCGCTGAGAAACCCTTCTCCGAACCTCGAAGCAAGGTCGTCCCGCCAAAGAAGCCCGTGATCGCGAGGTCGGGCCAATCGTCGAGATCAAGGTCGGCGAACTGCGCGGAGAACGTCGTATCCGAAGGCGCCCACTTCGATACGTCGTCGTTGACGAAACCTTTCGGTGTGTTCCGCAACAGGAACGTCGGCAACCGGATTCCTTCGCGTCGCCCATGGGTAGCCATGACATCGAGGAGCCCGTCGCGGTTCGTGTCTGCGGCTGAAAGGCTGAAAACTGGATCCAGATAAGGCGTGTCGATTTTCAGGAAGACCCCGAACTTGTTCAAAATTCCGAATCCGTAGTACGCCTGAACCGGGTTGAGTGCTCCGACCAGCATGTCGAGGCTCTCATCGCTGTTCGCATCGATGAACAACGGCGCGGTCGGGTGGGGCGTCACTACGTCGGTGAAGAGTACCCGACTGAAATCGCCGCCGTTGTTTTTGTAGATCACCATGTTCTGGTAAACGGCTTCTTTTCCCGAACCAAGCGCGTTTCCCATTCGTGTGATCGCAAAGTCGATGCGATCGTCACCATCAATATCAACGGCCGAAATACCAGCAACGTAGTCGTCGAATTCGTGCTCGGGAATTCCGGGCTCGACTTCCCGTGGAAAAATTCCGACGAGAATTTTCTGTACATCCGTAAAGGTTGGTATCTGCGCCGAAGCGGCCTGGTTGCGAAAAGGGACGCGCAAGAACGATCCACCTGACTCGCCCGGATACGTGCCGAGGATCGCTTCGTTTGGCGTGGTTGCTTCTTCGTTCAGAAACCCTGGCAGTCCTCCGGTGCGAAAGGGCAGTAGGGCGGGGTAGTCGGTGAGAGGGCATCGGCCGTTCGGATCGAAAGTGCAGTCGGCAATCCCATCGGCATCGCGATCAAGGTTCAAACCGCTTTCAACGGAGTCGAGCGAGCCGTCGTTGTCGCTGTCGCGATCGAGGTGATTCGGCGTTCCGTCTTGGTCGGCGTCCCAGTAGGGCGCTATCGCGTCGCATACCGCGTTGCGATCGAGATCGGTGCAAACCGTGCTCGGGAATTCGGGATCGAGGTAGTTCGGAATGCCGTCCACGTCTTCGTCGGCCAGCGGATCGACGCCAAGAACGTTTTCAAACTCGTTGGGGATGCCGTCGTTGTCACCGTCCTGGTCGATGGCGTCGGGAACGACGTCGCGATCGAAGTCAGAAACAGGCGAGGGCGCATCGGTGGCGGTGCCGGCGTCCCCTGTGGTTTGGATCCCGGGGGTCGGTGGTACTGGTAAGCAGGCAACGAATGTGAGGGCGGCAAGGTACGCAGGCTTTCGCATGCGTTGTGATCGGTGGGGAAGGGGCGTTGGTTTCCGATTCGGCGCCCACCCCCGAGAAAATTGTTCGTGGGCGAGATCGCGAAAAATTGTGGTCGGGGAAGGGGGGAAGGGGTCGGATCCGCGATGGCTTTGAAACGACGTCCCGGAAAGTGGCACCTCGATGTTACGATTGGGATGCCGCTGCGGCCCCGCCGCTGAACGGCGGAACGTTGTCCGGACCAGTAGCCGACATAATGATTGATTCCTCGATTCAGCGAGAGCATGTGCTCCAGGCTATCGATCGCCTGGAAAGAACCGGGTGGTCCTCCCGAAGGCACTCAACGAAGTTCGACCTTCTTTGGAAGGGACGACGGTACCCACCCAAGGAAGTGGTGCGGGAGGCAGCGGACATCGCGGGTGTTTGACCTGGCGTCGTTCGGCGGCGGTGCTGAGACCAACTCGTTCCTCGACAAGCGCGGGTTCGTTGTCGTCGGAAAGGATGGATCACTCCTGGCTCTTAAACCTGCCGAAGAAGACCCAGAGGTTGCCTTCGACGAAGGCGCGGTGGTGTTTCGACTCCATCGGTCTCGGGAGAGGAGCGGCGCCGCACCGAAACTCGCGAAAGAACGCCGCCTGGCTGAAACCGGCGACCTTCGCTGCGATGTTTGCGACTTCTCGTTCGTCGAGGCGTTTGGCGAGCGGGGTGCAGGATTCATCGAAGCTCATCACGACCGACCCCTCTCCCTCACCGACAAACCTATCAAGACGCGGCCTACGGACTTCTCGCTCGTGTGCGCCAACTGTCACCGTATGTTGCACAAGTCGCCCTGGATCACATCGATGGAGCTACGTAAGCTTCTCGCTGGACGGTAGATGGTTTCAGAGCGAGGACAATCGTTTATCGTTCGAGGTCTCGTTGGCCCAAGCGTTCGAGCAGGCGGCCTTTGTCGACCCGTCGAATCAGTGATTCGTGTTCGACGAATCGGGCGAGTTCTGTTTTAAGGGTAGCGTCCTCATTCAACGACGAAACTTTTTCAGCTACCACGTCTCTCCAATTGGCTACTGTCGGCGACCGGCCTTTCCATCCGGATTGAACGAGGGCGTTGTTAAGGAACTCCAGGTTCGGCTGAACCCGTTTGTCCAGGTACCAGTCGAGATCGAAGTAGTCGCGGGCCTTCGTGTATTCGCGGGACAAAATGGCGTGAATCTTTCCCGCGAACATCGAGGGAAGGTCGAACTCCGAAACGCTAAATCGGCTGCCGAACTTGTCGATCGTACTCTCCTGAAAAATCGCTCCCGCTGGTGGGCGCGTATCGAGCTCAATCTTCACCATTAACTTGTGTTCGACCCGATCGGAAACACCAGCCGCGTGCAGAAGACCGCCGATTTTCGCGATCCCGGTCGAAATGGTCGTGTATCTCGCCTTCTCTTTGACGGCAACTTCGCAAGCGATGCCCAGGGTTTCCATGGTTTTACTGACACCCATCAACCAGTCCGCCATGCGGCTCTCAGCTTTCCCCGTCTTCGATGACAAATCGATATCCTCCGAGAAACGCCGAATGCCGTGGAGCACGCGCAAGGCGGTCCCGCCCATGAACGCAGAATCTGCAAAGGCACCCGCCTGCTCAAGACCATGCAATACCTTTACCTGCACGATTTCGAGTACCCGGTTGTAACCCGCCGCACGGGGCATATCGAGTACGGATCGCCGTAGTTCGCTTACGAAAGCCGAGTCCATCCTTGTTCCTCCTGCTTCTTGATCTCGGCGATTTGTGTTACGGCTCGGTTTAGCTTGCCGCTGGATCCGGCCAAGTTCGTCAACTTGTCGAAGTCCAAGGCTTCGAGATTCTGGAGGCGAAGGCTGCGCAAATGTGCGGCGCTTTCTCCCTTCGGAACAAGCCAGATCAAATCGAGCAGCGCCCGTTCTCGCGTCCCGATCCGCACAAGTTGTCGGCGATCAACGAGCGCCTCATCGAGGCCAGCACGCTCGGCCGAGATGTGATTCGTTACGAATGTTCCGAGGGGCGTTTCTCGACGCGCGGGGCGCCCGTGCGTGATACTCAGGTGGCTGACAATCCGCTCCGGAATCATATCGTAGTACGCCAGCGCCGACTCCTGACTGATGTATGTCTCAGGGAACAGGAAGTTCGCTACGAAAAAAGGGTGAAGCATGTTCGGCTCGCGGAACGGTTTGTTGATCGCGTATGCGGCACCGGACAAACGCTGCAACTTGCCCGCCTTCACCCACCTCGACAACTGGACACGCAAGGACGCTTCGCTGCGACCTGGCAGGATGTCGCGGACGCGGAAAAGCCCATGCCAAGGCACTGCGTCAAGAAGTTCCTGGAAGTTCATAATGTTTAAAAAATACCATAGATGTTAATATATTGACAACACAACTGGCGGCTTTGCCCAAGGAGCGTTCTCCCTTAGCCTTGTATTCGGGGTTGCGAGGGGAACCAGGGAAGTCAATTTGCACGTCCCGGTAGGACTCGTGGTCCAATCCAAGAATCATGGATGAAGCGCGGCGATTTGTTCGGTACTTGGCACCTGGATGGGCGATGGCCACTTTTGCTCTGGTTTTCTACGCATGCGACTTCGGTTCTGGGAGCGCGTTCAACTCAATCAAGAACGCGTGTTGCCGATCGCGAACATCCGTGCAAAAGCGTGCGTGAGAGTGTGACGGTACGTCATTTTGAGGAGGCGCGTTTTGCGCGGCGCTCGTTTGCTCTGGCGGCGGCCTCGGTGGCCCTGTAGGAGGCGGCGTCGATCTGGACAAGTTCGACGCGGTGGCAAAGGCGATCGACCATGGTGGCGACACACGCGGCGCCCTCGAAGACCTGGTTCCATTCGGCAAAGGGCTTGTTCGTGGTGATGACGGTGGAGGCCTCGGCTTCGTATCGTCTGGAAATGACCTCGTACAGGAGGTCGGCCAAGTGGGCATCGTAACGCAGGTAACCGAGCTCATCGATGATCAGCAGACTGGGTGTTACGTATCGCTTCAATCGTTGGGTCAGCATCGAGCCGTTGAGGCCGCTCAAGGACGCCAGCATGTCGCTGGCTGAAACGTATCTCGTGGGTACTGCGCGCGACACAGCCTGGTAGGCAAGGTTGCGCGCCAGCATGGTTTTGCCGGTGCCATTCGGGCCGACGAAGATTACGTTGGTGCCTTCCTTGATGAAATCCAGAGTAAAGAGCTCATCAATCTGAGCCCGATCTATCTTTTTCGGATGTTTCCAGTCGAAATCGCCGCGATCTTTGAAGACGCCGATCTTGGCGTTCTTCATGCGATATTCGTGACTACGCCGCGTGCGCTCGGCCTGTTCCATCTGTATCACATCGGCAAGCCACGGCTGCGCGGAGACATCCGCCCAGTTGGCCAGCAATCCGTAGAGGCGCAAGCTTGTTGCGGCGGCGAAAAGTGGGTCTGGTTTTACTTTAGGGCTGTTCATTGGGCTCATCCTTGAGGGCGTCGTAGATTGCAAGATCCATTGCCGCGACAGTCACGTCGCGGGCCTTTGGGTTGGAGATAGGCACGGGACGGGGTGGCGTGCGACCAAGCGCACGACAGTTCGCTTCAAGACACATACGCACGGGACCTGCCCCAATGCGGTCGGCATCGTTGGCTTCCGTGACAGCAAGCTGCAAGGATTCAGCGCCGTACATGTTCAGTAGTTCCAGCAGCTTGTTCACCAGGCTTCCCATGTTTTGACCCCGTTCCCCCGCTCGTTGCAGCATCAATTGCACCGCGGGCACTGCCTGTGTCAGGCGATGGGTCCCCGCGCCCTGACGCGCCCGCCGTTTGACCTCCCGCAGGTCTTCCAGGTGCCGCGGATCTTCTACCGTGACACGACGGTCAAAGGAGCGTTTGTGCTCGGCGATGATGCTTCCGTTGGCTGCGATCCGAATACGATGCGGCTCTGCCAGTACGGTCACTGTGCTACGGACATGTTGCCAAGGTACCGAGTAATCGTTTGTGTCGAATCGAATGTACGGTGTTCGTCCCACCCGCACCTGCTTTCGGTCGATCGTTTCATGGGGCG
>Ga0163147_10005467_pt1 | contig 15437 bp, 11 predicted proteins | sample OliLakLV19MP6G1_FD_148597 | JGI IMG/M metagenome (GOLD analysis project Ga0163147, IMG submission 148597) | Freshwater microbial mat bacterial communities from Lake Vanda, McMurdo Dry Valleys, Antarctica- Oligotrophic Lake LV.19.MP6.G1 | ecosystem: Environmental > Aquatic > Freshwater > Lake >...
CTTTTTCCCTACCTCAAAGCCTCATGCCCGTTTTTTCACCCACAGATTCTGTCGGGGGGCCGGATTTCAAGCGAATCATCCCTGCCAGACTCAAACGTCGGATAACAGAGATACCGATCGCGGGCCGCCTTTGACCCGGGCGAGCAAGCCTGTCCTTCGGGTTTCATTTTTGTAATCATTATGACGATACCTGAGGGTAATGTCGCGCCCTTCTGTCTCCGCCAGCGGTCCAAATCCGGAGACAGCCGAAGCCTATACTCGACCCCGCGATCCCGAGGCCATCGCCATCGCCGGCGGCGTCAGCGCTGCCGCGGTTTCGCTGCGCAACGAAGTCGACACGCAAAAGCGCTGTCTGCCAGAAGTGGCACTGCGCGTCCTTGAATCCATCAACCGCGACGTTGCGACCGGTGAAAGCCTCGAGCGCGAGCTGGCCGGGGATCCATTCGTCACCGCGCAAATCTTATCGGTCGCAAATTCAGCGCTTTTCGGCGCTGGATCGGAAGTCGTATCCGTACGACAAGCCGTGGTACGGGTGGGTCTTGCCACCGTTCGGGATCTCGTGATGCTGGTCGTCACCCAGTCCACGATGTTTCGAATTCCCGGATTCGATGCGCAAGTGGAAATGTTGCGTCGCCGATCGGTGGCAACAGCGGTCGCGGCGCGAGCGGTCGCCAAGATCATCGGGAAGCACGCCGATTTCGCGTTCCTGTCTGGTCTTCTGCACGACATCGGACACTTGCTCATCCTTGAACGGGCTGCGAAGATCGGTGTTTTGACGCCAGCAGTTCTCAAACGACCCGAGCTCTTGATGGTTGCGCTTGAACAGAGCGCCGCGTTCCACAACGACGTCGGCGCCGCGGTCTGCGATGCGTGGGGGTTGCCGCAGGCGGTCACGCACGCCGTTTGGCATCATCACGATTTCAAGACCTCGGACCACTACTGTGTGCCTGGCCACCTGATGGCGGTTGCCGACCTCATCGCCGACCACATGGGTGTCGGGGTCAAACCAACACCGCTCGAACTGAACCATCCATGGTGTAAGGATCTGGGACTGACACCAGTCAGCGTCAAGGCTGCCATCGAGGAAGCGGAATCACAGTTCCCCCAGATCTTGTCCGCTTCACGCCGACGATAACCGAGATCGACATCAATGTCGTCGACTGAAACGAAAGAAGTATCGCGAACTGTCTCAAGAAGCGGGCATGCGCTGCCTCAGGATGTCGATGAAAGCCCTGAGCTTTGATGGTACGAATTGGCTGCTCGGAAAAACGGCATGCAACGCTGCCTCGGGCGCGGCGAACTTTTCCAATACCTGCACCAGTGTCCCGGCGCTTACAGCGTCATGCGCGAGCACATCCGGCAGCCGCGCGAGTCCCATCGCCGCAACGGCGGCGTCGCGGATCATGGCGAGATTGTTGCTCTCGAAACGACCACTGACCTTCACGTCGATTGGCTTTCGTGTGACAACAAAACGCCATGCGTTTGGTGCGCGGGTCGAGAACAACAAGCATTGGTGTTTCGTCAGCGCTTGCGGCGTACGAGGTGGCCCGTTGAGCATTGCAGAGGCATCCAAGGCTTGAACCGGAAATGCGCGCGGTCGCGGCGGCCGTGCTACTAATCGGATTTTCCCTTGGATCTGCTCGTGGGACGGCGAAACAATCGCAGCACGAGCAGTAGCACCACCGCGCCGATGAAGGCGACGAAGATGGTACCGGCAATCCCACCGAAGGGCACTGGGATGCCGAGCCCGCGGAACAGAAACCCGCCCAGAAATGCGCCCACCACGCCGATCACGATATCCCCCACCACGCCGAAGCCGCCGCCCATGACCGCCGAAGCGAGCCAACCCGCCAGCAACCCGATAACTGCCCACAACAAAACGGTTTCAATAGACATGCTGCCAGCCTAGCACAGGGGTGGGCCAAGGTAGGCGCCCACCTACCCGGTGCCGTCACGCCGCTGCAGGCCGTGCCAGCGGCGCGGTCAGGTGACTTGAACGTCAGCCTTTCACGCACACGACTTGACGAAGTGTATGAACAATCTCAACCAAGCTGCGTTGCGCATTCATCACGACCTCGATCGATTTGTAGGCCATTGGCGTTTCGTCGATGACGTCGGCGTCTTTGCGGCATTCGATGCCGGCCGTTGCTGCTGCATGATCGTCCACGGTGAAACGCTGCCGTGCTGCGGTTCGTGACATCACGCGGCCGGCGCCGTGGCTGCAACTGTGAAAACTGTCGTCATTGCCGAGTCCTCGCACAATGTACGAACGCGCACCCATGCTGCCCGGAATGATGCCAAGATCGCCGACCCGCGCCCGGACAGCGCCTTTGCGGGTCACCAGCACGTTGTCTCCGAAGTGGTTTTCACGCGCCAAATAGTTGTGGTGGCAGTTTACGGCTTCCAGTCGTGCTTGGAATGAAGGCAGCCGTGCGCCCATGGCCGAAAGCACTTGCTCCATCATCAATTCGCGATTGCAACGCGCGTACTCCTGCGCCCAATGAACCGCTGCAACGTAATCATTGAAATGCTCGGTACCCTCGGACAGGTACGCGAGATCCTGATCCGGCAGATTGATGAACAAACGACGCATGTCTTTCTTCGCAAGTTCAATGAAATGGCTTCCGATGCGGTTCCCCACGCCCCGCGATCCGCTGTGCAGCATCACCCAAACGGCATTATCCTGGTCGAGACACAGCTCGATGAAGTGGTTCCCCGTTCCCAAGGTTCCAAGGTGAGAAATGTGCGATCCGCGATCCAGTTTCGGGTATTTCGCGATGAGCGCTGCATATCCGGATTGGAGCGCCGTCCAGTTTTCGGAACTGGCACGTGGTACGTTACGCCAGGCGCCGCGATCATTGAGTCCCCCGTTGTCGGTTCGACCATGGGGGACGGCGGTTTCAATTGCGGTGCGAACGTCGTGAAGGTTGTCGGGCAGCATCGATGCATTCAGGCTGGTCTTCACCGCCATCATTCCGCATCCGATGTCGACGCCTACCGCCGCAGGAATGATCGCACCCTTGGTCGCGACGACGCTGCCCACCGTTGCACCAATTCCAACGTGAACATCGGGCATCACGGCCACGTGGCGGTAGATGAACGGCATCGTCGCAACGCGCTCCAACTGTGCGCGTGCCTCGGCCTCGAACGGCACGCCAATCGTCCACGCTTTGATGGGCGCCCCACCGGGGACATGGAACGTTTCGTGTGTGGCCGGGGAAGGTGTGGCGTGGTTTTTGGTCATAGTGCCGTTGATCCTGCATCTTTTCCGTATCGCTTCTGGGCCGCATCAACCTGCTTCACCTGCGTCCGATCCCCTGGGCCTTTGTGCGGGATTCCTTGGTGATATCGTCAGCCATGGGATCTAAATACACCCACCGGCGATCCTACGAGGGTACCTGCGTTCGCAGGGACTCGACGTCCCACGCGGGATCGTGAAAGTCGCCTTTGTCTGCAATGTCCGCTTGCAGAACCTTGCTCATCATCTGTGATCGTTCGCGGGCGGCGCTGAAGTATGCTTTTTCGTCACTGGAACGGCGCAACTCGGCCAGCTCGCGCAAGGCCGATTCGTCGTGGCGGCGAAAGATGCCAACCGCACGTTCAGCCTGGTGCGCCCCAAAGCCAAGCCTTCGCAACGCCAACATACCGAGGCGCAATGCAGACTCAAACGTTTCGCGCTGCATGTCTTCCACGCCGGCATCCAAAAGATCATAGGCTTCGATACGGCCTTTGGCGCGTCCCATGAGTTTCAAGTGTGGGAAATGCTTCTTGGCGGTGTGAACCACTTCAATATTCTTCTGGGGGCTGTCGAGCGCCAACACAAGAACCTTGGCCTGATTCGCGCCTGCAGCCGTCAAGAGATCGAGACGCGAGGCGTCCCCGTAGAAAACCTTGTTGCCCCAGCGACGAAGCAGGTCCACCTGATCGGAATCGGCCTCTAACACCGTCGCCGAAATTCCGTTGGCGCTCAGCAAGCGTCCCACGATCTGACCAAACCGTCCATAGCCTGCGATGATCACGGTGTTGTGATCATCGGGCGTGTCCGCCGCACGATGCTCGTTTCGTTTGGATACAAACCTCGGCATGATCAGGCGCTCGTACGCCACCATCAGCAAGGGGGACAGTGCCATCGACACAGCCACCGCCACAACCAACGGTCCTGCCACCGCGGCGGTTAAGATACCTTGCGACGTGGAAAGCGAAAACAAGACGAAGGCGAACTCGCCCCCTTGGGCCAGCGCGAACGAGAACATGAAATTCTGGTTCAGAGGCATCCGAAACACACGACCCAGCAGCAGCAGAACGACCAGCTTCACGATCACCAAAAGCGCAACCAACGCCAAAATCAAGAGGGGTTGTGCGGCTATCAAGTGAAAATCAATCGAAGCGCCGACGCCGATAAAGAACAAGCCCAGCAACAGCCCCTTGAATGGGGCAATGTCGCCTTCCAGTTCGTGCCGGTATTCGCTGCCCGCCAACACCACGCCTGCCAAAAACGCACCCAAAGCGCGGCTAAGGCCCACCTGATCCATCAGCAACGAAATGCCTATCACCAGAAGCAACGCTGCGGCTGTGAATACCTCGCGCAAACGCGTTTTCGCGATCGCACGAAACGCGGGCCGCACCAAAAAGCGCCCGCCGACCGCAACGCCCACCATGGCACCCAGCACAATGAGCGTTTGTGCCCAACCCGGCAGGCCGCTTACCAACGTGACTGTGGCTTCGTGTGCTGTCGCACCCTGCGGCGGCGTGACCGTTGCAAGCAACGGAAGAAACGCAAGAATCGGGATCACGGAAATGTCCTGAAACAAGAGCGCGGCGAAGGCGTTCTGTCCGCCTTCGGTGTTGGTCCAACCCTTTTCGCCCAACGTTTGCATCACAATGGCGGTTGATGACATGGCGATGATCAACCCCACGGCGGTGGCCATCTGCACGCCAAGGCCAAACAACATCGCAACCCCGCCCGCCGCCAGCGCTGTTAGCACAACCTGCAATCCACCCACACCCAACACGGGCAGACGCAGCCGCCACAAGCGCGCCGGCTCAAGCTCAAGGCCTATCACGAACAACATCATCACCACACCGAACTCAGCGAAGTGCATGACCTCGTGACCTCCGCTGTCGCCCATCAGACCCAAGGCAAACGGACCGATCACCGCACCCGCAATCAGGTATCCCAAAACGGATCCAAGTCCTAACCGCTTGGCAATCGGAACCAAAATGACGGCGGCCGCCAAAAACACGAAGGCCTGGTACAACAAGTTATCGTTGTTCATTGCTTGTCCTTGCCCACGTTGCTGGTTGCTCACCCTCCAACAACGATGAAAGTCGCTGACGGTACGCTTTCGCCTGGGTGGCCAAGGCTTCATCACTCAAGCGGTGGGCGCCGTGTGTGATGAACGGATCTAGAAACGGCATGCCACACAATTGCGCGGTTTGTTCGATGGGCGCTAGCAGTTGGCGCATCGTGAATCGGTTCAACCCTTCCGCTTGATAGGCGCCCTCGGGACCGCCCGTGGTCACAGCGGTCAGCCAGCGCTTGCCACGCAACGCGGTGCCACCTTCGCCATAGGCCCATCCATGCTTCAAGACCAAATCCATCCATTGCTTGAGCAGAGCCGGCACGCTGTACCAGTAAAAAGGATGTTGCAACACGATGGTGTCATGTTCCAGCAACAGAGCCTGCTCACGCCGCACTTCGATGTGAAAGTCGGGGTACTCCTCGTAAAGATCGTGCACCCGCACCGAAGGGAGATCGGCCACCTCCTGGAGCAACCGGCGGTTTAGCCGCGATCGATGCGACGCTGGGTGCGCGTACAGAACCAACAGAGACATGGCGGGCAGTCTGACACGCAGGCCGCCCTTGCGTCCAAATCGTCGCTCGGCCCGGGATAGCCGCCAACTTTCAGGGGGATTCGTCCGGCCGGATGCTCAAACGCCGAGTTCGGCGATGGGACCCGCTGTCGGATCCTGTCCGAATGTGTTCACGTTCAGACCAAACGTGCGACACAGCGACACCAAGAAATCCACGTGGCGGCGCCGACGTCCAAATCGCAGGAATCGGCCGGTTTTCCATTTGCCGCCTGCGCCACCGGCCGCGATGATTGGCAGCGACTTCATGCTGTGCGCGTTGCCGTCGGCGAATTCATTCGACCAAAACACGGCGCTGCTGTCGAGCAAGGTGCTGGTGCCATCGGTAGAGGCCTTCATCTTGTCGAGCAGGTATTTGAAGCCGTGCTCGATCGTAAAGGCCGTGTAGCGCGTCATTCCGGTGGGATCTTGGTGTGATACCTCGTGTAACGTTTGGCGCAGCGCCATGAATGCTGGCGGCCACAACGCCGTGGTGGCGCCCACTTGGAACACCACCACTCTCGTCAGGTCGCAAGCCATGGCGGCGACCGCCATGTCGACGTTGACTTGCATGATCTCTTTCAGAAAGATCGCGGGATTCTTCGTCTGGAAGGTGCGAGAATTATTATCCCGGGGCGGCGTCATCGGCGCCACACACCCAACCCCACTTGTGCCGCCACCAGACTGCTGCATCGTCGCCAGACGGGTGCGCAATGAATTGATGCTGTCGAGGTGGGCGTCCAGTCGACGGGCGTCTTCTGCGCCAACGCGTTTCCGAATGGAACCCACGCCTTTGGCAACCGCATCAAACAAGACTGCATCGTCGCCATCGCGGGGGCCCTTGGTTCCGGGGGTTGTTGGCGGCGCCATGATGTTGGGAAACAAACGATCGAAGGTGACGAACGCATCAAGTTCGGCAACGATGGGATCCTTGGAACCGCGGTAAACAATCGATCCCCCCAAAAGGTTCGCCGAAATCGAACCGCATCCGAGCGCCAGCGATTCAAAGCGTGTGCCTTTGCCAATCTGCTTCGCGATAACCTGATCCACCGATGGACCGGTGGCGCGTGTGCCGTTGTTTCGAGTTTCCGGATCTTGGCTTTCGGGTGGTGAATCCGGGTCCGTGGCCGTCAGCAGATTCGCAGCAGATTCCGGATGCGGGATCGGACCGCCATCGATGCGACCGTCAAACTCGCTGCCGAAACAGATGAGGTGTTGCTTCAACGGCTCAAGCGACTTGGTCGTCGATCCCATCGTGAAGTTCGTGGTGTCGCCGGTTGGATAGAACTGGCTCACGTTCCCAATGCCGTTGCTGCCGACCATGATCACCAAACGCTGTTGTGGTGCGGCCTCCGCTTGTGCTTCCAATAGAGGAATGAACGGTGCCGCCGCCATACCAAGCCCGGTAGCACGCAAAAAAGATCGTCGATTGGAAAAGTCGAGGGCTCCGCAACGATTGCGCATGAGTGGATTCCTTTTCCTCAGATACGACCAACAAAACGAAACGCATCGGACGTCGCCAGCTTCACGAAAGCGTCTTGCAGTGAATAGCCGTCCTTCGTCAGATCGTGGCTCATCCGTTTCAGCACACACGCATCCGCCTCGGATTCCAGTCGGCCGATGGCAAAGCGGAAAAGTTGATTGGAAAGGCACTCGGATGCGATTGCACTTTGCTCCAACTGCCCGAGCAGTTCCATTGCGTCGGTGAAATTCCCGTCGACGTCCGAATCGCTCAGCTCTCCTGTGGCGTCGATGGCAATGCCGTGCTCTTGCGCACGGTAGGCGCCCACCGCGTCGAAATGCTCGAATGCCAGTCCCAGCGGATCGAAGAATGCGTGGCAAGCCGCGCACGCTGGGTTTGCCCGATGCTCTTCGAGTCGTTGTCGCAAGGTCTTGTCCGTCGTTTCGGCTGGCAACGGGGCGACACCCATGGGGGGAGGAGGAGGCGGCGTCTGACACAACAACTTCGCACGGACAAAGAGGCCGCGCTTGACCGGTGAGGTTTCGGTTGTCCCCGAAAGTGTTGCCATCACCGCGGCCTGGGTGAAGATGCCACCCCGTTCTTTGGCGTCGGTCTTGAAAGAATCAAACGTACTGCTTTTTGCGGAGACGCCGTAAGTGCTGGCGAGTTTTTGATCAGCAAACGCGATCGGCGCGGTGAACAGCGACTTCATGTTGCCGTCCGTTTCCTTGACCGCATGGTGAAAAAACCGGGAGATGCTGGTTTTGGCGGAAGACCAGAAATCCTCCGTGAACCCCGGGAACTTCAGGTCGTCCTTGGCAGGCCTTGCCTCGACGCCCAACCATTGCAACGAGAATGCCTCAAGGGATCGATCAAAACGGGGATCGTCCATCATTCGGCGCACCTGCGCGGTCAACCCGTCGGTCGCATCCAAGTCGCCCGCTTCGGCGGCAGCAAGCAGATCATTGTCTGGGATCGAGCTCCACAGGAAGAAACTCAAACGTGAGGCGATCTCTTCGCCCGTCAGCTTGTTCGCACTGCTTTGTTCGTTCTGCAGCCCAACGACAGGGCGATACAGAAACTGCGGCATCTGCAGGATCGCTTCGACCACCAATCGGATGGCCTGGGGGTGATCGGTCGTTTTTGCCTTGTTCAGGTAGATCTGATTGAGGAGTTCGGTCTCATCGGCTTCAAGCGTACGACGAAACGCCAACCTTCCGGTCCGCTTTATGAAGTCGATCGCGCAGGCTTCGTTCGTCTGCCCGCTTGCACATTTCAGAAGATCGGCTTGCCGCGGCACAAAGCGTTCGGCCACGGATTTGGCGGCCGCAGAAAATTTCTCCGCCTCGGAAACGCCGACCGTTACCACGCCGTTGGACGCGTAGCCCGAAACCGATTCATCGCCGGGCAAAAGCGCTTCGGGGAGGCGAAGGTCATCGCCGAGCAAATCGGCCACGGCATTGTCGTACTCGACATTGGATAGTCGCCGCATGGGGGCGACTTCCCAACCGTCGTCGGTGATCTCGCAAAGTCCTTCTTTGTCGGTGCCGGTCGAAGGCAGATCGCCACCGCCACCGCTGCCATTGCCCCCGGTATTACGCGAGGAATCGGTTGTGCCTCCCGAACAGCCGCCCAATACGGCAATGGCCAAGGCGGAAGAAGTTAAACTGCAAACTCTAAAAAACCGCATCGTTACTTCGGGTGACGACTGAAGCATCCGACCGATGCCTCAGGTTCAAACCAGTGTCCGCGCTTTCGCCAAGCATTGCATTAGGCCATAATTCCTAAATGTTGAGCCAGCGGGTGACGCGGTTGGGCATAGCGACCCCGATAGCGGGTGTCCTCCTCAATCCACGGCGTGGTGACCCTCGTGGTCAATGTCGCTCGGGTTCGATGAAGACGACATCATCGCGCACTCGCCACTGGTCATTTGCTGGGCTTTCATACGGACGTGCTCCTGCAGCGCTGCGAGCTGCGCAGGATCGTTCGGCCGCAAGTTGAGCCGAGCCCCGCCCTCGATGTCCTCGACCAAAGCGGTTGCCGGGGGCATCATCTTGTCGCCCATCATCATTCCGTCTTGACCGTGACTCCCGTGGCCGGCTCCATGTTGATGGTCGTCGTCGGAGGCAGAAGCGGGTGCGCCATGCTCTGCCATCATGCCACCGCTATGTTTGTTGTTATGTGTCTCGGCCATCTGCTGAACACGCTGCCGGACTTCTTCGACGCTGCCACTCTTGGTCGTGAACGCGAGCCCAACACCGCCTTCAATATCAGTGGCCGTGACGGTCGTGCCAGGAACCTGCATTGGGCACATGTCGGCCATCATGCCGCCTTCGCCGCCGTCGGCGTGCGCGCGCTGTTGGTTGGTCGTGGCCGCCACGCTCGTCGCGGGTTCACTCCGCGGGCTCTTCGTTGATGCGCACCCCGCCGCTGCCACGGCTGAAAATCCAATGATTGTAAATATCTTCATTTGTCGTTCCTTTCGATTCACACGTTCGCGCGCCGTAAGCGGAGCGCATTGCCGATCACAAAGCGGAAGTAGCAAAGATCGCGCCAATGCCGCGATCCGTGCTGGGTGCGGCGTTCGGGGTTGGTGGCGCCGAAGAACGACAAGGCTTCCTGGCAACCGTTACCGTATCACCCCGAATAATCTCGGAATTTGTAGCGCAATGGTAGCCCTCGGAGCCGCCAGTCACTTTCCCTGGGTGAGTGGATTGCTCCACCTCAAGCCCGAAAAGCGTGCGAAATCGACATCTGCCGAATGCACCTCGGCCTGATTCTCAAGCGCGAATGCGGCAATTTGAATGTCGGTTGTCAAATTGCCCGCACTCCCCAGGCTATTGAGCAGATCGAAGGCGATCTGCAGATGGCGCGGTCCTGGCACCACCGTTCGTACATTCGGTCGCGCAAGCCAACCTTGCACAAGATTCGTCGCGGCACCCACGGTCATCGGCGGCTCAAAAATGCGGCGATTGGTGGCGATTCGAATAAATCCAAACAGAACCGGATCGACGATACCAATCTCGACCTTGCCTTCGAGACAGCTGGCCCACCACTTGCGCGCGGCTTGATGTTCAGGAAAAGCCTCGATGGAAGCGTAGAGAAGAAGATTTATGTCGGGAATGATCACCGGTCCGAGGAACGGAGCTTGATCAAGGTCTCCGCCTCTTCGAGTTCATCGGCAAGTTTGTTGAAACCGACGAGATCAAAACCTGGTTTCAAAACGGCACGGTGCGGTCGGACGTTGTAACGCGGGGGATCTGCTTCGCTTAAACGGGGCGACAAGCCCCTGCGAATGGCCTCGTTGACGATTTGCTTCAAGGGCCGGCGCTGCCGGTGAACCTCATTCTCCAAGAGGCGGGCCACGTCCTCATCCAAAGTGAGCGTCGTCCTCATTAAGGCATCATGATGTCTTTATATCCAGGCGTCAAGATGCTTACGCGCTGACTCTATTTGCGAAGCCCTCAGTATCGATGCTTCCAAATCAAATCGCCAGAACCTGCGCCAGCGTCGCCGTACTCGCCTTCGAAACTCCAGGTTTCGGTAATTTGGTATTCCAGATGAACTGCGTTGACGTTTTCGTAGCGCCACGGGCTGGCGGCCAAGCGCCGCACGTAGCCCACGTATAAATCACCGGTGACGTAGGTACCCGCTTCGATCGCGGTAGCGGCGATCGACAACACATCGATGGGCAGCTTCCGTAGCACGGTATCGCGCAGCTTCGATGCCAGCAGTCCACCCACAATGGAGGCGGCCTGGGCACCTTTGCTGGCGGGATCACCGCTGCCTTGCCCAGCCTTTGACCCCGTGAGCAGCATTGTGATGATTTCCGATTCATCCGCAATCGGATCGGAACGAAACTTGATCGTCAGATCGTCGGGCGTTCCGCTCAATGTGATAAAAATCCGCGTTCGTGCTGCGTCAACATAGTGTTGCAACGTGACATCAAGCATCGGTTGCGCCGTGGGCCCCGTGAAGCGAATGTTCGCTCCGTCTTGCAGATCAAACCTCTTGCCCAGAACTGAAACGGTGCCTCTGCGCACGAGTACCGTTCCGAAGACCGTGGTTTCACCGTCGACTTTGATGTGGAAGTCTTCGCTTAACCCCAATTCAATATCGCCCTCGGGGGCATACACCCACAGGTTCTTGGGTGCCTTGATGCGGATAACAATTGGCGCGCTAGCGGGCAAGGGCAAACGTTTGCCCTTGCCTGGAGTACGGGCGGGCGCGCCGAACGGCGCCGGCGGGCCCAGCTTGGCATACTTGCGTGCTTCATCTTCATTGATGGGATGCCCGTTGCGCACGAACACCACGTCGTTCGGAAAATCCAATTTCTGTAGTTCCTTGGGACTTTCGCCGTCGAGAAAGGCCTTGGCTTCATCGATTTGCAGCGTTGCAATCGAAAGGCCGTCGGCATTGAACTGGCCCTTCGCGGTCGCGCGCAGGAACACAGCCCCTATCTTCCGCTGTGGCGTCTGCAACGGGAAGCGGTCTAGCTTGACCCGCCCCGCCAAGGCCAACCCACGCGCGCCCGTGCGCTTCGCCTCAAAGCGTATGACGCCATCCCCTTTGCCGCTTTTGAAACGCAAGGCATCGAGTTTCAACATGTCCTCGGTGGCTTGCACATCCATGCGAACATCGAAGAAACGCCCGACTTCGACAATGTCGATGGCGCCGTTCTGCAGCTTCATGCTGCCGGCAAACGTCGGCTTGTCGATCGTGCCGGCGAAGGCAAGGTTGCCATTCAGCTTTCCTTGCACGTCTCGAATGGTTTTGACAGTGCCTTTGAAGGCGGCCAACGAGAAATCCTGCGATGAGAATTTCACTGTCAATGGAACGGTGCTGGGCTTCCAACCCGGTAAGGTGGCTTGCCTCCACGGCAACGGATTCTGTGTCCGCGCCGTGAAGGTAAGTTTACCCGCAGCAGGAGGTTCGATCGCCAGATCGATTGAGGGTACGTCGCCTTCGTAACGAAAGCCCAATTGAGCGTCCCCAATGCGCGTCGCGCTTGTTCTAAGGTCTTCTGCGTCTACATCCAAGGAAATTTGTGGATGCGAAACAGAGCCGCTTGCCCTGAAGCGCGCCTGTACCTGTCCGCGCAGGCTGCCAAGCGCATCGTCTGGAACTGCAAGGTGCTGGAACGCGAGAGGGCCCACGTCGGCCTTCACAGCAAAGGTTGCTTCTTGCCACGCCTCGGGCCGCAGTCGCGTTTGCACGGGCACGTTGGCGCTGGCGTCAAATGCCAATAACTTTATTTGTTTTCCGTTGCGACCTTTTTGAAATGCGTGCGCTTGCACGCTGACTTTATCGGGCTCAAGCGAAAGGCTCAGGGTGGCGTCGGTTGCAGGCCACTCGGCTTGCCTTCCACCCGTCAAGGCGACGTCGACGGTGCCAAGCGGCTCGCCCACCGTTCCCGCCAGGTCGATCTTCAGATCCACCAACCCAGCCACCCCTTGTGCTTTGGGCGCGACCTTCGGATCGGGTGACATTTGTGCTGCGGTTAGAGAGACTTGTCGCAGATCCACTCCCACCACGTCAGCTTGCAGGCGCATCGGCTTGCCGCGCGCCGAAGCTTGCAGTTGAGCAGGTTTCTGGCGCAAGAGGTCGCCGACACTCAAACGTGTCTCAAGGCCGATCTCGGCGCTCTTGGCAAAGTCCGAGTTTGCCAAGCTCATCGTCGCGCCCAAGGGTGCCGTGCCGTCATCAACGATGCGAAGATCGATGTCACCGATGCGCGTCCGATCAAGGGCTAGTCCTTTGCCGCGCAGATCAACTTTCAGAGTTGGGTTGCGCGCGCGTCCGGCGAATGCCACATCAAGCACAAGCGCACCCCGTGGTTGCACGGGAAGTTTGAGCCCGAGGCGCTGCACGGCGTCTTGCAGCGATGGCACCGCCGCGTGGATGTCGATCTCGGCTGCCAGTTGTGCCGGCCAAGGCCACCTCGCAGGCACATTGAATTTGCCGCTCGCTTTGGCGCCCGCGCCGGCAACCGAAAATTGCCCACGGGCGCGCGGCGCAACATGTGCCACCGTGAGGTCGCCCGAAAAAGGTCCGTACACGCCAAATGCCGCGTCTTGCATTTGCACGGCTAACTTTGCCCGCGGCAGAGGCATCCGGCCCTTGGCATCAAGCTGGACCGAGATCGTGCCTGAGGCAGGAAAAGCGGGGCCAGCCAAAGCCCCCAACCGCTTGAGATCAAGGTTTGCGATTCGAACGGAGGCATCGACGTTTTTATCCACCAACCCGAGATCAGCCGCGACGCGCTGGGTGTCGGCCCGTAAGGCGAAGTGTTTGACTTGCAAAGCTGGCGACAGCACGATCTGCGCTGGCCCTTCGCTGCGCCACTCGGCCCCGGGATAGTTCAGTGCCACCGACTCAAGCACAAAGCTGCGGCCAGGATCGAGCCAGCGCAATGCCGCGCTTGAAGAGGTTTGCACGGGCGCACGCGCACGCACGTCAATCCGCAAGCGGTCGTCCGGCCCCGGCCGCGTATCAAAGGCCACGCCCAGTATCCGGGTGCTGCCAGCGTCGATGCGCGCGGCAGTGACGTGCAAGTTGGGCAGCCAGGGATTGAGCAGCGAAGGCACTTGCAGGTTTGCTTGCAGCCCATGTACGCCCGTGGTGCCAACGCGCAGCATCGGCATGCGGGCATCGACGCGTGCATAAAGCGCCAGCAGGTTGCCTTTGACCTCGACCTGCACTTGCCCCGAACCCTCAAGGTCAGGCGCCTTGAATAATCCAGTGGCTGCGATGGCGCGGGCGAAGGTTTGCAGATTCTGCATGTTCAATTTCACGCTCGCCTGGCCGCGTGACAACACGGTGCCCACCCCCTGCGCGGATCCCGTGGCCTTAACGTCGATGCCAGGCAAGGAAACGTCAAAACGTTCAAGCGACGCACGTTCGTTCTGCATTGATGCTGCAATCTGCAACGGCCCCGTTTTCAGACCCGCCAGATGCCCCGGTCGCAACGACGCCGAAAGCTTGCCTGTTATCTTGCCGAGGGCCGTGCCGCGCGCTTGCAGGTCCAGGACGAAAGGTAGGCTCGACGAAGCGGCCCCACGAACGATCCGGGAAAGATCCAGCGGATCGGATTCGATGTGCGCTTGTCCGTTCGGCACCGGTTCGGAATTGCCCGAAGCCACAATATGGATGGTGCCCCCCTGGGTGGCCAGTTTTAGATCCACAGCCGCTTCGCCGGTTTTCATCTCCCGCAATTCACCGGCGAGGTGGCCCGTGAGGTTCAACGGCGTGATAAGCGGCGATCCAGGCATTGCGGCATTCGCGAGCATGGGACTAAGTTCGGCGCGCTCAAGCTGCACATCGATGGTGGGGCTTTTCAGATCAGGCACAAACGTGCCGCTCATCGTCAGCCCGCTGTTTTCGAGGGTGGTTTGCAACCGCAACGTGTGCGTGGGGCCTTGTTGCGGCGCCACGGCCAGCGAAAAACCAAGCGACGCCACAACCGGCTGCAAAACTTTGGCGCCGGCGTTCAGATCAACCGTGATGGGTCCGCCAGGCCACAACACATCGGCGCGCCCGCGTGCATCGAAGTCCTTAACCTCGACAATTGATGGTTGTTGCTGCGACGCTTGATAACGTATGACGCCGGCTTCGATGCGAAGAACTTCAATGACAGCGCGCATGGGCTTGTCTGAAGGTGGCTTCGTGTCTTTCTCTGGCACCTTGGCTTCGCGGGTTTCAAACGCGCGTGCCAGATTCAGTCCGGCAGGATCGGCGTGCAGGTCAAGCTGCGGCTTGGTGACGATGAACGAGCGTAAAACGATCTCGCCGCGCAGAAGGGGCCCCAGGGCGGGATGGACAACCACGCGTTCGATCGTGGCGGCGGTGCGTCCTTCGGGGTCTTTCACGACCACGCCCGTAAGTGTGATTTGCATCCCCTTGCGCTTGATTTGTGCCAGGTCGACGTGCCCGCGAATGGTTTCGTTCAACGCTTTGAGCGCGCGTGGACGAATAAAATTTAGGCCATAGTCAGACAGCACCACGCCGAGCGCAACGGATACGAAGACCAGCAAAGCTCCAAGCGTCCCGAGCGGGATCTTCCACCACAAGCTTTTATGTTTGCCGCTCAAAAAGCTTCCCCAATGGAAAGGTGAAGTTGGCATAG